>Ga0209341_10000879_pt1 | contig 30540 bp, 28 predicted proteins | sample RifCSP13_2_FD_184020 | JGI IMG/M metagenome (GOLD analysis project Ga0209341, IMG submission 184020) | Soil microbial communities from Rifle, Colorado - Rifle CSP2_sed 13_2 (SPAdes) (version 2) | ecosystem: Environmental > Terrestrial > Deep subsurface > Rock core/Sediment | place: Rifle... | reverse complement strand
GTGACGCAGATCCACGACCACCAGATCTTCGCCGGCATCGAGCTTGCGTTTGAGTTCCTCCGGGGTGATCCGGTCGATCCGCAGCCGGCGCACAAACCGACGCCGCTGCACATACTTCCAGCCGATGTACCCCGTCAGGGCGACCACGAGAATCAATACGAGCCGGGCGCCGAGCTCCGCAGCGTGGGCTGCAACCCGCTCGATTTGATCACTAAAGACGAAGCCGAGCCCCGTATACGCGCCCACCCAAATCAATGCCCCCACCCCGTCGAAGAATAGAAAGCGCGGGAGCCGCATGCGGAAAATCCCCGCCAGGGGCGGTGCCACCGTGCTCAATCCAGGGACGAACTTAGCCACGATCAGCGAGCGGGCGCCATGCCGGACGAAGAAATCTTCCGTCCGGCGAACGCATGAGTCCGGCTCGAGGGCGATCCGGCAGAGGAGCTGCAAGACCCTGCTGCCGCGTCGGCGACCCAGCTCGTACCAGATCGTGTCGGCGAGCAGCGTCGCCAGGGACCCCACGCCGATGGCGAGGGCGAAGCTTAATTGCTCGGCGCCGGCAAGGGCTCCGGCGGCGAGCATCAATGGGGCGGCGGGGATGGGCAAACCGACCTGCTCGACGAACACCACCGCGAACAGGACCGAGTACCCGTGCCGGATCAGGAACTCCAGTGCCTCACTCATCGCAACGGTCCCCTCCTTCGCTCTTGCGAGCCTGCGAGGTTAGTAATACGTCCGCAGGTAATGACGGCAGCCCACGGAATGATGGACACGAGCAACGATTCTAGCAGCCGTTGGGGCCTGTGCATCCCGGTTCTGGCGTTAGGCGACCGGCCACCCGGAAGGCGCCGCTCACCACCTGCCCCCCACCCTGTAGCAGCCCCCAAAGCGCATCACTCTCATCGGTTGTCGCGGGACTCGCGAAGGCAAGGAGGAGCAGCGGCGCAAGTGCGCTACTCTTCGACCACCGCGCCGTCCCATTCGATCGCGATGCCCCGCTGCACGGACTGCGAGGCCGGACAGCCTTTCTCGTGGATCTCGATCGCACGCAGGGCCTCCTCACGCTTTCCCTGGGGAACCTTCACGTGATAGTGGACCTTGATCCGCGTGATCAGAGGTTTGCCGTCTACATTCTCGATGAAGCCCTCCACCTCCGAGGACAACTTGTCCGGCTGTGTCGGAATCTTGCGTGCCGCTAGCGCCCCGGCCAGCGTGCCGGTCATTCAGCCGGCCACCGCGGCGATGATGTGGTCGAGGGTCGTGGGCACGTCCTCCGGCGGCTCCACCCCGTAGAATTTCTTGATCCCCCCGTGGACGCCGTAGCGGACCGGCTCGGGAAAGTTCTCGATGTAGGCCCGGCGGAGGGGACCCTTATCCTTGATGATTTTCACCTTGGAGACGTGAATCAACTCAGCCATGTTTGCTCCTCCTTGTCAGAATGGGACGTTTCTTCTTTTGATGTCCGGCGCTCCCCGTTGGATTCACCGAGTGTCGGCCGCTTCCCTTGGAGTCTCAAAGCGACAGCGTCGGGCTAAACTGCACCATGCTTCTTAAGCCACTCCTGCAAGCGCTTCCATCCATCTTCGGCCGGTTCCCTCCGGTAGCTGGGCCGGTAGTCGGCGTAGAAGGCGTGGGGTGCTCCGGGGTAGACGATGATCTCTGACGGACTCCCCGCCGACTTCAGGGTCTTGCGCATCTCCTCGACGGTATCGAGCGGGATGCCCGGATCATCGCCTCCGTACAGGCCGAGGACGGGGGCCTTGAGCGCGCCGACGACGTCGATCGGATGCTGGGGCTGCAGTTCCGTGCGATTGCCGGTGAGCCGGCCGTACCAGGCCACGCCGGCTTTGAGCTGGGGGTTGTGGGCGGCATACAGCCAGACGATCCTCCCGCCCCAGCAGAACCCGGTGATGCCGAGCTTCGCGATGTTCCCTTTGCCGCCCGCCTTGGCCCACGCGACGGTGGCGTCGAGGTCCGCCATCACCTGCGCGTCGGGGACCTTCGAGACCACTTTCGCGAAAATCTCCTTGCTCTCGGATATTCCCGACACATCCCCCTGGCGGGCGAAGAGCTCGGGGGAGACAGCGAAGTAACCCATCTTCGCAAATCGGCGACAGATATCCTTGATGTGTTCGTGAACGCCGAATATTTCCTGCACGACCAGGACCACGGGGAACGCAGTTCCGGTGGCCGGCATCGCCCGGTAGACCGGGATCTGGCCATCGGCGGTCGGAATCTTCACCTCACCCGCGATCAACCCGCTGGTATCGGTGGTGATCGTCTGTGCTGATACAGGGCGTACGGCGAGCGCGAAGCCGACAGCCAGTGTGGTCATGACAAACTCTCGCCGTGTGAACTCCGTCTTGGGCATCAGGCTCCGCAGGTCCTCGTCCATACCCTGATTCCTCCTTTCCCATCCGGTGTTGGGGGGTCAAGGGCGGGACTCAACGCCGCAGCAACTTGAAGCCGATGCCCGAACCCATCTTTTGCGCATATGCGAGATGAATCCAGAGCATGGCTAGTGGCTCGAGCAGGCGCGCCGCCTGCAAGGGACCAGCATCCACAGCCTCGAAGCCGAGCTCTTGGGTGAGTTTCGCAACGGCAGTCTTGGCTGCAGCGTCATCGCCGCAGATAAACATCGTAGCCTGCTCGGCGCCGAAGTGTGGACTCGCCATGTTTTCGGCGCCGGTCATATTGAACGCCTTCACGATGCGAGCGCCCGGTGTCTTCTTGGCAATCTCTTCGGCGGCAGACGTGGTGTGACCGATCTCCAGGCCGCCCAAATCTTGCTTGAGCGGATTCGTGCAGTCGATCAGAATCTTGCCCGACAACGGGCCAGCCGCTTTAAGGGCGTGGTCCACAGAGGGCCAAGGAGGAGCGAAAAGGATAACCTCGCCGAACTGCACAGCCTCGGCAGGGGAACCCGCCCGAGTGTTGGGGCCGGCCAACGTGGCGAGACTCTCCAGTTTTTTGGGGTCCCGCGAGTAGCTGAAGAGAATCTTGTGGCCACGCCTCGCCCAGGCCTTTCCCAGCGTGCTACCCACATTGCCTGAGCCAACAATCCCGATGTTCATTCCCTTCTCCCCAGTCGTTTCTTACGGGGTTGTAATCACCGCGCGGAAGCGAACCTTGCCTTCAGCAACACGCTCGTAGGCCTTGGTGATTTCGTCGAGTCGGTAGGTTTCGGTAATGACCTTTACCTTGCCCTGTGCGGCATAGTCAAGGGCCTCGTAAAGGAACTCCATCCCGTTTTGCTGTGAGCCGATGATCCGAAGGCGCTTCAAGATGGCGTCGGCTGGTGGGACCGGAAAGGGTTTGGCCTCGTAGCCCATCAGAACGAAACGCCCGTCAGGGCGTAGTCCTTGGATGCTGTCGGCCATGGCGTCGTTCGAGTTGCTGGTGCCGAGGATCACGTCGGCACCCCCGATAGCGGCCAGGCCCTGCCCATCGCGGACGATCTCATCGGCCCCTAGCTGGCGGATGGACCGATCCTTGTCGGGCGACCGGGAAACCGCGATCGTGGTGAAGCCGGCGGCCTTCGCGTACTGCACCGCGAGGTGGCCCAGGCCACCGATGCCGACCACGGCGATGCGCTCGTGCGGCTTGGGCTCAGCAATCCGCAAACCAGACCACACCGTATAGCCGGCACACAGGATGGGTGCGGCCTGCTCGTAGGAAAGCCCCTCGGGTAGAAGCACGGCGGCGTTCGCATAGGCCAACATGAATTCGGCGTGGCCGCCTGACATCTCCCCGCTCGTGCCCGCTTGCTGCGCGCAGAACATGGGTGTGCCGCGGAGACACCACTCGCAGCGCCCACATGCGGCTTGCAGCCAGGGCACCCCCACGCGATCGCCCACGCGCCGCATGGTGACACCCGGACCGACGGCGACGATCTCCCCCACCGGTTCGTGTCCCAGGATGCGGGGGAAGTCTCCCGGCAGCTCGCCCCTGGTCTGATGCACGTCTGTATAACAGATCCCGCTGCCGCGGATCTTGATCAAGACCTGATTGGGGCCCGGTTCCGGCGTTGGAACCTCCTTCACTTCCCATTTCCCGTGAACAGTGGGAACCACTGCAGCTCGCATGGTCCTGGCTCCTCAACGGCCGTCGCGAGGCGGGACGATCCAGTAGTAGACCGTGTGCTGGCCGCCCGACACCGTCACCCTGATCGTCTTCTCCGGTTTCCAGTCGCCCATGTCGTAGTTGTGCGACACGACTCGGGTCCCTGACCGCAGCTCGCTCAAGAGCTTGGGTCGCAGCTTCATGTTCACGGACGGCAGCAAATACAGCGTCACCACGGTCGCCTCGCGAAGGTCGGCCTGGAAGATGTCTCCTTGCAGGAACTGCACGCGGTCTGTGACGCCGGCCTGCCGTGCGTTATCGTTCGCTTCCTGGACGCGCTGCGGGTCGAGGTCGATGCCGACTCCGCGGGTACCGAAGTGCTGGGCAGCGGCGATAACGATCCGCCCGTCGCCGGAGCCGAGGTCGTACAGCACGTCGTTCGCGTTCACGTTGGCCACCTGCAACATCTCGGTGACGACAAGCATCGGAGTGGGGACAAATGGGACGTCAAGGTCCGGCACCGTTGTGACGGTCTGCGCATTGACGGGCAGCGCGACCAAGAGACACAGCGCGAGGAGAGCCATGGTGGGAGGTCGTTGATATCGCATCTCATATTCCTCCTTGTAGGATGTCCCAACGTGGGACAAGCAGGATCAGTGCGCCAACGGCGCTACTGTCGCATCGGCATACTATTTCATCGAGCCTTTCCATGGACGAGGGGCGAGGGTTGGCCCCACTGACCGCTGAAGACAAAGGAGTCCAGGGGCTTGCGGGTGCGCGGGGCCAGCTCGCGCTCACGCAGGTCATCTGGCAACCGGCCCGGATCGTCGAGATAGCCGATCGCCATCACCGCGACCGGCTCGTAGCCCTCGGGGATCCCGTACACCTCCCGCGCCCTGTCCACGTGGAATCCGGCCATCTGGTGGACGAAGAGGCCGAGGGCCATCCCCTGGATTACCAAGTTTTCGACCGCCAGACCGACGTCATGAAAGGCGTGTCGATTCGGCTTCCGGTTTCTCTCAAAGGCCAGCCTGGCCACCGAGAGCATGAGGACCGGCGCATGCTGGGCCCATCGGACGTTGCCTTCGACGAGACAACTCAGCAAGCGCTCGTATTCACCTGCATGCCCCTTGGTCACGACGATGAAGCTCCACGGTTGCTCGTTGTAGGAGGACGGCGCCCATCGAGCGGCCTCCAGAAGGCTGCGGAGCTTGTCCGGTTCAACCACGCGGTCGGCGAAGGCGCGCGGGCTCCAGCGCTCCCGCAGCAGCCCGTGAATCTCGTGTGTAGTCTCGGCGAGTTTCTGCATCGTTGATTTTCCTCGCTGATCATGGCGGTCACACCGATTTGCCCTCTACATATGCCCGCAACATCCAGGCCATTTTTTCGTGCTTCTCCATCAAGCCGGTCAGGAAGTCGTTCGTGCCGATGTCGTGGTAGCGGTCCGCACAGGTCTCGAGGTCCACGCGCAGCGCCCGAATCAGTGCCTCGTGGTCGGCGAGGAGGTAGTTTTTCGTCTTCGTGTTCAGCACATATTCGTCGGCGAGGACCGTATTGAGAATCTTTACGACGCCTTCGCGCTCCTTGTCGGCCAGTCCGATGTTCGGTTTCATGTGTGTTCCTCCTTGCTGTTTGGCTCAATGTGCGAAGACTAAAGCATGGTCGCTACGGTAGGTCCAGGAAGATCAGCGCCGCGGCTTCCGTGGCCTGGAGCGCCAGCTCCGGTTCGTCGGCAATTCGGGCCTGGTCCCCTGCCGCGAGGGGGGTACCGTTCACCGTGAGGCTACCGGTAATCACAAAGAGGTAAGCCTTGCGACTCGGTCGACTCTTGTGGGTCACTTCCTGTCCCGCCCGCAAGCTCGACACGTAGATGACTGCGTCTTGGTCGATGGTCAGTGTTTCCGCAACGTTGCCCCCAGACACAACCGGCAGGAGCTTTCCGCCTCGCTCTTCGACCGTGAAGCGACGCTGCTCCCATTGAGGGGGAAGGCCCTTCGTCCGGGGCGTGATCCAGAGCTGAAGCAGGTGAACGGGACGCTCTGTGGAGTGGTTATACTCGGCGTGGACGATCCCGGTGCCGGCGGACATCCCCTGGACCTCGCCGGCACGGATGACCCCGCGGTTTCCCTGGTTATCCTGGTGTTCCAGCTCTCCATCCAGAACATAGGTGACGATCTCCATATCGCGGTGCGGGTGGGCACCGAATCCCTGCCCTGGCTGGATGATGTCGTCGTTGACGACACGGAGCGCCCCCCAGTTCATGTTGGCGGGGTCGTAGTAATCATCAAAGGAGAAGTGCCAGTAGGTGGAGAGCCACCCGAGGTCTCTGTGGTGCCGCTCTTTGGATTGGATGATTTTGATCACGCGCGTTACCTTTGCTATGACAGCGGGCTGATTCCCTGCTCAATCAAGCGGTCTTCTCGCGCGCGAGCTCCAGGAGTTCGACCAGCGCCTGGAGCCGCTTCGTCCCCAGGTGCCCCAGGTGCTGCGTGTGCAGATGAACGATCGGAGCGTCGAGGCGCCTCAGGAGGCGGAGCCCCCCTTCCGTGATCCGAACCATGACGACCCTCCGATCCTTCCTGTTGCGCTCCCGCGCGATGAGTCCGCGGGCCTCGAGCCGATCAAGGAGGCGGGTGACGTCGGGGTCACGGGTGATCAGGCGTTCGCACACTTCCCGGCAGGCGAGCCCGTGGGGACCGGCGCCCCGCAGGATGCGGAGCACGTTGTACTGGGGGTGTGAAAGTCCGACCGACTTCAGGACTCTTGCCTGGCCGCGCAACAACGCATCGGTGGTCCGCAAGAGGTTCAGAAACGCCTCTTGCTCCAGCGTCCGGAAGGGCTTCTTTTGTTTGATCTCTGCCTGCAGCCGTCCAGCCATGGTATGAAGAATATATTCGTTTCAACGATAAATGTCAAGAGGAATGTCTCTTGGTGAGGCGGAGCCACCCTTGACGCGGACGAGCCGCCCCGGTATCGTACGGCTACGATAAACCTTTCTGGCCCGCCAGGCAGGGGTCGCCCGTGATCTCCAAAGCGATCTTGCAGCAGAAGGATTACCGGCATCTGTGGCACCCCTTTACCCAAATGCAGGAGTGGTTTGCCGAAGAGGCGTTGATCATCGACCGGGGGGAGGGCAACTATCTCATCGATGTCGATGGTAACCGCTACCTCGATGGTGTGTCCTCCCTCTGGTGTAACGTGCACGGGCACAACCGGCGCGAGATCGATGAGGCGATCATCGCACAGCTTGGGCGGATCGCCCACTCGACCCTCCTCGGCCTCTCCCACCCTCCCGCGATTCTCCTGGCAGAACGGTTGGTCGAGATCGCCCCGCCCGGCCTCACCAAGGTCTTCTACTCCGACAACGGGGCGACGGCGGTGGAGATTGCCCTGAAGATGGCGTTTCAGTATTGGCGGCAGAAAGGCCCGGAGAGGTTCCGAGGGAAGACCACCTTTCTCTACTTCACGGGGGGGTATCATGGGGATACCCTGGGGGCCGTGAGCGTGGGAGGCATCGACCTGTTCCACCACCTCTATAAGCCCCTCCTCTTCGAGGCCTTTCCCCTGCCTGCCCCCTATAGCGCGGCGGAGAGAGAAGCGGCCCTCAAGGAAGCGCAGCGGACGATTGAAGCCCGCCATCCTGAGGTGGCGGGCCTCATCATGGAGCCGGTGATTCAGGGGGCGTCGGGGATGCGACCCTACCCTTCGGGTTTCACGCGAGCCGTCTGGGAGCTCTGTCGGGATCACGAGATCCTCTTCATCGCGGATGAGGTGGCCACCGGGTTCGGTCGCACTGGGAAGATGTTCGCCTGCGAGCATGAGGGGGTCGTGCCGGATCTGCTCGCCATTGCCAAGGGCCTCACGGGCGGGTACCTGCCCCTGGCCGCGACCCTCGCCACGCAAGAGATCTTCGACGCCTTCCTGGGCGCGGTGGAGCAGCGGAAGACCTTTTACCACGGCCACACGTACACGGGAAACCCCTTGGGCTGCGCCGCCGCCCTGGCCAGCCTGGAGATCTTTGCGAGGGATCAGGTCCTCAAGCACCTGGAACCCAAGATCGCCTTCCTCAAGGTGGGCCTCGAGCGACTCCGGTCCTTACGCCACGTGGGCGAGATCCGTCACGTCGGATTGATGGGGGGCATCGAGCTGTTCGAGGACGTGGCCGCTCGCCTCGGTTACCCGCCCGGGAGGAGGATGGGGCACCGCGTGATCACGGAGGCGCGCCGACATGGCGTCATCATGCGATCCCTGGGTGACGTCATCGTCGTGATGCCCCCCCTGTCCGTCACCACAGACGAGATTGATACCCTCATTCATGTGGTCCACCGGGCGATCAAGACGATCACCGAGGGCGATGCCTCTTACCGTGAACCGTGAACACTGAACCGTGACCGTATGCCGTGAACCATGAACCACCAAGGGCGCATCAGTCGTACGTTGCTGTACGGCGAGGGGCTTTTCGAAACCTTGCGGGTGTATCGGGGTCGCCAGGTCCCTCTCCTCGAGGCGCACTGCCGGCGGATGGCGCGCGGAGCACAGTTCTTTCGGTTTCCCTTCTCGCCGTCGGCCTTCAGGAGGGCCGTCCAAGAGGAACTGCAGATGGTCTCTGAGGAGGCCGAGGCGCGCCTCCGGGTCACGTTGGAGGTCTGGGGAGAGGAGGGCCCGGCGGAGACCCGGTTGATCGCCCGCTCCGCCCCGTTGAGCGGCACGGGTGAGGGTGAAGGGGTGCGCCTGATCACAGCCCCCTTCGCCCGCTCCTCCGGTTCCCCCCTGCTCGCCTTCAAGACCACCAACTACTTTGAGAACAGTTACGCTCGGCAATGGGCCCGGCTTCAGGAGTATGACGATGCCCTGTTTTTCAACGAGCGGGCGGAGGTCACCGAGACGACGGCCGCGAACCTCTTCCTCATTCGTGAGGCGACGTTAGTGACGCCTCCGGTCTCTGCAGGACTCCTGCCGGGGATTGCGCGGGGTGTCGTGCTTGCCTGCGCCAAAGGGCACGGTCTCATCGCAGAAGAGCGCCCGGTGACGGCGGCCGATTTGCAAGGGGCCGAGGAAATCCTCCTCTCCAATGCGGTGATCGAGGTCGTGCCGGTCAGGGAGATTGCCGGGGTTTTTGCAGGGCGTTCCCCCTTCGATCGGGCGGGCGCGCTTCGGGCCGCGTACCGGGAGCAGGTCTTTGCAGGAGGGATTCCCTGAGGATTGCGTCAAGGTCCTTGTTGTCGTCAGTCGGGGAACGGGCCTATCCTTACGGCTGACGGCTGACAGATGGGTCGGGGGAGCATGGGGAAGGGTCTCTTCATCACCGGGACCGACACCGGCGTGGGGAAAACATTCGTCGCGGGCCTCTTGGCGGGCCTTTTGCGAGCCCGTGGCATCGATGTGGGCGTGATGAAGCCGGTCGAGACCGGCTGCCCCAGACAGGATGGGCGGCTCGAGCCTCGGGACGCGCTCACCCTCAAGGAGCGAGCGGGAACGACCGATCGGCTGGATGAGATCTGTCCCTATGCGCTCGAGATGCCGGTTGCCCCGTCGGTGGCGGCGGAAGCGGCAGGCGTCGCCATCGACCTTGACCGGATTACCGGATGGTTCCAGGATCTCGCCGCGCGTCATCAACTGACGCTCGTGGAGGGGGCGGGGGGACTCCTGGTTCCGCTCACCGACACGGCCGACACCACGCACCTGATTCAAAAGCTCCGCATACCGGTCCTCGTGGTGACGCGAACCTCCCTGGGGACGATCAACCACACCCTCCTCACCTGTTATTGGGCCAGGCAGAAAAGGCTGTCCATCCTCGGCGTGGTCCTGAATAGTCCGACCGGCCCGCCCGACCCTGCCGAGGAGGCGAACCTCGAGGCGCTTGCTGCGCGGCTCCCGACACCCCTCCTGGGTCGTGTCCCCTACTTTCCGGAGGCCTCGTATGACCTCTCCCGGGTGAGAGCATCGCTCGACGTGGACCGCCTGCTGGCACTCTTGGGGCACCCGTGATGCGATCAGAGCTGCGCGACAAAGTGGCCGAGCTCTTGATGGAGGCCATCCGGCACCGCGACCGGTCGTTGCTCGTGTTCTGGCTTCGCGCATACTGCCAGATGGTCGAGGGGCGCGATCCCCCGGCCGTGCCCTTTATCCGACTGGCGCGCTTCGTGGGGCGCCACCGGACGGAGCTCCGGTGGTGTGGGGACCTGGGGGAGGGTTGGGGGCGAAGCCTCGTCTCCGACTCGGGCCTCTTTCATTCCGGCGATAGAGAACAGGTGGTCATTGCCCCGCGATACCGGAAAGAGCTTCCGCTCGTCTGCGCCAGGGCGGCGGCCTATTGGGAATTCCTCAGGGAGCTACACCGCCAGAGCTACCCCTCGGGGCTCCCAGGGGCGCTTCAGCAAGCGGCCCTCCTGTGGCAACACCGTCTCTTCTTCGAGTTCCATGAGCTGCTGGAGGCGATCTGGATGGACTGGCGGGGGCCCGAGCGGCGATTTCTCCAGGGCCTCATTCAGCTCGGCGTCGCCTTTTATCACGTGCAGCGAAACAATTGCCGCGGTGCCATGAGCATGTTCCGAAACGGGTGGACCAAGGTGGCGCCCCACACCCCCCGCTACTGTGGGGTGGAGCTGCAAGAATTTCTGAAGCGTATCGCAGGATGCCGTGAGCGCGTCGAACGGCTGGGTCCGGGGCGCTGCATCGACTTTGACTGGTCGTCGGTGCCACCGCTCCAGGTGGCGGGCGAGAGACAGGCCGCCGTCGCCGGTTCGGTCCGGCTGGGGAGCTGAAGGGGACCAGCCTGTCTTGACGGGGTATTGTGAGGAGGTATACTAGCCCCGCTCTTGATCTTCTCGGAGATGGGGAGGGACAGGCGAGGGGAACGCGGGGAGGAATGCGCCATGAAGGTGGATCCGAAAGCGCGCAGTCGTGCCATTACCGAGGGGCCCGACCGGGCGCCGGCCCGGGCGATGCTCAAGGCGATCGGCTTCAAGGATCAGGACCTGGAGCGGCCCCTCGTGGGCGTCGCCAACACCTGGATCGAGATCGGCCCGTGTAACTACCACCTCCGCCGCCTGGCCGCCAAGGTGAAAGAGGGCATCCGTGCGGCGGGCGGGACGCCCCTGGAGTTCAATACGGTCTCCATCTCCGACGGGATCACCATGGGGAGCGAGGGGATGAAGGCCTCCCTCGTCAGTCGCGAGGTCATTGCCGACTCCATCGAGCTCGTAAGCCGGGGCAACATGTTCGATGCCGTGGTCGCGCTGTCCGGGTGCGACAAGACGATCCCCGGAACGGTCATGGCGCTCGTCCGCGTCAACGTCCCGAGCCTGATGCTCTACGGCGGCTCGATCATGTACGGTGAGCACGGTGGACGTCGGCTGACGATTCAGGACGTCTTTGAGGCGGTCGGGGCCTTCAATGCCGGGAAGATTTCGGCCCAGGAGTTCCGCGCCATCGAAGACTCCTCGTGTCCCGGCCCCGGCGCCTGCGGCGGGCAGTTCACCGCCAACACCATGGCGACGGCCTTCGAGATGTTGGGGATCTCGCCGATGGGGCTGGGCGACGTCCCCGCCATGGATCCCCGGAAAGACGAGGTCGCTTTCGAGTGCGGCCGGATGGTGATGGACCTGCTCCGGAAGGGGGTCACCCCCCGGCAGATCATCACCCGCAAGGCGATGGAAAACGCCATTGCGGGCGTGATGGCCACCGGGGGATCGACCAACGCCGTGTTGCACCTGCTGGCGGTTGCGCGCGAATCGGGCGTGCGCCTCGGGATCGACGATTTCGACCGGATCTCTCGCCGGACCCCGGTCCTGGCCGATCTGAAGCCGTGGGGTCGGTTCACCGCCCCCGAAATGTACCGCGCTGGCGGGATGGCAGTCGTCGCCCGGCGATTGCTTGAGGCCAGGCTGCTCCACGGGGATGCGATGACGGTCACCGGACGGACGATCGGCGAGGAGGCGCGGGCAGCGCGCGAGGCATCGGGGCAGGAGGTCATTCGTCCGGTCAGGAGTCCCTTGAAGCAGACAGGGGGAATGGCCGTCCTCCGCGGGAACCTCGCCCCGGAGGGGTGTATGATCAAGCTGGCGGGGCATGAGCGCACGGCCCACCGGGGCCCGGCACGCGTCTTTGACCGTGAGGAGGATGCCTTTGCGGCGGTGAAGCGGGGACGCATCAAACCGGGCGACGTCGTGGTCATCCGCTACGAGGGGCCAAAGGGGGGCCCGGGAATGCGCGAGATGCTTGGCGTGACCGGAGCGATCGTCGGCGCGGGCCTGGGAGCGTCTGTCGCGCTGATGACGGACGGCCGCTTCTCCGGGGCGACGCACGGCTTCATGGTAGGGCACGTGGCCCCGGAGGCCGCCGTCGGCGGGCCGATCGCGGCGATCAAGAACGGCGACTCGATCGTGATCGACGTCAAGAGGCGCCGCATTGACGTCGAGGTCTCGGCCGCCGAGATGAAGCGGCGGCTGGCGAAGTGGAGACCGCCGAAGCCACGGTACACCTCGGGGGTGATGGCCAAGTATGCCCGTCTCGTCTCCTCGGCCTCCGAGGGGGCCGTGACCGGCTGAGCCCCAGCAGGCGCCCGGGCATCCTGTCAGAGGCGCGCCATCTGCCAGAGGTCAGAGTTGACCACACGCGGACATCCAAAGCCCAGGATCGCGGGGGAGAAGGGACGAGCCGGCACGGCACGCATGCCGGTTCGCCAGCAGGTCTCTTCCGGAGGCGTCGTCTATCGCCACGGTTCCAATGAGGTGGAGATCGCGCTCATCAGCCTGAAGGGCGGCAGGGTGTGGGCCTTGCCCAAGGGGGTGGTTGAACCGGGCGAGGATCCCGAGGAGACAGCTCTTCGTGAAGTGCAGGAAGAGACGGGGCTCACCGCGCGGTGTATGGGGAAGGTCGGGGAGATCGAATACTGGTTTGTGGACCGCGAGGCAGGGCATCGCATCCATAAGCGGGTCCACTTCTATCTTTTCGAGCACACCGGGGGAGATCCGAGCCAGCACGACTTTGAGGTGGATGAGGTGTGCTGGGTCCCGCTGCAGGAGGCCTTGGCGCGTCTCAGCTACCGCGGCGAACGAGAGATGGTGGAGAAGGCCAGCCAGGTCCTCCGTGAGCAGGGGTAGTTGCCTTGCCGGCGTCGCGCATCCCTACAGAGGCGTCGCCTTCTTGATTTCCTCGAGCAGATCGGCACTCAGGGTGCCGGTGTAGACCTCGCTCACCGGGCCTCGCAATGTGACCTCCCATTCCGGCTGGATCGTGATGTCGAGATCCCCGCCCGGCATCTGGATCGTCACCCGGTCATCCGTCAGTCCCAGACGGCGGCAGGCAGCAGCCACGGCGCAGGCACTCGATCCAGAGGCCAGCGTGTACCCGGCCCCTCGTTCCCAGATCAGGATCGCCACTCGGTCCCGGGAGCGCACCTTGGCGAACTGCACGTTGGTGCGGTGGGGGAAGGCGGGATGGTGCTCGATCTGGGGTCCAAGCCGGCGAACCTCCTCCGGGTTGAGGCGATCGACGGGGATCACGCAGTGGGGATTGCCCATCGAGACTGCGGTGAACTGGAAGCGTTCCCCGTCCACGCGCAGCTCCTCGTTCACCACCTCTCGCTCATCACCCGCCACCGGGATGTCGTGGCTGCGAAAGCTTGCCCGTCCCATCTCGACCGTCACGGTGGTCACCCGATCCCGGTCGCCTTCCAAGTTGACCCGCACGAGCCCCCCCTTTGTCTCGATATAGAAGGTCTTTTCACGGGTGTACCCATGCTCGAAGAGGTACTTGGCAAAGATGCGGAGGCCATTGCCGCTCTTCTCGGCCTCAGTCCCGTCAGGATTGAAGATCCGGAGGACAAAAGGGACATTTTGCGGACCCGCGAGGAGCAGAATGCCATCCGAACCGAGGCCGTAGTGCCGGTGGCACAGGAGGCGAACCGCTTCCGGGGTGATCCGAAAATCGAGGTCGGCCTCGTTGAGAACGATATAGTCGTTCCCGAGGCCATGAGACTTGACAAATTTGGTCACGGCCATCCTCCGGCGGCATCACCTTAAGAGAGCAGTGCGGAGCGGTCAAGGGAAATTCTCTTGCCCGGCCACCTCCCGTCATCCATACTGGGGTGAACCGAACCAACACCTCCGTTTCTGTTCGTTGATCTCCTGGGACAGGCATGACTCGGAAGAGGCACGGGGGTGCGGCGCGGCATGCTACCAGCGAAGGGAGGAGAGCGATGCCCACCTATGTGATTCTCGGGAACTATAGCGATCAGGGGATCCGGAACATTAAAGACACGACCAAACGCGCCGAGGCCTTTCGGAATTTCGCCAAGGGGATGGGGGTGGCGGTGAAGGAGATCTACTGGACCATGGGCCGGTACGATGTCGTCACGATCATCGATGCCCCCGATGACCCTACTGCAACCCGCCTGCTGTTGGCGGCCGGTGCCCTGGGCAACGTCCGGACGGAGACCCTGCGGGCGTTTACGGAAAGGGACATGGGGCAAATCCTGAAGGGGATCTGATGAGGCCTTGAGTCGGGTTGCCTCCATCGGCGGGATTATCCTCGCGCCCTCTCGAGGGCCATCCTCTTGGCCGTCTTCAGGTCCACCTTTCCCGTGCCGAGCATCGGTATGCTCCCGACCGAGTAAAGATGCTCTCGTTTGGGAATCCAAAGCTTCGGGAGATTGGTCTGGCCTAATCGCTCCCAGAGCTGCTCCGGCGTGATCTCTGTATGCGTGTAGAGGGCCACGAGCCGCTCGCCCTTCTGGTCATCCGGCAGTGCGGTGACCACCGAGGCGTCCTCCCCCAGAATGGCGTTGATAGCCTCCTCCAGCTTGATATGGGGAACCATCTCGCCGCCGATCTTGCTGAAGCGGGAGAGGCGGTCCGTGATACTGATGAAGCCGTCCTCATCGACGGAGGCGATATCTCCGGTGACATACCAGCCGTCTCGCATGACCTCCGCCGTCTCTTCGGGCTGGCCAAGATAGCCGAGCATCTGATTGGGGCCTTTGACCAGGAGCAGTCCCTCTTCCCCGGGTGGGAGGGTCTTACCGGTTTCGGGATCTACCGCCCTTACCGCGACGCCTGGGAGGGGATGCCCCACCGTCCCGGGCTTGAAGCCCGTTTGGCGGTAAGCGCCCCGCTCGAAATCCTGCGTGTTCACGGAAACCACGGGTGCCAACTCGGTGCATCCGTATCCCTCCAAGAGGTCCAGACCGTACTTCTCCTTAAACGCCCTCGCGATGGGTTCGCGCAGCTTTTCGGCGCCGGCAATGGCAAGCCGGAGCGAGGCAAACTCCTCGGCCGAGCATTTCCGGAGATAGGCCGCGTAGAACGTGGGGGTGCCTATCAGAATCGTGGCTTGGTATCTGGAGACCATCTCGCCGATGGTCTTCGCGTCCAAGGGGTTTGCGTGATACACGACGCCAAAGCCGGCCAGGAGTGGGAACCACAGGCTACCGGTGAATCCGAAGGAATGAAAGAACGGCAAGGCCCCCATGAGCCGGTCTTCCCTGGTCACCCAAAAGACCTGGGCCAACCCCTCGACGTTTGAGATGATGTTCTGATGCGACAGCATCGCGCCCTTCGGCATTCCGGTGCTCCCGCTGGTAAAGATGACGGTGGCCAGGGCCTGCGGTGATCGCTTTCCATCGTGGCAGAGGGTCGCGAGCAGCCGGCGTGGCAAGAGCAGGGCGAGGAGGCCGGCCTGAACTTTGTGAAGAAGGGTTATCTGTTTCATCACGTCTTCGACAAAGACCATCCCCTCCATCTCTTTGAGTTTTGCCTTGCCCAAGAAGATCCTGGAGGTCACGATGGTCCGGATGCCGCACTGCTGGATCGCCGAGGCCATGGCTTCGCGCCCGGCGGTGAAATTCAGATTGACAGGGACCTTCCCGGCGAACAGCACCGCGATGTTTGCCAGGGCCCCACCGACGGACGGGGGAAGGGCGATCCCCACCATCCGCTCGTCGGGACATCGGCTGCGCACCCACCGGCCAAGCAGCAGGCTGCCGACGAGCGCCCTGCCATACGTCAGCTCGGTGCCGCTGGAGTCGGCCATCGCAAACGAAAACCACCGCCATTTGGCGGTCTGGATGAACCGGAGCTGGAGCAGATCGCTGGGGCTTTGTCGATAGTCCACCGCAGCGCTACCGAGCTCCTGAATGGCCTGACGAACATCCTCGGCCTTTGACGTGGAGGGCAGAGGGGGGCCGAAGGACACCGTGATGGGATAGGGGAGGCGCTCGGGCCGCTTCCAGAAGAATTTTCCCTGCTTGAAGCTGAAGATACTCCCCCACAGCCGGTCGAGGTGAACGGGAATGATCGGGATGTCCAGCCCATCGACGATCCGCTCAAAGCCCCTTCTGAACGGGAGGAGGTTGCCCGTCCGGCTCACCGCCCCCTCGGCAAAGATGCACACCACGTGGCCCTGACGCAGCTCCTCGCGCGCCCGCTCGAGGGATTCGATGAGCTCTTTTCGGCGGCCGGCTTGAACCGGGATGGCCTTCATCAGGCGAAAAAGCCAGTTGAGGACCTTGAGTTCGTAATAGGGTCGGTAGACCATGAAGCGGATGAACCGCTGCACGCAGGCGCCGACCAGGAGTCCGTCGACGTGGGACATGTGGTTGCAGACCAGGAGTGCCGGCCCACGGAAGGGCACGTGCTCCTGTCCCACGACCCGGATTCGATACATCGTATGGGTGAGCATCCAGAGGGTGAAGCGGACGAGAAACTCGGGCAGGAGGCGCAGGATGTAGGCCGTGGCGACGAGGGTGAAGAGCCCGAGAATGAAGATGATCCGGTCCGCTGGCACCTGGAGGAGATCCCGCAGCACCCAGAGGACACCAGAGGCCAGGAGGACACCCCCGGTCGTGAGAAAATTGGCCGTCGCGATCACCCGGCCCCTCTCCTCTCGGCCGCTCCTCTGCTGGAGGAGGGCATTCAACGGGACAATGAAGAGCCCGCCGGACAGCCCGAGCAAACACAGGGCCGTTGCCGCCTGGACATACGACGAGGCAGATGAGGCCAGCAGGAGCGAAAAGCCCCCGATGCCGATCGAGCCCAACGGCACCAATCCGAGCTCGACCTTTCCCGCCGAAAGGCGCCCGGCTGCCAGGCTCCCCAGCCCGATTCCGACGGCGAGGAATGTGCTGAGCATTCCGGTGCGAAAGTCGTCCAGCCCCATCACCTCTTTGCCCAAGAGGATAATGTCCAACTGAAGCAGGGCTCCCAGGAACCAGAAGTAGGCGATCCCCAGCACCGTGAGCCAGAGAGCCTTCTCGGAGTAAAGCCGCCTGAGGCCGATGCCGATCTCGGCCCAGGGGTTCACGCGAAACGGCTTTCGGGCGCCCGAAGGCGGGACGGGGTGGATTCCGAAACTCGCGAGCGTCCCGGCGATGGCGACCACGATCAGGACAAGGCTGATCAACCCCAGCCGGTCGTACCACGCGGCGAACATCATGCTGCCAATCGAGGTGCCGAGGATGATCGCCAGGAAGGTCGTCATCTCTAGAAGACCGTTGCCCCGTGAGAGATCCTGGTCAGGTAGCATCTCAGGCAGGATGCCGTATTTGGCCGGACTGAAGAAGGTAGAGTGCAGGGCCATGACGAAGAGCACTCCCAGCATTGGCTCGATCCGCCCGGAAAGGAACGCGAACGCACCCAGCACCATGGCGACAACCTCGAGGCCCTTGGTCGCGACGAGGACGGTGCGCTTGCTGAAGACGTCGGCCGCGTGACCCGCGTAGCCGGAGAAGAGAAAGAAGGGCAGGATGAAGACCACCCCCGAGAGCGAGAGATACGCACTCCCGCCGCTTGAGTTCGTCGCCGCGCTCACCGCCACCATGGCGACAACCATCTTGTAGAGGTTATCGTTGAAGGCCCCGAGGAACTGTGTCCAGAGAAAGGCCTGAAACCCCACTGATTTCAGGAGGTCTTTGTATGTTCCGGCCGACACGGGACGCTTACCCCTCTTCGATGGGCTGTCAATCGACGCGGAGCCACCAGCAGCCGTCCCGCGCCGATCCCGGCGCCTCTCAGGAACGCGCGACCAGTTCTTCTGGCCTTGCCTCGGACGACCGGGGGATGCGATCGCGATAATTCGAGCGGCCGACGTAGAACTGCTGGCCGCGCCAGGCTGACGCATTCCGGTTGATCACCGACTCGAGCTGCCGGACTCGCTTATCGGTCGGTGGATGCGTGGCGAAATAATGCTCCAAAGCCTTTTCGAGGGCGATGCCCAGCTCTCCGACCATGAGGGTCGGTTTCCTGCGCGGCTTCTTCACCTGCCGCACCCGCTTGACCTTGGCCAGGCGTTCAAAGACCGTGATTGCCGCCCGAGGGTCGTATCCGGCCATCGCCGCGAGAATCACTCCTCCCGCGTCCGCCTCGAGCTCATGTTGCTCGTTGAAGCCGAGGTTGACGAGCTGGTATTGAATTCTTACGATCATCGCCAGCTCGCGTCCGACAATCTTGCGCGCGGCGAGTTCATATTGCAGGCGCTCGATGCAGTGCCTGAGGTCCACATGGCTGATTTCGTGCCCGAGGATCGCGGCCAGCTCAGCCTCCGATTCCAGAAAATTTAGCATCCCGGTGGTGATGACAATGCCTCCGCCCGGCAGGGCGAATGCGTTGATCATCGGGGAATCGAGGATGGCGAACCGGTAGCTGATCCCCTTCCGTTGGACGTGGGGTACGAGGCTCTGCCCCACAGCGGCCACATACGCCTGGAGCACCGGATCGTCCTTGAGGCGCCAGGGCCTGTGCTTATCGATCTCCTGGCCGATCTCCATTTCCCGTTCATCAGAAACCCGGGTGATGGTCAATCCCACTCGATCCATGTCGCGGATGACGTCGGCCCAGATCTCGACGACCGATTCCAGGCTGACTTCACGATCAGTTCTACTCATGGCCAGGAGACCCGCCGCCGTGGCCGTGAGCAGGCAGATGCTAACCAGGACAACATTCCGCTTCATGTCCGCACTCCGCTCAGATGTACCGCTTGATGAGGTCCTTGTACTTCGTGTAGGCGAACGAGACGAGCAGCAGGATGATCCCGAGGAGGATGAAGGAAAGGATCCGGTAGATCGTCTCGAGACCCCTGAGATCGATCACGAAGACCTTGAAGAGGCAGACCGCGAAGAGTCCGAGGCCGGAAAGCCTTAGCGTGCGCTCCCGCAGCAGGAAGCCGGCGGCCATGAGGCCGAGCCCCTCGATTGTCCAGGCCACCGTGAGCAGGTTACCCCGGACCTCAAAAAAGAGCAGGATGGCCAGCAGAAAGCCCCCCAGGATCGAGAAGATCCCCTGGGCATTTGCGTCGAGGCGCGCGAGGCCCCTCTGCGCTTCCTCGGCTTTGGGGAAGAGCTCACGGCGGTACAGGCACAGGAGCTGAGAGATGAAGAGGAGCGCGATCACGGGCACGGTCGTGGCGAGCCGCTCCGGAATCCCGTACAGACTCCCGACCAGGAAGAAGTTCGTGGACCAGCTCCGCCAGACGGTCAGGATCGCAATCAGGCAGCCCTGGATCCTCAGGTCCCGATTCCGCAGGATGATCCCGAGCGTCAGCAGGATAAATCCCAGGGCCGCCCAGGCAAGCACGGTCAGCGACCTCGTTAGTTCGAATCGAGCGAGGATCACGAGCAAGGCAGCTGCGGTATAGGAGTAAACTTGCGGGAGATGCTTTTCGTACTCCGCGAGTCTCCCCGCATCCCCCTCCTCCTTTAGCCTGTGCACCAGGTAATAGAAAATGGCGATGATCGGGACCACGGTGACGACCCGGTGCGAGAGGCCGAGGATTTCGCCCGGAGCAGTGAAATTGGCGAGGAAAAGTCGGCCAAAGGCGAGGGCCGAGAGCAGATATGCCTGGATCCGCAGGGGGACCTGCCCGAACCGGACTCCCGCTTCGAGCAGGATCAGGCCCATAAAGCCCCACGCGAGGGCGACGGCCACTGGGTCGAGTTCCTTCCAGAGAAGGATGGCCAGAAGGGCCGATCCACTGTAAGAAAACATCGGCCCGACATATTTTTCGTCCTTGAGGACCTTGCCTGTGCCGAGGGACTTCGGCAGCCACCAAAGCAGGAGATAGAAGAAGGCAATGGCAGGTAGGACGGTGGCCCAGCGTAAGACATCAGGCGGCTCCGGCGTTCCGTAGAGATTTATGACGAAGAGCGCGCCAAGGGCAACCGCAGAGAGGAGGTAAGCCTGCATCCGGAAGACCATCTCCTTGAGATAGGATCCTAACGCCAGCACGACCGCTGCTTCCAACAGCCAGGCGATGGCCAACCAGTGTTGGCTCAGAGGCGACGATGGTGGCTTGAGGGGGAACGTGAGCGCAATGAGCAGAACGGCGACGGAGGCATTGATGAGGTGGTACTTATGTCTCCCCAGCACTCGGAGCAGGTAGCTGCTCGCAACGTAGGCGAGTGCCGTGAGGCCTGTAAGCAGATATCGGGCATCGGGGAAGACGATCCCGACCTGCCGATACGACAGCCCAAGGAAAGCCACCGTGTTGGCGAGACTGGCGGCGAAGCCAATCTTCTCTTCCGTGTCGTTCCCGGGTTCTAGGACGAAATCGAACGCGGAAAAGAGCAGCCAGTAGAGGACCAGCATGCCCTGCGCGAGCCAGAAGCTGTCGGTGTGAACGAGCTGCGCGGGTCCCCCCATTCGATATTCAAGCCAGAGGAGGTGATTCAGGTAGGTGGCCGCGACACCGAAAAGCCCCAGAGCAGACGAGCCGGTCCCGCGGAGGATCGCGACGAGCGACGCTGCCAGGATGGCGGAGGCTACGAGAGCAAACCCGGTGAGGGGGCTGATGGCAACGGTGAGAAAGCCCAGGAAGTAGGCTATCCCGGTGACGACTTGTGACCGGTATTTTAGCGAGTGCAGTATCATTCCCCCAGCGATAACGGCGAGGAGGGCGATCCCACGGATCGGGTCGTGGATGATTTTCGAGACCTCGATATTGTGGGCGGCGTACCCCGTGAAATACAGAAGCGCCCAGCCGCCGCCGATGAGCGGCTTGGCGAAAAGCGAGTATTTTTCAACTCGTTCGAGAAGGACGCCCCCGAAAAGCAGGGTCAGGCTGGTCACAACGCCCGTGGCGACTCTCCCGAGGGGACCCATGTACCGAAGGGAGTAACCGAGGAACAGGGCGACGCCGATGACGAAAACGACGATCCCGATCTTGTTCAGCCATTTACCCCCGATAACGGCTTCCCAGTCGGCGGCATCAACACCCATCTTTGCCAGGTTGGGAGAGATGCGCTCCCGCAGTTTCGCCGCCGGGGGGGTTGGCCGAGGCATCGGGGGTGTTCGGGGCGGGGCCGCTTTGGCGGGCGTCGCTTCGGCGACTGCTCTGGCTGGCTCTATACGAGGGATAGGGGGTCGCTCGGCAATGAGTTGCCCCCATGCCTCGGCGCCTTTAACCTGGGCCACCGACGGCGCGACCTCCGGCTGCGGTGCATGTTCAACGTGCGGCTTCGGAGGCGGGGGCGCTGCCTGGGACAAGCTGATCTGCTGCTCTAGGTCCTGGATCCGGGCCGCGAGGTAGGTAACCTGCTCCGTGAGTCGCTTGAACCGCTTCCGCCAGATCAGCCAGATGATCACCAGCGGGGCGATCGAAAATGCGAAGAAGGCGAACATATAGAAGAACCAGAGGAAAACCATCTCTCCCACCTCGCGCCTTTCTCACCACCGGTTCGGGCCCGGCTTCTTTCTCATTGCGTCCTGCTCTATCCGCTCATCCGCTGCAAAGCCCGTGCCCCGCGCTCTTAAACCGGCACCATTGTACTAATCAGGCTCGGTCCAACAAGGCCCAGATGCTCTGGCATGCCCAACCATCCGCTGCTGTCAGAGCACGTCGGCGAACATCCTTTTGTAGTGGCGGTACCAGTCGCTCTGGAATCGCTCCTCGGGGTCGTACTTCCGCTTGAGCCGGAGAAACTCTGGGAACTGGGGGTAGCAAGCCAAGACCTGCTCGCGGGTCGCGAACCGGTGGTATGTCAGATAGTAGCTTCCACCGTGGGGAATGGCGAGATCGATAAGGCGACGGAAGTCCTGGGCAGCCCGCTCGAGACCCTGTGGACTGTGGACAACATGAAGGTTGAAGATGATACATGCGTAGGGTTTCTTGGCCCACGCGAGGAAGCTCTCGTCCTCTCGTTCGATGAGCCGGATCGTCCCATAGATCACATTGACCCCGTTCTGGTTAAAGTCCCTGCGGACGTCCTCCAGAAAGCGGGTCAGGGCGTCCCGTGGCACGTAAACCTCGGTGATCATTTCGGTCGCCCGCTCAGAGGCGCCAAGCCGCCGGTCCAGCCAGTCGTGGTAGTTGTCGATGTACACGCTGAGCTGGTGCGTATCCGACCAGTAGATCTGACCCGACGTTGAAAGGTAGTGGCCGGCGTACTCCTCGAACGCGCGTTTCTTGTCCGTGTGGGAAAGATAGAGAAGCCGCCGCCAGTCCTGCTCCGAAAATTCTTTCTGCCCCCCCGGCACCGGAGTCCTGTCGTCAACTACTCGATAGCATGAGAAGACTCCCTGGCGGAGAAATGCGTCCGACCGCTCGTCGGTTGCATACTGAAAGTCGCCGAACAGGAATCCATCGCCGATCCGGTTCTCGAACGCAGGTATCAGGTCCTCCATCTCGATGATTTCCACCACGCGCTCCAGCTGTCGCCTTGGCGCGAGGCGGAGCCGGACGGAGGTAATGATCCCGAACAACCCATAGCCGCCGATAACGAGGCGGAAGAGGTCGGCGTTCTGGTCTCGGTCGCAGGTCCTGAGATGTCCCTCGGCATCAAGAAGTGTGAGCGAGTCGACATCCTGGATGATGGGTTTGGAGCGGAGACTTCGCCCATGCACGTTTGCGGCCAGTGAGCCCCCAATGCAGAACCGATCGCCCCCGGTCTGCTTCTGGACGATTCCCCATTGGGGTGACCGACCTTTCTGGACCGTGAGCAAGTACTCAATTAATTCTGGCCACTGGATCCCGGCCTCGACCTCGACGATCCCGCGGTTGGAATCAAAGCTCAAGACACGATTATATTGCCCGGTATCGATCAGCACCGTATCGGCGCCGAATTGCTGGCCTCCCATGGCGTGTCGCCCCCCTGCAACGGAGACAGCCTTCCCTTCACGCCTCGCCTTAAGGATGGCGGCCCGGATTGCCTCCGCGGAATCGATGGACACGACCCGGTCCACCCGGGTGGGATTGAGCTGCGAATGGACGTCGTTGACGATCGTCCCAGCCGGCGTTGACGCTTGCTTGGCGCAACCGTATGGCCACAAGGCCAGCAGTCCCGCTGCCTTCATGAAGTCCCGTCGGTTCATCATCCGTAAGTCTCTCACGACCGTTTCTGTAGCGATTCGATTCTGCTGGCCTCCGCAGGAACCGCGCCCGGCGCCTTTCCGCCGGTAGTCTTGCAAGAATCGGGCTCACGCCAACCAGCTTCACCGCTCATCCATCGGTCCACGCTCGGGGCCGGCTAATGGCCTACCGCCAGAGGTCGCGTCGGGAAGTCCCTCTCTGGCATGGCCACCCCTTCGGAGAAGGCATAGTTCGACACGACGCCGTTCTGGTTGAGGTAAACGTTCAGGATGTCCGCGCTGTGGCGGGACTCACTATACAGCAGGATCGTCCAATTCGATTGCTTCCCGTAGAAGTACGTGAGGACCTCTTGATCGCCTTTCGACTCGACACGGTATGGGGGGCCAAACAGGGTCAAGATTTCTGCCCGTGTCGTCTTGCCGGCAACGATCTTAGGGATGCCCTCTTCCTTGATGGGCGATCCGACGAGGTGGCGCGCCGCACAACCGGCCATGATCCACCCGGCGATGAACAGGATCGCTGCCGTGGATACGAAATGATGTCGCGTGGTTTTGCCCTCCAACATAGCCGGAAATGGTGCGGTCATCCCCTGCCTCATGGCCAACTCCTTTCCTTGAGAGTGTCACCCAGCCCGAGGTTATGCTTGCCAAAGCTACCCAGATAGGGGGCAAGGGGTGTGCCACGAGGTCTCTCGTATCGAGCCATAGAGGAAATCAGGGGCTTACCTCGCAGGTGGAGGTGTGTCGGGGTCGTCGGGCTTGACAATTGATGTCAGGTTATATACATGCTTTGTACATCACGGAGGGGGGCGTGGCCTTCCTGACGCAAAAAGAGCGGGGCTTTCTGCGAGCGGTGGCCAACCTGGGCTACTGCAACCCGTTCCTCCCGGAGCGGATTCAGTACGAACGCGAGGCCCTGGGGGCGGACTTCCGCGAGGCGGAGCCGGTCTGGAGCCTGCGGGTCGCCGATCCTGAACGCCCCCACGTCAACATCCTGAGAATCACTGCCAAGGTCGAAACGCTGGTCAAGAAATTGCGGGAGCGCCTCGCCGGTGGCACCAGCGCCCCGGAGGACGACCTCGTCCTATACGAGACCGGAGCGCTCTTCCTCCTCTACCATCGGTATAACGACCGCTTTCACACGGCCATCGCGAACGCGCTGGATCGAAGGGCCGGGCACAAGCCATTCGGTTGCTATGCGGACTTCCTGCGGGAGTGGCAGCACTACCTGCAGATTGCAGGATTCATGCTGCCGTCCCAGCACCAGGCGCCGCACCTGTTCGCCTGCTTCTTTCAGATTCGCCGCGCCTTCCACCACATCTTCAGCTATATCATCGGGGGCTCGATGGCGGCGGCGCGGCTTCGCGCTGCGGTCTGGCAATCGATTTTCACGCATGACATGCGCCGATATCGCGATGCGCTGTACGAGCGGATGGGGGATATTACGACCCTCGTCACGGGGCCGACAGGGACCGGGAAAGAACTCGTCGCCCGGGCCATCAGCCTGTCCCGATACGTGCCCTTCGATCCCAAGACCTTGACCTTCGTCGAGGACTTCACCGGGGCGTTCCATGCGCTGAACCTCTCCGCCCTGGCTCCCACCCTCATCGAGTCGGAGCTGTTCGGGCATCGGCGGGGGGCCTTCACGGGCGCACTCCAGGACCGGCGGGGCTGGCTCGAGATCTGCCCGCGATGGGGGACGGTCTTCCTCGACGAGATCGGCGACCTGGACACGTCGATCCAGGTCAAGCTCCTCCGGGTGCTCCACACGCGCACCTTCCAGCCGGTCGGCGATACGACCGAGCGCCATTTTCACGGCAAGATCATCGCCGCGACCAACCGCGATGTCGCCGAGGCGATGCGGAGGGGACAGTTCCGCGAGGATTTCTACTACCGGCTCTGTTCAGACGTCATCGTCACCCCGTCGCTGCAGGAGCAACTCCGTGAGTCTCCGAACGTCCTCCGAGAACTTATCCTGTTCATCGCGCGCCGGGTAGCGGGGGCCGAGGCCGAGCGCCTGGCGGAAGAGGTCGAGGCCTGGGTCGTCAAGCACCTGGGCCGGGAGTACCCGTGGCCCGGGAGTATCCGCGAGTTGGAGCAATGCGTGCGCAGCGTCCTGATACGCAAGGAATACCGACCGCCTGAACCGCGCCCCCTGGCCGCCCGTGACGAATTCGCAAGCGCCCTCGACCGCGGGACGCTGACGGCCGACGAGCTGTTGCGGCGCTACTGCACCCTCGTGTACGCCCAGACGGGGAGCTACGAAGAGACTGCGCGTTGCCTGCAGCTCGATCGCCGCACCGTTAAGTCCAAGATCGATCCCCAGCTGCTCGCTCGGTTACGCGCGAGCGGATAAACCCCCTCCCGTTCCTCCAGCCCGCGAGTGGCCGAGTCCTGAGTTTCTCCGTAGCGCGTTTGCAGGTATACTGGGCTCAACACCACGCCTGGAGAAAGGGGTGATTTTTTGAAGCGCGTGGCCCAGAAGGCTCGTCCTATGGTGAAGCGAAGTCGAGGCAAGTCGGGGACCGACCCGCGGCAGGTCCGCGTGCAGCTCGACCGCGTCCTCCGGGAGATGTTGGCCCACTTCCAGAGGCGAGAGGAACCGCTCCGTCGTCAATGGATGAAAGAGATGGAGACCCGGGGGTACCTGCGGGGCGGGACCTCGGAAGAGCTCGAGGCCGACTCGGTGGCCATTTACGAGACCTACCTCACCTGCCTCGCGACGAGGCATTATCACAAGGCTCAGGCGTTGGCCAAGGCCATGGCCGCCCGAGGGGTCCTTCGCCGCCTCACACCGAAGCACATCTTCGGCGCCCTGTTGACGCTCCAGGGTGTATGTGAGGAGTCGCTGACGCAGAAGTTCGGGGAGAGGCCCGACCGGTTGATCCAGGTCCTCGAGCTCTTTAAGCCAGTTGCCAACCGGATCCTCGTCATTGTGGCCTTGGCCTTTCTCCAGGAGCGCGAGGGGGTCGTCCGCCGGGGCGTCGAGCAGTTCCGGGCGCTGGTCGAGGCCGGCATGGTCTTGGCGAAGGAGCTGTCGCTGGAATCGGTCCTCCAAAAGATTGCGGCGCTGGCGTGCAAGGTCCTCGGGGCCAAGTACGGGGCGGTCGGGGTGCTCAACGAAGACGGGCAGGGGTTGAGTCAGTTCATCACCGTGGGCATCGATGAAGAGGCCAAGGCGCGGATCGGTCCCCTGCCGGTGGGGAAAGGCATCCTGGGCGTGGTGGTCGGGGAGGAGAAGCCGCTCCGGTTGAAGGATCTGACCAGCGATCCCCGCGCGCACGGATTTCCAAGCCATCATCCCCCCATGCGGTCCTTTCTGGGCGTGCCCATTGTTTCGAAGGGCAAAGTTTTTGGGAACCTGTACCTCACAGAGAAGCAGGGGGCGGAGGAATTCAGCAAAGAGGATGAGGCCTTGGCGGTGACCTTGGCGGCTCAGGCAGCTATCGCCGTGGAGAACGCCAGTTTGTATGAAGAGGTGCGACGCTCGTACGAGCAGCTTCGGCGCTCGCAGGACCTCTTGCTCCGACAGGAAAAGCTGGCATCCTTGGGTCGCCTCGCCGCCGGGCTCGCCCATGAGATCAACAATCCCCTCTCCTCGGTGGCTGGCTTTGCCGAGGCCCTAGGGCGGCGGGCCCGATCGGCGCGGCTCGAGGAGGTAGAAGGGTTTCGAGACGTCCCCGAGTATCTCGCGTTTATCCAGCAAGAAGTCGGCCGGGCGACGGCTATCGTCAGACGACTGCTCGATTTCGCGCGGCAGCGGGAACCGAGCTTCGAGGCCCTCGATCTCGCGTCCCTCATCCAGGACACGGTGGCCTTAATCAGCCACCAGGCTGCGGTGACCAACAAGCGGATTGTGCTCGACCTCGCGCCAGGCCTGCCCGTGGTTCAGGTGGATCGTCAGATGCTCCAACAGGTGGTTCTGAACCTCTTGACCAACGCCCTTGACGCGATTGAGGACGAGGGCGAGGTCCGGATCACGGCTCTTCCGGCGCCAGGGCAGGTGGAAGTCCTCGTCCGAGATACCGGGTCCGGTATCCCGCCCGAGCACCTGGCCAAGGTCCTGGACCCCTTCTTCACTACCAAGGGGGTGGGCAAAGGGACGGGGCTGGGGCTCGCGATCTGCCAAGGGATTATCGAGCAGCATGGCGGCTCGATCGAGGTCAGGAGTGAGGGGGTGGGCAAAGGGACGACGGTGGCGATCCGACTTCCGGTGGTCGCACAGCAGAGGCGGACCGGAGCATGAGAGAGAAACGTCCCATACAGGTGCTCGTGGTCGATGATGAAAAGCCGACCCGAGTCCTCATGGAGCGGGAACTCCCGCAGAGTGGCTGCGCGGTGGTCACCGTCAACAACGGGGAGGAGGCTCTCGAGGTCCTGTACAAGCAGGATTTCGATGTGGTGCTCCTTGATCTCAGAATGCCCGGCCTCGGAGGAATGGAAACCCTGCGACGGCTTCGCAGTAGCGGGGTGACTGCCGAGGTGGTGGTGCTCACGGGCCACCCCGAGATTGACAGCGCCATCGAGGCGATGAAGCTCGGCGCCTACGATTACCTGACCAAGCCCTTTAAACTCTCGGAGGTCGAGGCGGTCCTGCGACGTGCGGCCGAGAAGCGGCAACTCCAAGAGGAGAATACGGCCCTGCGCCGGATGGTGGGTCAGGCGGACCATGCCTCGGTGATTCTCGGGGAAAGTGAAGCCATGCGCGTCCTGCTCGAGACGGCAGGGCGAGTGGCGGCTTCGAACGCCCCTGTGCTCATCACCGGCGAGACTGGGACGGGTAAGGGGCTCATCGCGAGAGCGATCCACCGGTCCAGTCCGCGGGCGGATCGTCCTTTTCTGGTGATCAATTGCAGCGCCTTTCAGGATCAGCTCCTGGAGAGCGAACTGTTCGGCCACGAAAAGGGGGCCTTTACGGGTGCCGTGAGCGCCAAGGCCGGGCTTTTTGAGGTGGCGGACGGGGGGACCGTCTTTCTGGATGAGGTGGCCGAGATGAGTCCGGCGATGCAGGCCAAGCTCCTCCAGATCCTTGACACCGGCGAGCTGAGGCGCGTGGGGGGGACCCGGCTCAAACGGATCGATACACGGATCTTCGCCGCGACGAACAAGGAGCTTGAGCAGGAGGTGCGCGCCGGTCGCTTCCGGGAGGACCTCTTTTTCCGTCTGAACGTGGTGAGCCTCGAGGTCCCGCCCCTCCGGGACCGGAGGGAGGACATCCTCCGTCTGGTCGAGCACTTCCTCAGCCAGTTCCGACTGCCGGGTCAACAGGCCAAAGCCCTCTCTCCCGATGCGCTTCAGCTCCTCGTGGGATATGCGTGGCCAGGCAACGTCCGGGAGCTGGCTAACACCATCGAGCGGCTCGTCCTCCTCGCCCCGGGCGCGGTCATCCGGCCGGAAGATCTTCCGCCCAATATCCGTCCGACCGCGGAGCTTCCGCCTCGGGAGGGAGATGCGCCCCTTCCCCTCGCCGAGGTCGAACGGCTCTCCATCATCCAGGCCCTCAGATACACCCGGGGGAAGAAGGCGCCCGCCGCGCGACTGCTCGGGATCGATGTGAAGACCTTGACGCACAAGATCCGGATTTACAACATCCGCTTCTGACCAGGGAGAAACTCCCTGCCCTCCAGGAATTCCCCGTATCGCATGCGGCACTCTCGGACGCATCTATTTCCATCCGAGGCCCTCGATCCCTGAATTGACAGGATATTGCAGGGGAGTCCGATCCGTCCTTAGGCCTAGAAATGTCTGGCACGGCCCTTGCCCCTTTAATTAATATCGTGGCTACCTGAGTGAGAGTAGTTTCTTACCCCGACAGCCTCGTCCCCCAGTAGATCTCTCCGGTTGACCCCACACATCCCCGGGAGGTTGTCAGCCACAAACATGGGGTGCCTCAGTAGGCACTCCTATCTGAGCCACCATGAGAGTCATGGAGAACTTGCTAACAATTGTTCGGTATGATCCCGAGTGTCGGCCTGAAGATCGGTATCCAAGAGAAATCATCTCCCCGGCCAACCGAAGTCCTTGCTGTAGCGAGCGGATGGAGCGCATAGGGAAAATGCAGGTAGGGGAGGCTGGCTGGCCCTTCTTTTATAAGCGATGTCAGATCTGCGGATATGCGGTCCGTGAATTTCTGGGATACGAGGAGCTAACGGAGTACTTCCTGAAGAAACACCGGCGGCGCAGGGAGGGTCTGAATCGAATGGAGAAGTGGTGACCTGCCCCTGGCATGGATCTTCGTTTGACGTCAAGAATGGAAATGTACTTACGCCGCCGGCTCGAACTGGTGTTTCCAGCTATCGTGTCCGAGTGACCGGCTCGGATATAGAGGTGGAGGTCTGAGGGTATTGCATTTGATTTCCGCGACCATCGCCAAAGTATCTACCTCTGAACCAAAAGTTTCGGCGGATGGGGTCTTCGAGGAGGAATGATGGAGACGCGGGAGGAGCTGACGGAAAAGCTTCATGCGCTTGAAAAGCGATTGGATGATCTCGAGGCTCGTTTCCGAGAGCTCAACAAAATACCGCTGACCCTGGGGGCAACCCTTGAAGAGTTCGCGGCACGGGGGTTGCTTCCCCGGGAGCTTATCGACCGATTCAACCAGGCCCTTGAACCGCAGCGGGATCGGTTCGGACCATATGCCGACGCGGCGCTTCAGGAGTTCGTGTACTCCCTCTTGGATGGGCTCATGGAATCACTGGACGAAGGAAAGATGGCCCATGGCTAGGCCGGAAACCGGGCGAGATGAAGTTCCATCTCCTCCTCGTCACTGACGATGTGGCTTCGGGGAGCGCTGGCCAGGGTACGGGTTGACCAACTGATGAACGTCGCCTGGAAGGTCCTCCTGCCCTTGGCCTTTGCCAATCTGGGAATGACCGGACTGCTCGTCTGGGTCTTTAGCTAGGGGGCGAAGAAGAAGATGTGGCGATATCTCCGAGAGCTTTGGGGAGGCTTCTGGAGCATCATCCTCTCGATGCAGATTACGCTTCGGTACCTGTTTACCCGCGCGGTGACGGTCCAGTATCCTGAGGAGAAGCGGCAGCTCCCGGTCCGGGCGCTCACCCGACATGTGCTGACCATCGACCTGGACTCGAAGGAGCTCAAGTGCACCGCCTGCGACATGTGTGCCCGGATCTGTCCCGCCAACTGCATCCACCTGGAGGGGGAGGGGAAGGGGAAGGCA
>Ga0209341_10000878_pt1 | contig 30591 bp, 28 predicted proteins | sample RifCSP13_2_FD_184020 | JGI IMG/M metagenome (GOLD analysis project Ga0209341, IMG submission 184020) | Soil microbial communities from Rifle, Colorado - Rifle CSP2_sed 13_2 (SPAdes) (version 2) | ecosystem: Environmental > Terrestrial > Deep subsurface > Rock core/Sediment | place: Rifle... | reverse complement strand
GTGCCCTGGAACTTCCCGATCCTCATGGCGTCGTGGAAGCTGGGGCCGGCCCTCGCCGCGGGCAACACCTGCATCCTCAAGCCGGCCAGCCTCTCCCCGATGACGGCCCTGCTGCTCGGCGAGCTGGCCGTCGAGGCCGGCTTCCCGCCCGGCGTCGTCAACGTCGTGACCGGCCCGGGTGGCAGCGCCGGCGCCGCGATCGCGGCTCACATGGGCGTCGGCAAGGTCGCCTTCACCGGCGAGACGACGACGGGCCAGGAGATCATGCGCCTGGCCTCGAACAACGTGAAGAAGGTATCGCTCGAGCTCGGCGGCAAGAGCCCCAACATCGTCTACGCCGACGCCGACATCGAGCGCTTCGCCGCGGAATCGCCGTACAGCGTCTTCGACAACTGCGGCCAGGACTGCTGCGCCCGGAGCCGGATCCTCGTCGAGCGGCCGGTCCACGAGCACGTCGTGGAGCTCTTCGCCGAGGCCACGCGCAGGGTGAAGGTCGGCGATCCGGCCGACGAGGCGACCGAGGTCGGGACGCTCGTCAGCTTCAAGCAGCGCGACCGCGTCCGCGACTACATCGAGATCGGCCTCGGCGAGGGGGCCAACCTCGTCGTCGGCGGGACGGCGCCCGAGGATCCGGCCCTCGCCGAGGGCGCCTACCTCATGCCGGCGGTCTTCGACGGCGTCTCGAACGACATGCGGATCGCGAGGGAGGAGATCTTCGGGCCGGTCGTCTCGATCATCCCGTTCGACACCGAGGCCGAGGCGGTCGCCCTCGCCAACGCGACCCCCTACGGCCTGTCCGGCTCGATCTGGAGCCGGGACATCGGCAAGGCGCTCCGGACCGCGAAGGGCGTCCAGGCCGGCGTCCTGTCGGTCAACTCGAACTCGAGCGTCCACACTGAGGCGCCCTTCGGCGGCTACAAGATGTCAGGCGTAGGGCGCGAGCTCGGGATGTCGGCCATCGACCTCTATACCGAGACGAAGAACGTCTTCATCGATCTCCGTCCGTAGGCCGGACGCCGGGTGAGCTGACGACCCGTCTGCGGCGCGAACTGCGTGCGCATCGGCGGCTCGATCCGGGCCATGATCCCGCCGGCGGGCGACGAGCTGTCGGCGGTGGACCTGCCGATCTTCGACGGTGCGCCGCCCCGCTCCGTCGAGTTCGCGCCGCGGGCCGTCCGCCCGCCGGGCCGCCGTGGGCCGGTGATCGCCGGCGCCTGGGCGATGGCCATCATCGGTCTCGTCGGGGTCGGGCTCCTCGCAACCGAGCAGGTCCCCGACGAGGGGCAGCCGCAGCTCGCCGACGCCGGGCCGCTCGCCGACGCCGGGCCGCTCGCGGTCGAGGGCGAGCCGAGGCCGCCCGACATCGAGCTGCCCTCCACCCGGATGGGCGCCCTCCTCGTCACCGGGCATGTGGTCGAGCTCCACTCGCCGGCGCCGGCGCGCGCCGAGATCACGACCAAGAGCCTCGAGGTCGCCGGCACGCTGCTCGTTCGGGCCGCTCGCGTTCGGATCTCGCTCAGGGCCCGCGACAACCGCGTCCTCGACCACGTGACGGTCGATGTCAGCGATCCTGACGGCGGCATCCGCCCGGCAAGGACGCCGACGTTCGCGGCGACCTTCGAGCTGCCGTTCCCGCGCCCAAACGGGTCGATGTGGGTCGTCGTCACGGCCTACGACGAGGGCGGCCTGCCGCTCGGCTCGATCCGTCGCTCGTTCGAGGTCGGGCCGCTCGTGGCGCCACCCGTCCCGCGGACCTACAGCAAACCGATGAGCGAATCGTGGCTGCCGTGGCGGCCAGCGCCGGCGCTGGCCGCGCCGCCGCCGGCCTGCCAGCTCGTCTCGCCGATCCTCGCCTCGCGCTGCTGACGGTGGCGGAGCACGCGCCGGTCCCGGAACCGGAGCTCGCCGCGGGCCTGCACGGGCCGGCCACCCCCGAGCCGGGCCGCACATATCGCATCCTGCGGCGCTGCTGGCGGCTCGCCGCGGCCGGCCTCCGCCTGAGGTTCGAGGTCTCCGGGCTGGAGCACCTGCCACGCGACGCCGCGGGCCGCCCGACCGGAGGCTGGATCGCGGCCGGCATGCCCCACCGGACCTGGATCGACCCGTTCGTGCCGTGGATGCTCCTGCCCGCCCGGCCCCGGCTGACGTTCTTCGGCGACGCCCGGACGATGGCTCGCTCGCCGCTCCGGCGCTGGGTGATGGCCAGGCTCGGCGGGGTCATCCCGATCCCGGCTGCGCATGACGCCCGCGCCGTACCGGTCCACCTGGCGGCGGCCGAGACCGTCGTTCGAAACGGCGGCGTCTTCTGCCTCTTTCCGGAGACCGGGCCAGCGACGCCGCCGGGCACGATTCGGCGACTCGGGGCCGGGATCGGCTACATCGCGCTCCGTAACCGGGCGCCGATCGTGCCGTTGATCCTCGGCGGGACCCACGAGCTGTTCCTCGGCCGCCTGATCGTGCTCCGGATCCTGCCGCCGCTCGATCCGCTCGCACTCGCCGACCTCAAACCGGCCGCCGAGCTCCCGGCCGCCGGCGCAGCCGAGGAGCGAGTCGCGGTCCATCGGCTGCTCAGCGCCCTCGCCGAGACGGTGGCCGGCCCGGTTCTCGAGGCCCACGAGCGGGCCGAGCCCGCGCCGGGCACCCGGAAGCGCGGCCTGAAGCGCCTGACAGGAGCGTTTCGCTGACAGTCGCCTCGCGCTGTCGGTCGCATGGCGGGAACCCGCCGCGCTAGACTCAGCCCGTGCCCGCTGTCCGGCGGTCAGGGGCGCGAATGATTGCCGGACCACGACACCACTCCGTCTCAGGGGGGCAGGAGGAGACTTGGCGTCCAGCCCACGAGGCGCCCCGTCGATTGGTCGCCGGCAGGGAGCCGATCGCGCACCCGACAACCACATCAGCCAATCCGGGCTCCGGTTCCGCCTGGGCGCCATCGCGCTGGCGGTCGCCGTGCCGCTCCTGGCTGCCAACGTCGTGTGGCTCACGACCGACGTCGCGACCGCCCGGACGGCGGCCGCGGAGGAGACCGGCCGCCTTGCCGAGGCTGTCGCGTCGGCGCTCGACCAGGCGCTGGAGGGTACCCGCTCCGCGCTCGTTGCGATCGCCGCCCAGGAAGAGCTCGAGAACCTGGACCCCGACGCGTGCACGGCCGAGCTGACCGAGCTGCTGCCCGAGCTGCCGGAATACAGCAACCTCTCGGCGGCGGACCTCGACGGGCGCATCTTCTGCTCGGCTGCCCCGACCAGCGGGCCCATCGCGATCGACGACCGGGAGTGGTTCAAGCGCATCCTCAGCGGGGAGCCGTTCGTCGTCGGCGGTTACCAGGTCGGCCGAATTGTCGGCGTCCCGCTGATCATCGCGGCCGTCCCGATCCGTGGACCCTCGGGCGAGATCCTCGGGACGGCCCATGCGTCGATCACCCTCGAGCGCCTCGCGCAGGTCGTCCGCCAGGCCGAGCTCCCCGCCGGTGCCGCCCTCAACGTCATCGATCGCGAAGGGACGGTCCTCGTCCGGCAGCCGGACGGCGATGGGTACGTCGGTCAGCAGCTGCCCGAGAGCGAGCTCGTGGAAGCCGTCCTCGCCGCGCACGACGGGATCGGCACCGACCACGGCGGCGCCACGACCTTGACGGGCCTCGACGGCGTGGAGCGCCTGTACGCGATCCACGGCGTAGCGACAGGTGACGCCCTCCACGTCGCCGTCGGCTTCTCGATCGACCAGGCCTACGCCGGTGCCGCCCGTCGCTTCGCCGCCGGGTTGGCCGTCCTCGCCGCCGCCGTGCTCCTCGGGCTCGCCCTGCTGGTGTCGGTCGCCCGGCGCCTCATGGTTCGGCCGATCGAGCGACTGGTCGACGCCGCCAACCGGATCGCCGGCGGCGACCTCGGTGCACGTACCAACCTGGGCGGGACCGACGAGCTCGGGCGCCTCGCCGACGCCTTCGACCGGATGGCCGATTCGGTCCAGCAGCGGGTCGCGGACCGGACCGCGGAGCTCAGCGCCGCGGTCGCCCGCCTCGAGGAGGTGGACCGGCGCGTCCGGGAGTACCTCGACATCGCGGTCGATCCCCTCGTCGTCGCGCGGGCAATCCGGGATGCCGACGGAGCGATCGTCGACTTCGAGAACACCTTTGCCAACGAGCCGGCGCTCGACACCGTCGGCCCCACCGTCGCCCGACAGGGGGCCAAGCTCTCCGATCTCCCACCCGACCTGGCGGAGGCCCGGACCCGGACCTGGGCCAGCATCGTCGACACCGGCGAGCCGGTTGAGTACGAGACCAGCTTCCCTCACGCCCGGACCGGCGAGGCCCTGGACATCCTGGCCCGGGTCACGAAGGTCGGCGACGGCGTGGCGGTCGCATTTCGCGACATCTCATCTGCGAAGCGCCTCCAGCGGGCTCTCGAATCGGCTCGGGCCGAGGCGGACCGCGCCCGCGAGGCGGCCGAATCCGCGCGGGCCGAGGCCGAACGGGCGAACCGCTCCAAGACGGAGTTCCTGTCGCGGATGAGCCACGAGCTGCGGACGCCCCTCAACGCCGTCATCGGCTTCGCCCAGATCCTCGAGATGGACGGCCTCGAAGCCGACCAGGCCGAGAGCGTCCAGCACATCCTGCGGAGCGGCCGCCATCTCCTCGACCTGATCAACGAGGTCCTGGACATCAGCCGGATCGAATCCGGGACGCTCACGACCTCGCCCGAGCCGGTCGATGTCGCCGAGGCCGTCCAAGAGGCGGTCGACATCATCGCGCCGCTGGCCGACGATCGCGGCCTGACGATCGACGTCCGGACCGCCGACGATCGCGCCCGGCTCGTGATGGCCGACCGCCAGCGCCTCAAGCAGATCCTGCTGAACCTGCTGTCGAACGCGGTGAAGTTCAACCGGCCGGCCGGGACGATCCAGGTCGAGGCGTCCGTCACGTCCGCCGGACGCTGCCGGATCTCGGTTCGGGACGAGGGCCCGGGCATCCCGGAGGCGATGCGCGAGCGGGCCTTCGCCCCCTTCGACCGCCTGGACGCAGAGGGGAGCCGGATCGAGGGCACGGGCCTCGGGCTCTCCCTCTCGCGTGCCCTCGCGGAGCGGATGGACGGCAGCCTCGACTTCGAGAGCGCGATCGGCGTGGGGTCCACGTTCTGGGTGGACCTGCCACTCGCGACGGACGCGCGGGCTGGGGTCGCCCCGCCCACGCTGTTCACGGCGCCGACAGCGACACGTGGAACGGTCCTCTCCATCGAGGACAACATCTCAAACCTCGAGCTCGTGAGCCGGATCTTCGAGCGGCACGGCGGCGTGCGCGTCGTCCCGGCGATGCTCGCCGGCCTCGGGCTGGAACTGGCCCGCGATCGGCCGGACCTGATCCTCCTCGACCTCCACCTGCCCGACCTGAGCGGCGAGGAGGTCCTCGCCCGGCTCCAGGCCGACCCGGCGACCCGGGACATCCCGGTCGTCGTCATGAGCGCCGACGCAACGCCCGGGCTCGTGGATCGGCTCATCGCGATGGGCGCCAGTGCCTTCATCACGAAGCCGATCGCCCTCAGCGAGTTCATCGCGGTCACGGACCGGCTGCTGGCACGACGGCCTCCGGACGCGGGATCGGACGCGTGACGGTCGTACCGCGCCCGCCCGCCCATTGGGTCATGGTGAGCCGGGGCACCAGGCTCTAGGGTCGGCGACGTGGACCTGCCGCGCGTCCCTCGGCCGCCCGACCGGATCGGGTCGCGCGTCGTCGCGATGGCCGCCGTCCTTGCGTCCATTGTCACGGTGGGTTCCCAGGCAGCCCTGCCCCGAGAGGGCCTGCCCGCGCTCACGATCTTCCTCGCCGCCGCGGCCGCGGCCAGCACGGTCGCCCTGGCGGTCGCCTGGCGGCACCGGATCGGGCTCCCGCGGGCCTGGTGGCTCATCGGTCTGGCGATGGCGTCGAGCGTGGTCCTCGACCTGATCCAGGTGGTCGAGGCCATCGCCGGCGTCCCGATCATCGATCCCGATATCCTGGGGACGGCCTACCTCGTGCCCTACCTCGTCCTTGCGGTCGGCCTCCTCGGCCTCGTGCGGGGGCAGCCGACGGGCTTCGATCGAGCGGCCCTGCTCGACGCGGCGATTGTCGTCCTCGGCATCGGCGTCGGGACGTTCCTGTTCGCGACCACCGCTGTCGTCCCGGCAGCCTCGATGACGCTCGAGCTCGAGGCCACCGTCGCGGCGACCTTCGGGGTCGGCCTGCCGTCCGTGACAGTCGCCATCTGGCTGGCCATGATCGGTGGGCCCCCGAGGCCGGCGGTCGCCCTCCTGCTCGCCGCCGTCGTCGCCCAGTCGGCCGGCGACAGCATGTACGGGCTCGAGCTGGCGAATCCGGCGATCGTGCTGCCCAGGGAGTCGGCCTGGCTGACCTCGCTCGTCCTCCTCGCGGGGGCGGTGGTCGTGGGGGCCGGCCGCCGACACGGGCAGCCGGACGAGCCGCTCATCCGGGACGGGGTCCGGATCCGGCTCCTGGGCCTGGCGCTTGCAGCGCCCGCCCTGGCCGGCCTCCAGGCGTACGTCACGAATCGCTCACCCGAGATCGTCAGCGTCCTCGTCCTCGTCGTGGCCGGACTGGCCATCGCCCGAATACGCTACCTTCTGCGCCAGGTCAACCGCCTCGCTGCCGACACGCAGGCGTACGAGCGCCTGACGGCCGAGCTCGATCGCGCCAGGCGGGAGTATCAGAGCCTGGTCGACGCGGCGCCAGGGATGGCCTGGACGTCGCGGATCACCGACCCGCTGAGCGGCGCGACCGAGCGCCGGTTCATCGGCCCCCAGGCCCTCGTCCTCACCGGCTACCCGGCCGAGTCGTTCATGTCGGGCAGCCGGCGCTGGCGCGACGTGATGCACCCTGACGATCGGGCGGCAGCCGCCGCGCGATTCGAGGCATGGATTCGCGAGCTCTCGTCAAGCGCCGCGACCGAGGGGTCGGCCCAGTCCGACGAGTACCGGATCGTCAGGAGCAACGGCGCGATCCGCTGGGTCCGCGACACGCACCATCTCGTCCGCGGCACGGGAGCCGGGCCGAGCACCGTCCACGGCCTCGTCCTGGACATCACCGAGGAGCGCCTCGCGCAGGACGAGGTCCGCTCCAGCGAGGCGCGCTTCCGGGCCCTCGTCGCGCAGCTCCCGGGCGTCGTCATCCTGCGCGAGGTCGAAGGCGGCGCGCCGGGCAGAATCGTCTACGTCAGCCAGTCGTCCGAGCGAATCCTGGGTCTGACCGCGGATGAGATCCCCCACGATCGCGATCCCTGGCCGGGCCTCGTGGAGGCGGATGACCTAGCGGCCTTCCAGGCCCTCCGTTCCCGGCACCTGGCGACCGGATCGCGCGAGACCACGCTCGCCAGGATCGCCCCGCGACCCGACCGACCCGGTCTCGCCCGCTGGGTGGAGATCACCTGGGTCAAGGTCCTCCAGCTCGCCGAGGATCGCTGGCTGTCGCTCGGCGTCATCCTTGACGTGACCGCGCTGCGCGAGGCCCAGGACGAGCTGCGGGCGGTCAACGCCGAGCTCGAGGACCGGATCGAGGCTCGGACGGCCGAGCTGCGCGCCGCCCAGCTCGAGGCCGAGCGGGCGAGCCGGGCCAAGAGCGAGTTCCTGAGCTCGATGAGCCATGAGCTGCGAACGCCGCTCAACGCCATCCTCGGCTTTGGGCAGCTGCTCCAGCTGGCGCCCCTCGCGGGGCCGGATCGCGAGAGCGCCGACGAGATCGTCCGGGCCGGCCGACAGCTCCTCGAGATGATCGAGGCGGTGCTCGAGTTCAGCCGCCTCGACGCCGGCCGGATCACCCTGTCCATCGAGCCGGTCGAGGTTGGGCCGCTGGTCCGCGAGACGACCGATCTCTGCCGCCCGGGCGCCGAGGAGCGCGGGGTCATGGTCGTCGACGACCTCGCCGGCGAGTCGCCGGTCGTCGTCCTCGCCGATCGTCGCCGGCTCGGCCAGATCCTCCTCAACCTGGTGACGAACGGCATCAAGTACAACGTGCCGGGCGGCCGGGTCGCCCTGAGCGCCGAGATCGGCGGCGATCGCGCCCGGATCCGCGTCCGCGACACGGGGGTCGGGATCCCGCCGGAGCGGCTGCCGCGGCTGTTCGAACCCTTCGACACGATGCGCGGCGATCACGCCGCGCGCCAATCACTGGGGCTGGGGCTCGCCCTCAGCCTGCGGCTGGCGGAGCTCATGGGCGGTTCCCTGCGAGTGACGAGCACGCTCCGCGCGGGCAGCGAGTTCGAGCTCGACATGCCGCTCGCGGTCGGCGTCACGGCCGAGCCGGCCGGGGACGACGCGCCACCCGAGCTCGGCGCGCGCACTCCCCGGACCGTCCTCTACATCGAGGACAACCTGGCCAACCTCCATCTGGTCGAGCGGGTCCTCACAGGCCGCTTCGGGGTCCGGGTGCTGGCGGCCATCCAGGGCCGGATGGGCCTCGAGCTCGCCCGCGAGCAGGCTCCCGATCTCGTCCTCCTCGACCTCCACCTGCCCGATGCCGAGCCGGGCGAGATCCTGCGCGAGCTTAGGGCCGACGAGCGGACACGATCGATCCCGATCGTGATCCTGTCGTCGGACGCGTCGCCCAGGACGGGCGCGCAGATGCGGCTCCTCGGCGCGACCGACTACCTGACCAAGCCGCTCGACATCGAGCGGTTCCTGGACGTCGTTGAGGAGCACCTGCACGGATCATGACCGAGATGCGCCGCGAGCCGGATGCGCCGATCCTGCCGATTGCTGATGCCGAGGCCCGGATCCTCGTCATCGACGACGAGCCGGCCAACACCAGGATCCTCGATCGGCTCCTTCACCAGGCCGGCTACGCCGAGGTCGAGATCACCAATGACTCGCGGCTGGCGATCGACGTCTACGAGCGCTTCCGGCCGGACATCGTCCTGCTTGACCTGCACATGCCCGAGATCGACGGCTACGCCATCCTCGGCCAGCTCGCGGATCCGCAGCGCCAGGGGATCCGCCCGCCGGTGATCGTGCTGACCGCCGATGCCACGCGGGCAGCCCGGGAGCGGGCCCTGCGGATGGGCGCCGCCGACTTCATCACCAAGCCGCTCGACCACCTCGAGGTCCTGCTCCGGATCCGAACCCAGCTCGCGACGCGCTTCCTCGAGCTCGAGCTGCTGGGCCGGAACGTCGACCTCGAGCTCACGGTCTCGGAGCTGGCGGAGCAGCTCGGCGATCGCGAGCGGCGCGAGCAGGAGCGGCTGGACCGGATCGCGATGATCCGGCAGGCCCTCGAGCCCGGGGCGATCCAGCCGGTCTTCCAGCCGATCGTCGACCTCGCCAACGGCCAGCCGATCGGCTTCGAAGCCCTCGCCCGGTTCGGCCCGGAGCCGGTCCGGCCACCCGATGCCTGGTTCGCGATGGCCGCCGACGTCGGCCTGCTCGAGGAGCTCGAGCTGGCCGCGATCCGCGAGGCCGTGGCGCGCCTGGAGCTTCTACCATCGCCGACGTACCTGTCGCTCAACCTCTCGCCGGCGACGGCGCGGTCGGCGGACTTCGAGGCGTCCCTCCTCGGCCTGCCGGGAGAGCGGACCGTGCTCGAGATCACAGAGCATGCCCGGGTCCCCGATTACCTCGCCCTCCGCCAGGCTCTGGCCCACTTCCGGGCGGGGGGTGTCCGGCTCGCCATCGATGACGCCGGCGCCGGCTTCGCCTCGCTCCGCCACATCCTTCACCTGGAGCCCGACATCATCAAGCTCGACATCTCGATCACCCGCAACGTCGATGCCGATCGGTCGCGGCGCGCGCTTGCTGCGGCGCTCGCGTCGTTCGGCGAGGAAATGGGGATCGAGCCTCGTCGCCGAGGGCATCGAGACGCAGGCGGAGCTGGAGGCCCTGCGGGCCCTCGGCGTCGGCCACGGCCAGGGTTACTTCATCGGCCGGCCGGCAGCCCAGCCGACTGCTCCGGGCTGGCCGACCGCCTGACGCGACAGCCCGGCTTCGGGGTTCGGGCGTCGCATACCTTCCTCAGCGGCCCCCGGCGAACACCGGGGCCGGCAGGTCCGGGTGTCGCAGGCCGAGCCAGTCGACGAGGGCCCAGTACGTCGTCTTGAAGGCGAGCCCCGACCACGGGATCTCCTCGGCCCTGAAGGCCGCGATCTCGAGCGCCTCGGGCGTCCGGCCCATCGTGCCGCCGACGATCCTGGCCTCGAAGACGAGGACGACCACCGCCGCCTCGAGCCGGGTGTAGAAGCCCACGATCTCGCCGGGCTCGATGACGAGGCCGGTCTCCTCCAGCGTCTCGCGGACGGCGGCCTCGGCGACCGTCTCGTCGACCTCGAGGAAGCCGCCGGGCTGGGCCCAGGACCCGAGGCCCGGCTCGATCCCGCGTCGGAGGAGGACGAGCCGGCCGTCGTCGGTCACGGGCAGGGCCGTCACCACGAGGCGCGGGTTGACGTACGAGATGTGGCCGCACGAGGGGCACGCGCTCCGCTGGCGATCCTCGCCCTCCACGATCCCGAACAGGAGCTCGGCGCCGCAGCGCGAGCAGAAGTTGAGGTTGGCGGCGATCCAGGGCGGGACCCCGCGTCCGGATTCGATGTCCGTCGAGCGGGCGTCGCGACCGCGGCCGGCGCCGCTCACGCGACGAGCGCCGCCGCGGCAAACCCGGCGAAGACCATGATCCCGATCGCCGCCGCCCCGAGCCACGCGAACCGGAAGAGCCCCCGGCCCCGGTCGACCGGCAGCCAGGCCCAGGCCGACCGCCAGATCCGGAGCGACGCATCGGCGGTCGTGACGATGAGGATCGGCGCCCCGACGAGGATGCAGGCCTTGACGAGCGGGCTGCTCAGGCTCGAGCCGGTCTCGAGGGCGGTGATCGCGATCACGCCCGCGACGAGGGCGATCGCGGACAGGTTGATGTAGTGCCGCTGGAGGGGCGTGGGTGCCGTCTCGGGGACTGTCCGCGGCGGGGCGGCGTGGGACGCGGTGGCGGACGCCACGGGCTGGCGATCGAGGACGGGCATGCCCGGGTCCCAGCGGGGATCGTCCATTCGCCGAGTGTACCGGGCGCTACGATCCGGGCGACGTCACGAGGGCCATCGCGGACCACTCCGTCGAACGTGACCGATGGCCCTTGACGTCCCGGGCGGCGCGCCAGGACAGTCGGGGATCTGCGGGAGCGACGACGCGCGGTCCAGCAACGGCCGCCGGGACCGCGCCGAGCCACTGGCGAGACCGACCGCCGCTGGAATCGGAGGTCTTCGGATGAGGAAGCTCCCGGCGTTGCTCGCGGCCGGCGCCCTTGCGCTCTCGCTCGCAGGACCCGCGACGGCCGCACCCGTCCAGAATCCGCAGATGGGCTTGTGGGAGATCGTGTGCCCGGCCCCCGTCGGGACGGTCGTCGTCGTCGCCAAGAACGTGCCCGGCTGGTCGATCGAGGCCGCGCCCGGCACGCCGCCGATCCTCCTTCGATCGGCGTCGTTCAACATCTACGAGGGCGGCGTCCTCGTGGAGGGCCCGTTCGCGTGGTCCGCACCAAGCGGTCTCGCAGGCAAGCTCGAGGGGCCGTGCCTGCTGCATCTCCATGGTGGCTCCATCGCCACATTCGACATCCGCTCCGACGCGACCTGGTTCCAGTTCCCCAGCTGGTAGGACGCCGAAGCGACTCGACCGACGGCACCGTCCGGCCGGGGATCGCCTAGACGCTGCGGGCCTCGTCCAGCGCGTCGTCGCCGGCGACGCCACCGCAGGTCGGGCAATACCAGCGGGCCTCGAGCGGCGTCCCGCACGCGGCGTGGCGGAGGACCTCGTGGTCGCCGCCCGCCGCATCGGCGTGCAGGGCCCCCCAGTCGGCCAGCAGGCGGAGGGCACCGGCGAGGCCACGGCCCTCGGCGGTGAGGCGGTACTCGAAGCGGGGCGGCCGCTCGGCGTAGGCGGTCGAGGTCACGAGGCCATCGGCCTCCAGGCGGCGCAACCGGGCGGCCAGGATGTTCGGGGCGATGCCGGCGACCGCCGCCCGGAGCTCACCGTACCGGAGCGGCCCCCCGAGGAGCGCAGCCACGAGTTGCGGGCTCCAGCGGTCGCCGACCCGATCGAGCGCCGCAGCGAGCGGGTTCGCCGCGGCCCCGGGACGATCGTGCGCACGCGCCATGGGCGAATGGTAGGCGACGTTCGCCGGGCCGCTTGCGCCGCGCCGGGAAACGCGATAGGTTGTCACTTGCATTCTGCAAGTATGTCATGGAGCACCCGCCCGATGTCCCTTCTCGACGACCTCTCCTCGGCCATCAGCGGGGCGGCCCAGGCCGCCTCCCCCAGCGTCGTCGGCATTGGCGCCCGAATCCGCGGCTCGGGCGTCGTGGTCGGCCCCGACCGCGTCATGACGAACGCCCACAACCTCCGCGGCGAGGAGGTCACGGTGAGCTTCGCCGACGGCCGATCCCTCCGCGGCCGCGTCGCCGGCACGGACCTCGACGGCGATCTCGCGGTCATCGACGTCGCGACGGAGGGTGCGCCCGCGCTCGCCTGGGCCGAGGGGGGCGTGATCGTCGGGAGCGTCGTCTTCGGCCTCGCGGCGACGAGCGGCGGCCCGGCCCGGGTGACCGTGGGGACGGTCTCGGCCGTCGCCCGCGCCTTCCGCGGACCCGGCGGGCGGCGCATCTCGGGCAGCCTCGAGCACACCGCCCCGATGGCGCCGGGCTCATCGGGCGGTCCGATCGTCGACGCCGCCGGGCGGCTTGTCGGCCTGAACACCCACCGTGTCGGGGAGGGCTTCTATCTCGCCCGGGCCGCCGACGCCTCGCTCCGTGAGCGGGTGGAGGCCCTCGCCGGCGGCACGTCCGTGGAGCGGCCGCGGCTCGGGATCGTCGTCGCCCCGGCGCACGTGGCCAGGCGCCTGCGCCGCTCGGTCGGGCTTCCGGACCGCGACGGTCTCCTCGTCCGCGGGGTTGACGACGGTTCGCCCGCAGCAGGTGCCGGGGTCCGCGAGGGCGACCTCGTCGTCCGCGTCGCCGGCACGGATGTCGACGATGCCGACGCGCTCCTCGACGCGATGGCCGGCGCGAGCGGGCCGATCGACGTCGTGGTCGTTCGCGGCACCGATGAGCTGACACTCAGCGCCGACCTCGGTGGCGGCTCCCCGGGCGGCGGCTCCGGCGGCTCGCGGCCGAACTGACCCGGCGCCCGGGGCCTGATCGGGCGCTACGCCAGCGGCGCCTCGTTGGACGGGTCGTCCGCGACCATCCGCGTCTGCTCGGCGCGGTACTCCAGGAGCCGTTCGGCGAGGGCCGGGTCGCTCAGCGCGAGGATCTCGATCGCCAGGATCGCCGCGTTCTCGGCGTTGCCGATCGCGACCGTCGCGACCGGGATCCCGCGTGGCATCTGGACGATGGAGAGGAGCGAGTCGAGGCCGCCGAGGTGCTGTGTCGGGATCGGCAGGCCGATCACCGGCAGGGTCGTCTTGGCGGCGATGATGCCGGCGAGGTGGGCCGCCCCGCCGGCTCCGGCGATGACGACACGGATCCCCCGACCCGCGGCGGTCTCGGCGTAGCGGAAGGCGAGATCCGGGCTCCGATGGGCGGAGATCACCCGCAACTCGGACGGCACCTCGAGCATCTCGAGAAGGGCCATCGCCTTCTCGAGGATCGGGAAGTCGGACCGGCTGCCGCCGACGATCCCGACGATCGGGCCATGCTCGCCCATCGACTCGCCTCCTCTCACCCGTCCCAACGGATCCTGGCCGCGGCTGCGCGGGCCGCCTCGAGCGCCGCCTCCCGCGTCCGGGCCACGACCGTGACGTGGCCCATCATCCGTCCCTGGCCGACGCGACGCTCGTCGTACAGGTGGAGGTGGACGTCGGTCGCCTCGAGGACGGCCTCGATGCCGGCGGCCCGGGCCTCGCGGTCGGGCCCCGTGCCGAGGAGACAGGCGGTCGCGGCGGCGCCCCGGAGGTCGGTCGATCCGAGGGGCAGGCCGCAGATGGCGCGGACATGCTGCTCGAACTGGCTCGTCGTGGCCGCATCGGTCGTCCAGAGCCCACCGTCGTGCGCCCGCGGGCTGAGCTCGTCGACGAAAAGGGTTCCGTCGGGCATGAGGAGGAGCTCGGCGGCCAGGAGGCCGACCAGGCCCATCCCGGTCGCGAGGCCCGTCACGAGGGCGATCGCGGCCGCCTCGGTCGCCGGCGCGATGCCGGCCGGCGCGCTCGCCCCGACGAGCGTGCCGCGTCGGCGGACCGCGCGAGCGACGGGATAGCCGCGGACGAGGCCGTCGACGCCGCGGGCGACGATCGCGACGAGCTCCGCCTCGGCGGCAAGCTCCCGCTCGAGGAGCATCGGGCGTCCGGCGGCCGACTCGGCGGCGAGGAGGATCTCGGCGGCCGCGATATCGCCGGCGTCTTGAGGGTCGTCGATCTGGACCTCGCCCCGGCCGTCATGGCCGCCGAGCGACGCGGTGAGGCGGAGTGATGCGCCGAGCTCGGCAATGCCCGCCCGGAGCTCGTCGCCGTTCGAGACCACGCGCCACGGCGCGACGGTGGCGCCGTTGGCTTCGAGGAAGCGCCGTTCGGCGAGGCGGTCGTGGGTCAGCTTCAGGGCGTAAGGCCCCGGGAAGACGGCCCGGTCGTCGTCGAGCTCCCGGACCAGCTCGAGCGAGACGTCCTCCAGGGCCGTGGTGATCACGGCGCAGCCGGCGGCCAGCCGCCGGGCCGCCTCGATGTCGTCGTGGCGCCCGACCTCGACCCGATCGGCCACCGCCGCGGCCGGGCAGGCAGGGTCGGGGTCGAGGACCGCCACCCGGTAGCCGAGGCCCCGGGCGGCGAGGGCGGTCATCCGGCCGAGGTGACCGCCGCCCAGGATCCCGATCGTCGCCGGCGGCATGATCGCCGGCACCCGGAAGCCGAGGGCCTTGTAGACGCCGAGGATCCAGCTCGTCTTCGAGTGTGTGTAGCGCAGGGCGTCGATGCCCTCGCCGCGGGTGATCCGGGTCTTCAGGTCGGCGTACTGGCGAAGCAGCCCGGGATCCTTCCGGAGGGCGTCGCGGAAGGCGAGGTCGCGGGGCATGTCGCCGCCGACCGGCTGGACGTGGAGGTGGATCCGGAACTCGTCCCCGCCGAGGTCCACGGCGCCCACGAGCATGGGACGCGTCGAAGGCCATGGATCGGGGCCCGGCTGCGGCCCGAAGCCGAAGCCGTACAGGAGCTCCACGACCGCCGGGATCTGCCCGGGCTCGACCTCGACCGAGAGATCGACGATGCCCTTGCCCGGCAGGCCGGGGACAGCGGTGCTGCCGATGTGCTCGACGACCAGGTCTGGTCGCCGACGCCGGACCATCGCCGCGATCGTGGCGGCGACCTCGGTCGTTCGCGGATCCCAGTCGCGGATCCGGGCGTCCCGCCGCTCGTAGGGCCGGATCGCGAGGTCGGGGAGGTCAGTGCGGGCGGGACGGACACCCTCGGGATCGGTCACGGGGTCGAAGTGTAGGCGCTGGCAGGTGGCCATCGAGCGGGCGCCCCAAAACGCGTCGACGGCGGGAGGCAGACGGTCTCCTCGGTGGGCGCGAACAGGCCCGGCCGGACGGGCCGAGCGAACCCTGGAGATCGGGCCGTCCGGCCAGGGTGGGTCGGCTGCGGCGGCCGGATCATGGACGCACGAAGGAGGTCCTTCCGTGCGAGTCCTGTTCGCCACGGACGGGTCGCGCTCCGCCGATCGGGCCCGCGACCTGCTCGCCCATCTCCCCTGGCCCGATGGCACGAGCTTCAGCGTCGTCTACGCGCTCGAGGCGCGCGGCGAGCTCTTCTCCGCGCCGTGGATGTCGCCTGCGCCGCCCGAGCTCGACTCCGTCGAGGCCGAGCTCCTGCGTCACGCCGACGTCACCCTGGACGACGCCGTCCGGACCCTCGAGCGCCCCGGCCGCTCCGTCGAGCGGCTGACCCTCCGGGGTCGCCCGGCATCCGCGATCGTCGAGGAGGCCCGCGCCTGGAAGGCCGACCTCGTCGTCCTCGGCAATCGCGGGCACGGCCCGATCGCTTCGATGGTGCTCGGCTCGGTGTCCACGGAAGTCGTCGACCACGCCCCGTGCCCGGTGCTCGTCGTGCGAGACGCCGCGATCGACTCGATCGTCTTCGCCGAGGACGGCTCACCCGGCGCCGAGCGGGTCGCTCGAGCCCTGCGGAGCTGGCCGGTCCTGCAGGGCCTCCCGATCGATGTCGTGTCCGTCGCCGAGACATCGATGCCCTGGAGCGCCGGGATGACCGCAGGCCTCTACGAGGAGGTCGCCGCGACGTACGCGCGGGATGTCGAGCTCGCCCGGGAATCCACGCTGGCGCTGGCCGACCGCAGCGCGGCGGCCCTCCGAAGCGGCGGCATGACCGCCGTCCCCCACCTCCTCGAGGGCGACCCCGCCGACCGGATCGTCGAGTTCGCGCTGTCGCGACCCCGCTCGCTCGTCGTCGTCGGGACGCGGGGCCACGGCGGGCTCGCCCGGCTCATCCTCGGATCCGTCGCCCGGAATGTGCTCCTCCACGCACCTGGCTCGGTCCTCATCGTTCGCGAATGGCGGAATGGGGCCGGAGCGGAGACGCCGGCGTCGGTCGGGACGGCGAGCCGCGGCGCATGACCTGAGCCCGCGCATCGGGCAGCCCGCGTCACGACGCCCCGCCCGCCCGCGGGACAGGTCGTCAGCCGCCGGCGATCGTGATCTCGTGCACGGTCCCGTCGACGATCCGCCAGGCCCGCAGGCCGGGTTCCCCGGTCGCCGGGTCAGCCTCGCCGGGATGGAGCGAGACGAGGACGTACAGGGCATCCGGGTAGAAGGCAAGCCCGATGTCAGTCGGCGACGGCCGGGCGGGTGAGGCGACGTGGCTGTGGACGATGGCCCAGAACACCGTGTCCGCGTCGTCCGTGGCGATCGTCAGGCGAAGGAGATCGTCCGAGTCGATCTCGTAGCGGAACGGCGAGGCCGCCCGGTTCCGGGTGGGCTCCCAGCGAAGGGCGCGCCCGCCGGCGGCAGCGGGTCGATCGCCGACGATGACCCCGCAGGCCTCGTTCGGCTGCTCGGCCCGGGCGTGGGCCACGATCGCCGCCCGGATCGCGGCGGGGATCTCGACCTCGACTGGCCCCGGATGCCGTGTCGGGTCCGCGGCTGTCGCGCCCGTCACCACCAGTTGATGCCGCCCTCGAGATCGGCCTCCATCTCCTCGAGATCGCGCGCGTACGTGCCCGCCGAGAGGTATTTCCAGCCGCCGTCGGGGAGGATCGCCACGATCGTCCCGGCCGTCATCTCGCGGGCGACCCGGGCGGCGGCCACGAGGACCGCACCGGACGAGGGCCCGGCGAAGATGCCCTCGAGGGCGATGAGGTCGCGGACCGCGGCAATTGCGTCGCGGTGCGAGACGATGAGCTTGGCGTCGAGGAGCCCGGGGTCGAGGATCTCCGGCACGAAGCCCTCGTCGAGCGAGCGGAGGCCCTGGACCCCTTCGCCCGGGATCGGCTCGGCGGCGATGATCCGGACGCCCGGCTTGGCCGCCAGGAAGAAGCGGGCCAGACCCATGAGCGTGCCCCCGGTTCCCAGGCCGGCGACGACGACGTCCACCTCGGGGCAGTCGGCGAGGATCTCCGGCGCGGTCGTCACCTCGTGCGCCCGTGGGTTCGCCGGGTTGCCGTACTGGTACGGCATCACGAAGCGGGCGTCACGGGCCGCGAGGTCCTTGGCCAGGGTGATCGCCCCGTTGGACCCCAGGGCCGCTGGTGAATCGATGATCTCGGCCCCGAACAGCGCCGCCATCTGGCGCCGCTCGGGGGTCACGTTGTCGGGCATGACGAGGGCGATCCGGTAGCCCTTGCGGCGGGCGATCATGGCCAGGGCGATCCCGGTGTTGCCCGATGTCGGCTCGAGGATGATCGAGTCGGGGCCGAGGGCGCCGCGGGCCTCGAGGTCCTCGACCAGGGCCCGCGCGGTCCGATCCTTGACCGAGCCCGTCGGGTTGACCATCTCGAGCTTGGCGTAGATCCGGACCGCCGGGTTCGGCGACATCCGCGGCACCGCGACCAGGGGCGTGTGCCCGATCGCCTCGAGGATGCTCTCGTACCGACCGCCGTGCGGCGCCAGCTCCGCGTGGGCCTGGGCGTGGGCCTGGGCGTGGTCTTGGGCGTGGTCTTGGGCGTGGTCTTGGGCGTGGTCGTCGCGCTGCCCGCCCGCCGGGGCCGCCCGGGGCACGATCCGCGGCGCGCGAAGCGCGGCCACGTCAGCCGCCTGCCATCGCCGGGAGGAGCCGGACCTCGTCGCGCTCCTCGACCGGCGTGGCAAGGCCCTCGAGGTACCGGACGTCCTGGCCGTTGACGTAGACGTTGACGAATCGGTTCAGGTCACCCTCGGGCGTCAGGAGCTGGCCGCCGAGGCCCGGGTGCCGTTCGAGGAGGGCATGGACGAGCTCCCCCACCGTCGCCCCGCCGAGCTCGAGGGACTTGACCCCGCCGACGGACGGCCGGAGGACGGCCGGGATGTAGACGGTGCTCATGCCCGGCCCTCCGGTGCAGCTCCACCGAGCCCGCCGAAGCCGGCGCCGCTCAGGACGAACGGGGCGTCGACGGGGAAGGCCGAGAGGGCCGGCGCCTCGCCGCGCTCGCGGGCCGCCCGGGCCTCGTCGGAGCAGACCGGGCAGGCCGGGTCGCGGCGCAGCTTGAGCTCGGTGAACTCGGCCTCGAGGGCATCGAAGATGAGGAGGCGCCCGGCCAGCGTCGTCCCGATCCCCAGGAGGACCTTCAGGACCTCGTTGGCCTGGAGGAGGCCCATGATCCCGGGCACGACGCCGAGGACGCCCGCGACCGAGCAGCCGGGCGCGAGCTCCGGCGGCGGTGGCGTCGGGTAGAGGCAGCGGTAGCAGGGTCCCTCGTAGGGGATGAAGGTCGTCAGCTGGCCCTCGAACCGGAAGACGCTGGCGTGGACCACCGGGATGCCGGCCGCGACGGCCGCGTCGTTGAGCAGGTAGCGTGTCTCGAACGTGTCCGTCCCGTCGAGGATGACGTCGTAGCCGGCGATGATCCGCTCGACGTTGTCGCCGACGAGCATCTCCTCGTGGCCGACCACGGTCACGTCGGGGTTGAGCGCCGCGATCGCCTGCTTCGCGCTCTCGACCTTCTTCTGGCCCACCCGGTCGGAGGCGTGGAGGACCTGGCGCTGGAGGTTGGAGACGTCGACGATGTCGAAGTCGACGATCCCGATCGTGCCGACGCCGGCCGCGGCGAGGTAGAGCGCGGCCGGGCTGCCGAGCCCGCCGGCCCCGATGAGGAGGACCTTCGACTCGAGGAGCCGGGCCTGGCCGGCCGAGCCGACCTCGGGGATGAGGAGGTGACGGCTGTAGCGCTGCTGCTGCTCCTTGGACAGGACGACCGGCGTCGTCCACGGCAACCCCTCCGCCTTCCAGCTCTGGAAACCGCCGCTCATCGACATGGCGTTCGCGTAGCCGAGCTGCTGGAGCGTCTGCGCCCCGAACGCCGATCGGACGCCGCCGGCGCAGTAGAGGACGAGCGGCGCGTCGCGGTCCGGGACCGTGGCCTCGATGTGCAGCTCGAGGTAGCTCCGGGCGACGTGGAGCGCACCGGGGATGTAGCCCTGGTCCCACTCGCTCGTCTCGCGGACGTCGATGAACGTCACGCCCTCGGCACGGAGGCGCTCGGCCTCCTGGGGGTTGACCTCCCGGATTGAGGCCTTGGCCTCCTTCAGGAGCTCGGTATAGGTTTTGGGCATCGGTCAGGTCGCTCCGGTTGTCGACGGGCCGTCGCCGAACCGGCGACGGGGCTTAAGGGCAATGGTGGGGCGATCCGCGGAGGACGCGGTCGCGGGTCAGCCGGCGCTCAGGCCGCCGGCGGCGTACACCTGCAGCGGCCCGGCACGGAGCGGCGGGTGGGCATCCGGCCGGTCATGCGGTCTGGCCCTCCGCGGCGGGCAGTGGCCCCACGGCACTCGCGGCAGCCGGCTGGGCGGCCTCGGCGAGCGCCTGCTGGAGGGTGTCCAGGCTCAGGAGGGCGCACTTGAGGCGGGCCGGCGAGATCTCGATGCCGAGGAGGTCCAGGACGTCCTGGGAGGTCATGGCCGCAGCGTCGACGACCGGCTTGCCCTTGATCTCGTCGGTCAGGAGCGAGGCCGAGGCCTGGCTGATCGCGCAGCCCCGGCCGGTAAAGCCGACGCCAGCGATCTTCCCGTCCGAGAGGCGCAGCTGGAGGGTGATCCGGTCGCCGCACAGCGGGTTGGCGCCCTCGTGGGACGCGTTGGCATGTTCCAGGACCCCGAAGTTGTGGGGCCGCCGGTAATGCTCAAGGATGTAGTCGCGGTAGAGGTCGTCCATCTCGAACGCCGAGTGTACAACCGGTCAATCCCGACTGCATCCGTCGGAATTGGAACGGCCGGACCGGGCCCGAGCCTCACGAGCGACGGGTCGGGGCCCGTGCGTGCGCTAGCCTGACGCCAGTGGACGGCGCGATCATCGAGGACATCCGGTATGACGGGGGCGAGGGCGCCCACGGCGAGGTCAAGGCGTGGCTCGTCCGCGCGGGCCCGGGGGAGCCGCCGGCGGCCCCGACGTCGAAGTCGTGCGCCGGCGTCCTCTTCTGGCACTGGCTCGAGACGCGCTCGCCGGACGGCAACCGGACGCAGTTCCTGGACGAGGCCGGCGAGCTGGCATCGCGCGGCGTCGTGTCGCTCCTGCCGCAGGGCCGCTTCCCGTGGTCCATCGATCCCTCGGGCTCCGCCGCCGATATCGGCGAGATCGGGCGCGAGGTCGCCCGCCTGCGGGCGGGCCTGGACCTCCTCGCCGGACGCCCCGACGTGGACGAGCGCCGCCTGGCCGTCGTCGGCCACGACTTCGGGGGCATGCTCGCGATCGTCGCCGCGGCCGAGGATCCGCGCGTCCGGAGCCTCGTGGTCGTCGCCGCCACGCCGCGCTGGGGCGACTGGTTCCTGCCCTTCTGGCAGATCGCCGAGGACCGGATCGACTACCTCCGGGCCACCCGAGAGATCGATCCGATTGAGCAGATCGCCGCCCTCGCGCCGCGCCCGATCCTCCTTCAGTTCGGCGAGCGGGACTGGTTCATCGCTCCGATGTCAGCCTGGGCCTTCCGCCGCGCGACCGGCGCCGAGTCCGGCGACCATCAGGTCGAGCTCAAGATGTACGACGCCGAGCACGGCATGCACCACGACGACTGCCGGCCTGATCGAACCGCATTCCTCGCCCGGACGCTGGGCCTGGGCGCGGGGGCCTGACCGACCGTCAGACGCCGAAGACCCGCTTCACCTCGGCGATGCCGGCGATGAGGGCGTCGATGTCGGCCCGGGTGGTGTAGACGTTGAAGCTGGCCCGAACGGTGGCCGGCAGGTCGAGGCGCTCGTGGAGCGGCATCGTGCAGTGGTGGCCGGCCCGGACGGCGACGCCGGAGCGGTCCAGCACCTGCGCCACGTCATGGGGATGGACGCCCGGCAGGTTGAACGGGATGACCCCGCCGCGGATGGCGGTGTCCATCGGGCCATACAGGGCCAGATCCGGATGCGCGGCGGCGATTGCCGGGAGGGCGTAGTCGAGGAGCTCGCGCTCGTGCTCGCGGACGCGGCCCATCCCCAGCTCGCCGAGGTAGTCCGCCGCCGCGCCCAGGCCGATGGCGGCGGCGATGTCCGGCGTGCCGGCCTCGAACTTCCAGGGAATGTCGTTCCACTCCGAGCGCCGGAGGTGGACCTCGCGGATCATCTCGCCGCCGGCGAGGAAGGGCGGCATCGCCTCGAGCAGCTCCCGCCGAGCCCAGAGCGCGCCGGACCCCGTCGGGGCCAGCATCTTGTGGCCGGAGAAGACGTAGAAATCGGCGTCGATCGCGGCGATGTCGACGGGCACGTGGGGCACCGCCTGGGCACCGTCGACGAGGACGAGTGCGCCGGCCTCGTGGGCCATCCGGGTCATCTCGGCGGCAGGGTTGATCGTGCCGAGGGTGTTCGAGACGTGGGCGAAGGCGACGAGCTTCGGCTTGAGGCGCAGGAGGACCTCGAAGACGTCGAGCCGCAGGACCCCGTCGTCGGTGATCGGGATGAACTCGAGATCACCGTCGCGCTCCTGGGCCAGGAGCTGCCAGGGGACGAGGTTGGCGTGATGCTCCATCTCGGTGAGCACGATCGCGTCGCCGCGCTCGATGTTCCGGCGGCCCCACGAGTAGGCGACGAGGTTGATCGCCTCGGTCGCGTTGCGGGTGAAGACGATCTCGTGGGCGTCCGGCGCGTTCAGGAACCGGGCGACGCTCGCCCGGGCACGCTCGTAGCCCGCCGTGGCCCGCTCGCCGATCTCGTAGATCCCGCGATGGACGTTGGCGTTGTACTCGCGGTAGTACTCGTCCATCGCCTCGATGACCGCCAGCGGCTTCTGGCTGGTGGCCGCGGAGTCGAGGTAGACGAGGGGCTTCCCCGTCGAGGTCGTCGTCGCGAGGATCGGGAAGTCGGCCCGGATGACCTCCGGGACGAGGTGTCCGTCGCGGATGCGGGGGTCGCCGGCGGTCGCGGGATCGTCGGGGCTGGCGGTGATCGTCATCGGTCGCTCGCCCTGCTCACTGGGCCAGGACGGCCGGCTCGTCGAGCCGAAGGGCGTCGTCGGGGACGTCGACCTCGAGGCCGGCCTCGCGGAGGATCGGGCCGTAGCCCTCGTCCTCCAGGCGGAGCGCCAGGTCGCGGCCACCCGACTTCACGATCCGGCCCTGCGCCAGGACGTGGACGACATCGGGCACGATGTGGTTGAGGAGTCGCTGGTAGTGGGTAATGAGGAGGACGCCGAGATCGGGGTTGAGCATCGCGTTGACCCCGTCGGCGACGATCCGGAGGGCATCGATGTCGAGGCCGGAGTCGGTCTCGTCGAGGATTGCCAGGTCGGGCTCGAGCATCGCCATCTGGAGCATCTCGAGGCGCTTCTTCTCGCCGCCCGAGAAGCCCTCGTTGACGTAGCGCGTCACAAAGGTCTCGTCCATCTTCAGGAGGGCCAGCTTCTCGCGCATCTTGCGCCGGAAGTCGAGCATCGAGACGCCGCCCTTGACCGGGTCCGTGGGGTCGATGTCGCTGTTCTTGTCGATGCCCTGGAGCTTCGCGTTGAGGCCGCTCCGGATGAAGCTCGCGACCGACAGGCCCGGCACCGCCGTCGGGTACTGGAAGGCGAGGAACATCCCCAGGCGGGCTCGTTTGTCTGGCGACAGCTTCAGGATGTCGCGCCCGCGCCAGTGAACCTCGCCGCCGGTCACGACGTAGGCCGGATGGCCCATCAGGGCGTAGGCGAGCGTCGTCTTGCCCGAGCCGTTGGGGCCCATGATCGCGTGGACCTCGCCCGGGCCGACCTCGAGGTCGATGCCCTGGAGGATCTCGCGCTCCGGATCGGCGATCGGAGCGACGCGGAGGCCGCGGATGATCAGGCGGCGGTCGTCGGCGTGCTTGCGCCGGTCGACGCTGGGTGCGGTGGTGGTCACGAGTGGCTCACGGCTCCGGTCAGGACGGGCTGGTTGGCCTGGGCCTCGAGGTCGATCGGTAGGGGCCGCAGGGGGACGAGGTCGGCGAGGGTCATCCCGTCGAGGGCGCCGGCGATGGCGTCCCGGACGCGGACCCACAGGAAGTTGACGGTGCAGGACGAGGTCCGGTCGCAGGTGATCGCGTGCTCCGGGTCGTCCGTGGCGCAGATCATCGGCGCGATCGGGCCCTCGAGGGCCCGGAGGACCTCGCTCATCCGGATCTCGGCAGGATCGCGGGCCAGCTCGTAGCCGCCGTGGGCGCCGCGGGTCGAGACGACGAGCCCAGCGTCGCGGAGGACCATGGCGAGTTGCTCGAGGTAGGCCCGTGGGAGGTCCTCCGCGGCGGCGATCTCGGCCAGGCTGGCCGGGCCGGCCCCGACGTGTCGCCCGAGCTGGACCATGAGCCGCACGCCGTATTCGCCCTTCGTGCTGAAGGCGACGGCGCCGGAGCCATGGAACGCGGGTCGGGTGCTCAGGGATCGGTCCTCGGATGGTGCCGCGCCGACGGTCCGGGCGGTCGTCTAAATCCGACCTGCAAGGTCGGGATTAGTCTAGGGGCGAGCGCCGCGACGCGTCAATCGAGGCCGGGGGTGATGTGAACGGCCGGGGGCGATGACCCGAGCCGAGGTCACCGGAGAGCGCCCTCGCGGTGACTTCTACGGCGCGATGATGGTTAGCTCCCGGATCTCCTCCGCGAGCACGACGGCGCGCCCAAGGCTGACCAGCGTCGACCGACCCTCACCGCGCTCCAGGTGGATCCAGTATCCCGTCGCGGGAAGCGTCAACTCACACACGCCGTTGGCGTCCGTCGTCGGCATCGGGACCGGTCGCGGCTCGTAGGCGCCATCCGCGTCGGGGACTGCCACGCAGGCCAGGCCCACGGCGGGTGAGCCGCCCGCGTCGACCGCGATGATGCGCAGCCTCCCGGTCGGCAAGAGCAGGGCCCCATTCCCGTCGGATGTGACGTGGAGCACCTCGTCGGTCAAGCCGAGATGGTCGCGGATCAGGTCAGTGGCCCTGGGGTCGGCGCTCGAGATCAGGATATCCACCCGGTTCGCAACCAGGTTCGGGCCAACGCCGTAGACGACGGCAGGGATCGTCCTGAACCACGGGTCGTTCATGTGGAACCGGCTGGCGACGGCCTCGAGCTCCCGGAGGCTCCACCTGACCTCGCGGACCTCGAATGCCGCGAGCGGCGAGAGCTTCGGGAGGAGGGCGGCGCGGTGCTCGGCGACGTGGTCGCTGAACTGGGCGACGAAGAGGCCGCCCGCCTGGTGATCGGTGAACGCGCCGGCCCATTCAGCTCGATGCGCCTCGCCGTACGGGACGACCACGGCCTTGATCTGTTCGACATCCCGGGTCCGTCGCCCGAGCTCCTCGACCTCCTGGGCGGTGAGGGGCACGCCGAATGTCTGCCGGTCCGAAGCCGGGTTCGCGGCCACCTCGAGGATCCAGGCCTCGTCAGATCGAAGGCCGAAGTCCCGTCGGAATCGCTCGACGTCGGCGAGGCCGGCGGGGGAGAGCGTCGGAACGGGCGTCGCGTCCGGTGCGACACTCGGGCTGAGGACGGGCGACGCCGGCGACGAGGACGGCCGCGACACGCAGCCGGCGAGGATGATCACGGCCAGGACCGGTGCCGCCACGGTCGAGAGCCGCCGACCGATCGACACGCACCCGCGGCAGCGGCGATGCGGCGCGCGGGCGAGGCGTCTCGGAACCATCCTTCGACGACCTCCTGGGCCTCGGAACGCAGCGACCACGACCTTGGACGATCGATTCCCGAGGCGTGTGACCGCGGCTACCCCTCGCCGCGGCGGGCGCGGCGGATCTGGTCGGCGTGGTCGTGGGTGTGGGCGGCGTAGATCTCGAGCCAGCGCTCGACGGAGTAGGCGCCCGATTCCGAGTGCGTGCCGGTCCGGGTCCACTCCGCGGGCGTGAGCAACTCGAGGAGCTGGAGGCTGGCGGATCGGACCGCCCGGACCACGGCGACCGAGGCCTCGATCGGGCGGTCGTAGTGGAGGCGGCGCGCCCACTCCGGCTCGTCGTAGCCGTGGATGATCGGGCGGTCCTCGACGATCAGCCGGCGGAGCCGAATGTAGGCCATCGATTCGCTGTCGGCGAGGTGATGGACGACCTGCCGGGCGGTCCACTCCCCGGCCGCCTGGGGGCGGTCGAGGTCGGCGTCCGTGGCGCCCGTGAGGGCGGCCTCGAGGTCGGCGACCCCGGTGCGGTAAATGTCGAGGAGGGCGGCTCGAGGGTCGTGCATGGCGCCATGCTACGGCGTCGCGACGAGCGTTCCCTGCATGTCCGGGTGGACGTCGCACCGGAAGAAGTACGACCCTGCCACGGGGCCGCCTCCGCCCGGACCTGGTTCGAGGTGGCATCGGTCGGCTACCTCGCCTGGCGCGCCGCGATCTGACCGACTGCCGCCGACCGACTCGGCCGAGCCTGCCGGCAACCGACCGCTCGCCCGATCGGGCTCAGCGACCGATGCTGCCGAAGCGCCCCGCTGGCAGGTCCTCATTGACCGCCTCCGCACGGCCATGACGACCACACGCGTTGAGGGCCCGCTGCAGGGTCGGGCACGCGGGCGCGGGCTTGACCCCGTCGCCGGCTCGCTACGATGATCGACGCACGACGGAGGAAAATGGGATGGCCACACTCGACACGATGCGCGCCTACGCCAATGCGTGGCTCGCGGGCGACTGGGATCGTGCGACCGGCTACTGGGCCGATGAGATCCTCCATCACGTGCCCGGGCACGGGCCGTTGTCGGGCGACTTCCAGGGTAAAGAGGCTTTCCTTGACACCTACAGCGAGCGCTTTGGCGAGCTCGGCGACACCATCGAGGTCGTCGCGGTCCATGACATCCTAGCCAGCGACGACCACGCCGTGGTGCTTGTCACCGAGCGGGCCATCCGCGGCGAGCGCAGCCTCGAATTCAACCGCGTCGTCATCTACCACCTGCGCGACGACAGGATCGTGGAGACCTGGTCGTATGACTACGATCCGCCGGCCCTCGACGTCTTCTGGTCGTAGACCTGCCACGCTCAGCGAACGTCTGAATTCGGCTACAGGTCCTCAGATCGCGGCGAGCTCGGCGCCGAGGCGAGTGAGCCCGAGCGGGCCGAGCGACAGCGCCCTCGCATGCCAGCCCTTCCGGTCGAACTCACGGCCCTCGGCCGCAGCGGCGGCGCGTGCCGCCTCGCGGCCGGCGAGCCAGGTCCGCTCGCCGAGCTTGTAGGCGGTCGCCTGACTCGGCCACGAGAGATAGCGGAGAACCTCGCTCTCGGACTTGTCGCGCTCCATGCCGCTGGCGTGCACGATGAAGTCGATGGCGCCGTCGTAGGTCCACGGCCGGCCCGCCTCGCCCGACCACCCGGGATAGATCGCTGCCCCGCTCGCCGGGATCAACCGACCCGCGTGGAGGCCGATGTCGGCGACGACGCGGGCAGCCCGGAAGGCATGGGCGGACAGGTACCCGAGGCGCGTGTCGGGGGTCCGGAACCAGCCGAGCTCGTCCATGAGCCGCTCGGCGTAGAGGGCCCAGCCCTCACCGTGGGCCGACACGAAGCCGAGCTTCTGGGACCGGGTCAGCGATACGAGCCGGATCGTGGCGCCCTGGAGGTGGTGGCCCGGGACCGCTTCGTGGTAGACGGTGCTGACCTCGTGCCAGGTCGGGAAACGAGTGCGGCCCATGGTCGGAAACCAGGTCTGGCCGGGCCGCCTGAGGTCCTCCGACGGCGCCGTGTAGTAGGCCGCAGCGGCGCTGCCCTCGGGCGGGATCCGGACGTCGCAGTGACGAATCGAAGGATGGATGTCGAACTCGACGCCGTCGAGGCCCTCGATGGCTTCGTCCGTGACCGACTGCAGCCAGTCGCGGTAGGCCTCGACCCCGTGGACGGACCGGGCAGGATCGGTGATGAGGAGCTCCCGGACGTCGAGGAACGAGGCGCCCGGCAGGATCCGCTCGCACTCCTTCGACTTCTCCGCCTCGAGGCGGCCGAGCTCGGCCCAGGCCCACTCGTAGGCCTCGTCGAGGTCGAGGTCCGTGCCCAGGAGGTATCGGGCCCAGGCCTGGTAGCGCTCGTCGCCCGAGGCATCGATCACGCTGGCCAGCGGCGCGTACTCGTCGCGAAGCCAGGCCGCGAGGCTGCCGTAGGCCTCGCCGGCGGCCCGCGCGGCGGCCTCGAGCTCCGTTCGCAGGCCGTCGCCCGCCCCGGTCGCGCTGCGAACGAACGTCCCGAACCAGCCGCCGTCGCCGCTGCCGGCCCAGGTCGCGCACTGCTCGGCGACGGCGATCGCCTGCCTGCGCGCCGCCGGCCGGCCGTGGTCGAGGCCGGCCTGGAGCGTCGCCCGGTAGCCGTTCATGCAGGCCGGCACGGCCCGCAGCCGGGCGGCGATCCTGGCCCAGTCCTCGGGTTGGTCGTGGTCCATGAGGTCGAAGACCGAGCGGGTGCTCGCGGCCGGTCCCACGACGATGCTCAGATTCCGCTCACGCTCCCCGACATCGATGACCCCTGCTTCCCCGCCGATCCAGTCGGCGAGGAAGCCAGCCCCCAGGCGCTCGGCTTCGTCGGCCGGCTGGTCGGCGTCGGCCAGGGCGTCGAGGGTCCGCCCGAGGAGCTCGCGGAGGGCTTCGTAGCCGGCTGGCGAGTAGTCGGTCAGGCGGGTCGAGTCGGACGCGACACCCCAGCGCTCGCCGCGGACCGGGTCCAGCTCGGCGACCTCGTCGATGTAGCGGCTGGAGATCTCGCTGACGGTCGGCATCCGTTTCCCCTGACCCTCGTGATTCGTTCGACGCAGAGCCTAGCCGAGTTGCCATCGGCGGAGGGGCCCTTGGGCACTGGCGGCGGGCCTCCGATCCCCGCCACGATCGGGATCGTGACCACGCAGCAGCCACCGCCCGCTTCGCCTGCCGCCACGGCCTCGCCCGCCGCCGCGGCCTCGCCTGCCGAGATCCTCGCGCCACCGCTCCCTTACGGACCGATTCTGGCGCGCCTGCTCCGCCCCCTCCAGCGCGGCTTCCTCGTCGTGAACCACTCGTTCATGGCGCCGTTGATGCGGCACGGCCTCGGATGGCTCGTCGGGAACCCGCTGACCGGGCACCTCATGCTCCTCCGGACGCGTGGCCGGCGGTCGGGGCTCATGCGCGAGGCGCCGCTGGGGTACGTCATGCGGGACGGGGCCGTCTACTGCGTCGCCGGCTACGGCGAGCCGACGCCCTGGTTCCGCAACCTCGTTGCCGACCCGAATGTCGAGGTCATCCTGCCGACCCGGCGGTTCAAGGGCACCGCCCAGCCGGTCACGGACCCGGTGGAGTGGTTGGGCGCGTACCGGGCACTGATCGCGAGCTTCGGGCTCCTGGGCCGGGCCGTCGTCGGCGACATCCGGCGCCTCGACGACGGGACGCTCCTCGAGCGCCACCGGAGCCTGCCAGTCGTCCGGATCACGCCGCGCTACGGGGATGAGCCGCTCGTCGCGGGCCCGTTCGACCCCGGCGGGCGGGGCTGGATCCTGCCGTATGGGGCCACGCTCGTGGCGGTCGTCGCCGTAAGGGTGATCGCCACCCGAGGCGGCCCTGCCCGAGCGTCGTCAGCCATGCGCCGGGCGACTGCGCGTCAACGATGAGGACGCGTAACGTCGCGCCAAGCGTGAACGGGCGCCCCGAATCGTCAACGATGACCGGCCCGACTGGATGGCGACGAATCCCTCGACGAGGAGTCGCCGGGTTCATTCTTGACGAAACCCGAGGGGTCGCGCCGGCAGAGTCCTGGGGCCTACCCGCGCGCGACCTGGGCGAGATGCTCCTCGTCGTGGTCGAGGAGGATCCGGAGTATCGCCGCAACGTCGAGGACGCCGTACACGACGTGTCGCCCGGTCCGCGCCCAGCCGGCCTCGTCGAGCTCGTCGAGACGAGCCAGGGTCGCGGCCCGCCGCGCCGAGTAGACCTCGAGCGCCCCCTCGAAGGTCCCGTCGCCGGGTCCCGACCAGAGTCCCGGCTCGACCCACGGCCACTGCGGAAAGGACTCCGTCGCGAGCGCGTCGATGCGGACGTGCCAGACCTCCGCCTCCACGGCCGCCAGGTGGCGGACCACCTCACGCGCCGACCATTCGCCGGGCTCAGGGGCATCGTCCGGGGCGATCGGCGACGCGGTCGCGGCCGCGAGCAGCCGCTCGGGCACGGCGGCCAGGGCATCACGAAGGCCGCGTTGCCCGGGGGTCAAGGCAGGCTCAGGTCGATTTCGGCCGCTCAGGCCGAGGCGGCCGCCCCGGCCGTCGCGGTGAGCGCAGCCAGGTAGTCGTGCCGCCAGCTCTCGGTCGACGGCACCTGGTTGAAGGTGTAGACATGGAGGTCGATGACACCCGCCCGGGGCTCGGCGATGAACGGTGCGAGCTTTTCGAGCAGGCCGGTCGGGCGGTAGATCCCGCCGGATGTGAGGAGCTGGCCGACGAAGCGCGAGTTCTTCAGCAGGAACCGGCCCGTGTCCCGGACGCCGATCCGGGCGCTGATCGTCATGAGCTTGGGGACCTCGGCGACGCCGGGGATGCCGATCTTGACCGGGAGCATGACGCCCTCGGCCCGGCGGGCCGCGATGAACCGGGCGATCGCGGGGGGATCGAAGCACAGCTGGGTCGTCATGTAGCTCGCGAACGGCGCCTTGTCCCGGAGGGCGCGGAGGAGGGCGTCGTCGGGGATGACCGCGTGACCCTGCGGGTAGCAGGGGATCCCGATCTCGCGCGGCCCGTTGCCGAGGTCGGCGATCGCGAGCAGCAGGGCCAGGCCATCGGCGTAGTCGCCGGGCTGCTCCTCGTCGCCGCCGACGACGAATGCCCGGTCGATGCCGGCGTCGCGGAGGCGGCCGAGGAGCCCGCGAAGGTGCCCCTGATCGCGGATCATCCGGGCCGACAGGTGGGGTACGGCCCGGAAGCCCGCCGTGGTCAGCGTCTCGGCGAGCTCGATCGTGGCCTCGATGCCCTTCGCCGGCGACGCGGTCACGGACACGGTCGAGCCCGGCGGCAGGGCTGCCGCCTGGTCGAGGGCGTTCCGGAGCGGGATGAGCTCGAACGTCGGGCTCTCGAGGAGGCCGGCCAGGGCCGCCCGAGGGCCGGGGGCGAGGTGGGTCGC
>Ga0209341_10000876_pt1 | contig 30602 bp, 24 predicted proteins | sample RifCSP13_2_FD_184020 | JGI IMG/M metagenome (GOLD analysis project Ga0209341, IMG submission 184020) | Soil microbial communities from Rifle, Colorado - Rifle CSP2_sed 13_2 (SPAdes) (version 2) | ecosystem: Environmental > Terrestrial > Deep subsurface > Rock core/Sediment | place: Rifle... | reverse complement strand
GCTCAAAGGAACATTCGGCGAAAGTCTTCTGGCGCATTCGGTCAACCTCCGGGCTGCTTGATGCATATAAATTATCATAAGGCCGGAGAGGAATAAATCAGAGATTCCTTAAGCACACCTGACGATTTCTCATAAAAACAACTATTCAGAAGTGAGTCAGGGGCTTCATCCACTGTGCGGCTACTAAAGCCCGGCTTCTGGGCGTGGAATCCTGACAGGCATCCCACAGAGGTCTATTATGGCAACCAGCCGGACAGCTTCGAACTCCTTATGCTGTTTCATCCGGTGAGGCGCTCGCTTACGCTCGAGATAGAAGAGAAAAAACGGGCATAGGCCGAAGCCTATGCCCGCAGTTTAGCAAATAGCCCTGGACATTTCTACCCACTAAAATGTCTTTTTCGCCTTAGAGCCTTCGAGAAATTGCATAAATTGTTTTGTTTCTTTTACTATGTATTCATGGGCAGCCGAACCATCTGCATCTCGGAATATCGCGTTAATTGAATATCTTCTTCTATTAAATACTGGTCTCTTCCCATTGTAAAAAAGTTGCCACAGGATTCCATGAAGCTGATGCAAAAACATACTTAATTGATAGAGGTCTTTAACTTTTCCACGCCCAAATAGAGCGGAAACATCATTTGCCTCAGTTTTTTCACGATGGGCTATATATTTGTTTCGCGCTGGCTTAATCGCCTTTATGTAGATTGCACGATGGTGTACGACTTTCTTTTTTAGTTTGTTGAAATCCTTTTGGCTTGGATAATAGGCTTCGTCCAGATATTGCTTGAGCCATGAAGGATTTGGATTTTGACTATCATGCCGTTTTCTGCCTGCTAAAGCTTCGCGTTGAAAGGAGGCGATATTGGACTCTGCTGAGCAGAGCAGTTTATCAATGGTATAACGAGATTCCTTGTGTTGATCGAAAACCCGCCCCAGAGCTATATAGGCAGCTGTTTGTAATGCAGCAGATACGGTATTCCAAAATAATGGAGTTTCATTAAGGCGATTTAGTATTTTTTTCGACTTAGAGGCAGCATGGTTTATTGAAAAATCAGCATAGAGATAAGAGGAAATGACAGACACTTCCTTTCTAAAATTATTAAGTTGCTTCTCAAAATCCCGATGTGAGCTCATAGCAAAAATATTACAAATCTGTTCACAAAATGCAACAAGGAAACTGTTTTCTACATGAGTAAGCAGAAGGAAGACTAACAGGCTAAAAATAATAAATATTCTCAGGACGGACACTAACTTCTAAGCAGTGGGTCAGAGATTCGAATCCCTCCGGGCGCGCCAGAGATAATAAAAGAGGGAAGCAGTTTTTGCTTCCCTCTTTTTATCGTGTTGACCCCTCTACTTAACTTCATGCATGAAACGTCCAGATGCACGGAAGGGCAAGGGATTGAACCGCAGCATACTCTTCCCGTATGTGAGGATTCAAGCCCGCAGCCCTGACACAGCAGATGGACAGTTTCCTTGCATGAACAAATTCGACACCCGAAATGACGGGAGGGCCGCCTTTCGGCGGCCCCCGTTAAGAAGCAACACGGCCGGGCTGGGCAGGCAAGGGCAGGAACATACAAGGCGGCAGGGGTCAAGTATTGCGGGTTGGGCCTATCGAATGATCACAACAAGGTTTTTTAACTTGTCCGCCATATCCATTTTCAGGCACTGATGCCGTTCTCGCGCCGCGTCGAGATATCCTTTTTGCCGACGAGAATCCCTGAGATCCTGATTCCTCCTTCAGGGCAACACCCTTTGCAATAGCCTTTACGGCCGTCTGCAGATCGAGCATGCCGGCGCTCACCTTTATGATGCCGGAAAGCGGACTCTCGATGGCCGGGAGGTCGGCTTCATCATCCGGGGCAATGATGAGCACCTTTGCTTCAGGAGGGAATGCCCCCTTTGCATGGCTCAAATAGGTCTCCAGGTCCGTTACCAGCACTTCCGGCCCGGTCCCTGCAGGGAACCCGTCTATTTCAGGATGGGCTATTACGGCTTCTATGCCACCAGCATCATCCAGCATGCCTGCGACCACCTCAGATGAGCGCAACCCGGAGAGCGAGACCATTACGCGAACCATAGCCAGCTCCTTTCTTTTTGGGGCTGAAACATTAGCCGGTTTTACATAAGGTCTGCGGCCGAACCCTGTTCCCGGTAAAAGGCTATTTCCCGGAGCTTAATAAGGGCCTTTTCCTCTATCTGCCTGACGCGCTCCCTGGTGACGCCGAACTGGCGGCCTATGGTCTCCAGGGTCCTGGGGGCATAGTCGCCTATGCCGAAGCGGAGTCTGATTATCTTCCGTTCGTTCTCGTCAAGGAGCTTCAACCAGCTCTCCACGCGCTCGCTGCGCCTTGTCTCGTTTATATATTCCGCCGGCGCGGGGGTGCGCTCGTCCTCTATGCTCTCCAGAAGAGACGAATCCGAATCTTCGTGGGCGGCGGTCTCAAGGGAGAGGGTGCGCTTGGAGAGGTTCTCGAGCTTCTTGACATAACGCCCTGAGAGGCCCGTCTTCTCGGATATCTCCTGGGTGCTGGGATCCCTGTTCGATAAGACCCTGAACTCGCGGGAGGCCTTCGCCATCCTGGACATGTCGGTGACTATGTGGATGGGAAGCCTGATCATGCTCCCCTTGTTAGCGAGCGACCTCTCGACGGTCTGCCTTATCCAGTAAGTCGCGTACGTTGAGAACCTGCAGCCCATCGTGGCCTTGAACCTCTCGACGGCCTTTATGAGCCCTATGTTCCCTTCGTCTATCAGGTCCTGCAGCGGCAGGCCCCTGTTCACGTATCTTTTTGCGATATTTACCACAAGGCGCAGGTTAGCCTCTATCATCTGCCTTCTCGCCTCGCCGTCGCCCTTTGCAACCCTCTTGGCAAGGGCCTTTTCCTCGTCTGCCTTGAGGAGCTTGAAACGCTTTATCTCCCTGAAGTAGATGTTTATGGAATCAGGGGAAACCGCCGCGTCGCTGCCGGCGAACTCTGTCTTCGATGCGGCTGTCCTCGTCCCGGGCCCTTCATGAACCGCCGCGATGCCTGCATGTCCCGCATTCGAAAGCAGGGCTGCCTCGTTCGCCGCCGTATTGAACTTCAATTCGCTTGCCGTGTTCCTCATTGCCTGTCCTCCTTCTTCATATGTACCAGCCCTGCACAGCGAGCTCCGCTATCATGGAGTCCTGGAGCGGCACAGTGAACATAAGCCCGGATGTGGCGGCCCTGTTTACTCCCTCGGCTGACCAGATCACCTTCGCCTGTTTGACAAGGTTCAGGCAAAAGGCCGAAAGCCGCACGCCGAAAATGGCGCCCGCCTCAAGCGGGCGCCCCATATATGTTATCCTCATGCCGTGCCTTGAGATGTCCTCCGTTACGGCGTTAACCTTCAGGCTTAAGCCGTCCTCGATGAGGACCCCGCATCCAGGCACCCTGAGCCTTGTATCCGTCCTTTTTTTGTCATAGGAGCTGTTGATCGCAGAATCGACGGCAGAAAGGAGCTCCTTCACTCTGAAAGGTTTTTTGATGAAGTTCGAGTTGATCGCGCTTACCGCCTCTATTGCCTTCCTGTCACCGGTCATGAAGAGGAACCTGTCCTGGAGAAGGCAGTTCTTCCGTATCGCCTCGGCGTACAGGTCCAGCCCGTTGAGTTCCGGCATGTTGATGTCCGTGAGCACAAGGTCCCATTCGCGATCCAGTTGGTCCATCGCCTCCCTGCCGTTGCAGGCCGTGCTCACGCTGTAACCGGCTATGTCGAGTATCTCGGAGCAGACCTCCCGCATCGATTCCTCGTCATCGACAACGAGCACACTGCGTAAACATTCATTGCCATCCATAAGAACACCCTTTCCGGTCTTTATCGTAAAAAAACAACGCTTGCTGCAAAACCGTTACATCAGCGCCGCATTGGATATACCGTTGTATTTAGCAAGGAGTGTGCCAGTTTCAGGAATAGTGATTTTCGTGGGAATTCCGGGGCAAGCCGATAAAAAAAGGAAGAGGTGATAAGAAAATTACCAATTTAACTGATAAGAAACTTACCATCTGATAAGCTTCTTACCAGTACGATTTTGATTACTCCTCCTTGAGGCCGTATTTTTTCGCCTTTTCCCTGAGGGTCAGCCTTGAGATGCCGAGTATCCTGGATGCGTGAGTAATATTGCCGCGTGTCTTCTCGAGCACATTCCTGATGTGGGCCTTCTCAAGCTCTTCCAGCGACATCTCGGTCGAATACCCGGCAATGGGGACCAAGGGCTCATTGCTTCGAACCGAAGGAAGATGGTTTATCTGGAGGTGCTCTGCTCTGACCTCATCTCCGGGCCCGGCCAGTATGACTGCGCGCTCTATCACATTCTTGAGCTCCCTGATATTGCCCGGCCAATCGTAATTAAGGAGCATGTCGATCGCGTCCTGGCCCAGCGTCTTGGGCACGCTTGAGCCCACGGCCTCGGCGCCGTCCTTCAGAAAGTGCCTGGCTATGGGCAGGACATCCTCTTTTCGCTCGCGCAAAGAGGGCAGCTCTATTACCATCACGTTCAACCTGTAGAAGAGGTCCTCCCTGAACCTCCTTAAGCGCACCATCTCCGAGAGGTCGACGTTCGTCGCCGCTATGACGCGCACGTCTATCCTTATGTCGCCCACGCCGCCGAGTTTGCGAAGCGTCCTGTTCTCCAGTATCTGCAGGAGCTTGGGCTGAAGCCTTATGTCCGTATCCCCTATCTCGTCAAGGAATATGGTGCCTCCGTCCGCAAGCTCGAAGAGCCCTTTTTTGCTCTGCCGCGCGTCGGTGAAAGCCCCTTTTTCATAGCCGAAGAGCTCCGCTTCCATGAGGGTGTCGGGTATGGCGCTGCAGTTGAGCTTTATGAAAGGGCCGTCGCTGCGGCTGCTCGAGTAATGAATCGCGTTCGCGACCAGCTCCTTGCCGGTGCCTGTCTCGCCAGTTATGAGGACGGACGTATTGGAGGTCTTCGATACGGTCGTTATGAGGGATTTTACGTCGCTCAAGGCCGTGCTCGTCCCGACCATGTCCGGGCGGAGCCTTGAGCCCGGCGAGAGCCTGTCAGCCCCCCTGCCTGCCCTCTCCGAGAGGCTCCGCTCGATCGCATAGACAAGGGAACGGGCCAGGGGTCCGGGCGCCACCTGCCCTTTTATCAAATAGTCCTGCGCGCCCTCCCTCACGGCCTGGGCCGCGAGGTTCTCATCAGCAAGGCCGGTAAGAAGCACCACAGGGATGGAAGGGAACGACCTGCGGACCCTCTTGAAGGTATCTATCCCAACGGAATCGGGGAGCATGAGGTCGAGGAGCGCCACGTCGAAATGCTCTTTTGCGAGGCGCTCGGCAGCCTCTTTCATGCTCTCGGCGTGCGCTATCGTGAACCGGTCCCTCAGGCTCGAGTCCATCAGCATTTCCTTCAGGAGCCTCGCGTCAGCCTGGTTGTCCTCTACCAGAAGAATCTCCATAAGGTTGACCTTTACCATTTTTGTCTACCTCGCCGGCAGCTTTGCCACGGAGAGCCAGAAATCCTCCACGGCTTCCGCTATGCCGATGAACTTGTCGAGATCGACCGGCTTTGTGATATAGGCGTTCGCATGGAGGTCGTATGCCCTCTGTATGTCCATTTCATTGTCCGAAGTAGTGAGGACTATGACCGGTATGCGCTTGAGCTCAGGGTCGCCCTTTATCTCTTCGAGCACTTCGCTGCCGCTTTTCCCCGGCAGGTTGAGGTCAAGCAGGATGAGGTCCGGCCTCGGGGCGCCCTGGTGGGCGCCCTCACGGCGCAGGAACTCCATCGCCTCGTCCCCGGTGTATGCCACATGCAGGTTATTTCTGACCTTCGCGTCCCTGAAAGCCTCTATGGTAAGGCGTATGTCGCTCGGGTTGTCCTCGACCATCAATATTTCTATCGGCCTTGCAGAGCCGTCATGCATTTACAGCCTCCTTCGAAGGTATGGTGAAATAAAAGGTTGAGCCCGCGCCGGGCATGGACTCCACCCATATCCTGCCGCCATGGTTCTCGACCACCTTCTTGCATATGGAAAGGCCTATGCCGGTCCCGGGCTGGCCGGGGTTCCTGTGGAGCCTCTGGAACAGATCGAATATCTTATCAGAGTACCGGGGCTCTATGCCTATTCCGTTGTCCGTCACCGAGAAGAGCCACTCGCCGTCCTGCTTCAGGGCGCAAACCGTTATAAGGGGCCTGTCCTGAGAGCGGTACTTGACCGCGTTCGAGATCAGGTTCATGAAGAGCTGCTCCAACTGCGACTCATCGGCTTCTATCGCCGGCAGGCCCCCGTGCCTTATTATCGCCTGGCCCTCGTCTATGAGGGTCTTGAGGTTGGAGACCGCCCTTCCAAGCGCGGCCTCGCTCTCTACCCTCTTGAGCCCCTTGAGCCTGCCGATCCGAGAGTACGACAGGAGGTCGTTTATGAGCCTCTGCATCCTCGCGACGCCGTCGACAGCGTAGAAGATGAACTCGTCCGCGTCCTTGTCGAGCCTTCCCCTGTACCTGCGAGAGAGGAGCTGGACATAGCCGGAGATGACGCGCAGAGGCTCCTGCAGGTCGTGGGAGGCCGAATATGTGAAGGCCTCAAGCTCCCTGTTCACCTTCTCGAGCTCCTGCGCCCTCTTCTCCAGGTCCTCGTTCATCCTGCCTACGGCCTCCTGCGCCTTCTTTCTTATCTCGACCTCAAAGGCGAGCTTCTGGTTGAGGGCCTTCAATTCCGCCGTCCTCTCGTCAACGAGTTCCCTCAAGTGCTCCCTGTAAAGCCTGAGCTGCTCTTCCGTCCGCTTCCTTTCGGTTATGTCCTGCATAGTGCCGGACATGCGCGCCGGGACGCCCTCGGGACTGAAGGCCACTTCGCCCTGCTCATGGACCATCTTCTCTGTCCCGTCCGGCAATATTATCCGGTGCTCTATCGAATAGGGCTTTTTCAGGGTAAGCGCCTCGGTCACGCTCTTATGGACAAAGAGCCTGTCCTCCGGGTGGACGAAGCCCAGGAAGCTCTCATAGGTCGCGCCGAAGCTGCCCGGGGTCAGGCCGAATATCCTGTATATCCCGTCAGACCAGAAGAGGTCGTCCTTTTCTATGTCCCATTCCCAGCTGCCCATCTGGGCTATCCTCTGAGCGTTAATGAGGCTGGCCTGGCTCTTCTTCAGGGCCTCTTCCGAGAGCTTCTTGCCGGTGATATCCCTGTCCATGCCCCTGTACCCCGAAAAAAGGCCGGTGGGGCTGAAGACCGGCACGCCGTTTGTCTCAAGCACGACTGTAGAGCCGTTCTTTCTTATCTTGGTCTTCTCGAGGAGGCTGAAGGCTATTCTACCCTCCATTATGGAAGCGAACTCCTTTTTCACCCGCTCTGCCTCTTCAGGCTGCATGAAATCCCATGGCGAATTCCCAAGCACCTCCGCCGGCTCATAGCCGAGGATCTCCCTTACTCTCGGACAGACGTATGTGTATCTCGCGGACTCGTCCATCTCCCAAATGAGGTCGCTCGACGCCTCCACGAGGCCCCTGAACTTATCGTCGCTTCTTCGCAGCTCTTCCTCTGTCCTTGCCCTCTCGTCTATTTCGGCCCGGAGCATGGCATTGGCGGTCTCAAGGCCCTTGCCCTTAAGCCTTGCATATCCCACTGAATAAAGGAGTATTGAAAGAAGGACTGAAGAGAGGGCGCCGAGGGCAAGGACTACGGAGGGGAATATGGTAAGGTTTGACAGGCCCACCCTCTCGGCATCCGAAAGCCTTTGCCATAAGAGGACCGAAGCCGTCAGTGTCGCGGCGAGCGCAAAGAGGGGTGCCCATCTTCTAAGGAGCATATTGTCCGGTTTTTTTGGGTTAACGAGCTTAGGAAAGCGTACTATGTATACGCGCTGGTTGTCAAGGGCAGGCAGGAATTCCGGAAAAGCCGGCGCACAGAGCAGGCCGCAAGAAAACGCCATTTATTCCGAACAGTTACGCCGCAAAAACTCTTCTAAAGTATGGGCCCCTTCAGCCGATAAGAAATAACGGGGAGCCGAGTTCCCCATCTGAAGGAGGTCGATATATGATGCTCAGGTGGAAAGAGCAGTTGTCAACAGGGGTCTGGTGGCAGGAGAAGCAGCACAGGGAGATCTTCAACAGGTTAAACAAGCTCATGGCGGCGCTCGAGCACGGCAGGGAGCGCGAAGAGGTCGACGAGCTTTATGATTATATGGAAAGCTATCTTCTGCGTCATTTCAGGGCCGAAGAGGCTGCCATGGAAAGAAGCGGCTACTCGGGCAGGAGGTCCCATTCCGCCGAGCACAGGAAGCTCTCCGAGGAGATCGCGGCATTGAGGTCCGAGCTCGAATCAGGCGCAAGGCTCGCGCTGGTCCTGAAGGTCCAGAGGCGCATAATCGACTGGTTCGTGAACCATATCGGGAACATGGACAAGGGTCTCGGCGCATACCTCCGTGCCGAGGAATTGAAGCAGCAGCAGGTCGTGAACTGCTAAAAATATTTCTTTTAAAATGATAGAGGGCCGCCCCAAAAGGGCGGCCCTTTTTATTTGCGGGCACAGGCCCGTCTTTGCTTCCTAAGACCCTTTCTAAAGGGGGACTGAGGGGGATTAATTATTTCACCTCAACCCAGGCCGAGTGCGCGGGATAGTAGAGGCCTTTTCTTATCTCCCTCTTCTCGCCTCCTGCCTTCAAGGCCTCTGCATACCTTTCCAACTGCGGAGCGTACCTGTCGCTCTCGGATTTCAGGAACTCAACGAGCGCACCGCCCTCATGCTCTCCGGTCTTGTAGTCTATGACCCAGCGGACCCCGCTTGAATCCACGAACGTCCTGTCTATGACCACATGGACGATCTCGCCGCCCATCACCGCCGTAAGCGCGAGCTCGGTAGCCTCCTCCGGATGGCTTGCGAGTATCCAGCGCCCCTTTTCATCCTGAAGCGCCTTTATTATCCTTTCCACGCCCTGCCTGGCGGCTCTTGACGCCTCTTTCCTCTCCAGGCCCAGCGAGCGGAGCATGGCAGACACGCGGCCCTCTTCGGATATTATCCTCTCTTTGCTCCACGACAGAGAGCCCTCCCTCGCGATGCGGCAGAGATACCTGTGCACGACAGTGCCGAGGTGGCGCACTGATTCTCCCGCCCAGTAGAACTCAGGGGAGAGAGCCCCGGCCGACTTCTCGACGCTGTCAACGTGGACCGGGGGCGCCGGCTCAGGAAGGGACCAGTCTGACGGGAGTCTCCTTCGCGGCCTGGATTCTTGCGCATCGCCGTTATCATCCGCCTGCGCATCAATCACCATCTCTTTTGTAACGGCATGAGATATCTTATCGAGGAATGAACGGGCTGCCGGGCGCAGTTCGTTCTCCTCGCTGATATTCAGATGGCCGAGGAGATATAACGATTGCCTCGCCCTGGTGGCCGCGACATACAGAAGCCTTGCGGCCTCAAGCTCGACTTTTTCCCTGTGCAGGCCGAAGAGATAGCCGTATACGCTCCCGCTCTTCTCCGCGCCCTTCCTCTCCATCGGCGCAAGGAGCAGGTCGTCTCCTCTTTCCATCCAGACAAGTATCCTCTTATCCTCTGACCTGGGGGACTTTCCAAGCCCCGGTATTATCACGTTGTCGAACTCGAGCCCCTTTGCCTTGTGGATGGTCATCACCTCAAGGGGCGCATTGTTATTGCCCCCTCCCGCGTAGAGGCCCTCTATCCTGGCCTCAAGAAAGGGAATATCCACCCTGCCCTGTTCTTGAACCGATTGCAGCAGATCGAAGAATTCTTCCGCGTCATCCATGCCGCCCCTATCAATGCAACCCGGCCCTCCGATCGATATCCAGAGGCCGCGCAAAACCTCCACCGGCGGCCTCCTTCCCCATGTACTCATGGCCGCGGACATGCGCTCCCTGAAAGCAAAGAGCCTCTCCCTGCCATCATTGGAGAGCGCGTCGAGCCTTGCGTCATCGTGGACGAGTTCCCAGACAGGAGCAGCCTTGTCACCCATGCAGAGGATGAGAAGGTCTGAGAGGGCAAGGCCGCACCAGGGCGCGCGCAGGCTCGCGAGCCAACTTATCCTGTCAAGGGGGTGATCGAGCGCCTTCAACAGGGCAAGCAGGTCCTGTATTACTGGCCTCGATGAGAGCGGGTCTATCTCCTCTGCCCTGAAGGGTCTATTTTCCCTGTTGAGCGCGTTCACGATCTCATGGACATGCGCCCTTGAACGGCAGAGTATTGCAGTCGTCTCGGTTGCCGGGACCTTGTCCAGGATCTTCAAAACCTCCTCAGCCTCAAGCCCGTCATTCCTGCCCCCGTCATTCCTCCGATTGAATAGTCTTATATCTACTCCCCTGCCTTCACTGACCTCCTTTACGGCAGCAGACGGCGCGTAAGTAACCGCGCCTGTAAAGGTATCCTCCCTTTCAGGGAATGTCCTGCCGAGGCAATCGTTCACCCACGAGACGATATCGGCCCCTGACCTGAAGTTCTTTGTCAAGGTCAGAGGCATTAGCGGCATTGCCCCGACCCCGGCGAGCCTGGCCTCGAGGAAAAGGCCCACCTCAGCCTCCCTGAAGAGATAGATCGACTGCATGGGGTCGCCGACTACGAAGAGCGTCCTTCCGTCCCCCGGAGTCCAGCCGCGCGTAAGGGCCTCCAGAAGGGTAAGCTGCGTCTGCGAGGTGTCCTGGTACTCGTCAACGAGTATGTGCTGGACCTTCAGGTCGAGCGAGAGCATCAAATCAGTTGGAGCGCCGTCCGTGCCGAGCGCCTTTATCGCGGCGAGGCTCACTGCCTGGAAGTCCACCACGCCCGCCTCTGCGAACACCTCCATGAGCTTCCTTTCGGCAATGGGCAGGAGCCGGATGAGGGCAAGCAGCACCTCCCATTCCTCTCTCTCGAATTCCGGGCTTGGCAAGATCTCGACCCTGCCAAGCGCGCCGATAAGCCCTTCCTCGTCTTCGAGAGCGGCCAGTATTGACTGGAACTCCTCTTTTGCCTTGGCCGATTCCGCGCCGGGTGGGAAGCCCTGCTTTACTGTTATGCCCCTTGGTTTACGGAGCTCTCCCTTTTGGGTAAGCAGCAGCTCCCTTATGCCCTTCCACAAAGGCAGGTCCTGGGTCTTGTCCCCCGGCAGGTCCTTTAGGTCAGTAAATACCGCGAGCAGGCTCTCTGCGCTCAAATTAGAGGCAGCAAATCTTCCGCATCGCCAAACCGGCTCTACTGCCCAGTGCGGGAATGAATCTACCACCCTCTTCAGCTCGAACTCGACGAGCCTCTTTAGCGAGCCTTCGAGCTCTGCCTTCAACTCATCGTCGGTCGATTCCCTCTCAAGATGCCGGAGCCACTGGTCCCTCCTGCCGAGCATCATGACGAGCCTTCTGGAGAGGGCGGCGACCGAGTTGTCGAGGTGGTCGAGGGCGCTCCGCACAGCGTCACCCTCTATCCCGTCGTCCTCTACAAGGGCTATCGTCGCCTCTGCCGCAGCTTCATAAAATTCGGACGGCTCTTCAGTCAATGCATAGCTGCCCAGGCCAGAGAGCACAGGCATCTGCCTTGCCAGTGTCGACGAGAAGGAGTCTATTGTCTGGACCTTGAGCCTGCCCGGGTTCTCAAGCAGGCTCCAGCCCATCTCGGCATCCCTCTGAAGGGCCTTTGCCGCCAGACCTACCGTCTTTGCCTCGTGCGGCCTGGACGGCGCATAGCCTTCGGCGGCCTTCCTCATTGCCGCGATTATGCGCGAGTGCATCTCGCCGGCAGCCTTCCTCGTGAAGGTCAGGGCGAGTATCTCCTCGGGCCTCGACACGATTGAAAGCAGCGCGAGGAAGCGCTGCATCAGAAGCTCTGTCTTCCCGGAGCCTGCGGGCGCCTGCACCGCGAAAGAGGCAGTCACATCGATCGCCTGCTCCCTTGCGGGCGTATCGTTATCTATCTCAACTATCTTCATCTTCTTCGCCTATGATGATGCCCGTCTCCGTAATGCGGCACAGGGGCGTAAGCTCGCAATACCTGCACGCGCTGTCGTTCTTCTCCGTGCCTCCGTTCGGGTCGACCTCTGCATTGCCGGATAAAAAGTCGGCGGCGAGCGAACAGAGCGTCTCCCGCCAGAACTCCATCAACGCGTCCCAGTCCCTGTCCTCGGCCTTTTTTTTGAAAAAACTGTCGGAGTCATAGGGCTTTACCCTGGGCAATACCTCGTTCCTTGCTATGCCCACAAAGCCGCAGTCTCCCGGAGCTATCTTCGCGAACGAGATCGCCTCAAAGCCGCCCGTAGAGCTGTATATCAATAGCTGCGGATCTTTCGGCCTATCTGTGAGCCAGTCGTACCTGCTGGGTTCGCCTGTCTTGTAATCTATGACGACCTCTTTGCCGTCCTCGAGCTCGTCTATCCTGTCGACCTTGCCGCGTATCTTAAGGCCGCCTATCTCTATTTCCTTCTCAGCCTCGAGCGCCTTGACCCTGAAGCTCGCGCCCCTTGAAAGCTCTACAGACAACCATCCCGATATGACTGCGACGAGCCTCTTTCGCTCAAGCTCGCGGAAGCGCGCCTGGAGGCTCGACGGCAGCTTCGCATCTTCGAGCGCCTTTTCGGCGAGGGACTCTATATAGCTATCTAGCTGGCCGCTCTCCTTTAGCTCTCTCAATCTTTCCGAGTTCTCCACCTTCTCCCAGAACAACTTGAGAGCGGCGTGCACGATATTCCCGCGCTCCATCTGCGTTATTCCAAGCTCTGTTTCAGGGACCGCGACGGCGTTGAGCCTGTGTATGGCAAAGGCCCTGAACGGACACATGGACTGGTTTTTCAATATCGCAGTGCCGCCTCTTATGAATGGCTTTTCAGTTTCACTTACGGGAATAGGCGTCTCAAGCGGGGCTTCCTCTGTCCTCGATTCTCTTACAGAGTCGGCGAGCCTTGCTGACGAGGCAAAGTTCAATTCGGCAGCGGGGAAGGGACTGAAGAACGGGCTTACCCGCCTTTCCCGCTGGTCGGAGATGATCGGGTAGCTCACGTTGACCACAGGCGCGCTCTGAAGGAGCCTCCTGGAGGCTCGCCTCGCGAACTCAAGCTCTCGCTCGCTCGACGAGCGAGGCAGGTTAGCTTCTTTTTGAATCCATATCGGGATAAAGGGATTGGGCGAGGGCTCCATCGGGAGCGCGTGCTCATGGCAGCCCAGAATCCAGAGCCTGTCGAAGGATATGCCCGTTGATTCGAGAAGGCCGAGCACCTGTATGTTGCACTCCGGCGTCTCAGGCTGGTGAATGCTCTCCCTGGCTATCTTTGCAAGGGTCGCGGCAGCCTCAGCCCTTTTGACCCTGCCGAGGACGGCGTCAAGGGTAGAGAGCCTCTCCAGGCAGGCATTCCATGCCTTGTGCGCCTGAAACTCCTTGCTGGAGAGATCCATCTCACCTAGCCAGCCGGCCTCTTTCAGCAATCCCGTAAACGACCTTGCCCAAGCCGAGGGGAGTTCTTTTCTACCTGAATCCTTGAGCCACCTTGTCCACGCGTCCAGTCTTTTTTCAAAAGCATGGTCCCTGAGAAGCCTTTTTAGCTCCCAAAGGTTTATTGCCGTCCTGTTCTCTTTTTTGAGCCTGAAATCCAGCTTCGCTACTTCAACCCTATTTCCAACCGAAAAATAAGGCGAGCGCAGGATTGAGAAGAGTTTCCCAAGCTCTGAGTCACCCTCATTTATAGAGAGCATATCTATCGCAATGCTCACGAGCGGCTCATCAGAGAGCGGCCTGCCGAGAGATATATTGAATACCTCCCGTGCCTCTTCACCAAGGACCGAGGCGGGATTGAGCTCAGCGGAGAACTCTTTCAAGATAATATCCCTGTATCCCTCAAGCCCCGGAGCTATGAATCCTATCGTCATGCCGGGCGCGATAGTGGCCCTCGCCCATCTCGCGGCCTGGACGACCTCTTCTCTCTCGTCAGCAAAGGCCAGTACGCTTACCTCTTTAGCGGCAGCGCCAAAGTTCTTGCCGGGCCAGAAGCATACGTTCGTTCCCTTGGACTTCAATGCCACTATAATCGACGAGACGGCAGGGCTTGTCTCGTCAAATCCGGCCAGCACGACCTCTTTGGGGACAGGCGCGCCCTTTGTTATCAGCCCTTTCACCTTATGCAATACGTCGGCGTTGTCCAGGCAGCCGAGCGAACGGATTTCAGCAGAGTAGGATGACATCCAAATTTTCAGCGCCTTCGCCTCTTCGGTAAGGTATATCTCATCCGGAAGCCTTATGCCGTATTCCTTTATAAGCCCGTATGCCTCGTAAGACGTCCTTGCAACGCCTCCGGGCCATTTTCGTTCAGCGCTGTCCTGGTCAAGCGCCCTCTCCCACAAGACATAAGACGCGGTCATGGCGAGGACCGGCTCGTCCCCGTGCTCCTGCCAGAAGGAGGACGCCCATGAGGCGAAAGGGAGCGCCTCCGGCGTCGGCCAGGAAAGGAGCCCTGATGCCGCCATCTGCCGGTCAAAGGAGGCCCTCAAGTGCCGCGAGAGCCTCGAGTTGGCCGTGAGCACCGTCGCGCCCCTCTTGAAAGCGGCGAATATCTCTTGTAGTCCGGGGTTAGTCATCGCACTTCCATATAATGTACTACTTCAGCGGACGGATTTAAAAGTGTAATTTGGTTCAGGCACGCGCAGGGTGCATTTGTATTGACACCCGACAAGGCTTATGTTAAAAAATTTTGATACATTTCGCCTTATCCTGCATGACCCGATGGTGGACGTGGCTCAACGGTTAGAGCACTGGACTGTGACTCCGGGGGTTGGGGGTTCGAATCCCCTCGTCCACCCCATTTTTCTGCTTCAAATTCAAATACTGACAAAATAAACACCCAAGACAAGAAGAATCCGCTCCTCCTCTGCGTTCCTCCTTAAAGACACTCTCTTTAAAAGGTACTCAGCTTATAGATGCCCTTCCGCTTGTCGCGTTTACATTTATCCGATATTTGATAGTCGAAGGCGGGTCTTTGATGCACAGGACGGCCTGCTGTGCAGAGCCGTTGGGTTTGAAGGTTATCTCAAGGCTGGATGTGCCTTCGCATAGCTGTCCGCTCGCGTAGCGGACGGTCCTGGGCAGCTCTCTCCACGGTTTTACGGCTGTCCACGCCGTGCTGCCTGAAGGCCGGTCCCCACGGGTGAGCCTGTACCGTTTCGAAGGGATGTCCACCTCGACCCTGTGCTCGAGGTTCGTTGAAACCGAAAGCTGCTTGGCGGCCCGGAAGTCGCTCAGCAGGCTCCAGGCCGCCTCCTTGAACCTGAGCGACTGCGACCATGTGTAGAACGACGGCATGGCTATGGCGAACATTATTCCCATTATGGCCAGCGCGATCATGCTCTCCACGAGGGTATACCCTTTATTGCCCATCGCCCTTCTCCTTGCCTATGGTGAGCCTGAACGACTGCAGCGCGCTGCCGCCTCTGCCGTCGTCGGCGGAGACGGCCACGTCTGCCTGTCCCTCGTCGCCAACAGGTTCCCATTCTATCCTGCTGCCCTTCATCTCCATGCCCTTGGGCCCCTTCATGACCGCATAGGTAATTTCGTCTCCGTCCGGATCGGACGCCTTCACTTCGTATATGAAATGTTTTGAGAACCCTGCCGGAGGCGACGATACAAAGTACGGAGGCGAATTCCCTGCAGCCACTGCGTCGACTTCGAGCGGTTCGCTCTCGTCCTCGCCGTCGAACGCCCTTACCCGAAGCGTTATGGCCTCGCCGCGTTTGACGTAATCGCCGCTCAAGGCCTCGTTAAAAAAACTCAGGCCATTTACTGACCATAGGAAGTCGTATCGGAGCGGGTCGCCGTCAGCGTCATATCCTTCGACGTCGGCCGAGAGGTCCATGCCGGCGCGCAGGTCTCCTGGCTTTATCTGAACTGAGACGAGCGACGGCGGCGTGTTCACGACCTCTGTCTCGGCCTCTGATTCAACGGCGCCCGAGAGCGCCCTTACTCTTACGACATCCCCTTTCCTGAACAGGCCTTTTTCAAGGGTGTCTCCGCTTGCTTCTTTCTCCTTGCCGTTTACCTCCCAGATGAACGCGACCTCGCCCGCATTTCCGTCAAGTACGGCCTTGATATTGCTCCCTGCCGTTGGCCGCTCAGGGACAAGCCTGACGGACAGCGAAACTTCCCCATCCGATGCCTTTGGCGAGTCCGGCGCGCCGCGGCTGGAGCACCCTGACGCGGCAAGCGCCAGCGGCACGGCAATCAGCAATAGCGTCACGGCAGGCCGCGCGCTTTTACGGCGACTGGATAAAATCATATTTGCGCCCGCCCTTTCTTCCCGCCGGTCCAGGCAGGATATATATCTTTTCAACGTCGATGCTGCCGTCGGTATTGACGGCCCCTTCGACGTAGACCCATTTTCCGGTATCAAGGTCATATTGACCCGCCTGCATTCCTGAGGCCCACCAGACGCCCGTCGAATATGTCAGGACGACCCTGTGCCTCTCGTTGACGACGAGGGCCGCGCCGTCAAGCCCGCTTACTATCCCGGTCATGTACCTGCGGCCTTTTTCCTCCGCCTTGCAGACGGAGGCGAAAACAAGAATTATTGCCGTTATCAATACTACTGACCTCATCTAATGCACCTCCCTCCAGTAAAGGGGTATGCTCGAACCGCTCTGCTTCACTTCGGGCTTAACTATGGCCCCGCCCGAACCTATAAGGGCCGAAAACCCGTCAGGGCCGACCGAGGTCACTATGCCTGAGGCTATCCCGGAGCCGATGTCCGTAGACCTGTCGGTCCTGTCCTTTACGGCGTCGTCATCGTCGACCCCCGGCCCGGGGGCCGGGTCGTTGTACGGGTTGTAATTGTACGCCGCGGCTGCCGTAAGGTAATCGAGAGCATAGAGTCTCGAATTGCCGCTGCTGTCAGCGGAGCATACGCCTGTTGCTTCTGCCGGCGCGTACGTAGTGAAGTAGGCGACCTTGCCGAAGACCGACGCACCCGCGAGGGCCTTTTCCCCGCTGCCCTCGAGTTCTATGAACCAGCCGAACGAGCTCCCGATATCCACCCGGTCGACGTCAGTGGCGTCCAGAAGGTCTGCTTCCGATTTTACGGTGCTCTGTCCTGCGTCCTTGAAGGCATAGAGCCTGTCCGGGATATCGGCCGAGAGCGGGTGCTCCCTGTCGCCGGTCCCGAAAAAAAGAAGCTCGTAGCCCGGCTCAAGCGTAACGGCGGGCTTGTAGAGTATCTTCCTGCCGCCGCTTGAGCTGAACAACTTCGTGCCCGACCACGATGATGTGAGCGTGGAGCCAATGTCGAAGCGCCAGATGTTCCCGCCGAGGTCTCCGGCGTAAAGCCTGTCCGCGTACCCGTTGCCATCAATATCAAGCACCGCGGGCTGAGAGGGTATGGACCTGGTCAGGCCCGCGTCCTGCGCGGTAGTGTATCCCCATATCTTCCAGCCGCTCCTGGATACGCTTATGGAACCCGATGAGATATCCGCTATCTCGACCACATATACCCCCCGGCCCTTAGTGGAGAGGCCTGCCGGTTCAGAGTCCTCTGCCGTATTGTCGTAGCCCGCGCCTATGAAGGCCGCAACCTTCCTTTTGATCGTCTCTCCGGAATTGACGCGGAGCTTTGCGATTACCGGCTCGGAGAAGCTCTCGGCCAGCTCCGAGTAGTCCGTGCCCACGCCGGACGGGCTCTCTCCCGAGCCGATCCTCCAGAGGTATACGGGGTCTGCCGGGTCCGTCACGTCGAGTCCATAGTAGTAACCGCCGCCCCTGCGCTCTCCGAACATGACGATTACCCTGTCTGACCCCGCCTCGATATTGCCGTCCCTGTCCTCGTCATGGACATATGCGACCGGAGAGGAGTCCACGAAATAGGTGTGGACCGCGGCCGGCATGTGCTTCAAGTTCTGTAGCAGGTCAGGCGGAATAAAGGCCCACCTTTCGCTGCCGTCGCAGTCATTGAAGGCGTGGAGCATCCCGTCGTTCCCGCCCACGAGGACAAGGGAGTCGTTTACCAGGCAGTTCTCCTCGTCAGCCGGCGCATACCTGGAGTAGTTGACGACGAGGGGCTTCGAGTGCAGGATATCTCCCATTATCCAGTCCCTGTTCTCGTCCGTGACGCCGTTGCCGTTCTCGTCGTAAGCGTCGTAGCCGTGTACGTACCTTACAAGGCGGTCCTTCTCGGTGTCGTCGGATAGCCCGATCATGGCAGCGGTCAAAGCCGGGTTGGAGGTCGAAAACCCGTTTGTAGCTTCAGAGAGGTCTGAGCTCGACCCGGTGTAGGTGTATATGTTCCTCGGCGCGCTCCTCAGAAGAAGCGATTCACCGGCCCCTCCACGCTCGACCTCCCCTCCGTCAGGGTCGCTGCTCCAGAACGAGATGGAGTTGTCCCTTATGCTGCCGTCGGAGTTGGTGGCGGCAGCCCCGTTCCTGTCGATGACGATCCCCTTCGAGTTCAGTCCGAATTTCTTGAGGTTGCCGCTCCAGAATGCCTTGTTCTTGGGCTTGAAAAAGCCCATGTATATCCTGTTGCCGGAATAGGTGCGGTTCTCGGGGCTCACCGGCAGGACAGGGGCGACAAAGGAAGTGCTGTCCTCGACGATAGAGGAGAGTATCTGCCGCAGAGACTCGCTCAGGCCGGCGGTCGATTGGGCTGAGTAATATGTCCCGCCTCCGTTATAGGCTGTCTCCTGCAGGAGCTCTTCCGCGTATTGGACTCCGGAGAGCCCGAACCCTACGGTGTAGGTAACCGCGTACTGCCTTCCAAGTGTCTTCTCCTCCCCGGTATCGGGCAGCAGGTCGTTGTCGTAGATGTATTTTGCTACATCGTCGAGATAGTCTGACCCTTGATAATCATATACCTTGTCCGGGTCGTCATCAGGCTCAAAGCCGTCGCCGTCGCAGTCGCCGTCGTTGCAGATGGTCCTCAAGACCGGGCTCCTGTCCTCTGTAGACATGCCGTCGCTAATCAGGATGATGTAGTTTTTCTGGCAGCTGTACTGTATTGGGCTCGAGTACACATAGCTGCCGTTGAACGCCGTCCTCTCTCCCTGGAAGTACCTCATTGCCTCGAACATGGTCTCGGCAAGCGGCGTCCATGTGCTTGGCTCGACATTGTTTATCGTGTTCAGCAGGGCCGTCCTGTTGGTGGTGGAGCCTGAGAATATCTCGTCCATGTCCTTAACATGCGCGTCGTATCCGTCGTAGCCGTAGCTGTCGCCCACGCCCGCGATATGCCCTCCGTTGGACTGGTTGAAGAGCATAAGGCCGAACCTGACGCCGGAGGTGGTGTTTATGAGATTGGTGAGCACCTCCTGTGCCACCTCCATCTTGGTGCGGTAGCCGCCGCTTGCGCTAAGCCAGTTTATATAGTTACCCAGCGCGAAACTGCCGGACGTGCTTGAGCACGTGCCGTTGGTGCGGAGCCATCCCTGGTAGAGCCCGTTTTGGAGAAGCGCGTTCCTCGCCTGGTTGCAGCTTATGCTGTTGACGTCGTTTATGTGGCTGACCCATTTACCTTCAATGGCCCTCCACCTGTACACCTTGTTCGTTGCGCACGGCTGCCCCTGGCAGCCGTTGCCCGGCGGATAGACCGTATCGGGGTCATAAGGGTCTCCGGCCACGATGGTCTCGTCCATGCTGCCGGAGTTGTCCAGTATGATAAGGACATTGGGCTCTATGCTCTGGGTCGCGGCGCCGTAGACCACGGTGTCTCCCGGGTACTGGTCCAGAGCCCGTGCGGCAGGCATGAGCGCAAAAAAAGCCGCAAGGAATACCGATGAAGCGACGCTAATTTTTAGGGACGATCTTGGCGACATTGACCTCTATCTCCGTTCTGGAGTTGAATGGACCGGTGCCTTCCACGTTGATTGCGAAATAGTTCGCGTCGAACTCTGTAGCGTCCATGCCAGAGCCGCGAGGAGGGTTGCCGCGCATGAGGTACTCGACGGCGCCCGTTGCATCACCGCCGTTCGACTCAAGGCTCACGCCTCCCATGGGAAGGTTCACAGACCCGGTGCCCACGGCGGTGTATATCGCCGGGTCGCTCTTGGCGTACTCTACCCCCCTTTCCGCCGCGTAAAGGGAGACGTTCATGACCTTGTAGTTCTTTGCGCCCTGTATTTCGGATTCAGAGGTGGTGTATGCCATTGCCCCGAGTACGCTCATGAGAAAGAGCGCGATAAGCGCAATCACCATGGCCATCCCCTTCTCGTTGCCTGCCATCACTTTCATACCGTCACCTGTTCCTTATCCTTGAGGTCGCCGTGAGCTCCCTGGTCTTTGGCGCCCCCGTAAGCGGGGCGGTCTGTACTGTCATGCCCGAGATCAGGACTTTTATGTCGCGCACGGCTGAGAGGTCGGCAGGAGAGTCCGTCTCAGCCGTGCTGCCATCGAGGATGTAGCGGAACTGGAGGTTCCCGATGTTGGTCGCCACGACGGAGTCCTCCGACGAGCTGTTATTGACTATCCTCATGAGGCACAGCCCGGCAGGACACGGCACGTCCGGCGCGCAGCCGGCCGCGGGCCCCAGGCAATACGCGATCGTATTGGGAAAAGTGTCGGGGACGGCGGCGCCTGTCCTGGCTATGATGAACCCTCTCTTGAGGTCGACTATGTCCCCGTCTGAGTCCGGCATCACGGTTATGCTCGGGACTGATGAGTCCTTTGATATGACGGTATATGCGGTGTCCGCAGGCTGGGAACGCTCCCCGGGGCTCAGTATGCGGACCGAGTCTCCGTCCGCGAACCAATCCAGCTCAGCGGCCGAGGTTACCGCGAGGGCAAAGGGCGCAGCCGATGAGATAGCTACCGTCAGGTCCGCGTCTATCCTGCACGCGGCCCCGCCCGCGGCGGCGGTATTCATGGTCAGCGTATCGCTTGCGCCGGGCCCCGCGCCGTCGTTTGCCGACGCAAGGGGGACCTGTCCGTCTGTGAGCATAAACCCGGCTATCCTCAGGTCCTTCAAGATGCTCTGCATCGCGAGCCGGAGGTTCTGCTGCACGTCGGCCACATCCGCCTCGACGTAAGTGACCCTGCGCTGGGTATTGTAAACGGAGAAGATCGCCATAGTGACCACCCCCAGCAGGCCCATCGCTATTATAAGCTCCAGCAGGGTGAATCCTTTTCCGTCAGGTCTCATCCTCATCTCCGGTTAAAGCACGCTTTTCAGGGAGGAATACGTTACGCTGCGCCCATTGCTTGTGACAACGACCTCTATGTCCGCCACCCCCGCTACAGGCGAATTGGGCGTCACGGAATAGGCAGCCGCGTACCTTCTGCCCTGCACGACCATTCCTGTCTCGGCAGATGACGGGTCGAGATCATAGAGCGCCCCTGACACGCTCGTTGAGAAGACCGGGTCGCCTGGGTCCCTTGCCATCAATTCCTCAAGTACCGAGCTTGCGACCGAGCTTTCAGCGGCAATTATATGAGCGAACCGGCCTGACCATATTCCGGTCGTCATCATGCCGGCAACGCCCAGTATGCCGATTGACAGTATCGACATCGCGATAAGAAGCTCAAGAAGCGAGTAACCTTTGTCACTGACCAGTCGCATAGTCCCATCCTATAATGGCTTTGCCATAATATAAGCATACGGCATGCCACGCCTGGCATTCAAACCAAGAGCCTGTTTTTATTGACTAATTTTTTAGAGTTGTTTTTCCGAAGATGCTGTGGTGTGCGGTTTTGGTATGCTTACAGTCCTGGCTCATGCCGGCTTTATGCTGTAATTCCGGGGGCATTTTACCTGAATCCCCGGGTGTGCGATTTTGGACTGCTCTATTCTATGGAATGCTTCTCGATCTTTCTGATAAGCGCCCTTCTGCTTATGCCCAGCGCTTCCGCCGCCCTGGTCCTGTTTCCCCCGCACTCGCAGAGGACTGCCGCAATATGACCTCTTACCACTTCATCAAGGGGCCTGGAGGAAGATAACGGGGCCATGTCATCTCCGGATGCCCGCCTTACGCTGGAGTTCAGATGCTCGAGGTTCACGAAAGGCTCGCTGGCGAGTATGGCGGCTTGCTCGATGACATTCTCGAGCTCCCTGACGTTGCCGGGCCAGTCATGGCTCATGAGCGCCTTCTGCGCGGGCCTGGATATCCCTATCATCTTCTTGCCGGTATTATTCTGAAATTTGTCGAGTATGAACCTGGAGAGCAGGGGTATGTCGTCTTTCCTGTCCCGCAGGGGAGGCACATGGACGGAAAGCGGCGTGAGCCTGAAGTAAAAATCCTCCCTGAACCTGCCCTCGCGCACTTCCTTCTGGAGGTCCTTGTTGGTCGCCGATATGATCTTGCATGATGTCTTAAGCGGCTTGGCGCTGCCCAACTTCCTGAATTCGCCGTTCTGCAGCACCCTCAGGAGGTGCGGCTGGAATGAAAGCGGCAGGTCGCCTATCTCGTCAAGGAAAACAACGCCTTCCCCGGCCGCCTCGAATACGCCGGTCTTGTCGGAGTTCGCGCCCGTGAAAGCCCCTTTGACGTGGCCGAAGAACTCCGATTCAACGAGGTTCTCGACAAGGCCTCCGCAGTTGCAGGCAATGAAGGGCTGCCTTCCAAGCGGGCTCAGGGCGTGCAATGCCCTGGCTATGGCCTCCTTGCCCGTGCCTGTCTCTCCGGCAATGGTGACGGCCCTGTAATACGGGGCAATCTTGCGCAGGAACCTGAAGAGTTCGAGCATCTGCGGGTTCCTCGCAACTATGCCGGCGTATGTATATTTCTCGACGAGCAGCCTTTCCAGCGCGTCGGTCTCGTTCATCAGGTTTACCTGAGCGATAACCGATTCGAGGGCCTTCTGGAACCTGTCCCCGTCGATAGGACACGTGAAGCAGGCGGTCGCGCCCATCTTAAGGGGCTCAATCGCGTCGACGCAGTTGTCCGCGAGCACGAATATCTCGGCCCTGGGGTCGGCTGCCGTTACGGCAGGGATAAGATCGATGGCGTTATCAAGTATAATGAGGTCGTACGAGCCGCTGATGGCCCTTAATATGAGCTCCTCTTTTTTTCCGGTCTTCTCGACTGAGTGAGCCGAGAGCAATTCCCGGATTTCCTGCAGAGCGCCTTCTGAGTACAATAGGATTCGGAGCATTTGTCCTTCCCTGGGCGGCAAACAGACGCGGCTTTGTTTTCTGCTTTATATCATTTGCAAAAACAAAGAGAAAGATTAAAAACTGTCCTTGATCGGCGTAATCCAGGTCCGGGGAAAAAAGGGGCCAAAAACAGCGGATAGCCTCTTGAATACCCCGCATACCGCGCAATGGCGGCGGGGGGTTCGATTCCCCTCGTCCACCCCGTTTTTTTCCAACTCCCGATAAATTTCATTAAAATCGCAAGTCTATCAGCCAGTTCTTTTCCCTGTTTTTTCTGGAAAAAAAGCCCGGTTCCGTGGTAAAATTAAAGTTTGGATTTTATGCCCTTTCGGGTTATCTGCGCGCCATAAACCAATTGCCAGAAAGGATTAAGAGTTGAAAAAGGACACTGACGAGACAGCAATCCCCAACCAGGATTCCGCATACGACGAAAAATCGATAAAGGTGCTCGGCGGCCTCGAGGCCGTACGTAAGCGCCCGGCCATGTACATAGGCTCGACCGGCGCAATGGGCCTTCACCACCTCGTCTATGAGGTCGTGGACAACTCCGTTGACGAGGCGCTCGCGGGCTTCTGCAAGAACATAGACGTTTTCATCCACCAGGACAACTCGGTCACTGTCATCGACGACGGCAGGGGCATACCCGTGAAGCCCCACCCGGAGAAGAAAAAGCCGACGGTCGAGGTCGTCCTCACCGAGCTTCACGCGGGAGGCAAGTTCGAGAACAAGGCGTACAAGGTATCCGGCGGACTCCACGGCGTGGGCGTCACTGTCGTCAACTTCCTCTCGGAGTGGCTCGAGGTCGAGATAAAGAGGGACGGCCAGGTCTATCACCAGAGATACGAGCGCGGCAAACCCGTAAAGGCCCTCTCTGTCGAGGGCAAGACCAAGAAGACCGGCACCACGATAAAGTTCAAGCCCGACTTCGAGATATTCGAGGTAACCGATTTCAGCTTCGATACCTTGAGCCAGCGCTTGAGAGAGCTATCCTTCCTCAACGCAGGGATAAGGATAACGATAAAGGACGAGAGGTCTGACAAGTTCCACGAGTTCCAGTACAAGGGCGGCATCGTAAGCTTTGTAGAGCACCTCGCCAAGTCAAAGGACCCCATCCACAACAAGGTCATATTCATGTCCGGCGAAAAAGAGTCGGTGCAGATGGAGATGGCCCTGCAGTGGACCGATTCCTACAACGAGAACATCTATTCATACGCCAACAACATAAACACCACTGAGGGCGGCACGCACATGGTCGGATTCAAGTCGGCCCTCACCCGCACCATCAACAGCTACGCCGCGGAGCGCGGCCTCGTGAAGGACATAAAGGAATCGCTCCAGGGCGAGGATGTGAGGGAAGGCCTTACCGCCGTAATCAGCGTAAAGCTCCCCAACCCGCAGTTCGAGGGCCAGACAAAGACCAAGCTCGGCAACTCCGAGGTCGAAGGCTACGTCAAGGCCATCGTGAACGAAGTGCTCTCTACCTTCCTTGAGGAGAACCCCACTGTCGGCAAGAAGATCGTCCAGAAGGCGGTCGACGGCGCGAGGGCCAGGGAAGCGGCCAGGAGGGCCAAGGAGATAATAAGGCGAAAGGGCGCGCTCGATTCGTCGAGCCTTCCCGGCAAGCTCGCGGACTGCCAGGAGACGAACCCGGCACTCTCGGAGCTATTCATAGTCGAGGGAGACTCCGCGGGCGGCTCTGCAAAGCAGGGGCGCGACAGGAGGTTCCAGGCCATACTCCCCCTGAAGGGAAAGATCTTGAACGTAGAGAAGGCCAGGTTCGACAAGGTACTCGCGAATGAAGAGATAAGGACCATGATAATGGCCCTGGGCTGCGGCATCGGCAACGACGACTTCAAGCCCGAAAAGCTCCGCTACCACCGCATAATCATAATGACGGACGCGGACGTCGACGGCAGCCACATAAGGACGCTGCTCTTAACGTTCTTCTACCGCCAGATGAAATCGCTCGCGGAGAACGGGCACCTCTACATAGCCGAGCCCCCGCTCTTCAAGGTGAAGAGGGGCAAGGAGGAGAGATATCTGAAGAACGACTCCGCCCTTGAGGACTTCATATTCGAGCAGGTCCAGGACGGCATAACGGTTATCCCGAACGGCAAAAAGGGGCCTGTGCAGGGCAAGTCCTTCCTCACGCTATTGAAGAACATCTCAAGGTTCAGGAGGGCGCTCGCAAGGATGGAGAAGCGCGGCAGGGACTCCGAGGTCATCGAGGCGCTCGTGCTCCAGGACGGGCTCAACGCCGACTCTCTCAAGATCGAGGCGCTGGTCAAGAAGATGACAGGCGGCATAACCGCTCACCTTAAGCTCCTTAACCTCGATAACAACCCGGCGTTCACGCATGAGAAGGACCCCGAGCACGAGACCTTTACCGTCAAGTGCGTATCGAGACGCAACGGCATCTCGACCGAGACTGTCATAGACAGGGACCTGCTGAACTCTGCCGAGTTCCAGGAATTGAAGAACCTCACCAGGACGATCAAAGATTCCGGCGAGACGCCGTTTTCGGTAAGCAACGGCGATAATGAGATAGAGATACTTACCTTCAGGGGCCTTGTCGAGCACGTGCTCGAGATCGGCAAGAAGGGACTTACCATCCAGAGATACAAAGGCCTTGGAGAGATGAACCCCGATCAGCTATGGGAGACCACCATGGACCCCGAAAAAAGGGTGCTCCTCCAGGTCAAAGTCGAGGACGCGGTCGAGGCTGACGCGATCTTCACAAAGCTCATGGGCGACGTCGTGGAGCCCAGGAGGGAATTTATCGAGAGGCACGCGTTAGAGGTATCTAACCTCGACGTATAATATTTGCTGAAGAACACCAATTTTATTCAGGCTTCAAATAAGTTCCATTATGCGAGGCCCCAGTTAAATCGGGGAGCGAGAAATGAGGCGTACTCTTCATGTTACGTCGCTTTTGCCGCGACGATGACAACAAAGCAGATGGACTTTTTTCAGCGGCCTGAAAAAGGATTATTATGAACAACAAAAAAGCCCAGAGAATAGGCCTTTATATCGACGTAGCTAACATAACCCGGAACGGCGGCTATGGGATGAGGTTCGACGTCCTCCGTGACTTCGCCTGCAGGGACTACGGCGAGCCCATAAGGCTCAACGCCTACGTCGCCTATGACGAAGAGAGGGCGCGCACGGACCACGACTACAGGGAGCGGACCTTCAACTTCCATTCCACGCTCCGCGATTACGGCTACAAGGTCATAGAGAAGACCGTATCCTGGTACACGGACGAATCAGGCAACCGCTTCGGCAAGGCAAACGCCGACCTCGACATGGCCGTCGACGCGCTCCTGCAGTCCGAGAACCTCGACAAGGTCATGATGGCCACGGGCGACGGGGATTTCATACAGGTCGTGCGGGCGCTGCAGAACAAGGGGTGCAGGGTCGAGTCGGTCGCTTTCGTGAACGTATCGTCCAACCTCAAGAGGGAAGTGGACCTTTTCATGTCAGGCTATCTCATCCCCAATCTCCTGCCCATACAGAACGCAGACCCCAAGAAGAACTGGGGCGAAGTCGGGTCAAAAGTGAGGGGCATCTGTTATACCTTCAACCGCGTCAAGAACTTCGGCTTCATGAGATATCTCTCAAGAATAGGTCCCGGCCTCTGGATAACGGACACCAGGCGCTCCGATTCTCCATACGGGACAGCATTCGCCCATGAATCGAGCTTCGGGACCGGCATAGACATCAGCGCGCTGCCGAGCAGGGATTGGATATTCGAGTTCGATCTGATACAAGGCGAGAAGGGCATGCAGGCGGTGAATATAGAGAAGCTGTAGCGGCTGCTGAAAAAACAGTTTGTCATTCTGAGCGAAGCGAAGAATCTCAGGGATTTTCAGGGCCGCGCCCTCAAAATACGAGATCCTTCAGTCGCTTCGCTCCTTCAGGATGACTGAATCAAAGCCCCTCTTTTCAAGAGGGGCTTTTTTTATTTCCCGGCTTTCTTCCCGAAGACAAGCGCGACGGCAATGCCGACGACATAAAGTATCGTCAACGGCCCTGCCATCATGAGCTGGTTGAAGATGTCCGGGGTCGGCGTGAGAACCGCCGAGACGACCAGTATGGCGACTATGGCGTACCTCCACCACGCGATAAGCTGGCGGGCGGATACTATGCCCAGCCTTGAGAGGACGAGTATGGCGAGAGGCAGCTGGAAGACGATGCCGAAGGCCAGCAGGAGCCTTGTGGCCATCGAGAAGTACTGCCCCATTGACAGAAAAGGCTTCAAGCCCTGAGTGGAATAGCTGAGCAGATATTTGAAGCCGAAGGGGAAGACCGCCTCAAAGGCGAAAGCAACGCCAGCCGCAAAAAGAAGTATCGAGAAGAGGACCGTAAAGAAGAACCAGCGCCTTTCATTCTTATAAAGGCCGGGCGCGACAAATGCCCATACCTGGTAGAGCACGACCGGGCTTGCCAGTACGATGCCGCAGAGGAGCGCGACTTTCAAATAGATGAAGAACGGCTCGACGACTCCGGTGAATACCATGAAGTCCTGCCCCTGCGGCAGCGCATCGAGGAGCGGACGGGCCAGAAACCAGAAGAGCCTGTCGGAGTAGTAATACGACGCCAGAAAGCCGGCGGAGACCGCGACAACGGCTATTATGAGCCGCCGCCTGAGCTCGCGGAGGTGCCCGGTAAAGGACATGACCTTGTCTTCTTCGGCCATGCCTACTCCTTCTTCTCCGGGACAGTATCAGGGCCTTTCTTTTCGTCTGCCGAGGCTGCGGCCTCGGCAAAGCTCTTCTTCACTTCCTCGCCCGCTTTCCTGAACTCGGCGAACGCCTTGCCGAGCGCCTTTGCCATGCCAGGGAGCTTCTCCGGGCCAAGCGCAATGAGGGCGACTATAAGGACGAGGATGAATTCGCTGAGACCGATGCCGAACATCTCTATTTACCTCGGGGGCGGGATGACTAGCACCGGGCAGGCTGATTTTCTCATCACGCGCTCAGTGGTGCTGCCGAAGATGACCCTGTCAAGACGGGCCTTGCCGAATGTACCCATTACAACCATGTCTATGTCGCTTCCCGAAATCACCTTGAGTATTTCCTTGTAGGGTTCGCCTTCGAGCACACGGATCTCTATATTTTTGAAACCTTTGAACCTCGTGTTCGCGAAGCGCTTGAGCATCTCGTTTGCGCTCTCGACCATCTCCGCGTCCATCTTGTCATACGGGAGATGCGGCAGGTAGAAGCCCCTTGCCTCGTGCGCAGTCTCAACCACATGCACAACGAAGAGCTTTGCCCTGTAACTCTCGGCAATAGAGAGCGCGTATGCGGCCGCATGGATCGATGCGCCTGTAAAATCAGTCGGAAAAAGGACCTTCTTTATCTTGAATTTATTCTTTATCGGCACGGCCCCTCCTCATCCTGCAGTATGCTAAAGGCTTGGAATCACGCCTGTTTTCATCTTATATCAAGCATACCAGCTTTTCAACAGCATTTCAGGCGCTGAAATTCCTTAATTTCACCCCCACCCTGCCCTCCCCCGTCAAGGGGGAAAGTTTTTTTGTTCTATCCTTCAAACAATGCGGGCGTAAGGCGTAAGCGAGCATCGGGCTGGGGGAGGGACGCGCGAGCCGAGGCAGAAGGAGCGAGGAGGTTTTGTCCGGCAACGGGCGAAATACGTCAGAGGGGCGGACAGCTTCGAGCCGCCCGGAAAAGCGCGGCAGCGCGCAAAAGTCCTTTGCGACAAGTGCTGAAATCAGATTCTTCGCTTCGCTCAGAATGACAACCTGCCCCTCACCTATCTCCCAAGATGAATGAGAAAGGTTTACGCTTCTCCTCCCGTGACCTGAGAGGACTGAGGTGTTGTATCATTACCTTATAATGACCCCCCCGCTATTCTTTCAACGACCTTTGCCCTGATAGCATCGGGTTTGGGAAGGTCTGAAATGATCCTGCCTTCAGAAATGAGCGGCTTCAAGAGGCTCTCGAACGCGCCCCCGCAGTCGCACCTCGTGATCTCGCCCAGGGGTCTTATTTCCCTTTTGCCGCAAGAGACGCACTTCAATACGATCTTCGCGCCTGACCATTTGCCCCGCTTGGCTACCGGCTTGCCGTCTATCTCCATTATATCCATCGAGAAGTCCACGACAGGCGCGTTGCTGATGCACGTGCCCACGCCAAAGGCGTCGACGACCGGCTTCAATCTCAGTATTTCCTCCTCGTCAAGGCCGCCTGAGGCAAAGAGCTTAACTTCTTTGAACCCGCGGAGGTCAAGCTCCCACCTCACCTCTTCGAATATCCTGTAGAAATCCCCCTTGCGCGAAGAGGGCGTATCGAGCCTCAGCCCGTAGAGCCTGCCGCCCATCGCCTCTGCAACGCGAATGGATTCGAACTTCTCGTCGTTGAAGGTGTCAACGAGCGCCACCCTCCTCACCTTTTGATCGACCACCTCGTCGAACGCCTTTATGGCCTCCACCGTATCGCCAAGCACGAGGATGAGAGCATGCGGCATGGTGCCCATCGGGTCCAACTCAAGCAGTTCCGCGCTCACGATGACCGCAACGCCGTCGCAGCCGCCTATGAACGCGGCCCTCTCTATCATAGGGGCCAAAACAGGGTGCATCCGCCTTGCGCCGAAGCTCACTACCATCTTAGCACCTGCCGCTATCCTTATGCGCGCCGACTTGGTCGCAACACCCGTTGCCTGGCAGAGAAGGCCCAGAAGCGCCGTCTCGAAGACGCAGAACTCCTGATAGCTGCCCTCTATCTCCATGACCGGCTCCCAGGGGAAGAAGACCTCGCCTTCGTCCATGCACCTTATGTTTACCTTCTTGCCTTCCATCAGAGAGGCCGCCTCTTCAACGCCTGCGAGCACGCCCCAGCCATATCCCGCGGGCAGCTTTTTGGCAAAGAACTCTGCCCTGACCCTTTTATCTACCCCTTTGGCCTTTAATATGTCGAGGGTCCTGGCAAAGTAGACATCCGTTACCCTGCCGTCCTTTATGTCCTTTGGGTCTGATATATGGAACATCCTGAGCCTCCGTAGGGTCAGCGTGACCTTTGAAAGGCAGCGGCGAAGGCCTTATAGACAAGGGCAGCCAGTATGCCTGCCACGAACCCGCCGATATGGGCGAACCATGCCACGCCGCCTTCAGTGGAAGAGACGCCTGAATTGATTATCTGGAATAGAAACCAGAAGCCCAGGAAAAGGATTGCCGGGACCCTGGCCATTGAGATGAAGAGCGGGAGAATGACGAGGGTGTTGACCTGCGCCCTCGGAAAAAGGAGGAAGTAGGCGCCGAGCACCCCTGCAATGGCCCCGCTCGCGCCGACCATCGGCATGGTGGATTCCGGGTCGAGCAATATGTGGCCCATGCTCGCGGCCACGCCGGAAGCGAGGTAAAAGAGGATGAATAATACATGGCCGAACCTGTCCTCGACATTGTCCCCAAATATCCAGAGAAAGAGCATGTTGCCGGCTATGTGAATAAGCCCGCCGTGGACGAACATGGCCGTCAAGAGCGTGTACGGCAGAGGCACCAGAGAGCTTGGGCCGATGTCCGTACGGCTCGTTATCTCAAGGGGTATCGCAGCGGTCTTGTAGATGAA
>Ga0209341_10000874_pt1 | contig 30635 bp, 35 predicted proteins | sample RifCSP13_2_FD_184020 | JGI IMG/M metagenome (GOLD analysis project Ga0209341, IMG submission 184020) | Soil microbial communities from Rifle, Colorado - Rifle CSP2_sed 13_2 (SPAdes) (version 2) | ecosystem: Environmental > Terrestrial > Deep subsurface > Rock core/Sediment | place: Rifle... | reverse complement strand
TCTTCCGCTCGACACGATGCTCATTAGCCTCAGTCGCGCATGACGCGGATCTACCTGTCACCGCCCGACGTAGGCATCGATGACCAGGCCGCCATCCAGCGGGCCGTCGAGTCTGGATGGATAGCACCACTGGGGCCCGAGGTGGATGCCTTCGAGATCGAACTGGCGACCATGACCCAGAGAGCTCACGGTGTCGCCCTTTCCAGTGGGACGGCTGCGCTTCATCTTGGCCTGCTTGCACTGGGTGTCGGCCCCGGGGACCGTGTGCTGGTCTCCTCCCTCACCTTCGCGGCGACCGCCAATGCCGTCAGGTACACCGGGGCCCAGCCGGTCTTCGTCGACAGCGATCGGTCGACCTGGAACATGGATCCCGATCTCCTCGCTGAGGCCCTCGACGGCGACAGCCGGTTTGCGGCCTGTGTCCCGGTCGACATATACGGCCAGTGCGCCGACTACGCCCGGATCGAGGCCCTGTGCGCCCAGTACGAGGTCCCCTTGATAGAGGATGCCGCCGAGGCCCTGGGAGCGACCTACCGGGGGAAGAAAGCTGGGAGCTTTGGGGTCATGGCCATCCTTTCCTTCAACGGGAACAAGATCATCACCACGAGCGGTGGGGGGGCTCTGGTGACGGATCGTGAGGATTGGGCGCGCCAGGCCCGGTGGCTGGCCACGCAGGCCCGTGACCCGGCACCCCATTACGAGCACTCCACCATCGGGTACAACTACCGGCTCTCCAATCTGCTGGCCGCCCTGGGGCGGTCCCAACTCGCCGACCTGGAGCGCCGGGTCGAGAAGCGCCGGGACCACAACCAGTTCTACAGCGAGGCGTTGGGGGACCTTCCCGGTGTCGGTTTCATGCCCGAAGGGGACGGATGCCGATCCACCTTCTGGCTGACATGTCTCACCATCGACCCTTCCGAGGCCGGTACCGACCGGGAGCAGGTCAGAGTCCATCTGGAGTCACTCGACATCGAAGCCCGGCCGGTCTGGAAGCCGATGCATCTCCAACCGGTGTTCTCCGAATGCGAGGCGGTGGGGGGCTCGGTGTCCGCCGAGCTTTTTGAGCACGGCCTCTGTCTTCCCAGTGGCTCGAATCTCGGAGACGAGGATCGAAACCGGGTGGTGGCAGGGATTCGGGATCTGTTCGAGCCGTGAGGCCCATCCTCACCGCAGAGGAGTACCGCCGTGTCGATCAGGCCTACACGGGTGACCTCGATGCGGCGATGGACCATGCCGGGCTGGCTGTTGCCCTGGCTGCAGTTCGTCACGGAGCCGGGTACGGCAAGCGAGTGATCGTTCTGGCCGGGCCCGGCAACAACGGGGGGGATGGCTACGTTGCCGCCAGGTATCTGGCGCAGCGGGGCGCCGCCGTGGTGGTCCAGGCACTCACGGAGCCGAAGACCCCGCATGCGATCAGGGCAGCCAGAATGACCAGAGCCGCAGGGGTTCCGGTTGTCGAGATCGGCTCTCCGGTGCCCGCCGATCTGGTCATCGACGCAGTGTTCGGAGGTGGCGGCCGGGGTGGTCTTCCGGCTGTGGTCGAAGCCTGGACCGAGACCCCCGCCCCGGTGATCGCAGTCGATGTTCCCACCGGGCTCGACCCCGACACCGGGGCCCTGACCGGAAGAGCTTTCTCGGCGGTCGAGACCGTGACCTTTCAATATCTCAAGACCGGTCACGTCATGGATGCGGGACCCGATTTCTGCGGGACGATCACCGTGGTCGACCTGGGCATCGAGGGCGGTGAGCCCTCGCTATGGCTGGCCGATGAGGAGGACGCGCCGCGACCACCCCGCTCGCGCCAGACCCACAAGTGGTCGGCGGGCTCGGTCCTCGTCATCGGCGGCTCGACCGGGATGGTCGGCGCCGCGGTGTTCGCGGGTCGCAGCGCTCTCCATTTTGGAGCCGGCTCGGTAGTAGTCGCTTCCTCCTGTTCCGACGTTGTTGGCCAGATCGCACCCGAGCTGCTCACCCGACCCCTGGCTGGTGTCGAGGACCATCTCGATCGTTTCGATGTCGTGATCGCAGGCCCCGGTCTTGACGAGGCAGATCATCTCGAGGTGGTTCCACTGGTTCGCAAGGCAGAGCAAGTGTTGTTGGACGCGGGCGCCCTCACGCCTGAGATGTTGGACGCCGCCCTCGAGGGCGGGGCGCAGGTGGTGGTCACCCCTCATCGCGGTGAGTTCAAGAGGATCGCGGGAGTCGACGTCGGGGAGTACGCGGTGCGTGCTCTGGCCCAGGAGAGGAAGATGACGGTCCTCCTCAAGGGGAACCCAACGATGATCAGCGATGGCACGGCCCCGATCCTGGTTCGCAGCGGAGGGCCTGAGCTGGCGACCATCGGAACCGGCGATGTCCTCTCCGGGATGGCCGGAGCATTGTGGGCCCGGGGTCTGGACGCCCGCACCGCCCTGGTCTCGGCCGCCTACTGGCACGGCATCGCTGGGGCCGACCTGGCCGGTCGAGGTACCGTCACCGCCGATCGTCTCAGCGTCCATGTGGGGAGGTTCGCCTTTCTTCCCCCAGCGAGTGAAGCGAGCGTTGGGGGGAGTGCCGGCGGAGCCGGGAGGGGGGCTCTTTGAGGCCGACTTATGCCGAGATCGATCTGGGAGCCATACGGCACAATGTCGCGGCGCTGGCAGCCGTGATTGCTCCTTCCGAGGTTTGCGCGGTGGTCAAGGCGGACGCCTACGGGCATGGGGATGCTCCCGTCGCCGAGGCCGCAGTCGAAGCCGGGGCAACCCGTCTCGCGGTGGCTCTCGTCGAAGAGGGAGTCCGTTTGCGTGAGGCGGGTATCGAGGCGCCGATTCTGGTCCTCTCCGAGCCGGACACGTCGTCCCTGCCCGAGATCGCCACATGGTCGCTCACCCCGACCGTCTACTCGAACTCCTGCATCGAGGCGTTGGGGTCGAGCGCGCCCGGCAGCGAAGTGCACATCAAGATCGACACCGGTATGCACCGGGTGGGGGCCTCGCCCCGGCTCCTTCGCGATCTGGTGACGTCCGCACGGGGCGCCGGTCTCGAAGTGGCTGGCATCTGGACCCATTTCCCGGTCGCAGATGAGGACCCGGTCTTTACCCGCCACCAGATAGAAGTGTTCGATGAGGCCTCTTCGGAGTACGACGCTCCGCTGATTCACCTCGCCAACACGGCGGGCGCCGTGCTCTTCCCTGAATCGCGTCGCAGCTTGGCCCGTATCGGTCTCGGCATCTACGGGCTTCATCCCTGCGCCGCCACCAGGGAACTGGTGCAATTGCAGCCGGCGATGCGCATCGTCACCCACGTCTCTCATGTCCAGCGTCTGGAGAAAGGAGCGCGGCCGAGCTATGGCCGAATCCGGCCACTGGCCGAGGACTCGACCGTGGTGACCGCTCCTATTGGCTACGCCGACGGTTTCTCCCGCCGTCTGTCAGAAGCGGGCGTGGCGTTGATCGGTGGCAATCGCTACCCACTGGCGGGGACGGTGACGATGGATCAGATCGTGATCGAGGTAGGTGAGTCCGAGGTGCATCCCGGGGACGAAGTTGTGGTGTTGGGCGAGCAGGGGGGCGCCGTGTTCGACGCCGATGAATGGGCCAGGATCCTCGACACCATCTCCTATGAGGTGGTTTGTGGCATCGGCCCCCGGGTCCCGAGGAGGTATCTGGGGTGAATGACACCATCACTGCAGTGCCCGGCATCGAGGTGGGGCACTGGTCCGATGCGACGGCTCGCACCGGATGCACCGTCGTCGTATTGCCCGAGCCCAACGTTGTGGCCGCCGACGTGCGGGGAGCGGCACCGGGCTCCCGGGAGACAGCACTTCTTCAACCGGGAATGCGGGTGGAGCAGGCTCAGGCGATCGTGCTCACCGGAGGCAGTGCTTTCGGGCTCGCTGCTGCCGACGGGGTGGTCAGAGCGCTGGAGGCCGACGGACGGGGCCATGAGACGCCGGTGGCCAGGGTTCCCATCGTCCCCGCTGCCGTGATCTTCGACCTCTTTCCGGGGAACCCGACGGTTCGACCCGGTCCCGACCAGGGGGAGGCGGCCTACCGCGCCGCATCGAGCGCTCCAGTGGAGAACGGGCTCGTTGGGGCGGGCACGGGTGCCACCGTGGCGAAGTGGCGTGGTTTCGAGAGCATGCGGGCAGGTGGCCTGGGTTCCGCGGTTCGCCGCGTCGGCGATGCCACCGTGGGCGCATTGGTAGTCGTGAATGCGGTTGGAGACGTGTTCACCTTGAGCGGCGAGCCGCTGACCGGGGGGCCCCATGAACCGGGCCCACCAGCCCTCACCCCGGGCCCGATGGCCAACACCACCCTGGTGGTGGTGGCAACCGACTTTCGGATGACACGGAACGAGCTGAGCCGGCTCGCGGTCCGCACCCATGACGCGCTTGCCGTCTGTATCAGACCGGTCCATACCCGCTTCGACGGGGACATCGCCTATGCGGTCTCGTGCGGTTCCTTCGAATGTGATGTCGATGCTGCTGCCGAGGCGGCTTTCGGCGCCACGGCCGCCGCTGTCGAAATGGCAGTGCGCGCATCCAACGAGTGATTCGGTTTGGCACAATGCTCGAACCGGTGAGCGACCACATCCCCGTTCTCGAAGAGCTCCGAGCCCGCGCTCTCGTGTGCACGGATTGCGGCCTGTCTCAAACCCGCACCAACGTCGTGTTCGGGGTGGGTGATCCGCACGCCAGGTTGATGCTTGTGGGTGAGGCCCCCGGCAAGAACGAGGACCTCCAGGGAGAGCCGTTCGTTGGTGCGGCAGGAAAAGTGCTCGATGCGTTGCTCGAAGAGATCGGTCTCGATCGATCCACGGTCTATATCGCCAACGTCCTCAAGTGCCGACCCCCAGGGAATCGGGACCCGCTTCCCAACGAGATCGACTCCTGCAAGGGCTACCTCCGGGAGCAGATTCGGCTGATCCGCCCCGAAGTGGTGGTCACGCTGGGCAATTTCGCGACCAAACTCCTCCTGAGCACAGAGACCGGGATCACCCGGCTCCGGGGACGGGTGCATCCATGGTGGCTTGGATCGTCCCTGGTGCCTACCTTTCACCCAGCGGCGGCACTCCGCGGCGGCGACCGGGTGACCGATCAAATGAGAGAAGACTTCGCTTTGGCGCGTTCGATCCTCGATGCCCTCGAGCAAGGGTCGCCAACCCCGGTGGAGACTTCGCTGCCCGAGTCGGCCCAGATGGAGTTGTTCGGATGATCGAGGTGTTCTGTCCCAGTGCCGACGACACCAGGGCCGCGGGGCGAAAACTGGCTGCTGCGCTGAGACCCGGTGACGTCATCGAGCTCGCCGGAGGCCTTGGCGCCGGGAAGACTCTGTTCGCAGGAGGCCTCTGTGAAGGGCTCGGGGTCGAAGAGATGGTGGTCAGCCCGTCGTTCGTTCTGGTGCGGCAGTACCACTCGGGGTTCATACCCGTGGTGCATGTCGATGTCTATCGGCTCGTCTCCCTCCACGAGTTCGAAGACCTCGATGTATTCGAGTTGGCGGCGGACGGTGTGCTCGTCATCGAGTGGGGGGACGCGGTGGAGTCCGCATTGCCCGAGGACCATCTCCGAATCGAGTTCATGGTGCATTCGGACGAGACCAGGTTGTTGCGTCTCATCCCTTCCGGGGACTGGGTCGACCGTGACCTCGGAGCCGTCACATGAAGCTGCTCGCCATAGAAACCTCCACCCCCGGTTCATCGGTTGCCCTGGTCGAGGACGGGTCGACTTTGGCCGCCGCCTCGAGGATCGATCGGATGGGACATGCCACCTTTCTGGTACCGGCTATCGACTTCTGCTTCGACCAGGTGGGCTGGTCGCCGTCGGCACTCGATGCCGTGGTCGTTGACATCGGTCCCGGTCTCTACACCGGTATTCGAGTCGGCCTCGCCACCGCCCAGGGTCTCGCCGCCGCCTTCGGGATCCCGGTGATCCCCGCTGTTTCGTTGGATGCGATCGCCCTCGAAGCCCGAACCGGGCACCGTTTGATCTGGACGGTCGTGGATGTGCGTCGAGGTGAGGTCGCCATTGCGCGCTACCGCCCGGTGCCCGGAGGGGTCGTCCGGGAGGGCTCGCTGGAGCTCGTCGGACCAGAGGTGCTCGCCGCTCAACTCGATTCGAGCCCTGACGAGAGCCTGGTGGTTGGCGACATCGGCGCTCTCCCCGATGGGCTGCTCCTGGGGCTGCACCGTGTGAAGACCGGTCGACCTCGGTACCCGTATGCGGTGGCCCTGGCGGAGGCGGCCAGGGCCAGGTTCGAACGCGGCGATTTCCCGGCGCCAGACGAGATCAGGCCTCTCTATCTGCGTGAGCCCGACGTCACGATCAATTGGGCCAAGCTGCGTCAGGAGGGGCCGTGGGGGTCGGATTGACTGCCGTGACCATCAGGGCCTTCACCGATTTTGATGTCGAGGAAGCGTTCGAATTGGAGTCCGCCGATCGTCGGCAACCCTGGAGCCCGGCGGTCTTTCGCGATGAGCTGGCCGCGGAGAACCGGGTTTATCTGGTGGCTGACGAAGACGGCATCGTTGGGTTCGGCGGGGTGATGGTCATCGGTGACGAAGCGCACGTGACCAATCTGTTGGTGGCCCCGGAGTCGAGGAGGAATGGAATCGGTAGCCGGCTCCTCTCGGCGTTGATCCTGGCCTCCGCCGCGCGGGGTGCCCGCCATCTCACCCTCGAGGTGCGCACCAGAAACCACCCGGCGCGATCGCTGTATTCGCGTTTTGGCCTGGCGCCGGTCGGCGTGAGGAAGGGTTACTACGGAGACGATGACGCTCTCATCCTGTGGGCCCACGGGATCGATAGCGCCGAGTACCTCGAGAGGTTGGAGGGGCAGCAATGACTCCTCTCGTTCTCGCCTTCGAAACCAGCTGTGATGAGACGGCGGTAGCGGTGGTGAGAGGGGTTGAGCCTCTTTCCAACGTCGTGGCGTCCCAGGTCGACCTGCATGCCCGTTTCGGAGGCGTGGTCCCCGAGCTGGCGGCACGGGCCCATGTCGAGTCGATACGCTCCCTGACCCATCGGGCGCTCCAGGAGGCGGGGGTCCATCCCTCAGATCTCGACGGGGTAGCGGCAACCGCAGGCCCCGGACTGGTCGGCGCCCTGCTGGTTGGCCATTCGTTTGCCAAGGCGACCGCCTGGGCCCGGCAACTGCCCTTCGTGGGTATTGATCACATGGAGGGTCACCTCATGGCTCCCCGGCTCGAGTTCGGGGACTTCGAGCCTCCATGTGTGGTGCTACTCGCTTCGGGAGGCCACTCCCAAATCGTTCACGTCCGGGGTTGGGGTGACTACGAGACGTTGGGCCAAACCATCGACGATGCTGCCGGCGAGGCATTCGACAAGCTGGCAAGGGTCCTGGGCCTCGGATTCCCTGGTGGCCCGGCGATCGACCTGGCTTCGGAGGGAGGCGACCCGGCCGCGGTCGACTTTCCTCGAGCTCTTCCCGATCGGCCTTTTCAACTCTCGTTCTCGGGTCTCAAGACCTCCGTGGTCAATTTCATCACCAAGGCACAGGCGAGCTCAGAGTTGCCCGCTTTGGCCGACGTGGCGGCTTCGGTCCAGGAGGCGATCGTCGATGTCCTCGTGACCAAGACGTTCAATGCCGTCGATCAGACCGGAGCGCGTGTGGTGGGTGGAGGCGGCGGGGTGTTGGCCAACCGACGTCTTCGGGAGCGGTTCAGCGAGGAGGCGGAGAAGAGGGGAGTGCGTCTCATGCTCCCTGGCCCGCTGCTGTGCACCGACAACGCGGCCATGATCGGGGTTGCCGGGGCCCATTGGCTGGCCCAGGGCCGCATCACCGATTGGGCTGAGAATGTGGACCCGGGGAGAGTCCTGGGTTGAGTCATAGGGACTCAGATCTCGATTAGCAGTCACCGCGGTCGAGTGCTAATCTCCGCTGGCACTCGAGTCATTCGAGTGCTAATCCACGGGATGTCACCCGTTGGCCCACTTTCAATCGGGGCTAGCGGTGTGAGACCCGCGCAAGGCAAGTCAGGCGCTTCAAGGAGGAGCAAGAGAATGAAGCTTCAGCCGCTCGGTGACCGAGTGGTGGTCAGTCCCACCGAGGAGGCGGAATCCCGCACTCCCGGAGGGTTGGTCATCCCCGACACCGCCAAGGAGAAGCCGCAGATCGGAGAGGTCATCGCCGTAGGCCCCGGGGCCCGCGACGAGAACGGCGAGCGCATCCCCATGGATGTCTCGGTCGGCGACAAGGTCCTCTACTCGAAGTTTGCCGGCACGGAGGTGAAGCTCGATTCGGACGAATACCTAGTCCTCTCCGAGCGTGACCTCCTGGCCGTCGTCAATTGAGGAGCAGATAGGAAATGGCAGCGAAGGAACTTCGCTTCAATGAAGAGGCCCGACGCGGCCTCGAGGCGGGCGTAAACAAGCTCGCCGACACGGTAAAGGTCACCCTCGGCCCCAAGGGTCGCAACGTCGTCCTGGAGAAGAAGTGGGGCGCACCCACCATCACCAATGACGGGGTCACGATCGCCAAGGAGATCGAGCTCGACGACCCCTACGAGAACATGGGCGCCCAGCTCGCCAAGGAGGTGGCCACCAAGACCAACGATGTGGCTGGTGACGGCACCACGACTGCGACAGTGCTCGCCCAGGCAATGGTGCGAGAGGGTCTGCGCAACGTGGCGGCCGGCGCCAACCCGATGGATCTGAAGCGTGGCATCGAAAGTGCCGTCGAGAAGGTCGTCGAAGCGATCGTCGAGATGGCAAGAGACATCGAGACCAGCGACGAAATCGCGAATGTGGCCGCGATCTCGGCCAACAACGACCCGACTATCGGCAAGGTCATCGCCGAGGCGATGGACAAGGTCGGCAAGGACGGCGTCATCACAGTGGAGGAAGGCCAGACCTTTGGTCTTGAGCTCGAGTTCACCGAGGGCATGCAGTTCGACAAGGGGTATCTCAACTTCTACTTCGTGACGGATCCCGATCGCCAGGAAGCGGTGCTGGAGGATCCCTACATCCTCATCGCCAACCAGAAGATCAGCTCGGTCAACGACCTGGTCCCGGTCCTGGAGAAGGTCATGACGTCCGGCAAGGGCGTGCTGGTCATCGCCGAGGACGTCGAAGGCGAGGCCCTGGCCACCCTGGTGGTCAACAAGATCCGTGGCACGTTCTCCTCGGTTGGGGTCAAGGCCCCTGGTTTTGGAGAGCGCCGCAAGGCCATGCTCCAGGACATCGCCACCCTCACCGGCGGGACCGTGATCTCCGAGGAGGTCGGGCTCAAGCTGGAGAACGTGACACTCGACATGCTGGGTCGGGCTCGCAAGGTCGTTGCCACCAAGGACGACACCACCATCATCGATGGTGCCGGGTCCGAGGCCGACGTCAAGGCTCGCATCAAGCAGATCGAGCGCGAGATCGAGAACACCGACTCCGACTGGGATAAGGAGAAGCTCCAGGAGCGTCTCGCCAAGCTGTCCGGCGGTGTCGTGGTGATCAAGGTGGGAGCCGCCACCGAAGTGGAGCTCAAGGAGAAGAAGCACCGCATCGAAGACGCCGTCTCGGCGACTCGTGCTGCCGTCGAAGAGGGCATTGTCCCTGGCGGCGGTGTGGCTTTGCTTCGGGCTCAGACCGCCATCGACAAGATTCGCGGCGGGAGCGGAGACGAGAAGACCGGGCGTTCGATTGTGCGCAAGGCCCTCGAGGAGCCGCTTCGTCAGATAGCGGTGAACGCCGGTTTCGAAGGCGGAGTCGTCGTCGAGCACGTGCGTTCGGCCGAAGGGAACACCGGGTTCAACGCCGCCACCGGCGTGTATGAGGACCTGGTCCAGGTCGGTGTCATCGACCCGGCGAAGGTGACCCGGTCAACCCTGCAGAACGCGGCCTCGATCGCGGCCCTGCTCCTCACCACCGAGGCTTTGGTGGCGGAGGAGAAGGAGGACGCTCCGGCGATGCCGGGCGGCCACGGCGGCGGCCACGACATGGACTTCTAAGCGACAACAACCCGCATTCCTAATGCAGGGCGTCACGGATTCGTGACGCCCTGCATTTCGTTCAGACCTCCCCGCCGTTTCCAGCAGATGAGAGCGCCTGACGGATGAGCGAGACGACGTACTTAGGTCGTTCCTCGATGTCCCACCAGGTGAACCGCAGCACGCGCCACCCGGCCAATTGGGCCAGGTTGTCACGTTCCCGGTCCGTGAGAAAGGCGTCGGCCAATTGGTGCCAACGTCGACTGTCCCCCTCGATTACCAGACGTTGCTCTGGGTAGGCGAAGTCGACCCGCCCGTTGGTGGCGGCCAGCCATGGTGCCGAGAATTGAACGGTAGGCGTTGGAAGCCCTGACCTCTCCATGAGCTCAAACATTCTCTCTTCGAGCACCGTGGTGGGAGACGCTGGCACTGCTCCACGATCCTTCAACACCGCTCGCAAGCTCTTCGTGCCCGGCTTGCCTCTTCTCGCCAGATGGTCGAACAGGGTCAGAAGCACCTCGTACGAAGTCAGCCCCTGAGCGACCGTTCCGTCGACGAGCTTGGCCAGTCGTTTCGGCCCAAGCACTTGAGCCATGTCAATGATCGTTCTGGCGGGTGTGGTCACGGGAAGGCCCCTTTCAGTTATCAGCTGTTCCACCGACAGGTCAGTCTTCTGATGAACGACCAGGCCGGGGTATCTGTTTGACCGTCTGATCGGAACCGAGACGACGAGGAGCCCGCGTCGAAGTCCTGGCATCCGATGGATCTCCGCGGCGGATTCATGTGACACGACAGCCCCGAGGCGATGACACGCTGCGGCGAGGGTTGCCGTCCAGAGTGAGTCGGCGCCGGGCAGAACATAGATGCTGTGACCCATCCTCTCCAGCCAACCGTCGTTTGCTCGCCGCGCCAGCCACTCCCGGGATGCACCCAAAGCCTGGGCCTCGGCGGAGGTGACGCTGCCCCCGTTTGCTATCGCGCGCTCAATAATCCGACCAGACAGATCCATACCTCTGAAGATGACAGGCAGCGATCACGAAGAGAAGGGGGTTGGCACCGGCGGCACCTTCTCAATGCACCGCGTCACACATCCGTGACGCCCTGCATTAGGAAGCGGTCGGCATGGGCTCCGGGAGCGAATTGCCGTATCGGCGGCGAACATGAAGACTCCGAACTCCATGGACCCGACCGTGCCGCTGTCGTTGAAGGATCTGATCCAGAATCGCATCTCCTCCGAGGGCCCGATCCCATTCGAGGTCTTCATGGAGATGGCGCTCTATCACCCCGACCTCGGCTTCTTCGCCTCCAATCGGCTTCGCTCGGAGATGGCCGGTGACTTCCTCACCTCTCCTGAGGTGAGCGCGCTGTTTGGGGAGACATTGGCGTCGTATGTGTCGGTGGAAAGAGAGCGCATCGGTGAGCCGTTCCGGCTGATCGAGGTCGGCGCCGGCTCAGGGTCGCTACTGCGGTCCCTGCTCTCGAAGCTGGATGTCGAAGTCCTAGCCATCGATGCCTCCCCGGCAGCCCGGGCCTCCTTGAGGGATGTAGTCCCCGACGCCGCGATCGGGACCGAGCTCCCGGAGAGGATTCGAGGGGTGATCCTTGCCAACGAGCTGGTCGACAATCTCCCGATGGCCCTCAGCCAGCGGGTCGGAGTCGAGTGGAGGGAGCGTTGGGTGGGATCCGACGAGGAGGGGTTGGCCTTGGTCGATGTTGCCCCCAGACCCGAGATCGCGGCATGGCTCCACGCCTATGCAGGAGAGGTTCTCGACGGGGGCTGGGTGGAGGTGCAGCTGGCAGCCAATTCTTGGTTGACCGATGCGTTGGCCAGGCTGGAGCAAGGCTCCGTTGTGGTCATCGATTATGGGGACACCGCAGAGAACCTGCTCCCGAGACGCCAGGACGGGACCTTGCGCACATATCGCGCGCATCATCTTGGCCCGCACCCCCTCGACGAGCCCGGCGAGACCGACATCACGGCTGATGTCAACTTCTCGGCGTTGATGGCCACCGCGGAAAAGACCGGGGCCGAGGTCCGTCTCCTCCGCCAGGACGACTTCCTGACCGAGCTCGGGCTCCGGGATCGCCTGTCCGAATTGAGACACACCGAGTTGGAAGCGGCGCGGAGTGGTGACAGCATGGCCCGTCTCCAGGCGAGGTCTATGAAGACAGAGGCCGAGACCCTGCTCCATCCCAGGGGTCTTGGTGACTTCAGGGTGTTGATCGGGCGCAGGTAGCGGAAACCGGCCGAGCCAGCTCGGGCTCGGCCCGGTCCGAATAGAAACCTGGCACCGATACCCTTATCGGATATGAACAACCTGAAAACAGTTGGGCTTCTGGCCTTCATGACAACCCTGTTGTGGTTGGTGGCCTACGCCTTCGGTGGCGGGTTCTGGCTCGGTCTTCTGATTGCGGTCGCTTTCAACGGACTTGCCTACTTCTTCTCGGACAAACTCGCCCTCACCGCCAGCAGGGCGCGCCCCGTGACCGAGGCCGAGCAGCCCCAGGTCTATGCCATCGTCCGCCGTCTGGCCGAGCAGACCCGGATGCCGGTGCCCCGCATCTACATGATCGACTCACCTCAACCCAACGCATTTGCCACCGGTCGGTCGCCGAAGAAGGCCGCGGTGGCGGTGACGGCCGGAATCCTCCAAGTTCTTGACTTCGACGAGTTGGAAGCGGTGCTCGCCCATGAGCTGGCCCACGTCCAGAATCGGGACATCCTGATCAGTTCGATCGCGGCCATGATCGCGGCCGCCCTGACCATGTTCGCCCGTATGGCGTTCTGGTTCGGTAGTGGCGACAGCCGCGAAAACCCGCTCGGAGCCATCGGTGCCCTCCTCTCTCTGATTGTGGCGCCGATCGCTGCCATGCTGATCCGTCTCGCCATCTCCCGGACCAGGGAGTTCCAGGCCGACGCCACCGGTGCCGAGATCACCGGCCGCCCCATGGTCCTGGCCAGCGCATTGGAGAAGATTTCCGCCGGCACCGCCCGGATCCCAATGAACGTCAACCCGGCCACAGCCCAGCTCTTCATTGACAACCCGATGAAGGCGCTGCGCGGTGGGGGCGGAATGATGAGACTGCTCAGCACTCATCCGCCCACCGAAGAGCGGATCGACCGGCTGACCAAGATGGCTCAGGGAGTTGGGTAAGGGTTGGTACTACCTGCCCCCAATACCTAACATCCAACATCCCGGACCATGCCTGGTTTCAGGTGCGGTTTCGGCTTGCCGGGATGCCCGAGCGGCCAAAGGGAGCAGACTGTAAATCTGCCGGCTGACGCCTACGGAGGTTCGAATCCTTCTCCCGGCACGGGTGCCCCGGGGCGTGTGACAACCTGGCCCCCTTAGCTCAGTCGGTAGAGCGCTTCCATGGTAAGGAAGAGGTCTTCGGTTCAAATCCGGAAGGGGGCTCCGGCGGTCGGCAACAGTTGACCGCACCTGAGGCGGCGTAGCTCAGTAGGTGAGAGCGCTCGACTCATAATCGAGAGGTCGGCAGTTCGAGTCTGCCCGCCGCTACAGCGCAACCGGCGCGTAACCTGCGTCGGGCGAGAGGAACTAGGAAAGAGATAGAGGAGTCGAGAGGACGATGGCGAAGGCGAAGTTTGTGCGTACGAAGCCGCATGTGAATGTGGGGACGATGGGTCATATTGATCATGGGAAGACGACGTTGACGGCTGCGATTACGCGGGTGTTGGCGGAGCGGGTGGGTGGTTCGAATCAGTTGACCACGTTTGATCAGATTGATAAGGCGCCTGAGGAGCGTGAGCGGGGGATCACGATTCAGATTGCTCATGTGGAGTATGAGACGGCGGCTCGTCATTATGCGCATGTGGATATGCCGGGTCATGCGGATTACATCAAGAACATGATTACGGGTGCGGCGCAGGTGGATGGTGCGATTTTGGTGGTGTCGGCGGCTGATGGTCCGATGCCTCAGACCAGGGAGCATGTGTTGTTGGCCCGTCAGGTGGGGGTGCCGTGCATTGTGGTGTTTTTGAACAAGGTGGACATGGTTGATGATTCTGAGCTTTTGGATTTGGTGGAGCTCGAAGTTCGGGATTTGTTGACTGAGTATGAGTTTCCGGGGGATGAGGTTCCGGTGGTGCGGGGTTCGGCGTTGTTGGCGTTGGATGGGGATGAGGCGGCGTCGGATCAGATCATGGAGTTGATGTCCGCGGTTGATTCTTATGTTCCGGAGCCGGACCGGGATATGGATAAACCGTTTTTGATGTCGATTGAGGATGTGTTCAGTATCACGGGGCGGGGGACGGTGGTGACTGGTCGGGTGGAGCAGGGGATTTTGAAGGTGAATGAGGAGGTTGAGATCGTGGGGATCCGGCCGACTCATAAGACGGTGGCTACTGGGATTGAAATGTTCCGCAAACTTCTCGATGAGGGTCGGGCGGGGGACAATGTTGGGGTTTTGTTGCGGGGGGTGGGTAAGGATGAGGTGGAGCGGGGTCAGGTGTTGGCGAAGCCGGGTTCGATCACTCCGCACACTGATTTTGATGCTCAGGTGTATGTGTTGACCAAGGAGGAGGGGGGTCGGCACAACCCGTTTTTCCCTGGTTACAGACCCCAGTTCTATTTTCGGACTACTGATGTGACCGGGTCGATTCAACTGCCGGAGGGGACTCAGATGGTGATGCCGGGGGATAACACCGAGATGGTGGTGGAGTTGATCGCACCGATCGCCATGGATGAGGGTTTGCGGTTCGCGATCCGTGAGGGTGGCCGCACCGTAGGCGCCGGCCGAGTCATCAAAATCCTCAAGTGAACTGAGCCAGACATGCCAAGCGACAAACGACCGCCGTTGACTCTCGCCTGCACCGAGTGCAAGCGGAGGAACTACGTCACCACCAAGAACAAGACCAACACCCAAGACCGACTCGAGTTGAAGAAGTACTGCCGCTGGTGCCGGCAACACACCGCGCACCGCGAGACTCGATAAGAACCCCCCTCGCCGCCCTCGGCGGCACTCCCCCCAACGCTTCGCTGGGGGGAGACAGCAGTTAGCGTTTCGGGGATGGACCCCTCCACCCTGGTCGATCAGAGGTTTGGGCCACGTCCGTTTCGGGTGTGTGTGGAGAACGTGGGCGACTTCGTAACTGTTACCGGGGACGACCCTGAGCGGTGGATCGGGGCGGCCCCACCCGGATTCGTGGCTGCGGCCCTCTTCGTGGTGGCCCCCGACCTTCTCGGCCAATTCACCGACCGCTCGGTGATCCACGGGGAGCAGACCTTCACCTGGCACCGGCCATTGACCATGGAGACCGATCTGGAGGTGTCGGGGACGGTTTCCCGGGTCCGGGAGCGGGGAGGGGTCAACTTCGTCAACTTCGATCTCGAAGTCGAAGGGCCGGATGGAGGGGTCGCCGACGGATCGGCGATGTTTCTCGTCTCCGGGGATTCCACCGAGGTCAGCGGGACCGAAGAGGCTGTCGAGGCTGCGCCTCACGAAGACGGCAACCCCGGGCCCGGTGAGGTAAGCGCCTCCCGGGCGGACCTGGTTCGTTACGCGGCGGCCACCCGGGACTGGAACCCGATCCATTGGGATCACGAAGCGGCGGTGGCGGCCGGGGTTCCTGGTGTCGTGGTCCACGGCCTTCTTCAGGCCTCCTGGGCTTTTGCCGCGGCCAGCCGTCTTCGCTCCGGAGACCGTCCCCTGCTTTCGGCGAAGGTGCGGTTTCGCAACCCGCTGTTGCCTGCGACGCCAGCCAACCTGAAGCTGGACACATCCGATGACTCAGCCACCGTCACCATCGGCGAACCCGGGTTGGAATACATCAGTGCCAGAATCGTGCTGTCCGATGAGTAACCAGCCGGAACCGCCGAGGGTCGAATGGACCAAGGAACAGGAGCTCATCGCCAGGGCTCAGGCCGGGGACCGCTCCGCCTTCGCCGCCCTGGTCCGTGAGCATGGAAACGAGGTTTATACCTTGGCTCGCAGACTGGTAGGTGATCCGTATCTTGCGGCAGATGTCGCCCAGGAGACCCTGATTCGGGCGTGGCGTGCCCTGCCCAATTTCCGTGGCGAGGCGGCGTTCTCCACCTGGCTGCACCGGATCACGGTCAACACCGCCTGGACCCAGAAGAAGCGGGCCCGCCGCCACGCCGGTGCTTCCCTCGACGAGTTGGCGGAGGTGGCAGCCCCCTACACCAGGGACCACCCCGAGATGGCCGGTGAGATCCTTGAGCTCCGGGGCCGGCTCCGCCGGGCACTCGAATCATTGCCCGAGTCTCAACGACAGGTGGTGATCCTCAAAGACGTGTACGACTGGTCACATTCCGAGATTGCCGATGCCATGGGGATCTCCGTCACGGCAGCCAAGGTCCGCCTCCATCGGGCGAGGGCCCGACTTGCCAGACACCTGGAGGCATCGGGATGACACTCATCTGTGAGCTGGCGGCTCCCTTCGTCGCCAATAGCGCCGTCGACGAGAGCGATGTGATTTGGCCGTTCCGGGCCCACACCGACGCCTGTCTGCGTTGTCAGGCCCGTCATGCCGCCATGAGCCGAACCGCCCGCGAGTTAGGGGTGATGTCGGCAGAGACCTTCGGCGCCCCGCTGGATCTCGAATGGAGGGTGATGTCATCGCTCGAGGGCGATTTGGCGGTGGCACGGTCCTGGAAGAAGCCGATCGCCCTGGCCGCGGCCCTGCTGTCGATGGCTGCCGCCATCGTCATCTGGCGGTTACGCCCCCGCCCCCAGGCCTGAGTCTCCAGCCTCGAAGCGCAGGGTCTTTTGACCCTGGCCCGCCTCCGGTGGAGCCATTTGAATCGCAAACATGAGAATCCTTGTTTCTGTCGGCTCGAAACACGGCTCCACCGCCGAGATCGGGCGAGCCATTGCGGACGTGCTGGTCAGTCACGGTGTCGAGGCGTCCACTACCGCTCCGGGTGACGTCACCGGGCTCGACCCCTACGACGGCGTCATCCTGGGTAGCGCCGTCTACGCCGGTCATTGGACGGCAGATGCCCGGGACATGGTGGACCGATGCCGTTCTCAGTTTGCGGGGCGCTTCGTCTGGCTGTTCTCCAGCGGTCCGATCGGGGACCCACCAAAGCCGGAGGAGGAACCGGTCGATGTCGCTCCGATCATCGAAGCCACCGGGGCACGGGGCCACGTCGTGTTTGCCGGCAAGCTGGATCGCAAGGTTCTGAGCTTCGGAGAGAGGGCAATTGTCACCGCCTTCCGGGCGCCTGATGGCGACTTCCGTGACTGGGACGAGATAGGCGTTTGGGCATCGCGGATCGCGGAGGAGCTGAAGGCCACCGTCTGAGAGGCCTGAGGTTCACCAAGTAGGCACGTACGAGGTGAGGGTCTTCATATAGTTGGCTCTCTCGAAAGCGCCGGGGTCGGAGACCGCCAATTGACTGAGACTCCCCCTCGCCTGGTTCACCGACTCATAGCCCTTTTCGTCGAGCCAGGCATCCAAGCCGTCGCGGACCTTGGTCAACTGTTGGGGCCCGTTGCGCAGCAGGGCCGAGGCCATCATGGTCACGGTGGCCCCGGCCAGGATCGCCTTGATCGCGTCCTCGGCCTCGTGTACACCGCTGGTGGCTGCCAGATCCGGGGTTATCCGGCCATAGAGAATGGCGATCCATCGCAGCACCAGACGCAACTCCTGGCGGGTCGACAACTCGAGATTGGGAACCACCTGGAGTGTCTCCAGGTCGAGGTCGGGCTGATAGAAGCGGTTGAACAGGACCAGACCGTCGGCTCCGGCCTCACCCAGCCGACGCGCCATCGAGCCCATCGCCGAGAAGTAAGGCCCGATCTTGACCGCCAGCGGGATTTCGATCCCGGACCTCACGACCTCCACCAGATGGAGGTAGCCGTTTTCGACTTCCGCCGCCGTTTCCTCGACCCCGGCCGCCACCCGGTAGATGTTCAACTCGAGGGCATCGACCCCCTCGTCAGCGAGGACCCGGGCGTAGAGAGTCCACCCCCCCGACAGGGTCCCGTTGAGACTGGCGATCACCGGCACCCGGGTTTCCGCTTTCGCCCGTCGCACCAGCTCCAGGTAGTGATCAGGCCCGGTGTTGTAGCCGTCGAGCAAGGGGAAGTACCCCGAGGGCGCCTCACCAAAGGCACCGGCCCCGAGCTCGAGACCGTGTTGTATCGCCATCGCATCATGCTCGATCTGCTCCTCGAAAAGACTGGGGAGGACGATGGCGGACGCTCCCGCCTCGACCATAGCGAGGATGTGGTCGATGTCCCCGGTCAGGGGAGATGCGGAGGGAACGACGGGATGAGCCAGGCTCAGCCCGAGGTAACTGGTGGAAAGATCGACTGTCATTCTGAGACCTCGGCGTACTCGGCGGTTCGGTGGAGGTTGACCATCTGCTCGTAGAGGTTCCACCGGTCATCGATGTCCTGTTGGGCCCGAGCCATCAACTCGGCGGCGTGCTCCGGGTTGACCCGGCCCAACATGGCGAAGCGGGCTTCCTTGCGTGCGAACTCCTTGAAGGGCATGGTGGGTTTTCTACTATCGAGGCGAAGCCCCGGCTCACCCTCCGACTCCCGGCCGGGGTCGTAACGATAGAGGGGCCAGTATCCGGAGTCGGCGGCCTCCTTCTGATGGCTCATCTGAGTCGACATGTCGATCCCGTGGGCGATGCAGGGGCTGTAGGCGATCAGTATCGAGACTCCCTGATGTTGTTCCGCCTCGACAAATGCCCGCACCGTCTGGGTCGGGTTGGCCCCCATCGCCACCTGGCCCACGTACACGTTCCCGTACGACATGGCGATCTGGCCCAGGTCCTTCTTGGCGGTCGTGGTGCCCCCGGAGGCGAATTTGGCGATGGCGCCCCGCGGCGTGGCCTTGGAGGCCTGTCCTCCGGTATTGGAATAGACCTCGGTGTCGAGGACGAGGACGTTGAGGTTGCGACCCGAGGCCAGGACGTGGTCGAGCCCGCCGAAGCCGATGTCGTAGGCCCACCCGTCGCCGCCGACGATCCAGATGCTGGTGTCGATCAAAGCGTCGGCTACACCTTCGAGACGTCTCGGCAAGGGACCGTCGAGGCCCACCAGCCGGTCCTTCAGCTCCTCGACCTGAAGCCGCTGGGCCTGGACCAGGGCATCGAGGTCAGACCGATCCGGGTTCTCGCCGGTGTCAAGGATCCGCGTCGCCAACTCACCAAGCTCGGGCGCCAGCGCGGTGACCAGCAGTACCGCGTCCTCCCGCTGCGCCTCCATGGCCATTCGCATCCCGAGGCCGAACTCGGCGTTATCTTCGAACAAGCTGTTGGACCAGGCCGGTCCGCGTCCCTCGTGGTTGGTGGTCCAGGGGGTGGTGGGCAGGTTGCCCCCGTAGATCGAGGAGCAGCCGGTGGCGTTGGCCACGATCACCCGGTCGCCGAACAGTTGGGTGACGAGCTTCAGGTAAGGCGTCTCGCCGCAACCGGCGCAAGCTCCGGAGAACTCGAACAGGGGCTGGAGGAACTGGGAGCCTTTGACGGTGGCCACCTTGACCTGAGAGCGGTCCACCTCGGGGATCTCCAGGAAGTAGCTGAAGTTCCTCCGCTCCCGCTCCAGATGATCCCCTTTGGGCGCCATGTCGATTGCCTTGTGCTTGGAGATCTCCTTGGATCGGGCCGGGCACACGTCGACGCAAACCCCGCATCCGGTGCAGTCGTCGGGAGCCACCTGGACCACGATCCGCATCCCCTCGAAGTCCTTGTTGATCGACTCCTTCCAGGCGAATCCCTCGGGAATCTCGAGGCCAGGGTCGAAGGCCTTGAGGAGGATGGCGGCATGAGGGCAGACCAGGGCGCACCGACCGCAGTCGATGCACAGGGATGGATCCCAGATCGGGATCTCGTGGGCAATGGAGCGCTTCTCCCAGGCGGCGGTCCCGGTGGGAAACGTGCCGTCCACGGGCAACGCCGAAACGGGGAGGAGGTCGCCGTGGCCGGCCATGAGCATGGCGGTGACGCGCTGGACGAACTCGGGCGCGATGTCGGGCACGATGGGGAGGTGGCCGACTTCTGCGACGTCTCCGATCTTCACCCGGTACAGACCGCCCACGGCACGATCTACCGCCTCCTCGTTGCGACGAACCACGGCCTCGCCCAATCTTCCATAGGCCTGGGCGATCTGGCCCTTGATCGCTTGGACCGCGTCGTCGGTGGGGAGAAGCTGGGTCAGCTCGAAGAAGCAGGTCTGTAGAACGGTGTTGATCCTCAGCCCCAACCCCGCCTCCCGAGCTATGGATAGGGCGTCCACCGCCCAGACTTCCAGGCCTTTGTCGACGATGGTCTTCTGCACCCGGGCCGGGATCCGGGCCCAGGTCTCTTCAGGGGGGTGCGGGCTGTTGATGAGAAGCGTGGCACCGGGGGCGGCTCGTTCCAGGGCATCGCTGTCATCGAGCAGGTCCCACTGATGCACCGCCACGAAGCCGGCCCGATCGATGAGGTAGGTCGACTCGATGGGCCGTGGCGAGATCCGGAGGTGGGTGACGGTCTTGGAGCCCGACTTCTTCGAGTCGTAGACGAAGTAACCCTGGACCTGGAACGGGGTCGACTCGCCGATGATCTTCGCCGAGCTCTTGTTGGCGCTCACGGTCCCGTCGGAGCCAAGGCCGTAGAAGAGGGCCCGGGTCACGTCGGCCGGTTCCTCATGCCAGTCCCTGGCGTAATCGATCGAGAGCCGCCCGACGTCGTCGACGATCCCGACTGTGAAGTGGCGGCGTGGCGTTTCGTGGGAGAGCTCGGCAAACACCCCTGCCACCATGGCCGGGGTGAACTCCTTAGACGAGAGGCCGTATCGGCCGCCGAAGACCTCGACCGCCCGGTCCTGCTCTGCGAGCGCCGCCAGCACATCGAGATAGAGGGGCTCACCAACCGAGCCGGGCTCCTTGGTCCGATCCAGGGCTGCGATGCGTCGCACCGTGGGCGGGATCACCTCGGCGAACGCTCCAGCATCGAAAGGCCGGTAGAGCTTGACCACCACCAGACCCACCTTCTCGCCTTGAGCCAACAATTGATCCACCGCCTCCTGGGCGGCCCCGGCTCCCGATCCCATCAACACCATGACCCGGTCCGCCTCGGGTGACCCTTGGTACTCGAAGAGTCGGTTTCGGCGCCCGGTGAAGCCGGCGACACGCTCCATGAAATGGTCCACGATTCCCGGCACCGAGGAGTAGAAGGGGTTGATCGCCTCCCGAGCCTGGAAGAAGACGTCGGGGTTTTGGGCGGTGCCGCGCAGCACCGGCTGGTTCGGATTGAGAGCTCGTCGACGGTGGGCGGCGATCAACTCCTCATCGACCAGTTCTCGCAGGACGTCGTCTCCGATCAACTCGATCTTGGACATCTCGTGCGAGGTGCGGAACCCGTCGAAGAAATGGAGGAAGGGGACCCGGGCTTCGAGGGAGGCGAGATGAGAGACCAGGGCAAGGTCATGGGCCTCCTGGACCGAGCTCGAGCAAAGCATGGCGAAGCCCGTCTGACGCACCGCCATCACGTCGGAATGGTCTCCGAAGATGGACAGGGCGTGGGTGGCCACCGCCCGGGCTGCGACGTGGATCACCGTTGGTGTCAGCTCCCCGGCGATCTTGAACATGTTGGGAATCATTAGAAGCAAGCCCTGTGAGGCGGTGAAAGTGGTGGAGAGGGCTCCGGTCTGCAGCGAGCCATGGAGGACCCCTGCGGCTCCGGCCTCAGATTGCATCTCGATCACCTCAGGTACCACCCCCCAGAGGTTGGGGCGCCCGTTGAAGGACCAGACGTCGGCCAGTTCGCCCATCGGCGAAGCCGGGGTGATCGGATAGATGGCGATGACCTCGCTCAGCTTGTGCGCGATAAGGGCCGCCGCCTCGTTGCCGTCGACGGTCCGCTGTGTGGGCTCTGCGCGGTTCACATACTCAAGGTATGAAGCCGGCGATCCCACTCAAAGGGGCCAAAGACCCCGATCGGAGGGACCTCGCCAGCCTTCCGAGCCTGGCCGCCGATACCATCGTCTGATGGCCCGGCTCATCGACTTGTCCCACCCCATCGAAGCCGGGATGACCACCTATCCCGGAATGCCGGGACCGGTCATCACGGATTACCTGTCCAGGGCGGATTCGCGGGCCCGCTACGACGCCGGCACCGAATTCAGCATCGGCCGAATCGAGATGATCGCCAACACGGGCACCTACCTCGACACTCCGTTCCACCGTTTCGAGTCTGGCTTCGACCTGGCCGGGCTGGCCCTGGAGAAGGTGGCGGATCTTCCCGGAACCTGTCTCCGGGTGGCGGGGCCTGAGCTGGGCGCCGAGATCCTGGAAGAAGTGGACGTCTCGGGACATGCTGTCCTGTTCGCTACCGGGTGGGACCGCCACTGGCGTACGGAGAATTACGGTGACCCGAATCATCCTTTCGTGGCTTCCGGGTTGGTCGATGCTCTGGTGAGAGGTGGGGCGGCGCTGGTCGGGATCGACTCGGTGAACATCGACGACACCAGGGGAGGAGCCCGACCCGCGCACACCGGGCTGCTCCAGGCCGGGATTCCCATCGTGGAGCACCTCACCGCTCTCGATCAGCTGGTGGGCAACGAGTTTCGGTTCTACGCGGTGCCAGCCATGGTCAGCGGTCTGGGCAGCTTCCCGATCCGGGCCTTCGCCATCGTCGATTGAGACGCGTGGCCGAGCCGCAAGAACGCCACGACGCTGCCGATCGCACCAGATTTCTCGATGTTTCGTGAACCGATCCGGGCTCACCCGTCGACAATATGGATATGAGTTCCGACGGGATTCATGAGGCGTCCGACCAGCAACTCGTTTCCTCGATCGCCGAGGGCGATGCGGGCGCGTTACGGGTGTTGTACGAGAGACATGCGGGTTGGCTCATCGCTCGGCTGACCAGGCGCTGCGCCGATCCGGCCATCGTCGACGAGGTGGTGCAGGACACCTTCCTGGCCGTGTGGCGAGGAGCGCGCCGTTTCAGGGGCGAGGGCGAGGTGGCGGCGTGGATTTGGGGGATTGGTATCCGCCGTCTACTCGACCGATTCCGCCGGCGCCGAGCCCCCGAGTGGCTGGCCGGTGGTGCCGGATCCGAGCCGTCGGCCGAGGAGTTGGTGCTTTTGGGCATCGAGCACGGTGATCTCGCCGGGGCGTTGGACCGGTTGTCACCAGAACTCCGCTCTGTGATCTCGGCAACTGTCCTCGACGGTCTGACCACGAGGGAAGCCGCGGCGTTGCTGGGAATCCCCTCTGGAACGGTGAAGTCACGCCTGGTACGCGCCCGGCGGGAGCTCAGGGAGGCGTTGACATGACATGGCACATCGATGATCAGATGCTCGCTCTCTACATGGACGGTCGGATGAGCGAGGTTCCGGCTTTCTCCTTGGAGGCGCATGTCCTGGCCTGTGCCGACTGCCGGCGCCGTTTGACTGACCGGGTCGATTCCCAGAGAGGGGAGCAAATCTGGCAAGGCTTGCTCGACAGCGTGAGTCAGGCGGAGCGGCGTCCCGGCGAGCGTCTCCTTTCCGGGCTGGGCGTTCCGGCCCATGTGGCGCGGCTCTTGGTGTTGACTCCCTCTGTCGGGCTCGCCTGGGTTCTTTCGGTGATGGCGGCTGTGGCGTTTGCCGTCCTCGCTTCGCAGGGGTCCGGCGGGCCTCTGCCATTTCTGGTCTTGGCGCCGTTACTTCCTGTGCTGGGTGTGGCCGTGTCATTTGGGCGGAGGATCGATCCGCTCTACGAGATCGGCATTGCCTCACCGTTGGGGGGGTTTCGCCTCATGCTGGTGAGAGCGACCGCGGTTCTGACGACGTCGATAGTCGTGGCCACTGTCGCCGCCCTTGGCCTTCCCGAGGTCGGTTTCAGCGCGGTATGGCTGCTGCCGGCGCTCTTTCTAACGGTGCTCACGTTGATCCTTTCGACGGTGATTGAGACTTCTTCCGCAGCACTTTTCGCCTCTGCCATCTGGATCGGAGGAGTCATCACCTTCGAGGTGATTGCCTCCGACCCCTACATCGCATTTGGGACTGATGCCCAATTGGTCTTCGCCGTTCTCGCCGTGTTGCTGGCGGCGGCGCTGATCGGCCGCCGCGGTTCGTTCGAAGTCATTTGACGGGAGCAAGGGAGCACATATTGCAGGACACGACGATCCAATTCACCGGAGTCGACAAGCGCTACGGCCAGGTGCGGGCGCTCGATTCGGTCGGCCTCGAGGTGGGGCGGGGGATAACCGGGCTTCTCGGTCCCAACGGAGCGGGAAAGACCACCCTGATAAGGATCGCCGCCACCGTGCTCGCTCCCGAAGGTGGCCGTGTCAGCCTGCTCGGGCTCGACCCGGCCCAAGCTGGTGGTCGTATCGAAATCCGAAGACGGCTGGGCTACATGCCACAGGAGCCGGGATTCTACAGAAACTTCACCGCCTTCGAGTTTGTCGACTACGTGGCCATCCTCAAGGAGATGGCCGACCGGCGCGAGCGTTCGGAGGAGGTGAGAAGGGTATTGGGGGTGGTCGACCTGACCGACGTGGCACACAAGAAGGTCAAGGCGCTGTCCGGCGGCATGCGGCGTCGGTTGGCTCTGGCACAGGCGCTCATCGGCCGACCCGAGTTGCTGTTGCTCGACGAACCGACGGCGGGGTTGGATCCAGAGCAGCGTCTTCGGTTCCGCGAGACAGTCTCGCAGTTGACCAACGACCCGATCGTCCTGCTTTCAACGCACCAGACAGAGGATGTGGTGGCTCTCTGCGAACGGGTGGTCGTCCTGTCCGCGGGCGCGGTTCGGTTTGACGGCGCTCCGAAGGCGTTGGCCGAGACGGCGAGCGGAAGGGTCTGGATCGGGGTCGATCAGGACTCTCGCGCTGCGCTTTCGTGGCGGATGGGTGATGGCAGGTTCCGCCACATCGGCGACCCCCCTCCGGGAGCGGCTCCAGCCGAGCCCACTATCGACGACGCATATTTGCTCATGGTCGGGGGCACCTCCGACATTCGACAGGTCACAGCATGAGCTCGGGCCCTGGGTATGCATATTCGTCGCGACGAGTGATGAGAGCCCTCGCCAACTTCAACGGACGCAAACTGCTGGTCAGCTGGGGTCTGATGACCGCCTACGGGATGGCTCTTCTCGGCACCGGCATATTCCTCGCAGCTGCCATGACGCAGGACGACGTGTCTTTTGGTGACGACGGCTGGACAGTAGCCGTCGGGTTCTACATGTTTGCCATCTTCACGATGGTGGCAACCAACTATGCCGCTCTTCGCGACCGGCGCGAGGGCACATCGGAACAGCACGAAAGCCTTCCAGCAGATTCTCGGGTTCGGTCGGGCGGGCTGGTGCTGGCAACGGCGTGGCCTTTCATCGCCGCAACGGTGCTCTTGGGCGTCGTCACCGCGGTGACCGCCGTATGGCTGGTGGTTCCCAGTGGGGTCCAGTTGATGGCTGTGATCCAGACTATGGTTTTTGTCGCGACGCTGGGAACTCTCGGAGTTGCCTTGGCGACCTGGGTCCCGAACCCGTTCGTGGCGCCGGTGGTGGCCTTCGCCCTGTTTATTGTTCAAACGCCAGAGGCTCCCGCCGGCTGGCATGTGGTTTTCCCGCTTGCCCATCTCGGTTCGGTGTACCTGGCCGGATGGCACACGATCTATCTACTCGGCTTGACCCTCATCTTCGCCGGTATCGCCCTCGTCCGCTCCGGAGCGAGGCGCTGGGCGGTCGCCGGTCTGCTGGTCGGATCTGTCGCGGTGGGGGTCTCACTTGCCGTGATGACCACCCAGGTTTGCTCCGGATCCACTTGCCTATTTTGAGAGGCGTCGACAAGTTCCGATACTCCGCTCGGGCGATGGTGTGGTGGGCCCCGGCGATCGCACTCGGACTGTCGGTGATCTTGGTTGCGGTTCGACGAGGCGAGGGAGTCACGCTCACGGCCCAGGCGACGGCGATCCTGATGGCGATGTCGGTGGGGTTTGCTCTCGATGACCCCTCGTACGAGCTAGTCGCCCCCTCGCCCAGTTCGCTGCTTCACCGGCGGCGGTGGCGGGTCCTCGTCATAGTTCCCCCGACGGCGGTGGCCTGGATGGCACTGGTCTGGTGGCAGGGTCCCAGTGATTCCGAAGAGACTTGGGTCTTGGCTGCCATGTTCGCCGGGCTGGTGGGGTTGAGCCTGGGTGTTGCCGGAGCGGCTGGTCGCCGCTCGCGGGGGCGGGGAGGCCCGGTGGTGGCTCCGATTATCCTGGTCGCCTTGATCCTGTCTTCGGCCCTTCCGCCGCGATGGAGGCCGATGCCGATGGGTGATGTCCCCGGGGGTTGGTCTGCCCTTTACATTCGGTGGTGGTCGGTGGCGGTGGTGGGGGTTCTCATGCTGCTGGTGTCGTCACGCGACCCGGCACGGCGGAGAGTCCTTAGAGCGAGATAGTCGGCTGATTCCTTCTAGCCCGGGCCGGCGTCGACACCGGGTACCCCGCCAGCTGCCACCAAGGCCAACCGGGGCAGGTAATGGCTCCAACCCATTTCCTGCAGGGCTGCTTCGTTCTCAGAGACCGAGCGGTGGGTGAGAACCAGCCGGGTCCCATCACCATCGGCGTGGAGTTCGATCTCTACAGTGGTCGATCCTGGTGGGATCCCTGGTCGGTCGACCCATCCCCAGGTGAACACCACACGCCTGTCCGGCTCGAGCTCAACGAATTGCCCACGGGCGGTCATGCCGTTGCCCATGAACATGGAGAAGATGCCGCCTACCCGAGGGTCGAGTTTGGCGTCTACACCCTGCCAGAGCTTCCATTTCTCCGACTCCGTCAGGAAGCGGTAGACCGTGGAAGGCGGAGCGGCGATCCGTTGCTCTAGGACGATCTCTGTCATCAGTCTTCGCCTTCCGCTGCTTCGATCTCGTCGGCCAGGTCCTTGAGAGTGCCTCCCCACATCGTCTCCAATACTTCCTTGAAGGGACCCAATGCTTCCTGATCGGCCCTGTAAAGACGCCGGTTTCCCTCCTTGCGCACCGTGACAAACTCAGCCTGCTTGAGCACGGCCAAATGCTGCGACACGGCGCCGAAGGTGACATCGAACTGTGCGGCGATGTCGGTCGCCGGCAGTTCACGATCCCAAACGAGGGCGAGGATCTGGCGTCGTCTCGGTTCAGCGATTACCTGGAGAGCATCCATTGCGAGCCATTTTAGTTTCAGTTGAAATACTTCGCGCGTCAATATATAGTCGTCACTAAAGTAGTCGACAAGGAGGCTGTGATGTCGAGGTTCATCATGATCTACAAAGGCGATGCCACCGACCCTGCGGACATGACAGAGGCAGACCGCGCGGGGGTCATGGCGAAGTGGGGGGCGTGGATGGAGAAGGTCGGCCCCGCGCTGGCCGATGTTGGCACCCCGTTCGGCCCCGGCGTTTCGGTCGTCGATGACGGGTCCACAGGAAAACCAGTTTCACTGTCGGGCTACTCGATCGTCGAAGCCCAAGATCTCAGCGCTGCTGCGGCGCTGGCCGACGGTCACCCATACCTGAGTGAAGGGGCTGGCAACTTCGCCATCGATATCTTCGAGATGACGCCGGTGCCGTTCGAGGAGTAAACGCCTCGACGCCGATAACGATTCGGTTGACGACGACCATCGCTTCGAGCAGGAACCCTCAACGGCGCTTACCCTCGCCCGAATGACAGCCAGCCAATTGGAGGATTTCGCCACTCGCTACACCGCGGCTTGGTGTTCTCACGACGCCAATGCCGTGGCGTCGTTCTTTGCTGAAGACGGTTCGATAGCCGTGAACGGCGGTGAGCCTGCGGTTGGAAGAGCCGCCATCGCAGAGCTGGTCCAGAGCTTCTATGACGCATTCCCCGACACCGTGGTGATCATGGATCAGGTTCGTGGAGCAGCCGACCGCGCCGTGTACCTCTGGACCTACGAGGGCACCAACACCGGGCCGGGGGGCCGAGGTCATGCGGTGAGGTTCAACGGCTGGGAGAGTTGGGACTTTTCCGCAGACGGCCTTGTGGCGGTATCGATCGGGAACTTCGACGCAGTCGAATACGAACGCCAAATGGCCGAAGGCGTCTAGCTCCTTCGGCTTTTTCTGTCCTCCGTACAGGCGACGGTGTGGCGCGGAGTTCGACTAAATCATCAGACGTGAGCAAGCACACCGTCTAGCGGCGGAGGGACCTGGTTGAGATCAAGAGCGCCGACGAGCAAACGGGCGTAGTCGATCTTGCGCCCGCTCCGGGTGCCCATGAAGCGCCGAAGCTGCTCCTCATGGGTCCGTGCGCGCCACTCAGGCTGCTTCTGGAAGATTCGGAACGAGCCAAGCTCGCCCTGAGCGTCGATGACCTCTTCCACCGAGGTTGCACCTAGGGATCGGATCAGCTCGTCCTCCAGGTCGGCGACACACACGAAGAAGCCCAACGATCCCATCTCGGCGCGGGCGAGGTTGAAGCCGAGGCCGGCCCGCTCGAGACCGCGCCGAAAGTCGCCCTCCTCTGCGACGTCACAGAGGCCCGCCAGTCTGACGTCAAAGCCCTGAGGGCCCAACAGATCTAAGAAGTGCCCAATGTTGGTCGCACCTCCGATCGCCACGATGAGGATGCCATCGGCGTCGAGATCCCGACCACGGCGCTCGGCAAGCGCTCCGAGCGCGACTTGGTCGCTGGTCCCTTCCACAAGCACCACCGCACGTGAGCCGACACCGCCGGCCAGCGTCTCTGCCCATTCGGCAACCTGTGGAATACCCCTGCCGTCCGCCGCCCACTCGCCGGCGACCCGCTGGAATCGCTGCTCCTCGTCCATTTGCCGTAGCTTCGCACCTCACACGCGACGGCCAGTCCGGTTTTACTCCTCAGACCCCCCGGTACCAGCGGAGCACGCGTACGGCGCGCAGGGTGTTCCAGCGACTCGGCTTGCCCGAGCCCTCCTCCATCGGGAAGTGGTCCTTGCCAGGGTGACGGTTCTGCAGCGGCCAGCGACCGTCCTTGAGCCGCTTGTCCTCGATGACTTCGATCGCATCGCCGGCCCGGGGATCGGGATCGGTCCCGGCGTCACGGAGATAGTCGAGCGCCCGCAGCACGTCGTAGAACCATCGCGGTGGAAACGACATCAACAGCCAACGCGGCTTGATCAACTCGCCGGTGCGCAGCGAGTACATGAGCCGTCGCTCCAGGAAGTATTCGTGGGCGTTGGTCCGGGCTTCGGCCAGGGTCGGGTTGTCACCGACCGCCCTCTCGTACTCCAACAGCCCTTCGAGCACAGAGATGGTGGTGTGGAACGAGGACCGGTCCGAGGTGACTTGACAGTTCCAGCCCCCGTCGTCCCGCTGTCGTTCCAGGAGGGTCTCGGGTTGGGGCATCTCCCTGGCGTCGTCGAGGAAATAGGAGCCGAGGGCGAGGGCCATCCCGGTGATGCAGGTCTCGGTGGTGTAGTCGAAGAAGGGTCGGTTCAATCGTCCCATGGCGACCCGATCCCGGACCAGGTCGGTGGCGGCCCGGACTCTGTGGTCCTCGGGGCCGATGCCCAGATGCCGGAGCAGCAGGAGGGTGTACATGGTCGAGATCCATTTCGGGGAGTAGGTACCCCGTCCCCACATCCCGTCCTCGGCCTGGAGGTCGAGGAGCCGGGCGCCCCAACCCTCATTTGCCACGCGTGACCTCTCGGCCTTGATCTTCCTCGCACCGGCATCGGTCAGGTCGCGCATCACTTGCCAGCGGATGGCGGGATCGGAGTCGAGAAGCCAGTCGAGCACCTGTTCCAAGACCGCGTCCATTGTCGCACCAATTGCGGACCACAGGTGTCCGTGTTCACACCGCCTGCCCGTGCCCGGCTAGCGCAACCTGCCGGTTCCCGTGGCAGACTCGTTCGATGGCGGTCTTGGAGCTGGTCACCATCGTCGTCGACGACTATGACCCTGCCATCGAGTTCTTCGTGGGTGTCCTCGGATTCGAGCTGGTAGACGACTCTCCTTCGCTCACCAACGATGGTCGACCAAAGCGATGGGTCGTCGTGCGACCTCGTGGAGCAGAGACGGGCATCCTGCTTGCCCGTGCGGACGGCGACCAGCAGGAACTTGTGGTAGGGAACCAGGTTGCGGGACGTGTCGGCTTCTTTCTCCGAGTCGACGACTTCGAGGCGAGCTACGACCGGATGGTGACCGCTGGCGTGGAATTCGTAACGGAACCACGCACCGAGGACTACGGGCGGCTCGCCGTGTTCGTCGACATCTCTGGCAACCGTTGGGATCTACTTGGTCCCGTCTGAGCGACGCAGTTGTAGTGGCCAGGCTCTGCTGCAAGACATACTGAGCCTGTTCCTCTATGCAATTCACGCCAGACGCAAAGAGATACGACCAGGTACCATCAAGCAAAATCCCAAGGTCACGACCGAGCAGTTTCGGAGAAGCCGCCGCTGGCGGCGGCTCCCTAGCATGAGGGTCGTCCCCATCAAGACTCGCAGAGGAGGGAACCTGCAATGAAGGACACGCAGAAGTCCGCCAAGAGCACCACCTTCACGGACGAGGAAAGAGTCGCGATGAAGGAGCGCGTCCAAGAGCAGAAGGCGGCCGCGCGTCGCGGCCCGCGCGCGGACAAGGCGGACGGGGAAAGCGCCGTGCTCGCGAAGATCGCCGAGATGCCGGAACCGGATCGCGCCATGGGCGAGCGGCTCCATGCTGTCATCAAAGCCAGCGCGCCAGCCCTCTCGCCGAGACTCTGGTACGGGATGCCCGCGTATGCCAAGGACGGCAAGGTCGTCTGCTTCTTCCAAGGCGCGCAGAAGTTCAACACGAGGTACGC
>Ga0209341_10000872_pt1 | contig 30643 bp, 42 predicted proteins | sample RifCSP13_2_FD_184020 | JGI IMG/M metagenome (GOLD analysis project Ga0209341, IMG submission 184020) | Soil microbial communities from Rifle, Colorado - Rifle CSP2_sed 13_2 (SPAdes) (version 2) | ecosystem: Environmental > Terrestrial > Deep subsurface > Rock core/Sediment | place: Rifle... | reverse complement strand
AGTTCCCCCTGCCGCAGGAGCTGAAGGACAGCCTGCTCCACCAGCTACTGGTGCAGCTGAACAGGCAGGTAAACGGTCAGAACCCGAAGGAGATAGCAGACGACATCGCAACGTCTCTGGCCGCCGACATCGCCGACGATAGAACGGTATCGCTGTCTTGGCGCGCCCCTAGCGGACAGGTGATCACCGTCCGCGTCGCCGGCTGGCTGGCCGACGTTATGGACTTCGTCGCCGCCCGCCAAGGGGTGAGCCGCAACAGGTTGATGACAGACGCTCTCTACCGCGACGCCCTGCCGAAGTGGCTGGCGCTGCTTCGCGAAAACGATGAGGTGATGGAAGGCTCGCTGGCCGTTGCCTATAAGAGGCTGGACGCCTTGGCCAAACGTACGGAGTACAGCCGGATGGCAGAGAGATCCGTGTCTCCTCTGATGGATGAGGTCGTCAGTCTGATAGCAGCTATGGAGTGGGATCACGCTGCTCACGACCTGCTGGAGTTTATGCGGATAATCGACGGCGTCACCAACCCGTTCTGGCGGCAGAGGATGCTTGCCGAGATCCTCAGCAACAGCAAGCGGCTGACCATGATCCTGACGGCACTGCAAGACAACAACGCGGCCGGCGCCGGGGAGGTCGCAGAGCTCATCCAAGAGTGGCAGCGGCAGCTCGCTTAGCGATGTAGTCACTGTAATTATGATTTTTGTAATTTTCTGACATGGAAACAGGCGCCGCTGGCCACCCCCTCCCCACACCCCTCCCCTTATATATATCTATATATAATATATATATACATATAGGCTATGGCTATGGCTATGGCCGTACGATGCTGCTACTCCGTATCCCCCGTATCCTCCGTATCAAAACAGGCAACCACCCTCAAGCCGATTACAAAAATCATAATTACAGTGACTACATCAAAGGAGGCGCCGCATGGCCGAGGGACTGAGCATCGACAAAGGGGCGCTCAACACAGCGCTCATCAGCTGGATCGAGGCCCGGCAGGAAAAGGAGCGACTGGGGCTGCTGTTGGCCGACGCCGAGCGAACGTTCACCAAGGCCAACGTGGCCGAGCGAGAGGCCTACGTCGCGGTCGAGGCCACCATCGTTGGTCTGTCTGATCCAGCCAAGGAGATAACCATCAGGATAGGCACGACACTATTTCATCTTTCACCCAGCAAGGGCCAAGCGATAGAGAGCTTGCTCTGGGCCTTGGCGCATGGTGCGGAGAGCGAAGGCGAAGGGACATGACCGTCCTCAGCGATCGCACCATCAAGGAAGAGCTGGCCGCCGGCCGCCTCGCCATCAAGCCCCTGAACGAACGCGATATCCAGCCGGCGTCGGTTGACCTGCACCTGGACCGCTGGTTCCGTATCTTCCGCGTGACCAGCCGTTCCTACGTGGACGTCCGCAAACCGATGGACGATCTCACGGAGCAAGTAGAGATCAACAGAAACACGCCGTTCTTCCTCCAGCCCGGATCATTTGCACTGGGCTGCACATTGGAGTCTGTGACCCTGCCTGATGACATCGTCGCCCGCCTGGATGGGCGGTCGTCGCTGGGGAGGCTTGGACTGCTGGTGCACGCGACGGCGGGCTACGTGGACCCCGGCTGGACCGGCAAGCTCACGCTGGAGCTGTCCAACCAGTCACAGATGCCGATAGCGCTGTACTACGGGATGAAAGTCTCGCAGATATCATTCCTGCGGATGTCAACTCCGGTGGAGCGGCCGTACGGCTCGTCCGGTCTGGCGTCCAAGTACCAAGGGCAGACCGGGCCCACGCCCTCACGAATCCATGAAGAGGCTACTCATGAAGGTTCCTGACAACCCACACGAGCTCGGCCTGCCTTACGACAGCTGGTGGGCAGAGCAGCAGTCGGCGCTGCAGAGGATCGTCGACTCCAAGGCGAAGACGCTGCTGGTAGTGGCTCCGACAGGATCGGGCAAGACGGGAATCGCCATCGGCCTCTCACGCATGCTTCAGTCGAAGAAGAGCTTCTTCCTGACGAAGACCATTGCCCTTCAGCAACAGTACCGCTCGATCGACCGGAACCTCTTCGCCTGCGTCGGCAAGAAGAACTTCAACTGCATCCTCCCCCAGCACGAGCACAAGACGGTGGACAAGGCCCTCTGCCAGAGTGGCTGGATCTGCCCCCTGAAACCACGCTGTCCTTACTTCCGGCAGATGGCACAGGCGGCCCGGGCACCAGAAGTGGTGTTCAACTACGCAATGTGGCTGTCATCGTCACAACATGCCAAGATGTTTCAGACTTGTGAGGTCATGGTCGCCGATGAGGGGCATGAGCTGGAGAAGGAAGTCGTGAAGTTCAGCAAGATCCATCTCAACAAGCGTGCCTTCGAACGCTGGGGGATCGAGCTGCCGGACAGGCAGACCATTGCGGCCTACGCACAATGGGCTACCGAACTGCTGGCCCCGATCGCCAATAGCCGGCGCCGTGTCGACGACGAGATGTTCAGGACCAGACCGGACAGCGAAGAGATGGAGGAGCTGTCACGGTCGATCAGAGAGCTGGATGCTATACAGAAGACGCTGGGTCGGCTGGAACACGCGCCGGAGTCTGGCCACTGGTTCATACAGAAACGCAAGGACGGCAGTATCGATATGATCCCGGTGTGGGCCTCTCGCCACGCCTCGGTAATCTTCGACGCCGCCAGCCGCAAGGCCTTGGTCATGTCAGCCACACTGCTGCCCACGGACAAGACAGCCCACCGTATGGGTATCACGGAGGACTTCGAGTTCATCGAGGTGCCGTCCACCTTCGACGGCTCCCGCTCGCCGGTCGTCTACCGTCCTGTGGCTAGACTGAACAAGCGGAACTTGGAATCCAATCTGCCCAAACTCCTCAAGGCCGTCGACGATATCCTCGACGACCATCTGCCAGAGGAGCGCGGACTCATCCACACGGCCAGCTTCTTTCTCACCAAATGGTTGATGGAGAACAGCCGACACCGCCAACAGATGCAGACGCACGATACCGCTAACCGCGGCCGGGTGATCGAGGCCTTCCGCCGGCTGGAGGGGAAGCCGGTGCTGGTGTCTCCTTCATTAGGGACAGGCTTCAGTGGTGACTTCGACATCGCCCGCTTCCAGATAATGGTCAAGTATCCGTTCCCTGACCTAGGCGATGGCCTCACGAGGATGCGACAACTGGAGGATCCAGAAAGCTACGACTACGATGCGAACTCCGCCTTCGTTCAGACAGTCGGCCGTATCATGAGGGCCCCCGATGATAGGGGAATCTCCTACATCTTGGACGGACAGCTAGAACGGATGGCGGCCCGCTGGCCTAACCACTTTCCACAGTGGGTGAAGGAACGAATCGTGTAGCGGAAAGGAGAACCATGCAGACACAAACATTCCTACCGCCTGAATCTCTTGAAGAGGCAGAGGCTAGGCGTGCGGAACTCCTTGCGAAGAAGCTAGACATCGAAGCCGGCCTGAGGGCTCCGAACAAGACCGGAGCCGACGGACGGCGCCTGTCCGGCGATGAATACTGGAGCTGGCGACACTCCGCCATCTATGCCAAGAGGTGCGCCGAGCGGGAAATGGCTCAACTGAAGATCTGGATCACCGACGAGAGAGCCCACCTCAGGCAGGAACGGCGTGAGTCCCGGGCCCAAGAGGCCGACATCGACCCGGAGGATCCTGCCAGCCTGATCCGCGGCGCCTATGCCATCCTCTCCCGGCTGTCGAAAGAGGATCTGGTCAGCTTCAACGAAGCAGAAAGAAGCCTGATCGCCAGCCTTCGCTACTTCCTAAGTGACCAATGAGAACCTCCGTAGTCAACCTCCGCCAAAGCAGTTTCGACATCTACATCGGAAGGCCCTCTAGGTGGGGGAATCCATTCATCATCGGCAAGCATGGCGACCGAGAAGAGGTCATCGAGAAGTACCGCCTCTGGATCCAGCTGCAGCCAAAGCTTCTGGCTGCCCTGCCCGAGCTGCGTGGGAAAGCACTGGGTTGCTTCTGCGCCCCGCTGCCCTGCCACGGTGACGTACTGGTGGAGCTCTTGGGATGAGCACCCGGGTCTTCCTCGACTGGTTAGAGTGCAACGAGATCCAACGGCGCCGCCGCAACGCTGTGGAGAATGGCTGGTACGATCTGAAGCACAGCTTGGTCGGCTGGCAGGCAGTCAACACCTACTTCGACTACTACGGGCAGCTGATCGAGATGCCATGGGAAACTGATCCATTCCCCTCAGAGATCTGTCCAGCCTGCAAGAGACGAGTCAAGGCCGGCGATGTAGCCCCTATCAAGCTCTACAAACAGGAGGAGAATCGCCTCTGCCGGTGGATAGCTATGGAGTGCTCGTGGTGCCGTAGCGACCACCCAGACATAGACCAGTGTGGCTGGCCCCGGGGCACCGATGGCCGCTGGATGAAACCGGAGGACTGCTCATGAAGCCACAAGAACCAGCACCACAGATCAGAGACAACGGCATCGAGCTATTGCGGGTCCTCTGCGGCAGCCGGGCCTATGGACTCGCTGACGACGACAGCGACTTTGACTACCACGGCGTCTTTGCCGTGCCGACATCACGGATCCTGTCCATCGGCCAGAAGATCAAGGAGACGTCTTGGATCGAGGGGGAAAGCGAGGACAACACGGCTTGGGAGGTGCGGCACTTCCTCGAGCTGGCTCTGAGCTGCAATCCGACCGTGCTGGAGACCTTCGTGGCGCCGGTCGTAATCAACACCCGCTGGGGCGCTGACATCAGACAGCTCTTCCACCACGTCCTGAGCCGGCGGAAGGTCTACGACTCCTTCCAAGGCTATGCTCACAACCAGCGTAAGAAGATGTTCGATCCCGCTGGCGGTGTCCTCGCCGGTGAGCGGATGTGGAAGTTCGCGGTCACCTACCTCCGCAGCCTCTATCACGGCACCCAGCTTCTGCGTTACGGCTCCTACGATCTCATGCTGCCAGACAGCATCCGCAGCGATCTGCGTCGTGTCAAGATCGGAGAGGTCAGAAAAGGAGAGGTAATCAACGCAGCCGAGGGGCTCTTGGAAGAGCTCACCGACGCCTACCTCCACAGCAAGATCCCAGAGGAGCCATCAGTGGGCCCAATCAACGACTTCCTACTCGCGCTACGTAAGGAGTTGTGGTAGCCAGCCAGAAGGCTACCAGACGCTCTGAGCGTCCCGAGAACCGGCCTCAAGACACGCCGGATGGTCATATCACCAGCCCCCGAAAAAGACCCTGAAAAAGGCCTCTCAGGGGGCTTGCCAAGACCTCCGGCAAGGAGTATTGTCACCCCTGCGGGAGAACCTCCAACCATTTGCCTTGGTGGAGCACGAGCGGTCGAAGTCCTTCCGAGGTGCGGCAGCGGTGCCGCGGAAGTGGTAGGTCGGTGAAGAGCAAAGGCCTAATGCATGCTGAACCGGGCCAGCGCTCAAGGAATTAGACCGGTCTGAGGGACCGACGTGTAGGAAGGCCGACGTCCTCTCTGGCCCGCCAAGGCAAATGGTCGGAGGTTACGCAGGAAAGGAGGTGATACTGTGAGCATCACTATCGCCAACGACAAGACCCTCCAGCTTGTCGAGCTGACCCGGGAAGGTGACTCCGCCGACCTGCTCAAGTCCTACGTCCAACTCCACAACGAGACGCTGAAGACCATGGAGTGGATGAAGGCCAAGGGGTTCCTCAGCAACAGGAGCTGGGACTGGACAAACACCTTGGAGGGGCTGGAGAAGATCAGCAGGGCCTTGGATGCCGGCTACGACCCCTTCACGCCACCCCCCACATGGTCGAGCGGGCCCATCGCCACCTACGTAGGCCCGATCCCTGAAGCCGTGTGGCCCTTGGTGGAGAAGGCCAAGCCGATCTTCGGCGCCGACTTCATCACCGTCCATGATCCCCGGCCGGATCGCTTCCAGCGAGCCATCGACCCGATCATCACCGGCGACATAGTCTTCCAGAACAAGCGTCAGTGCTTCCTCGTCGCCCAGTGGGATCTTGACCAAGACATCAAGTACCTGTCCGACGGCGCCGAACAGCTTGGCAGCCTGCACGACCAGATCGTAGCCGGTCTGCGCCAAGCCAACGAGCCTTGGGCTAGCAGCTAACGACAGCAGCATCTAATTCACGGGTCCAGCGGGAACCCGAAGGAGGCGACATACCGGTGTCCAATATCTGGGATCCAGAAGAGCATGAGGATAGCAGCTTCACCTCGGCAGAGGATCTGATCAAGGAGGGCGCTGCCTACAAGATCACCAACGCAGTCGAAGACGAGAACCAGTTCAATCCCGGCCAGAAGGAGCTGAGGCTCTATCTGCAAGAGTCCGACGATCCGGACGGCCAAGAGATCATGTGGCGTCTGCGCCTACCCGACGAGGGCAAGAAGGTCTCGAAGAGCTCGAAGTTCAGCCGCTTCCTCCGGTCACTGACCGATCTGGAGTTCCGGCCCACCGGTTCGGGAGACTTCATCGGTGTGGAGTTCGTCGCCCACAAGGAGGTCGAGACGGCTAACTTCCGTAACCGGGAGAACCCAGACGGCCCCCGCGTTGAACGCGCCGTTACCTACGTTACGGCATCAGCATTGGGCAGCGCTCCACCGACAGGAGCTGCCGCTGCTGCCGCGGCGGATGATCCAGAGCTGATCGATATGGTGCTCGACCTCTCCGACGGGCAGGTCTTCTCGGCCATCCTTACCGCCGTAGCCAACGAGCCCAAGCTGGCACCTCTCCGGCCACGCATCAGCAACAAGGCGCTACTGAACGAGCTGATCGACGAGGGCCGGCTGACCTTGGAAGGCCGCACCTACAAGCGGATAGAGAACTAAGCAGATCCCTCCTTTGAGGTTGGAGCCGGGCGCTCCTTGGGGCAGCTCTCCGGCTCCAGCCTCTTCTGGGAGTGTCATGCTAAACAGCCTATCCTACTCGTCACTTCAGTCTTGGGCTGAGTGCCGCTACGCGTGGTTTGGTCACTACATCCTCGGCTTGGAGTCCCAGCCTTCCGCCGCCATGGTGTTCGGTAAGGCCATCGACGAGGCACTGTCAGCCAGCAACCAGAATAAGCTAGATACAGACTCCTACCTCCAGCCAGAGATAGTAGTTCCGATCTTCCGTGACAGCTTCGAGAGCAGCCTTCCTGAGGAAAACAGCCGGCCAAGCCTATTCAGCTCAGCGCTGGACTACTTCTGGCGGGGGGATGACGCAGAAGCGATGCTGGCTGATGGTGAAGAGCTGCTAAGGCTCTACTACGCCAAGCCTTGGGCGGAGCCTGACGACGATTTCCTACCACTCCACTCTGCTGGCCAGATCAGCCCCGATGGCGTTCAGCTCAGACTGGAACTGCCACTGCCAGGGGACCATGTCAACAGCCTCATCGGTATTCTTGACCTACTGGATGACAGTGGAGTCGTCGTCGACTACAAAGCACGGAAACGAGCAGGATCTTGGGACACTATGGACTTCGACCTGCAACCGACAACGTATGCCACACTGCTGGGTAGGCCCACGACACTGCAGTTCATCGAGCTGATCCGCGGAGACAAGCGCTGCAGTATCAGATCCCACGCCACCCACCGCACCGAGACCGACATCGAGCGCTTCCTTGCTTACGTTCAGATCACTGGCAGGGAGATAGATACGGCCATCAAGATGATGACAAAGGAGCTGGGTGCGGTCGAGAGTTGGAAAGAAGACCCTGAGGCTGTCCGCTTGGCCGCCGGCTTCTTCCCTCCCTCGCCGGGGCGCCGCTGCGCCTTCGAAGGCCACTTCGTGGACTGCATGTTCAGGGCTGGGGGACCGCCGGATGATGAATGATCGAGGCTCGAAGCTGGTCCTAGAGATCATCAAAGCGGGGAATGGCTACGCCCTGCTCAGCAGCGGTCTGGACAACGACAACGACTTCCTCCTAGCGGAAACTGAAGAGGAGGCGCGGCTGTATCTCGAGTCGTGGGTTACGCAATGGTTCGAGGCCAACAAAATAAGCAGACTGCGGGAGGTCTAGATATGGGATTCAGAGCGGCCAAGGAACGGGAGATCAGCCCCCACTTCATCATCGAGGTCTGGGGCAAAGAGAAGAGTGGCAAGACACGCTTGGGCCTGACGGCTCCGGTCCCTATCTATCTCTACAACTTCGACCGCGGCTACGATCGCGTCGAGCGGAGCATGAGGACGGACAGCAGCACCATCCCTATAGAACCCTCCTTCGAGGAGCGCTACGACCGTGGCCTGATACTCGTCACCGACTACTCCGGAATGGTCAAGGGAAAGCCGGGCAGCCTACAAGCCGAGGACGTAGAGAACGGTCGGGAGATCCTCCGGCAGTTCGAGGAGGACTGGTGGAAGATGGTCAACAATGAGTTCTGCAAGCCACCGCCGGCCGGACTGGGACTGCCCAAGGGCGGTACAGCAATCATCGACACGGGAACCCTGATCTGGAACATCGCCGGCCACGTCCTCCACAAGAAGGCTCCTCCCAACCAGCCTTGGATCCAATACACCATGCGCAACGACTTCTTCAGGCGCCTGCTGTCCTCGGCCAGGGACTCAGGGCGCAATGTCATCTTCATCCACCATGACACCGAGATCTACGGACAAGAAGGCACCATCTTGGGAACACGGGCACAGGGAGACAAGCTGGTAGCTAGGGCTGCGGACATCGTCATCAAGATGAGATCCGAGAAGCAGGCACAGGCCGGGCTACCCTCGTTCAAGACCCGCATCGAGGATTGCGGTCTGAATGCCTCTGTCACCGGCCAAGAGCTGGACGGAGCCACCTTCGATGAACTCATCGAGATGGTGCTGAACTGATGTGCAACAGTTGCGACTGGGAAACTTCGCTGAAGCTGGCAGAAGAGGTCTCCGAGATGGCCGACATCATCTCCGAGGAGTTCTTCCACGACAATACAGACGCCATGGACTTCGCCGAGTCCATCAAGGCGAAGGCAGAGAGCATCGCCGGCTGGATCGAGGCCAACAAGCACTGTACTCCGGCCCAAGGTGTAGCCTTGCAGAACATGAAACACGGCGCCGAGCGCTGGATGCGATGACCAGCCATGGAACTCCCCGTCGTACTAGGAGACTATCGGGAGCCTGAGGAGCGAGCTGATGAACTCCGAGTCCTAGGCTTGGAGGTGTGGCATGATCCTGTCCACCACGAGCCGGAGCTGGAGTTCGGAGACTGGGCCTGGACCTCGCTGAACCAACAGATATCCATCGGCATCGAGGTGAAGACAGCCGCGGAGGCACTGACACGCTTTCAGTCTCCAAAGACGTCAGGACGTCACGGCCGCTCTCTGCAGGAGCAGCTGCACGGACTCCATGCCAGCTATGACATCCCGATCTTCCTCTACGGCGGACGGATCCAGCAGACAGCCGACGGGTTCTGCCGAGTCTATGGCTTCGACCGGATGCTGAACTATGACGGCTGGCACAACTGGCTGCACATGTCACTGCCCCGGGACCTGCCCGGAATCCTGATCGACCACATAGATGACGACCGTTTCCTGATGAAGCGTGTCTTCAGCCTCATCAAGTACTTCGAGAAGACACAGGAGAGACGAGCAACATGGTCCGTTACCGACCGGCGGCCGCTGTTCGCCGTCGACGAGGACGAGATCTCCGCCCTGACCAGCCTGATGGCCTTCCCGAAGGTCGGAGAGGAGCTGGCCCGGCGGATACTCCAGAGCGGCCTCAGCGTCTGGGAGGCGCTTGATGACATCGAGAGGAACGCCGGCGAAAGGGTACGCGAGGTGGAGGGGTTGGGACCGGAACGGGTGAGACAGATCCGCAGGGTGCTAGACTGGCACGCCAGAAGGCCACCAGAGGCTGTAGGATGACCACCAGCCACCGGCACCGTCTGGAGATGATGCCGAACACCACTTCGAGCATAAGTAGGCTCTCAGAGCCTATCAGTAGCCACAGGAGGAGATGAGAATGAACGACCCAAACAAGTACGGCCGGATCACAACGTCCGAGAAGGAGATTCCTGAGAACGAGCCGGTGTTCCTGCTGCGGGCGCAGGACATGTTCGCCTCTGGGGCGGTGCAGTTCTACGCGGACACGTTGGAGGATCTAGGCTACGCACCGGAGGTAGTCAAGGAAATCCGGGACTTCGCAGACGTGATGGAGGCTTGGCCGGTAAAGAAGCGGCCGGATTAGTCCGATGCGAGAGGTCTATGGGAACCTGTGGGACTTCCACGGCAAAGGCTACAGCCTTGTCGTCCCAACCAATCTCGGCTGGCGCCGCGACGGCAGCAACGTCATGGGTCGCGGCGTCGCCTCGCAGGCAGCCCACAAGTTCCCAGACCTGCCCCAGATCTACGGCGAGGTCTGTCAGGACATGGCAGCCCGGGGAGTGGCAGAGATCTGGTTCTATGAGGGGCTGATCTTCTTCCCCACCAAGCCCTTGGATGAGAAGAAGCCGTGGCTATCTTGGATGGGAAGGTCAGTGGCCGCGGTCGTCGAGAAGTCAACAATGCAATTGGCGGCGTGGAGCAACCCCGGAGAGCGGATCGCCCTGCCCTTGGTAGGCTGCGGCAACGGAGGCCTGCCAGAGGAGGTCGTGCTACCCATCCTACGCTATCACCTCAAGGCAGACAGGTTCATGTTGGTAAGGCTTCCCTGACAAAAGGAGGTGACGGAATGAAGATCACGATAAAACTCACCCACGCCATCGATCCGGTCACGACTGATAGTATCGTTGAGGACAGCCACGGCATAACCTACTGGACAGGATCAGCCCACCGCTTCGTACCATGGTCATCAGTAGAGTGGGTAGAGACGGAGAAGCCCGGTGCAGGAGATGAACGGATTACCGGCAGCGACTGACGAAGAGGCGATGGAGGACCTGCTCCGTCGTCACAATAACAGCAGTTCCTGCGTCGACTGCGGTGAGCCTCTTGGAGGTGTGTATTACGGCGCCGGCGATGGCCGCGGACAGAGGTTCCGCTGCGAAGCCTGTAACCAACGCACAGAAGCATTCCGCTGGTTGATCGATGATGAGCAACTGCATTATCAGCTTCTTGAGAAGGTCAGCCGAACCGCGACAGATGATGGTGTTCCCTACTGGACACGGGCAGCCTACCAGTACGGGATCGAAGCCTTGTGGACCATCGCATCCCTTCGCAGCTTGCTCTTGAGACTCCACGACAGCGCCGACAACATGAACATGGAGCTCTGTGTCCAAGGTAGATACTGCTGGCTCTGCAGAGCTGGTGAGATCGACTCGGTCGAGGGGGTAGTCCACAGCTCCACCTGCCCACTCAAGATGGCACGCTTGGTGCTCAAAGGCCTGCCGCATGGCTAAGAAGCTGCTGCCACCCCCGCACCTCCGTCTAGCCTCGCCCGAAGGCATCGGCTATATCGCTTGGGAGAGGGATCCTCTCTACCAGTTAAAGCCGGTGATAGAAGAAGCCGGCTTCAATGCTGATGAGACCATTCTTCCCCTGACGGTGCTGCTAGCCGAGGATCCCCAAGCCTGTGACTTCGATAGCCTGCTGCGTGAGAACCGGCAGGGCCGGAAGAACCTTACTCGACAGCTCCAGCAGTACGGAAGTAAGCTTTCCTTGCAGGAGGCTATCACCTTCATCGGCCGCCTCCGGTCGCTGATCCTGCAGAGCTTCCTGCTGGAGGCATTACGCCATGGCCGAGACGGGGGCACAGATAGCGATCAGGAAGGCGAACCAAGATCTCCGGGCACTGATGAGGAAGTACGAAGAGGTCTGGCCACCCAACAGGCTGCTGCCGGAAGACCTAGCCGTAACGGTCCACACGCTGACTGATATCATGATCACCAGCAGACAGCTACGGAACACGATCATCCAGCACATCTACACGCAGGAGTAGGAGGAAGAGATGTACGAAGAGCTGAAGGCTACTCTCACAGCTTGGCTAGACGGATTCGGAAGATGGAAGCTGGTCTCCGACACCGTCCGATTCAGCAAGGAGGAGGACAACACCGGCAGGGCGATCTTCTGCACGGCTGCACACACATACAGCCTATACTTCACCCCCAACTACTTAGGCTGTGTCGCCTCAGCCCGAACCGTTCGCCCGGGCGAGGATTGGACACGCGGGAACGACCTACCTGACGGACCATTCGCCAAAGAGACATTCGACGACATCATGCAGGCTGTTGTCGCCTACGAGCTCGTAGCTCTCGATCTCCCTGTGGAGTCCAAGCCTGATCTACCGGATACAGTCCCCGCGAACTAACCACATGCCCCGCTACGTCTACGCCTGCCCGGCCGGCCATCGCTATGACATCAGCGAAGGCTTCGACGCCCCAGCCCAGCACCGCTGCATGGAGGCACCGAAAGGCCAGCAGTGCAAAGAAACAGCCCGCCGGCAGCCGGTGATCCCCGACGTCTTCATCAAGCACGGGACGACGCCGGTACGGGAACCGGAACGGGACCCCGGGGAGTTCGTCGTAGTCTCGCCATTCCAAGGAGGTGATGATGAGGATTAACCCATCGGAACTAGGTAGCGCAGAAGGAGGCACGCCATGGTAGACAGCAGGTGGATACTGGACACCGCAACGAAGAAGATCCATGACAAGAAGAGTCTCTCAGAGCAGTGCAACACCGACGACATCCTTCCTGAGAACCGGGAAGAGGTAGATGACGTCACGGAGAGCATCCGTAACGGCTACGAGTTCTGCGAGCACTGCAGCGAGTAAAGACGATGCCGCTGCTTGGAATTGCTTGGTGGGCTTGGCTCGCCCTCGGCCTCGGCGGCGCCTTCGCCTTCTCCTGTCTCGTCCTGCTGACCATCATCAACCAGATCCTGCAGACGGTGGAGAGGATCATCGCCGCTGGGCGAGAACGGAAAGATAGCCAACAGTGACCACCCTCTTCTGGCCTGTCGCAGGGGTCGTAACCAGAGACTTCTACTACCGAGCCAGCTTCTACTACCTTGGCCAGCACCTAGCTGTAGATATAGCAGCCGCCTCTGGTACGCCTATCGGAGCGGCGGCCGCCGGCCAAATCGGAGCCAAAGGATATGGAGATCAGGACGGAAACTACGTCTTCGTAGACCATGCAGGAGGTTGGAGGACCTGCCACCGCCACCTCAACGCAGCTTCCCCACTCAATGTCGGAGACCCAGTCAGCCAAGGCCAAATCATTGGCTATGTGGGCAGCACCGGCAATTCCACAGGACCACATCTACACTTAGACGTGTGGAATAAGCAAAAGCTGTCGCCAGAGGCCGTCTACAAAGAACGAGTAGCCTACTGGGCTCACGATCCACAACTCTATTTGGGAAAGGACACCATCGAGGAGGACGACATGGCACTAACTGAAAGACAGGCGTTTGTGCTTGACTACTTGGGCGAGGAGGTCGGCACGGTCCGTCGCACTCCCACAGGCGAAGTAGTGCGCCTCCCCCGGGTGGTGTATCTCTACACGTTGCTGGAATACATCGACAGCCCAGCCATCATCGGGTTTCTGCGCGACAAGCTGCCCGAGATGCTGCTGGAGCCGGACTCCGGCAACACGCTGCACACGCGCCTGAGCGGATTCGACATCCAGACCAGGGGCAACTTCACGGAAGTGATGCAGGAGATCGCGGACCTCAAGGAGCGGCTGGACGCCCTACAGGCTGGCTCCGGGCTGACCGCTGAGGAGACGAAAGAGGTAGTTAAGGAGGCAGCCCGGGAAGGTACAGGTTAGGTCGCTCGCGCTTACTATACGACCCGTCAGCTTAGATCGTCCTCGTTAAAATAGAACACCTCCACGACCGGGAGCCGCGTTCCCATACTGTCGCTGAGTGTGACAATTACACTTAGCGCAGCAGCCAACGACTCCACCTCTTTAGACAACGACTCCGACCGCCTGAAGCCGAACGGCCCGGAGCGTACCCGGAGAAGACAAGAGTAGCATCGGCCGCCTCTTTTCCTGACAATCGAAAGCTGTATCTTACGGGCACCGGACAGGAACGACGATAGCCACGATCCTGTCTGCCAGCTCATTCCTTCCAGCATCGCCAACTCCGATTCAGCGCCGACTAGCGCGGACCGAGCCCCTCAGGGCGAAGGTCATAGCGCCACATAGAGAAAAGGGGTCGGGAACCGACCACCTTCTCTCGTGGGGGGGACTGGCTGCCAAGCAGCCGCCGTGAATAATAGACAAGAGATGTCATTAATGTCAAGCGGCCTCTTGACAGCCTCCTCTGGCAAGACGTAGTATCGCTCAAGCGGGACTCGCTGTGGGGTGGTTAGCTGGAGGCCGTTTCTGGAAGGGCTCAGCCTCAGCGGCCACCCCACTCAACTCATCAGAGTCATAATGCACTCGAGCCGTTCTACTTGTCGGGATGGGCAGGTGATGGCAGAAAGACATACTCTAGCTCCTCTGGGGCCCCTTCGGCCTCGGTGCCCTTGTGTGGACTTGACAGCAATGCTAGACTCTCTTCAGGGTATGCCGTCTCCCGCCGGGTACCCACGGATCACCTCCCGCAGGGCGGACTTCTGGCCAAGTCCGTCCTTCTTCTTTTTGACCCCAATGCTGCAACGGAGGACGATAGCCTCAGGAGAATATGATGACGAACAGCGCAGGCCTGCAGGCGACTCTCGAGCTACCACACCTCGTCCTCCGGATCTCCAACATCGAAGCCTGTTACCGCTTCGACCCCGAGGAGAGGCAGTTGATCCAGCTTGCCAGAGCTATTGCCATGTTCCTTAGGAAGAATCCAGACGAGGACATCCTGAGAGCGCTATTCGGCGAGCCCTATAACAGAACGGCCGAGAAGTGCCTCCATCTACGGCATGATGCCGAGAGCGGCAAAGCGGTCCTCGCTGTGGTCATCCCTCAGCCTGAGATCCCGCTGGATGATCAGCTATAAGGACCACTGCCCCCACTGTGGGTCGGCAGCCATCATCCTCGAAGAGGACTCCTACGGTAATCTCAGATCCTGCATCATCTGTGGCTGGTGTGAATACATCGACGATGTACTGCCACCGAAGAAGACGACTAAGGACGGCTATCACAGGAAGCGTCAATGAACTACATCGGTATCGATCCCGGCCTCAGCGGCGCCGTAGCCATGCTCTCCAGCAGCGGATCCGTCTTGGCCTTAGATGATACTCCTGTAGCCTCGGTTGGTAAGAAGCATGTCTACCTACCAAGAGAGATGAAGAGGCTGATCTTCGAGCTGGCTGCCAGCGGCGAGGTTATCGCTGTGCTGGAAGACGTTCACGCGATGCCCAAGCAGGGAGTCACCAGCACTTTCAGTCTCGGCCGCGGGGCGGGGCTGTGGGAGGGGATCTTAGTAGGCATCGGGGTGCCGTACGAGCTGGTAAAGCCGGAGCTGTGGAAGAAGATCATGATGAGCGGCATGGGTAAAGACAAGGACGCTTCGCGAGTAAAGGCCCTGCAGCTGTTTCCAGCTGCTATCAACAGCTTGGCCCTCAAGAAGCACCACGGCAGGGCTGACGCCCTGCTACTGGCTGAGTATAGGAGAAGGATAGGCTAGGCCGGTAGAGTGGCCTCTACGGCCATCGTAGAGCCCCCAGTGCCATCTTGGTTAAGGACGGCCTCCTCCTCGGGGCGGTGACCGTTGCCGTTAGCGCTATATCGCCTACGCTTGAGCGGAGCCAGCTTCCCACTCTTCCGGAGGACATCCTTCGTAGGCTTGTTCTTGCCGTGGGTCCTCTCAGGCAGCATGTTGAAGAAGCAATCAGATAGACGGCAGCCAAAACAGCTGCTGTCGGTGAACTTGTTGGAGATGCAGAACGCCGGCGCCGCCAACGGGATCTTAGGAGGCTCCCAGTCCCTACCAGACGGCCGGACGGGCACCACAATCTGGCCGAGACTGTAGCCAATCAGCGGCCTGTCTCTATGAAAGAGAGGCTCTTCTAGATCTGTCAGCCGCTAAGGAGGCGTTCTGGCCAGCGCCGGCCCTTCCCACTCCTTCAAGTTGCCAGGACTACCCCCACCGGGTAAAAGCTTAGCCGCTCGGGAACGACGTCAACGCGTCGTCGATCGTACTGCCTCTGAAGAAGGTCTGGTATACCACAGTAGCAGCGGTGAAACTGGCCGCGGCTGCAGCCAGAAGCTGACCTGGATCCTCTACAATGTCACCGCTGAGATCGATGTTGCCATCTGCAGCGGTGATTACGATCCCGCTGACAAGGCTGACAGCTACTGCCAGCAAGACACTAAGCCACCTCGGCCACGACCTTCCCTTGATGAGCGAGACGACCAGTGGTAGAAAGACGCCGATCAACCCCGCCAAACCTAGCTCATTCATCCGTCCACTCCTTTCCTTCGCCCATCGCGTGGCCCAAGCATAAGAGCCAGAGGAAGACGTGTCAACTGACCATTCAGGCTGTCATTGGGCGACGATATTCCTCAGCAGCGCGATTGCGGACCTCAGCGCCGCATATTCGTCGAGCTGGGGCTGAACAACAGCCAGCCGTTCTTGGAGAGCCTTGAGATCATTCCACACCGTAGCAAGATTGGTACTGAGCTGTGTCGCCTCTGCTGTCTTGGCTGCCAGTGCCGACTGCACGGCGGCCAGCTCGATCCTCAGGTCGGCACAAGGGTCTACCGGTGGAGGAGCTGGCACCGGTGCCGGTGGTGGGGCTGGAGCAGGCGGAGCTGGCGAGGCAATGGCACCAACGGCCTGCCAAGTAGCCGCCGCGACGACGCCCCTCCGCCACAGAGATGGATGACCATCAAGCGCGATCGAGGCGCGCACGGCCGCGACCACCTGATCCGCGGGCGCATTGCCCTGCAGCAATGGTGCATAGGTGATCGCCCGACCCGGCGCCAGCTTGTTGCGAAGATCATTGAGGGCCTGCTGAACAGAGGCGCTAGGATCCGCCCAGACGCCTTGGCCGGCGAACGAGACCCAGTAGACCATCGGCGAGGCGATATCGGCGTACTTCAACCACTCGACAGTACCCGAGCTGCCCCAGTGCTGCGGCCGCGGGTCGTAGGTGACTCCCAAGCGGGCATTTGGCCTCTGCTCACGTAGTGGCTTCATAAGGCTAGTCGCCAAGAGAGGGCAGTTGCCGGCACAGAAGCCGTTGTACGGCTCAACGTCGAACGTCAGCGCCTCGACGCCGGGCACGTCCAGACACGCCTTCGCTAAGGCCAGCTGGGCCGCCGTGTTCGTGCCCTTCGGGACGCACCACACTTCGAACCCGATACCTTGCGCCTTGTACACGTTGACCAGCTTGGCGAGCTGCGCCGGGCCGCTAACGGCGGCGCCATGTTCGTCGAACGTGCTCATCCAGTAGATCTCATCCCACGCCTTCACCGAGACACGTGCGATAGGCAGCTTCGAGTCGTCCGAGCCGCCCAAGCCAGGGTAGTCAGTTCCGAATTGCCAAACCTCGGTGCCGACCCTCATGACGGAAGCCCCGTATCGCCCGAAGGCACTGGCTCGATCGGCTTTGCTGGGAAAGTGGCCAAGGCGTTGTTCAGCCGCTCCCCAGTCGAGGTTCCCTTAATGAGCAGCTGGTACACGATCTGGCTCTCAGCGAAGGCCAAGCCGGCGGCGCCAAAGAGGCCGTCGACGTCTTGGAAGCCATTGTCCAGATCCACTTGGCCGTTAGTGAGTAGGCCGAGAACAGCAACCCCGAAGGCCGCGGCCGCCGTGAGGATCATCGACAGAACAGGCGGCCAGCCGGGCCGCTTGAGCAGTGAGATCAGAAGGGGAAGAAACGGCGCGATGCCGGCGCTAACCCCTAGGCTTGTTTCGTCCATCAAACTACCTCCCTACAGCGCTTCTCTTGTGCGGTGATTGTACAGCAGATCACGCCCCAGTAACCTCCCCTCCTTCCTTGCCTTGGAAGATGGCTTGAAGTTGGAGTACAGCATCGGCCACCCCGACCCCCCACTCCTTGACGCCGTCAAACAGACCCTTCAGGATGGTGACCTCGGCCGGCGTGAACGTGATCTCTTCGTCGCTGTAGCTTATGAAGCCACCGTTCTGCGTGGAACCTTGGACTAGCTTCTTCGCTGCAGAGGCCGCATCCAGCAGCTGTTCTATCGCAAATTGCTTCGGTTCGTGCACGGGCTCACCGTCTTGGGTCCGGCCAACCACGTCATAGAACAGCTTGTGCAGCACGACCTTCTGTACGGGGTCTGAGATCCTCATCGTTCCTCCTATACTACTGTCGTTCCGCTTTCTAGCCGTGTCGTTTCCGCCTCGCGGTCGGCGTCCTGCTTCTGCCGAAGGTAGCGTAGCGCTTCGTCTCGCCACGACTGCTTGAACAGACGGGAGAGGTACTGCTTGACCGTGATGTTTACCCAAGTAGGGTTCGACGCTCCTTGGGCATTGTAGGCATCCGTGAGCGCTTGGGCGATGGCGGCATCGGCCGCTGTGTAGGTAAAAGTGAACTGTAGTTGGGCCATGATTACCTCCTTACTGCATGAGACCGTAGGCCTGCAGGTCGTCTATCACCGAATTCACTAGCTGCTTCACATCCAGCACGTCCGCCCGCAAGGCGTTGTACTGTGTCCTCACATTATCCCGTTCGGCCGCGTCGAGGAAGCCGACTGAGCCGCCGGTGAACGCACCGATGTCCGCACTGGTCGGGTTGGCGTGGGTCTTGTCAGCAGTGGCATAGGTCTGGGTATACGCCGAGGCCCTGGCGACGGGTGCCACCGCGAAGAACCCCACGAGGCTACCATCGTGATCGAGAGCCCCGGCAAACGTAATCCTACCGTCGGTGCCGAACTTGACATTGTAGCCCGCTCCAGCGCCGTTGAAGAGAAGGTCACCGCTACTGAAGTTGTCTTGGTAGCCGAAGATCCATTCTGTCGCCCCGCTCTTCATCCTGAAGCTGGCGAAGGTTCCACTCCCTGTAACGGCTCTGATGATTGCGTTCGTCGCCGAGATTTCAAGATCGCTGAAGACTGTCGTCGGGGCGCCCAACGTCACCCTCACGTTGTTGGTGCCATCGCGGATGTCGTTGCCCGTTACCCGCAGGTCCCCAGTGAGGTCGGTCAGGGTCGCATTCAGCTGGATTTCGGGCGCGGCGGCGTCGTTGAAGTTGATCCGCTGCGTGCCGTTGGCACTGAGGATGTTCCCGTGCATCCAGAGATCGCCAGTTATCTCCAGTTGCCCTGTCTTGCCGAGGCGGAGCTGGGCGACGCCGTTGTAGCGCCACATGAAGCTGCCACTTGAGACGCTGTCTTGGGTGAAGATCTCCCACTTGAAGTCGGCTCCGCTCTTGAACGAGAACAGTGACGGTCGGCTCGCGTCGGACACGATGGCGACCTCCATGTCCTGCGCGGCCTTGTAGAGTGCGACGGTGCCGTTGATGTCAACATTGCCAATGAGGCTCACCTGCGGGCTGCCTGTGGCAACAATGATGCGAGCCGTCCCCGCCACATCCTGTATCTCGCCGCTAGCAGCCAGCCGGATGTGGCCAGAGGCGGTCAGCAGGCCCGCGATAGTTGGAGCTGTTGTCCAAGCCAGCGTGGTTCCACTGGGCTGGAGCACCGAGCCGGCAGATCCTCGCGCCAGCCTGATTGCCGTATCCGCGCCAGAACCTACAGCTAGATCACCATCAGCGTCCCAAATGACATCGGTAGCTACATCACCACCACCACCACCACTGATGGCCGTCCAGCCTGTCGCTCCGTCGTTATTAACATAGAGCTTGTTGTTCAGAGTGTCCCAGTAGGGCGTTCCTTCGGGTGCTGTGTGGGTCGGGGCACCCGAGCCTCGTTGTGGTAGGGGCGCCAGCCCGGTCAAGGCAGCGGCACCGCTGATTGTCCCTAGGCCTACATGCAGGTTGTTGGTGGAACCAGCATCGAGCTGAACCTTGAAGTCAGGCGGACTGCTGGGGCCGAACACGCTATTCTTGAACTTGCCGATGATGTAGGGATTGACATTGTCGATGAGGTCGAACCCGACGATGCTGGCTTGGAAGTCTGCATCGTCGCTGAAGATGAACGGGTCGGCGGTGCTGCTGCCAAGGGCGAAGCTGCCGCCAACGAACCTGAAGATCGTAGGATCGGCCGTGCCGCTGCAGGACTGGATGTAGACGGACCCGGTGGATCCAGCAGGCGCCGGGAACACACAGGCGGTGAACGTGACGTCGCCGCCGCCGCCGTTCTTCACGATGTCCGCCAGTGTGCAGTTCGTGAAGTGGAAGATATTGAGGCTGCCGCTGCTGGTGAGAACACCGTCGATCCTGCAGTTGACGAAGTCGTGGTTGCCAAGAGAGGCGGCATCCCAGTCTTGGTCGCCGGTGAGCTCGCAGTCCGCGAAGGTGACCCCGGCCGAAGCATCCGCAGGAGAGTACTTCGCCACGATGCAGCGCCGGAAGCTGGAGTCTAGGAGGGTGGCATCCAGCTCACCCTCGATCTCGCAGTCCTCCCAGTGGGTCTGTACGTCAGCAACTGTTCCCAGCACGGAGGCCGTGGCCTGCGTGATCAGAGCCATGCCCTCCCAGCGCAGCGATGAGGGAGTATTCGTTGGGAGATCACCGATGATGTCCTCCCAAGACTCACCGCCGGCCGTGGCCGACGCCAAGGCCTTGACGTACTTCGTGCCAGCGGTGCTGCCTGATACCAGAACTTGGTCAGAAGCCGGGTCGTAGACCGCATCCCATGTGACAGCGGTAGCCGGTGGCGTAGGCAGATCTCGCGCTGTCCACGTAGTCCCACTATCGGTAGACTCCATGATGGCCCAAGCGGCATCAACACCGTCGGTCACCGGGACCCGAATACCAACAAGGTGCTGCCCGGCGCCCAGCCACTGGCCCTGCGTGAACAACACCATGTTGTCCTCGTCGGCCGCCGCATCAGTGTAGCGGAGCTGCCAAGTCGCCCCTTTGTTGTCGCTGGTGTAGATCTTACAGTTGGAAGAGGTGAGCTCTCGATTGGCAATGACGATACGGCCTGATGGAAGCATCATGGCCCTGAACGCCTGCCCGTTGGCCGTTAGGACAAAGTTGTTACCACTCGCGACCGTAGCTTGGTACTCCGTCCAAGTCGACCCCCGATCCTCCGTCATGTAGACGATCACGCCGTCATCCCCACCCGCCGGAGCAAAATTAGACGCCGAGATGAGAGCGATGATATTTGGATTGGTGGGGTGGCACAGAAGCGCGTAGGGGTATCTAGCAGCCGCGGCGAAGGTCAGAGTGGCACGTAGAGTCCACGTGAGCGTCGCCCCATCAGAATCTGAGGACCAGATCTCCGTCCGGATGGGGTGGGCTGTGGTGGTTCCGCGCTTCCGGGCTGCCCAGATCCGACCACCAGCATCCCTAGCAACTCTGGAGAAGTGGTTGATCTCATCGCCTGTTGCTGACCGCTCTGTAGTACAGGTCTCATCACCTACCACCGTGGCTGCCCAAGTAGCTCCGCCGTCAGTGGAGCGAACCATCTCGCGGTTGCACTCGTTGCCGGCGCTTTGAGAGGTCGGGTCAGGGAAACCTCCCACGCTGGTAACGAACCAGAGCTGATCAGTGAGAGCCCAAGGCCTAGGTCGTTCTGATGTGATAGTGGCAGGAAGGGCTACGTTCGTCCAAGGAGTGTCCAGATAGGAGATATCCCATGTTGAGGCCCCGCCGGCGTCGTGAACCAGAGCTAAGCCCATCGTCCCCTCAGCTGGCTCCATGACTGTGATGTTCTTGAAGTGCAGAACCTGCGTCGTGGAGATCGTCAGGCTCCGGATGGTGACCTTGTTGACACCCTCGCCGTACAGCCAGAGGTCACCTGTCAACGCCGCCGAGAAGACGACATCTTCGAAGTAGCTGCCGCCGTTTATGAGGATGCTGCGTTCCCCTCCGTCCGCCTCCGCTGCCTCCTCAGCGGCCTGCACGGTCTTGTACAGCTTGACTGAGCTGCCGGTGGCCATCAGAACTTGGACACCGTCGCTGCCCGAGTAGGTGCCATCGACGATGTAGTCGTAGTGAACGACACCACCAGAGGTCGAGGGCAACACGATAGTCGTACCATCGCCTCCGGTATCCTCAGAAGCGACCGCGGCCGCCGGGCCCAAGAAGGCTGGCCGGTAGGCCACGATGTGCAGCTCGTCGGCCGACGTCTTCTGAACCGTGAAGGTCACCCGGCCTGTCTCGTAGTTAACCGTGTAGCCTGTAGTGGCTTGGATCCCTCCCTCAGTGATCACGGCCGCGTAGCCGTCGCCGTAGCCGCTGTGCAGAAACAGATCGAGCACGGCGTCGTTGCGAAGCGCCACCCACACGTAGCCGCTGGTGTCCTCAGGATCAATAGTGAGGTCCTGGTCTATCTTCTCGATTACGTTGGTAGACTCAGCCGGCGGAGTGTTCGGGATCGGTACGTACCAGACAGGCATTAGACCCTCTTGGCAACCCACTCCACCAAGTCGTGATCGACTATCTTGTTCACCGCTTCCGTGTTATCAACGAAGGAGGCGATAGCAAGATTAGCTGTCGGGACATTCGCCGTGTGGGTGGCCACCAACGTCCCGTCGAAGTAGAACCTGACGGTTGCGGTATCCACAATCACGATCTTGAAGAAGTGTTGTGCATTGTTCTGCCCACCGGTAACCAAGGTAGCTGTCTCCAAACCGGTGACACTGCTGCGCGTCACGGCATACCAGTCTTGCTCGGTGCCGGTATCTATCTTCCTGAAGTAGACGCCATTGCTGGGCTCGCCGCCGACCCCCGGGAGTCCCACAGGCATCAGGCCTAGATAGACCCGCTCCTGAATGCGCGTGCCGGTGACCGTCGCAGCACGCCATAAAAGGATTGCTGGGACGCTGGCAGCGGCGATCGCGTAGTGCTCCAGTCCACTCTTCCGGGCGAGGATGGAGCTTCGAGAGTTGTTGGTAGTGCTCGTGTGGAGACCGAAGCTGGAGGGGTTGCCGTCGTGATCTCTCCACGCACCGCTGCCTACGAAATCAGCCTGCCAATCCACACGTCCTTGAGCTGTCTGTGTCGGTCCATCCTGAACCGCCATGAGGGTAAAGTCTTCGAAGAAGTACTCCGCCTTCTGCTTCAGCACCCGATCCACAAGCCACTCCGTACCATCGTCGAAGAAGAAGACCCCGAAGTCGCTGGCGTAGTAGGTGCGGCCGACAGTGCCGGCGGCCGGCATAGCAGCGAAGGTGCCGGTCAGGTATCGAGCATAGCCAGAGCCTTGAACACCATCCAGCAGATCCGCATCCAAGCCGCTGCCGGCGCCGCCTTTACCGGTGACCCCGTCGTGAGGGTGGCCTGTGGTGGGATCGAGGACGTCCTCCCTCAAGTCGTTGTACTGAGTGGCCAGTACTTGGTCGCCGGAAGCTACATCGCTGCTGACAGGCATGGTGATCTCCTACACTACCGGGAAGACGGTCCAGACGATGTTGAGGATGCTGCCTATCTGCTTCACGAACACCGGAGAGACCTCCACCCGGGACAGACCGGTGCCGGCGTGCTGATAGGTGCGGATGTAATCGAGGTTGAGGATGGCGCCGTTGTCCTTGGCAACCAGCAGCTCGAAGCCGATGATATCGGTCGTCACCGGGCTGCCTGTCGTCGAGGCGGCGGAGAAGAGCAGGTTGATAAAGTTCCAGCCGTTCACGAGGCTGGCCAGAGTCACCGTCCACGACCAGTAGTTGGCCGTGCTGACGGAGTAGAGACGGATGGTAACATCGCTTGTCAGCTTCGTCTTATCGGTTACGCTCAGCCACGCTTGCAAGGCTATATCCGCGGCGCTGCAGTCGATATTGGCCCAGCCGTCTTGGTAGAAGGAGCGGTTGCTGGGGCCAGCGCCGGTCACTGTCGCCTTCAAGGAGCCAGAGCCCTGCCGGCGGTCGGTGGCGTCCACGACCAAGGTCTGCAGCGTGCCAGTCTGCCACGTACCAAGAACCTGACAGCTATCGAGGAGGACGACAGACGCGTCCTGTTCGAACATCATCACTTCGCTGATGCTCACAGCGATATCCTCCGCCTTGAAGACGACACGGAAGACAGTGCTGGTAGTCGACATCTGCGGAACGATGGCCAAGGAGTTACGGAAGACCTCGCTGACCAAGGCGGTAACAGCCTTCTGATCTCCGCCCACAGTCCCTACACCGATACCCATGTATGCCGGCAGGACCCAGCCTAGAGGATTGCTGACAGCATTGTAGACGCCCTTGCCTGCCAGCCAGCGGATCACCTGCGTGCGAAAGAAGTAGGTGAGCGTGTTGTCCAGCAGGCGCCGCTGGATGACCCGGCCGTCCAGCACCTCCTCGAGCAGCACGACACCGCGGAAGCCTAAGAGATTGTTCATAGCCACTCCGCTCCCTCTGACCAGAGGATGTTGTCGAGCACCCTGCTCCAAGTCCCTACAGCTCCCCACTTCGGAGTCAGCGACGGCTGAGTGTCATCAAGAACGACGTCCTCGGTGAACGTCACCGTATCCTCCTTGCTGGTTATCCTCACCGTCGTACTGTGGACAGTGCTGCGCTGCAGCCGGTTGTGCTGATCGAACAGCTCCCGGATGATCCTTGTCAGCTCCGTTGTTCCTCTTGGCATCAGCTACCCCTGAATCGCCCGGTTGGCGAACTCTACCGTCGTTTCGAAGAGGATTACGCCGCCGGGCTCTCCCTTCACCCTCTTAGTCACCTGCTGGGCCCAGACCGGGATATCTATCTTCACGGCCGTCTTCCAGTACGTCTCGGCATCGTAGAGATCCCGCTTGCTGGAGGAGAGGTCGAACGTCTGGCCGGCTCGCCAGCCGCCTACCACCTGCGTACGGAAGGTGCCGTTGACCTCCGGCCATGCCGTCTGGTTGAGGATCATCGTCCCGTAGGCCTCGGCGGCCTCTTGGCTGCCCAAGCGGACATCGCCCAAGGAGATGACGTGTTCATAAACACCACCGCCGTTGACCCCCCAAGTGACACCCTCTCGGTCGGCCATCATCTTCTGGCTGTCGTCGTCCTCCACCATGAAGATGAGATCCTGTCGCATCGGCGTGGTCGTAGCGTTCAGGATCTCGTTGGGCTCGAGGTCAACCTTACCATCCTCCAGAAGAGGGAAACGAAGGCCCCAGTTGATCAAGCAGACGTAAACCGTGCCCGCCTCACCACGCAGAGTGCCCTCATCGCTGCTGAGTGGGTCAAGGGACACGTTCCACTCCGTCACCGACCCATCAGGCTTGATCGAGGTTACCTCCGTGCTCTCGACCCCCTCAGGCTCGGAGAACAGCTTGTAGAAACTGGCCACACCGTCGCTGATGAAAGTATCCGTACGGCTGTTGGAATCTGGTACGGAAGCATCCTTCAGGTACACCCGGTTCTTGATCTGGCTGATGTCTTCCGACCACGACAAATCCCCCAGATCCTCGTCGGTGTCGACGTCGTAGATATTGCCAGTCAGCGGCGACACGAAGCTCGGAGGCGGGATGAAGTGAACAACCTTGTCGAAGTCGACGTACCAGACGTAGTTGCTGAGATTGGCCAGCTGGTCGAGGATCGCCGTCACCGCCATGTAGTCGTATTGCTGCTCGGGGATGACCACCCCGTCTTGGATGTCGGTGAGATCGACAGCGAACTCGCCGGCGAAGTCGGTCAGCACCGTCTTAACGATGTTGCCAGCCAGATCGGGTCCGATCTCTTGGTAGATGGCCAGCAGCCTGTCCAGCCGCCGCGCATAGTCGCTGCAGCTGACGGAGTAGGCATAGGCATCCGGGTTGATCAGGTGCGTCTCGTCCACCGTCGTGATCTCACCACCGAACTCCTTCACCGCATCAACGGTCAGGATGATCTCATTGCCACCCACCGGCCGGACGTCTGGATCGGCCACAAGATCAGCAGCGGTGATGATCATCTCGAAGGTCATGGTATCCGACCTCGCCGGCACGCTGTCAGAAACCTCGATCGACAGGAGCTGGATGAGGTCTGTTCGGTCGACACCTCCGATGGTGATTGTCAGCGCCATGACAGAATCCCCTCAGACGCACTGAGAAGACCGTCAGCGGGGGAGTAAAGACGAGAGGGTGTCCTACCACTCCACAGAAAGAAGCCTGCCGCCGTCGCGTCGCTGAGCTCGTCTGGTGACACGTTAGCCCCTCGACAGCGCCCTGCGGGTCCCGTGACGCACCCGCTTCATCTGGTGGTTGGTGATGATCTCGGCCAGCTCCCTCATGCCGTTACTGCCAACGACGTTGCCGTGGACGTTGATCTCGAAGGTGTCGCCGCCGGCCGCGGCCATGGCCGGGCGCATCGCCATATTGCCAAGGATCGACTGTGTCTGCTGGTTGCTGTAGACACGGCTTCCTGACGGAGCAGCGATCAGCTCCTTGCCCTGCTCGCCGACAACCGCAAGGCCTATCCGGCCACCAAGGGCCATGGTCTGGATCTTGGCGTCCAGAGCATTCAAAGCTGCCAGCTTGGGTCCAACAGCAGCCTTGATGGCCTCTATCTGGTTGACCAGCCAGAAGGCCAGCCCGGCTTGCGCGTCTTGGCTGGCCTGCGCCAGCCTCCTAGCAAAATCGGAGGCCCTGGATATCAGAACGGCTATCTCAGCCTTTAGAGTGATCCACTGAAGCAGCTCTCCCACAGAGAGCTTCGTGATGGCTTCAGGCCCAATCGTCACCCTGGCTATCTCGTCGGCTATAGCCGCAGCAGCAGTAGCGATCCTGCTCTTGGCCATATCCAGACCTGTGGCCATGGCAGTAGCAAACACGGAGGCAAGGTTGCTCCCTGCGGTCGTAAAGATGCTCTTCTGAGCCTCGATCCCTGTCGCCGTTTTGCGGAGAGAAGACGCAATGTCGGACTGCTTCGAGTCCATCCCATCGATGAGGCTCTGCATTACCACCCGGCCGTTGTTCCTCAGAAGAACGGCATCTGCAGTCTCTGGTCCCTTCCAGCCGACGATCTTGTCCTTCAGACTTCCCAGCCAGCTCTTTACGTCTGGCAGCATGTCCTCCATGCCATCGATGAGGCCACCCAAAATCGACTCGCCGATACCGAACAGAGTCTGGGAGATGGTGAAGGCCGTACCGATCGCTGACCTGATACGTTCTAGCAGGCCACCAAACCATGGCTTCAGACTACTGTCCCAGAAGGAGGTGATCCCGTTGTAGAAACCGGTCAGCAGGTCCTTCCCCCTCTGTACCAGCGTCAACACAAGGTTGCCCAAGGCTGCGAGAATCCTTGCCGGCAGGCCGGCGAAGTAGGCGACGATATCGTTCATCATCTCGGGAATAATGCTGGCACCGACCAGTTCCCGGGCCAGCGTCCTGAAGAAGTTGATCACGCTGTTGACTAGTTCTGTGACCCAGCGGATGACACGGCCGGGCAGGCCCGCGAAGTAGCCAACCACCTCGTCGACAAGAACCCTCACGGTGTCGACTACGTTGTCCTTGAGAAGGCCGAAGCTTTCTGTCACGATGACCGCCAGCAGCTCGACTATCCCCGAGATCACGTCCACCAGCAGCTTGAGCTCTTCAACCATCAGGTTCAGAGGAGCCATAGCGAGATTCTTGGCATTCTGCCATGCCGCAGCCCAGTTTCCAGACAGCAGGTTACCGATCAGTTCGATGACGTTCCGGAACACTGTGACGAAGAAGTCCAGCATGACAATCAAGGACTTCAGCGCGGCTATGGCTATCTTCGTGGCCGGGCCAAGTGACTGCTGCAGCACCGACGCCAACCGCTCCAGCCAGTTCACAACCAGCATGATCGCTATGCGGAGAGTGACCCTGAGGATATCGGCCACCGTTTCCAGCACGGGGGTGTAGTAGGCCTTCAACACATCAGCGGTCTTCTCAAACATTGTCAGCATAGTGCCCATGACAGGCCCAGTGGCGAACCCGACGATGTCCCCGAATATCCTGATTAAAGCAAGATCGAGGTCGATCAAAGCCTTTGTCACAGGGCCGCCAGTAACACCTTCGAAAAGGATCTTGAACGAGCTGGCCAGCCCTGCCACGTTCTCTCCCAGCTTCTGCAATGGGGTCCCGAGAGAGGACAGCGATCCAAGGATCTCTGCTATGGGAATCTGGAACTTCAGATCGGGCAGCTTTAACCCCCCGAACATCGCATTGAACTGATCCTGCACCCAGCCGACAATATCCGTGATCCCCTTTCGGAAGCCAGTCAAGATCTGCTGGTTACTACCGAGTCCAATACCTGCAGCTACCAAGACCGCGACGATCGGATTTAGAACTGCCGCACCGAGCACAATTGCTATCTTGCCCAACGTGCTACTGGCAACCTCTTGGATATAACCACCGAGTACGGACAGACCTTCGAGGAAAGCTGCCCTCACACGCTTGTCGAGCCAGATGTCCAGACCCATCGAGGCGAGAGCACCAACTATTGCCCCGATGATCGCACCGGGTATGGCACCTACGCCAGCGAAGGGGGCCCCAGCAGCAGCACCGACAAGGGCACCGCTGATGGCTCCGAAGATAGCATCGACGAGTAGGAGAGCTGCCCCCTGGAACTTGGCCGGGACAAACGCCTCTATAGCTCCTCTGGAGAAGACTTCCGAGATGAGAAGGAACAGGTTCCAACCGGTGAAGATGCTCTTGACCATCGCTGGGAGGCCCTTGGCCAACGCCATCAGACTGTGAGACAGCGATTGCCGAATCATCCGGAACACTGTTGTGAATGGTGCAATCGCTAGACGGGGAGGCGCCGTGAAGCCCTTGATCAGAACCTCAACCAGCTCGCTGGGTGTCGTCGCGGCTATCTTCCGAAGCTGGGTCATCTTCAGCATGTCGCCGATCGGGTTGCCGAAGTCCTCGACAAAGAACTTGGCGAACGCCTTCGCTGCCCGGAAGAAGGCAACCCTCTTTGGGACCATCTCGTCTACCGAGTCTGCCACAGCCTCTCCAAGCTTACGGGCGTTGGTATCGATAGTGTTCAGAATGGTCTCAGCGCTTGCCTTGTATTCTCGATTCAGGCCATCTGTGCCCTTGAGCATGTCATCGACGGCGCTATCTAGAGACTCCACCACGTCCCGGCCCAAGCCGTTGTCGATAGCCTCGACCATGTCGTCGGCAGAGGACTTGAGATTGTCGATGGCCGGCTGGAACAGCCTCCGCACGGCCCTGCCGAGACCGCTTCCACCACGCCCCTGAAGGCCTCGAATGAAGGAGTCCAGACCAAGAAGAACCCCGTGCAGAGCAAGGACAGCGATATGAGATGGCTGCGCCAGCGACATCAGGCCGCCAGCCAGCTGGACGAAGAAGTCCTTCAGTTGCCCGAACAGCGGCCCCAGATTCAGGTCCTTCAAGAAACGGGCAAGGATCCGCAGCCAGTCCACTACCGGCTTGATCAACTGGAGGAAGTACCGGAACGCGTTAGCCGCGATCCGCACGAACTTTGCTAGGACGATGAGGGCCCTGGATATCAGCACCATCAGCTTGAGGGCTAGCATCATCGCCCCGACCATGCCCTTACGACCACGTTATTGAACTTGTCGGCATCGGGGAAGAGAATCCGGAAAGCGGTACGCAGGTTGGCTAGGAACTGCCGCCAGAGATCCATTGCCGGCTTGGAGGCCATGAAGCTACGAACCATCTTGGCCACCACATTGATCAGGTTAGCTAGGCTGTTTATAGCCGGAGCCAAGACGTCTCTTGCAAATGGCTCGGTGACGTCGCGGAGGAAGCCGTTGAATGCCTCCCTGACCCGACTCATGGCACCCGGCAGCGTCCGTGCAAACTTCTCCGCAGCTCCTTGGTACCGCTGCAGCAACTTGATGACGAACTCGGCACGGGCGCCGCGGGACATCTCGTTGAGGTCATCAAGGCCCTCGTTGAAGATCTCCGGAATGACACCCATCACCGAACCCAACGACTCCAACGAGCCTTTCTCACGGCCAACAGCTTGTGTCAGCAGGCTCGCAGCCTCGGAGATCTCCAGGCCGAAAGTACGAGCGAAGTCTGCCACGAGGTCATGCTGGTTCAGAAGGGGCTGCAGACCCTCGCGCTGGAACGCCTGCATCGCCTTCAACGAGTCCGCCCAGCCGAAGCCAAGCCTCCGGGCGAGATCGTCAGTGACACGAAGAGCAGCTCCCACTTCCTTGAAGGATCCCAGCTGGCTGGTCAGTTCGAACCGTGTCTTCTGCATCTCCGCGCCGAAGGTCTTGGCAGCAGAGATGAGGCTGGTGTACATCTTGATAAGGCCGCCAAGTACAATGGTGAGTGCCATGACTGCCAGCTGCACCCGGACGACACCGAACCGCATGAAGATAAGACCGAAGCCAGCGAATAGGATATTGCCTCGGAGAAGGGCCATGGCTGTCATGACGCCCTGTGTGGCAGACTGCAGGAACAGCAGCGACTGAGCAGTAGCTCCGGTATGAGTAGCGAAGCCTACTTGGTGCTTCTGGACCTCCTTCAGACGCAGACTCTCTTGCTGGAGGAGCTGGTTCGTCCGCTCCAGTAGCGGCTGAGTAGTTCTAAGGGCGGCTTGGCCGGCCGCAGACACAGTCGACCCTTTGCTGGTGGCCTCCTCGATGGCAAGGATGATCCCCTGTAGCGCCTGTGGCCGTATTTGAGCTCCGGGACGGAGAAGGTTCTCCAGTGCCTGCGCGATATTGAGCAACGGCTGGTTGGCCTTCAAGGCCGCGCTGGTGATATCCCGTAGCTGTGTAACAAGTGGTTTGAACTGATCTTGAGCCATCTGGGAGGTCGTACCAGCTCGTTCGACTGTCGTCATGTACTGCTGGAAGGCGGCGATGGCCGGCTGCAAGGCCTCACCGGCCCTCGCGCTGACCCCCTGCACAACATTCAGCAGGCCTTCCT
>Ga0209341_10000871_pt1 | contig 30667 bp, 29 predicted proteins | sample RifCSP13_2_FD_184020 | JGI IMG/M metagenome (GOLD analysis project Ga0209341, IMG submission 184020) | Soil microbial communities from Rifle, Colorado - Rifle CSP2_sed 13_2 (SPAdes) (version 2) | ecosystem: Environmental > Terrestrial > Deep subsurface > Rock core/Sediment | place: Rifle... | reverse complement strand
AACGCGTGCGACTCCTGCGCGGTCTCCGGGGTGGCGGTTCGGCCGGTTCCGATCGCCCAGACCGGCTCGTACGCGATCACCAGCCGTTCGTGCCTCGGGATCGCGGCCACCTGCCGCGCGAGGACGGACTCGGTCTCGTCGGCCTCGCGCTCGGCCTCGGTCTCCCCCACGCACGCGATGACCGCGAGGCCGGCCTCGAGGGCGGCTTCGGCGCGCCGCCTTACGGTCTCGTCCGTCTCATTGAAGTGCTGCCGGCGCTCGGAGTGGCCGACGATCGCGCCCTTCACCCCGAGCTCGAGCAGCATCGGTGCCGAGACCTCGCCCGTGTACGCGCCTTCGAGCTCCCAGTGCACGTTCTGCGCGTACACGCGCACCGCGCTCTCCGCGCCGAGGCCCTGGATCGCAGCCTCCAGCGAGACGAAGGGCGGGCAGACGACGACCTCGACCCCGGGTGTGCGCTCGGGCAGGTGCCGCATCCGCGTCGTGAACGCCCTCGCCTCGTGCGCCCCTTTGAACATCTTCCAGTTGCCCGCGATGAGCACTCGTCATGCCTCCGGAATCGCAGCCACGCCGGGAAGCTCCTTGCCCTCGAGCAGCTCGAGCGAGGCGCCGCCGCCGGTCGACACCCACGACACGCGGTCAGCGAGCCCGAGCTCGTGGAGCGCCCGCACCGAGTCCCCGCCGCCCACGACCGTATAGCCGTCCACGGCGGCCACGGCTTCCGCGACGGCCTTCGTCCCCTTCGCGAAGCGAGGCCACTCGAAGACCCCCATGGGCCCGTTCCAGAACACCGTCGCCGCGCCGGCGATGAGCTCTCCGAAGCGCCGGCGCGTCGCCGGGCCGATGTCGAGCCCGAGCCACCCCTCGGGCACGTCCTCGAAGGGAGTGACACGCGTCTGGGCGTCCGGCTCGAACGCCGCCGCTGCGACCACGTCGAGGGGCAGCCAGACGGCGAACTGGAGCGGGTTGTCGTCCCGCAACTCCTCCGCCATCTTCCCGCCCACGAGGACGGCGTCGGCGCGCCCGCCGAGGTGCTCGAGGACGCCGAGCTTGTCCTCGACCTTCGCGCCCCCGGCGACGAGAACGAACGGCCTCTCGACGTCGTCGAGCAGGCGGCCGAGCATCTCCAGCTCCAGCTCAAGCAGGAGGCCCGCGTAGGTGGGAAGCACGTGCGCGACCCCCTCGGTCGACGCGTGCGCCCGGTGAGCGGAGCCGAAGGCGTCGTTCACGTACAGGTCGAATCCATCGGCGAGCCGCCGCGCGGTCTCGGGATCGTTTCTCGTCTCCCCAGGGTCGAAGCGCGTGTTCTCGAGCACGCGGACGCGGCCGTCCGGGAGAAGCTCGCGCAGCCGCTCCGCGACGGGCGCGATCGCGAAGGCCGGGTCCGGCCCTTTGGGTCGGCCGAGGTGCGAGCAGACGGCGAGCTCCGCCGCCCCGTTGTCGAGCAGGTACCGGAGCGTCGGGAGGGACGCGCTGATCCGCGTGTCGTCCGCCACACGGCCGCCGTCGAGCGGGACGTTGAGATCGGCCCGCACGAGGACGCGCTTCCCCGCGATGTCAGCGGCCCGTACCGAGCGCGGCCGGTGCACGGCTAGCGCGCGCAAGACCGGAATCCGCTCGCGCGGATTCCGGTCGCGCTGAGATCCCTGAAGGCGGCCGCTCCGCGGCCGCTGGGTTTGTGACTCGCACTAGTCACTGGTCAGGAGCCCGCCGATGAGGTCGACGAGCCGGCACGAGTACCCCCATTCGTTGTCGTACCAGCCGAAGACCTTGACCGTCGAGCCGCGCACCATCGTCAGCCCGCTGTCAAAGATGCACGAGTAGGCCGAGCCGTTGACGTCGGTGGAGACGAGCGGATCCTCGGAGTACTGGAGGATCCCGGTGAGCGGCCCGTCGGCGGCTGCGCGATAGGCGGCGTTCACCTCCTCGACCGTCGTCTCCCGCCCGAGGCCGACGACGAGGTCGGTCAGGGAGCCCGTGGCGATAGGCGCACGCACGGCGATCCCGTCCACCTTCCCCCTGAGCTCGGGCAGGACGAGCCCGATCGCCTTCGCGGCTCCCGTCGATGTCGGAATCAGGTTGATTGCCGCCGCGCGCGCCCGCCGGAGGTCCTTGTGGGGGAAGTCGAGGATCACCTGGTCGTTCGTGTACGCGTGAATCGTCGTCATGAAGCCGGTCTCGATCCGGCCCAGGTCATGGAGCACCTTGGCGAGCGGGGCGACGCAGTTCGTCGTGCACGAGGCGTTCGAGATGATGTGGTGTGAACCGGGGTCGTACGCCGCGTCGTTCACCCCGAGGACGATCGTGATGTCCGGATCGGTGGCCGGGGCCGAGATGACGACCTTCTTCGCGCCCGCATCGAGGTGCTTCTGGGCGCCGGCACGGTCGGTGAAGATCCCGGTCGACTCGACGACGACCTCGACGCCGAGCTCACCCCACGGCAGCGCGGCGGGATCGCGCTCCGAGAGCATCTGGACCTCCTCCCCGGCCGCGCGCAGGACACCATCCGCGAGCTCGACATCCCCTTGGAACGGCCCGAGGTTGGAGTCGTAGCGGAGCAGGTGGGCCATGGTGTTCGCGTCGCCCAGGTCGTTCACCGCGACGATCTCGACATCTGCAGTGAGGGCCTGCTGCGCCCGGAAGAAGTTTCGGCCGATGCGGCCGAACCCGTTGATGCCGACGCGAATGCCCATCCTCTCTCTCCTCCGTCTCTTTTCCGAGGTCTCGTGATCCGAAGGCGAGTCTAACGGCGGATGTCGGGGCCCAGCTCGCACGAGCGGTGGGCCGGGGAAGGAGCTCCGAGGATGACCCCTCCCCCGATTTGCCGCGTCCCGTTCCGCACGGCAGAAGGGGTCTGGATCCGCCGCAGGACACGCGTGCGCCCACCGTTCCGGGGAGTATCGTCGAACGTGCGACTCCGGACAATCCCGCCGGAGTCAGCCGGCGAGCTCTTCCAGCCGTCGCAGGCGCCGGTGCATCGCGGCCTTACTGGCCCGGGGATCGGTGCGGGCGGCGAGCTCGCGGAGTGAGTCGGCCGGATGTCGCAGGCGGAGCTCGGCGGCCTCACGGAGAGCCACCGGGAGCCGCTCCAGACGCCCCTCGGCGCGCAGGCGCTGCGCCGCTTCGAGCTGGGGCTGTGCCGCCCTGCTCGTCCGGACGAGGTTCGCGTGATCCGCGTTGGCGAGACGGTTGGCCTGAGCGCGCGTCGTGGCAAGGACGGCTCGTTCCTCGAGGGCGAGGACCGTCTCGGAGGCACCCGCGAGGGCGAGGAACGACTCGATCGCGTCCCACCCCTTCGCATACGCGCCTGCGTGCGTGGGTCGCTCGACGACCCCGAGCCGTACGCCGACCTCGTGCGCTGTCTCCCGGAGGAAGTGTGCAGCTTCCGGCGAGGCCGACCTCAGCTCGAGATGCGCCGAGCGCCGCGTCGAGAGCGAGCCGCCGCCGAGGAACGCGCCTCGCAGATACGCGGCCCTGCAGCACGCGCGGGCGACGACCCGGCGCAGTGGTCGCTCGAGTGGAGCGTGCCGGCGGTCGAGCACGCCCGACGCAACGAGAACACGGAGGGCCTGCTCGCCTCCTTCCACATGGAGCTGGTAGCGGGTCGCCCGATCGAAAGCCTGCAGCCGGTACGTCCGGATCTCCGAGCGGATCCCCTCGTCCCGCAGCAGGGCGAACGCGCGACGGGCGACCGCTCCACTTGCCACGTCGAGATGGAGCGCCCACGCACCGTGCGCCCGCAGGTGCAGGCTCCCGGCCGAGTGGAAGAGCGCCGACAGCTCGGCGAGCCGATCGCACTCCCGGACGGGCGCGATCTGCGCCAGCTCCTCGCGCACGTCTTCCGACGTCGTCACAGGACGACGCCCTCGAGCGCGAGCAGCCGGCGCTTGACCGGGACGCCGTCCGATCCGTACGAGCCGATCCCACTTGCGCCGACGACGCGATGACATGGAAGGAGGAGCATGAAACGGTTGCGCGCGCAGAACGTGCCGACCGCCCGCTGCGCTCCTGGGTATCCGGCAAGCGCGGCGAGCTCTCCGTAGCTCACGACTTCGCCACGGGAGACGGTGCGCAGGGCGGTTGCGACCGCGTGTTGGAACGGGGTGCACCAGCCGAGATCGAGCGGGACATTGTCGAGCGGGACGTTGTGGCCCGCCAGGAAGGCCTCGAAGCGGCCGACGAGGTCCTGGGGGTCGACTCCCAGCTCGGTGCCGGCAGCGCCGCGGACACGGCGGCTCGATCGGCGCACATTAGGCACGAAGTCGTCGACCTCCCGCGAGGCCGCCTCGCATACGGTGTCGGATGGGGGGCGGAGCGCCCCCTCGAGGGGGGCTGCGCCGGGTGGCGCTGCGATGCCACTGCCGGCTTCGACCGCGGCCGCCGCGCCGAAATCGAAGTCGTGGGCGAGTACGAGCCGCTCGGACGTCCAGAGCTCGCCGACGCCCCAGCCGGGGACCGCGTACCGCGTCCGTTCCGCCCGCACCCCGTCCGACTCTACAATCGCCCACATGAGCGCCCCCGGAATCTTCACGCCCCCGCGCGCCGTCAACGAGCCGATCAGGTCCTACGCGCCCGGCACACCCGAGCGCGCGGAGCTGAAGGCCCGCCTCCGCGAGATGGAGAGCGAGCGAATCCGTATCCCGCTCGTCATCGGCGGGAAGGACGTCTACACGGACGAGACCTACGAGGCGGTTCTGCCGCACCGCAAGAGCCACGTCCTGGCGGACGTCAGCAAGGGTGGGCCCGAGCACGTCCAGCAGGCGATCGACGCCGCCCGCGCCGCGCACGCCGACTGGTCCCGGACGCCGTGGCACGAGCGCGCGGCGGTCTTCCTCCGCGCCGCTGAACTCCTCGCGGGGCCCTGGCGTGCGACGCTGAACGCCGCGACGATGCTCAACCAATCGAAGACCGTGCACCAGGCGGAGATCGACGCTGTCTGCGAGATGGTCGACTTCTGGCGCTTCAACGCCGAGTACGTGGTCCGCATCTACTCCGAGCAGCCCTACTCGCCGACCGGGACCTGGAACCGGATGGAGTACCGGCCGCTCGAGGGATTCGTCTTCGCGGTCAGCCCGTTCAACTTCACGTGCATCGGCGGAAACCTCTCGACCTCGCCCGCCCTGATGGGAAACACGATCGTGTGGAAACCGGCCTCGACGGCGTCCGTGTCGGCCTACTACCTGATGCGCCTCCTCCAGGCGGCCGGCCTCCCGGACGGCGTCGTCAACCTCGTCTACGGGTCTGGCGCGGCGATCGGAAACCCGGCCCTCTCGAGTCCCGATCTCGCGGGAATCCACTTCACCGGCTCGACCGAGGTCTTCAACGGTATGTGGGAGACGGTCGGAGCGAACATCTCCTCGTACCGAAACTATCCGCGCATCGTCGGCGAGACCGGCGGCAAGGACTTCATCCTCGCGCACCCATCCGCCGAGGCGGAGGCCGTCGCGACTGCGATTGTGCGCGGCTCGTTCGAGTACCAGGGTCAGAAGTGCTCGGCGGCGTCGCGGCTCTATGTTCCGTCGAACCTCTGGCCGGAGGTGAAGGAGCGCCTCGTCGAGGACGTCGCCACCATCAAGATGGGCGACCCGGCAGACTTCGAGAACTTCATGGGCGCCGTCATCGACTCCTCGGCGTTCCGGACCCACAGCGAGGCGATCGAGGAAGCGCGCTCGGCGGGTGCCGAGATCCTCACAGGAGGAGAGACGGACGACTCCGAAGGCTTCTTCGTCCAGCCGACCGTGATCACCACCGACGACAAGGGCTTCCGCCTCCTGCGGGACGAGCTCTTCGGGCCGATCGTGACCACGTACGTGTACGACGAGCGCCGCTGGGACGACACGCTCCGCGTCGTCGACGAAACGGCGCCGTACGCGCTTACCGGTGCTGTCTTCGCGACCGAGCGCGCGGCGATCGAGCAGGCGCAGGACACGCTTCGCTACGCGGCGGGGAACTTCTACGTGAACGACAAGCCGACGGGGGCCGTCGTCGGGCAGCAGCCGTTCGGGGGCTCCCGGGCGAGCGGGACGAACGACAAGGCAGGCTCGATGTGGAACCTCATCCGCTGGGTCACGCCGCGGACGATCAAGGAGACGTTCCTCTCGCCGACGGACTACCGGTACCCGTTCCTCGCGCCGGACCGCGACGGGAAGAGCTAGCAAGGACAATCAGGCGTGATCCGCGTCCTCGACGGGATCGACGCCTTCCTCGACCAGCTGACGTCGGTCGACCTTTTCCCGGCCGTGCTGGCGATCCTTGCCCACGTTGCACGGCTCGCCTGCACGAGCACCGCGTGGCGAAACGTCCTCGCGGCCGCGTATCCGGACCGAAGCGTCCGCCGCCTCCCCATCTTCGGCGCCTACCTCGCCGGTGTCGGCGTCAACGCGATCATGCCGATCCGCGCCGGAGACGCGGTCCGCATCGTCCTCGCCCACCGGGCCGTTCCCGGCAGCACGTACACGACCGTCGTCTCGAGCACCCTCGTCCTCGCCATCTTCGATGCCACGGCAGCCTCGTCCCTGCTCGTGTGGGCCGCCGTGACACAGGACGCGCTCCCCCCGCTCGGCGAGCTCCCCGACCTGCCGAGCTTCGACTTCGCGTGGCTCCTCGACCATCCGCTCACGACCGAGCTTCTGCTGGCCGGCGTCCTGATCGCGGCGGTCCTCGTCGGCATCTGGATCGGTGGACACGTCGCCGACTTCTGGGCGCGTGTCCGGCAAGCGTTCGCCGTCGTGCGCCAGCCGGCGCTCTACCTGCGCTCGGTCGCCTCGTGGCAGGCAGCCGACTGGGGATTCCGTTTCGTCACGATCTGGTTCCTCCTCGACGCGTTCGACATCCCGCAGTCCCTCCAGAACGTGCTGCTCGTCCAGGTCTCGGCCAGCGTGGCGACGCTGATCCCCCTGACGCCTGCGGGGATCGGCACGGAGCAGGCCTTCCTTCTCTACGTCTTCCGGGGCGCCGTTCCCGCTCCCGATCTGCTCGCGTTCAGCGTCGGCATGAAGCTGACCACGGTCACGACGAACGCCGTCGTGGGCTTCGCGGCGATCGCCGTCACCCTCCGGACGCTGCGGTACTCGAAGGCGCTCGGCCCGGGGGGTGCTCAGTCGTAGGTCAGGAAGGGCCGGCCTTGTGCAGCTGGGCGTAGAGCGCGCGGGCCGTCTTCTGCGGGAGACCCGGGACGCCCTCGAGCTCTTCCTGCGAGGCCTCGAGGAAGCGCTCGACCGAGCCGAAGTGGCGCAGGATCGCGCGCCGCCGCACGGGGCCGATTCCGGGCAGGGTCTCGAAGATGGTCTCCATCGCCTTCGTCCCGCGCCGCCGGCGATGGTAGCGGAGCGCGACGCGGTGCGCCTCGTCGCGAGCGCGCTGCAGGAGCTGCAGCGCCGGGCTGTGCCGGTCGAGCGCGATCGGCTGCGACACCCCGGGAACGAAGACTTCCTCCTCGCGCTTCGCGAGCGAGATGATCGCGACCCGGGGGAGGTCGTACTCGTCCATCGCAGCGCGGGCGGCCGCCAGCTGTCCCTTTCCCCCGTCCACGACCACGAGATTGGGCGTCGCCGAGAAGCTCTCGTCCGGCTCCTGCTCGCGCGCTCGCGCGAAGCGGCGCGCGACCACCTCCCGTATCGCACCCACGTCGTCCTGGCCCGCGAGGCCGCGGACGGCGAACGTCCGGTAGTGGGCGTTCTTCGACCGCCCGTCCACGAAGACCGCCATCGAGCCGACGATCGACTCCCCCTGGATGTTCGAGACGTCGAAGCACTCGATCCTGATCGGCAGGCTCTCAAGGTTGAGGACCTCGCGAAGCTCCTCGAGCGCCTCGAGGCGCCGCCGGCGCTGCTCTTCACGCTGCGCGGCGTCCGTCTCCAGCGCAAGCCGCGCGTTTTCCACGGCGAGCTCGACGAGCCGCCGCTTCTCTCCCCGGGCGGGCGCGCGGACCTCCACCGACGACCCACGCCGGGCGGTCAGGAACTCGGCGATCGGTGCCGTGTCCTGCGTCCCTCGCGGCACGAGCACCTCGGGCGGGACGCTCGGCGTCGCACCGTAGTACTCGAGCACGAACGCCTCCAGCACGGCCTGGTCGTCCTCCCCCGCGACGTTCTCGAGGTGGAAGCCGTAGCGGTCGATCATCTTCCCGTCCCGGAGGGGGAAGACCTGGACCGCCGCCCGCTCGCCCTCGATCGCGAGCCCGATGACGTCGACGGTGCCGACCGTCCGCCGGTCTGCCGCCTGGCGCTCGGCGAGATGCCGGATCGCGAAGAGCCGGTTCCGGTAGCGGGCCGCCTCCTCGAAGCGCTCACCGGCAGCCGCCTCCCGCATCCGCTCCTCGAGCTCGCGCTGGATCGTCGCAGTGTCCCCGGAGAGAAATGCGATGACGCCGTCGACGATGCGGCCGTAGTCCTCCGGCGAGATCGCTGCGATGCACGGGGCAAAGCAGCGGTCGATGTGGTAGTCGAGGCACGGGATCCCGGAGTGGCGCCCGGGTCGCGGGCCCTCGCAGGGGCGGAACCGGAACACTCGGTTCAGGACGTCGAGCGTCTCCCGCACCTTCTTCGCGTTTGCATACGGACCGAAGTAGACCGTGCCGCGGCGGTGGCGTTCCCTCGTGAACATCACGCGGGGGTACTCGTCCTCGACGGTGACGGCGATGTACGGAAACGACTTGTCGTCGCGGAGCCGGATGTTGAACGGCGGCCGATGACGCTTGACGAGGTTCTGCTCAAGGTGCAGCGCCTCGGCCTCCGTTCGGGTCACGATCACCTCGACGTCGGCGATGCGGTCGACGAGCTGTGCCGTCCCCGGGCGCGAATCACCCCTCTGGAAGTAGCTCCGGACTCGCGAGCGGAGTGACTTCGCCTTGCCGACGTAGAGCACGTCGCCGCGGTCGTCCCGGAAGAGATAGACACCGGACCCTCTGGGCAGCGACCCCAGCTCGTTTACCAGGCCCTCACGCACGCTCGCTAGCGTAGCCCCGTGCGGACAGGCCACCTCGCAGCGTTCGGCGCAGCGTTCGTCGCCGGAGGTCTTCTCGCGACCGCGGGACCGGCGAACGCAGGCCCCGGACTCGTCGTCGGCGCCGTCGAGGACGACGTTCGCACGTCGAGCCTCGTCGAGGCGCAGTCGAGGATGACGCTCTTCCGCGTCGCAGGCTTCCGCGCAGTACGCGTGACGAGCTTCTGGACGCCGGGTGAGACCGCCCCTTCCGAGGGCGAGCTCCGCGTCCTCGGCAACGTCGGCGCCGCCGCCTCCATGAACGGCGTTCGCCTCTTCGTCACAGTGATGCACCCCAGCTCGCGGACGACTCCGCTGACCGACGAGGCCCGTGGGGAGTTCGCCTCGTATGCGGCCGCGCTCGTGCGCGCAGTCCCTGCCGTCCGCGACGTCATCGTCGGGAACGAGCCCAACCTCAACCGCTTCTGGCTCCCGCAGTTCGCCCTCGACGGCTCGAACGCCGCCGCACCCGCGTACCTCGCCCTGCTTGCCGAGACCTACGACGCTCTCAAGGCAGCGTCGCCGGCCGTGCGCGTGGTCGGCGGCGCCGTCTCGCCGCGCGGCGCCGACAATCCGGCCGGGGCCCGCCCGACCCACTCGCCGACGACGTTCATTCGCGACCTCGGCACTGCGTACCGCGCGAGTGGACGTGACCTGCCCGTCATGGACGCGTTCGCGATCCATCCGTATGGAGACAACTCGAGCCAGCCGCCCACGTTCGCCCACCCGCTGACGACGACGATCGGGGTCGCGGACTACGGAAAGCTCGTCGCGCTCCTCGGCGAGGCCTTCGACGGCACGGCCCAGCCCGGCTCCTCACTACCGCTCGTCTACGGCGAGTTCGGGGTCGAGTCACAGATTCCCGTGGAGAAGGCCCCTCTCTACACGGGGACCGAGCCCGCCGCGACGAGGCCCGTCCTCGAGGCGACCCAGGCCGCGTACTACGAGCAGGCCCTGGCCATGGCCTTCTGCCAGTCCAACGTCGCCGCGATCCTGCTCTTCCACTCGAACGACGAGCGAGCGCTCTCCGGCTGGCAGTCGGGCGTCAACTACGTCGACGGGACGCCCAAGAGCAGCCTGCCGCGCGTGCAGGAGGCTCTCGACCGGACGACCGGTGGGTCGATCACGCGCTGCCCCGGCATCCAGCTCGTCGTCCGGACGACGTACCTCCGCTTCGGGACTCGCTGGGCGGCGCGCCGCGGTATCTTCCGCGTCCGCTTCCGGTGCAGCCTCGACTGCGTCTACTACGTGCGGCTGGAGAATGCGGCGACGAACCGGACGAAGCTCGCGCGGCGCGGCCGTGCCGAGGTCGGGGAGCTCGTGCAGATCGACCTCGGCTCGCGCCGTCTCGCACCGGGCACGTACCGCTACACGCTCCGTCTCGTCCATCCCGTGAACCCGGCTCCACCGACGCTGCGCGAGGGCCCGCCGTTCTCGCTGCCCTAGCCGTACGCGGACGACTCCATCAGTGTCCGAGGCGCACCGCGAACGCGGTGAGGGCGCAGAGGACGAGCAAGGAGCAGGTCAGGATCGCTCCGTACCGGGGCCTCGCCCGGGTCAGGGCTCCCACCGCGAGAGCCGCTGCAGCGAGGGCGAGGATCCACCAGGGGGACACGGAGCCGTCCTCCGAGGAGCGGCGAAGGGTCGGAGCGTAGTACGGGTCGAAGGTGAAGAAGCGCGCGACCACGAACGAGGCGGCGGCGGGCGCGAGCAGCGGCCAGACGACGCCGTCGTCTGGCCGTGGCCGCGAGGCGTTCGCGAAAGAGGCCACGGCTCCCACGAACAAGGCAAGGAGCGCAGCCGCGACCACGACGCCCTCACTGGCAGGCCCGCGGCCGGGCTCCGGCCCGACGGAGAGCGCCCCCAGGGCCACGGCCGTCTCGTAGATGGTCGCGCCGCCGAGCACCACCAGCGCGACGAGGGCGGCGTCCGCCCACGTCGCGCGGCTCTGGACGGTCCCGTGCACTTCGGAGTTCGGCACGCGCGCGGTCCTCAGAGGCGGTGCTCGATCCGCCAGATGCGGACGACCACGTATACGCACGCGCCCAGGACGAGGACGAAGGCGAGCGCGTCCGGCCCCGACGGCCACCCGAGGCCGATCGCCATCCCGATGTCGACAACGGCGAGCACGATCGCCGCGTAGAAGACGCGCCGGTTCCACTCCGACCACGCCTCCAGGTCGCCGCGCCGCTCGCGCCAGAGCAGGAACAGGAAGAACGCGATGGCGAGGAAGAAGGCGATCTGCAGAAGTCCCCCGACCGTGGCGAGCACGGGCTCGAGCGAGAGCACGACGACCACAACGGCAATGAGCGCGACGATCGCGATGCCCCGAGCGAGCGGCGGAATCCGGTCCCAGAGCCTCTTCACGATCCCGTCAGGAACGCCCGCACCGCGAGGGCGCCCGCGAGGAGCGTCGTCCCCGCGAACCAGAGAAGCCGCCTGGGCCCCACAGACGGTGCGTAGAACCACGGGGAGAGCGCCACGCCGAGCGCGAACGCCCCGTATGCGTAGTGCAGGCGGTCGGGAGCCCGCCGCCCGTCGGAGAGGAGCAAGAGCCCGACCGCGGCCTGGCCGATGAGGAGGGTCTGGGCGAGCGCGAGGGCATGGGCGACGACACCGCCCGCTCCCCCCCGTCTCCGGTACGAGACGAAGCCGAGGACCGCCGCCCCGAAGCAGACCGCGATCACCGCGAAGCCCAGGGCCACGTGGACGGATACCATCGCGCCCACCCTAGCGAGGAGGAGGGCACCCCTTCAGCATGGTCGAAGAAGGCAAGCCCGCGCCGACCTTCACTCTTCCAAGCGACTCCGGCGAGGAGATCTCGCTCGAGTCGCTTCGCGGCAGGCCGGTCGTCCTCTACTTCTACCCCCGTGACGACACGCCGGGCTGCACCCGCCAGGCGTGCGGAATCCGCGACGCCTGGGGCGAGTTCGAGAAGCGCGGCGCGGTCGTTCTTGGCGTCAGCCCGGACAGCCCGCGCAAGCACACGAAGTTCCGCGAGAAGTACGGGCTCCCATTCACGCTCCTCGCAGATGAGGATCACGCGGTCGCGGAGGCCTACGGCGTCTGGGTCGAGAAGAAGCTGCTGGGAAAGAAGTACATGGGCATCGAGCGCTCGACGTTCGTCATCGACGCCGACGGCGACGTGGCGGCGGTGATGCGGCGCGTCAAGCTGGACACGCACGCCGACGACGTGCTCGCGGCGCTTCCCTGATCAGGCAGCCGGCGCGCGTGCGTTGCGCTCGAACTTGTGCCACGCCTTGTCACCGCGCAGGAAGCGCCAGGACCCCTTGAGGCGAGCCCAGATGATCAGCGGCCGGTAGAGCACGAGATCGAGCGGCGCGAGAAGCAGCAGACGCGCGAGGTCGCGCGTGCGGTACGTCCGGGACTGGAGGTCATCGAGCAGGATCGCGCACGCGGTCAGTGCGGCATTCATGAACGCAATGGCGGCGAGCAGGACGAGGAACGCGCTCGGCTCGAAGAGCCCGAGCGCGACGGCCGCGACGAGCGAGACGAGGGCGGTGAGCTCGACCGCGGGCGCCAGCACCTCCGTGACGAGGTAGAACGGCGCGCCGATCAGCCCGACGCTCCGGTAGCGGGGGTTGAACCACATGCGCCGGTAGTGCCAGACGGTCTCGTCGATGACGCGCTGCCAGCGCTCGCGCTGGGCAACGAGCTTCCCGACCGTGTCGGGCCCCTCCGTGGTGCCGACGTTGTCCGGCAGGCAATGGATCTCGTAGTCGCGCCCTTCGCGGAGAAAGCGCTCGTGGACGCGGAACGTCAGCTCGATGTCCTCGCAGGTGAACGTGCGCGAGTAGCCGCCCAGCTCCTCGAGAACGTCGCGTCTCCAGATCTGGAACGCCCCGACCGAGCAGAGCATGAACCCGAGCCTCGACCAGGCGAGCCGGTTGTTGAAGAACGCGCGCAGGTAGTCGAGGTGCTGATAGGCGACGAGCGGCCTGCGGTCGATCGGGCGTCGTCCGTGCGGGGCCGCCATCGCGCGACCGGGGTCGAGCGCGATCGTCAGGTGGCTCGTCACGCCGACGATACGAGCCGGGTCGTGGACGACGCGCCGCATCCCCTTCAGCAGCGCGTCGGGATCGAACACGGTGTCCGCATCCACCCCGCACACGTAGCGGTAGCGGGCGACGTTCAGGCCCGCGTTCAATGCGTCCGCCTTGCCCCCGTTGGCCTTGTCCACGACCACCAGGTTCGGGTGACCCGCGCTCCGGTAGACGGCATGCACCTCTTCTGTCTCGAACACGCGCCGGACGAAGACCTCGTACGGCTCGAGGAGGAACGTCTCGCGGAGCCGGTCGAGCGTCGCATCCGTCGAGCCGTCGTTGACGACGATCACCTCGTGCTCCGGATAGTCGAGCGCGAGCAGCGATCTGATCGTCGGCACGATCGCGGTCTCCTCGTTGTAGGCGGCGAGGATCACGCTCACCGGGATGGTGAAGCGCGAAGAGGCGAGCGTCTGGTAGTCCTCGCTCGCGCTCTCGGTCCTCCGCACCCCGTTCTCGAACGCGGCGACGAACACGAGGACGACGTAGACGAGGTTCGTGAGCAGCAGGTAGCCGAGGCAGAAGACGACGACCCACCCGAGCAGGTCGCCGGTCATGCGGCCCGCGCCTTCCGCTCCCGCTTCCGTCTTCCTGTCCGCACCTCCGCGGCAACACGCATGCGCTCCCCGCCGGCTGCATAGATGCGCTCGAGCAGGGGGCTATCGGGCCGCTCGAGGGCGAGATGGTCGACGAACCCGATGTCCTGCAGGACCTCGGCTGCACCGTTGCGCGCGAACGCGTCGGTGTCCGTGAGCATCGGCAGCAGCGCTGATACCGCCTCCGGCCCGAGCCCCCGAAGGGCGTCCTTCGCGGCCGTCCGTACCCACCAGCGAACGTCGGCGAGCAACCGGACGATCGACGGCCCGGCCTCGGCGCCCAGGAGGCGCCCGGCCGACCGCGCCGCGTGGACGCGTACGAACCAAGCCGGATCGTGGAGGAGCGCGAGGGTCGCGGCCGCAGCTGCGTCTCCGCTGCGATCACCGAGGGTCTCGACAGCCGCCGCGCGCACGTTCGGATCCGAGTCCTCGGTCAAGAGGACGAGACTTGCATCGCCGAGCTCCCGATACGGAGCGAGCAGCGTGGCGCCCCAGAAGCGGACGGCTGGATCTTTGTCACGAAGCAGCGGCAGAAGCCCAGCCCTGGGGAGAGGCGCTAGGCGCTCGAGCTGCGCCGCGATACGCGAGCGCGGCGCGCGCTCCTCACGGAGAGCGTCGAGCAGGAGGTCAATCGCCCACTCGTCGCCCAGATCGCCGAGTCCCCGGACGGCGGCAGCCGAGATCCGCGGATCCGGGTCGCCGAGAGCCGTGCGCAGCAGACGCGGGGCGGCGGGATGACGGGCGCGCGCGAGACGCCGGAGCGCCGAGATCCGGAGCCACGTTCCACGGTCGGTTCGGGCCCGGCGGCTCGCACGACGCACGAGACGCCGTGCCTCGCGTTCACCGAGTGCGCGCGAGGGCGACTCACGGCGGCTCAGGTCGTATCGCACTCGCCCTACGAGGACGGCGACCGAGAGCGCGACCCACGCCGTGAGCGAGAGTGCGAGCACGACGACTGCCACCCGGACAACGAGCCCGTACACATCTCCGTCGTCGTCGCCGGCCGAGCCTCCGCTCTCCCTCGAACGGGTGATCCGGCCTGGAGAGGTGCCCGCCGTGCAGGATCTACGGCGATGCGGATGAGAGGACTTGAACCTCCACGCCCTTACGGGCACACGGACCTGAACCGTGCGCGTCTACCAATTCCGCCACATCCGCGCGGTCGATCGATTCTAGCTCCCGCCATCTTGCGCTCCCGCTCGTCTCAGTCCTCGATGACGCGCATCGGGGCCCTCGTTGCACTCGGGCTCGCCGTCCTGGCCCTGGGGGCGGGGCCCCGGACGGCTGCGCCCGGCGCGGTCGCCGCCGATCGCACCGAGGTCGTCGTCGCGCTCACCACCCCGCCGCTCGCGAAGGGCGGCAGCGCGTCGCGGATCGAGGCCGAGCAGCGGGCTTTTCGGAACGTGCTCCGTGGGCGCGTGCCGGACGCGCGCGTGCGCTGGCGCTACCGGCTCGTCGCAAACGGCTTCGCGGTCGCGCTTCCCCGGTCGGAGATTGCGCGGCTCCGCGAGCTGCCCGGCGTCGGGGCGGTGTACGAGTCCGCTGCGTACAGGCCGCAGCTCGACCGAAGTCCGGCGCAGATCGGCGCTCCGGAGCTGTGGGGGCCCGAGTTTGCTACCGCCGGGCAGGGCATCAAGATCGGGATCATCGACACCGGGATCGACCAGAGCCATCCGTTCTTCGATCCGAGCGAGTACACGATGCCGCCCGGCTTCCCGAAGGGCCAGCGGCAGTACACGACCGCGAAGGTCATCGTCGCCCGGGCCTTTCTGCCGCCCGGGGCGCCGAACGCTGCGCGCGCCGCGCTCGACGACTACGGACACGGAACGTACGTCGCGGGCATCGCGGCCGGAAATACGTCGACGCGAACATCCGGGGGGCGCACGGTCTCAGGAGTGGCCCCGCGCGCGTACCTCGGCAACTACAAGGTCTTCGCGCCCTACGAAGGGCTTGGCTCGGTCGAGAATGCAGCTGAGCTCGTCGCCGCCATCGAGGCCGCCGTTCGCGACGGAATGGACGTCATCAACCTCTCCCTTGGCGAGCCGGAGATCGAGCCGCGCCGCAACATCGTCACGAGCGCTCTCGACGCCGCTGCCGCCGCCGGCGTGGTCCCGGTCGTCGCCGCGGGGAACGAGTACAACGACGTCGGCGCCGGCTCGGTCTCCTCGCCCGCGAGCGCGGCCCGGGCGATCGCGGTGGGTGCGGTGGAGATCGGCGGTACGCCACAGAGAGCGGTCCACGCCGACTTCTCCTCGGTCGGCCCGACCACGGTCTCGCTGCGCCTCAAACCCGAAGTTGCCGCGCCGGGAGTCGAAATCCTCTCCTCGGTGCCGGGCGGCTGGACGTCGGGGGACGGGACGAGCGCGGCAGCGCCACACGTCGCGGGAGCGGCGGCGTTGCTCCGGCAGCGCCATCCGGAGTGGACCGTGGCCGAGGTCAAGTCCGCGCTCGTCCAGACGGGGACCGACGCGCGGAGGGACAATGCGGAGTCGGTCGCAGGCCCGAGCTTCGTCGGAGGGGGCGTCGTCTCGCTCCCCGCCGCCGACCGGCCGCTGCTCTTCGCAGAGCCCTGCGCGCTCTCCTTCGGCTTGCTCCCGCGCGGAAGCGAGGTGCAAGGCTCGATCTCGCTGCGGGACGCCGGGGACGGCGCAGGGCAGTGGGAGGTGGACCTCCAGCGCCTGACCGCGCCCGCCGGGACTGAGGTCGACCTGCCGGGCGTCGTCGATGTCCCCGGTGCGCTCTCGTGGGCGGTTCGGACCTCCGGCTCGGCGGCGCAGGGAGAGGTGAGCGGGTACGTCGTCCTCCGCCGCGGCACCGACGTCCGCCGGATCCCCTTCTGGGGGCGTGTGGCAGTCGCCGCGCTCGCGCGGCACAGCCCGCGCACGCTCTCTCAGGCCGGGCTGTACCGGGGAACGACGCGGGGCCGGCCCGCACTCGTCTCGCGTTACCGATACCCCGAGAACCCGCGCGGGGTCGGGGTGACGACGGTTCTCACCGGGCCGGAGGCCGTCTACCGCGTCCGGATTCCCAGCCGAATCGCCAACTTCGGCGTTGTCGTCACGCGCCGCGCACCCGGGGTGCGGGTCGAGCCGCGCGTCGTCACCGGCCTCGACGAGAACCGCCTGACGGGATACGCAGGCCTGCCCGTGGCGCGCAACCCCTATCTCGAGAGGCTGCTCTGGGAGCCGGTCCTGGTGGCGGGGGCGCTCTCTCCGCTCCCCGGCGAGTACGCGGTGGTCTTCGACAGCGCCGCACGGGCAGGCGCAGGTCGATTCACGTTCCGCTTCTGGATCAACGACGTGACCCCCCCGACGCTGCGGCTGAGGACGCGAGCGGTCCGCGAGGGAGATCCCGTCCTCGTCGCGGCGACGGATAGTGGCTCGGGCGTCTACCCGGACCTCATCCGCGCGACCATCGATGGCCGCCTCGCGCGCTCCGAGTACCAGCGCGGCGTTGTCAGTGTTCGCACGGCGGGTCTCGCGCCCGGGCAGCACCGCCTACGGCTACGGGTCTCCGACTACCAGGAGACGAAGAACACGGAGAACGTCGCCCGCGTCCTTCCCAACACGCGCATCTTGACGGCGACGGTCACCATCCGCCGCCCGTAGGTGTCCGGCATGCCCGGCCCCTAGGTCTTGCGGTCCTTCTCCTCGATCGTCGGCAGGGCGTCGAGGTCGCGCTGGACGCTGCGGATGAACTCGTCGCTCTCGTCCTCGGGCGATACCACGCGAAGCTGCGACTTGCGACGCTTGCGTTCGCGCTGCCTCCGGGCTTCCGCCCCGAACCGCCTACCCAGGCGTGGGCGCTCGACCGCGACCACAAGTGCGGCCGCGAGGACGAGCACCACGAGCCACGGCCAGCTCACGGCCTCTGATTGTAGCCCGACTCGAGCGCTCCTCAGGGCGCATTACGCGAAAAAGACCTGCATCGGCAGCGTCGAGAGGGGAACCCCGCCAGCGGCCGTGACGAGCCACGTCTCCTGCATGTAGAGGCAGTCCTCCCCGTTCGGCGCGATCGCGTGCGGGTGCATCGAGAGCACCATGTTCTCGGCGAGCTCGGTCTCGACACCTTCGCCGATCTTCGGGAACTCGATCATCGTCATCCCGATCGAGTGTCCCGTGACGTGCCCGAGGTGGTAGCCGCGCGCGACGAACCCGGCAGCGACCGCCCGGTGCACGTCGTGACAGCTCACGCCCGGCCGCATCGCTCGCCGCGCAGCGTCGACGTACTCGGCGTACGCCTCCAGCATTCGCTCGGTGTCGGGGGAGAGCGTCGCGCCGCGCGCCGCGATCGCGCGCGAGACCTCGACCCAGTGCATCCCGGGACCCGCGATCTCGAGTGAAGGCAGGACGAACTCCCCGAGCACCTCCTCGCGGCGGGCGATCTTGAACTCCGGCCGCGCGTAGGAGTCTGTTCCAGTGAGGACCATGTTCATCGTCAGTCGCCCACAGCCCTCGGCGACGAACCACTCCTCGGCGGGCGCCATCACCTCGGCCGCGGTCTTCCCGGGAGCGTAGCTCGCCAGGAAGATCTCGAACCCGCGCTCGTTGATCCGCACGGAGTCTCGAACCGAGTCGAGCTCGGCCTCGCTCTTCACCGCCCGTGCGAGGTCGAACTCGACGTCGAACGGAAGGACGTCGAACCCCTCGAGGGCCCGGTAGTCGCGGACCGGCATCACGTAGTCGAGCCCGTAGACCCCGATCCGCCGCCAGCCGGTGTCGCGGGCGCGATCGGCGATCTGCTCTCCGGGACGGTCGTGGAAGACCTGCTCGAGCCGGGCGGTGCCGTGCTCACCGACGTAGCGCGCCTCGGTCGGGAAGACCACGAACGCCTCGCCGTCGGCCGGGACGATGACGTACGCGTAGCGGTGGACGATCTGGAACCCAGAGAGGTACGTCACGGCGCCCTCGAAGCCCGTGTACTCGCTGCCGGAGACGACGAGCGCGTCGAGCTCGTGCGCGGCCATGGCCGCCCGGACATTGGCGTAACGCCGCTCGAGCTCTGCGTTCATGCCCAAGAGTCCTCGAGCGCCTTGACGAGCTGGGTCAGCGCGTCGTTCAGCGGCGTCGGGACGCCGAGCTCCCGGCCGAACTGCGAGATGCCGCCGTTCAGGTAGTCGATCTCGGTCGCCCGGCGCGCCTCCACGTCCTGGAGCATGCTCGCCTTGTGCCCATAGGCGACGTCGGGCCGCGCGGCGTGGTCGATCAGCTCCTCCGGATCGGCGTCGAGCACGATGCCCTGCGCGGCCGCCACCGCCTTCCCTTCGTCCACGAGCGCGCTCACGAGCGCCCGGAGGTCGGGCCGCTCGCAGATGCGACCGTGCGTCAGCCCGGTCAGCGCCCCCACCGGGTTCGTGGCCGCGTTGAAGATGACCTTGCGCCACTGCGCCGGGCGCGCATCCGCGACTGCATGGGTCGGCATTCCCGCGCGCGTGCACGCGTCCGCGAGCCGCTCGATCTCCTCCGCCGGGGCAGGGCTCGGCTCGAAGGGGCCGAGCGTCGTGTCGCCCTTCACGTCCCACTGGACGACGCCCGGAGCGAGCACCTTCCCGGCCGGGAAGGTGGTCCCGCGGATCACCCGCGGCACATGGCGCGCGATCGCCTCCTCGTTGCCGACGCCGTTCTGCACGGAAGCGACAGCGCCGTCGGCGAACGCGTGGGCGGTCGCGGCGACCGCACTCTCGGTGTGCATCGCCTTCGTGGCGACGATCCCGAAGTCGCACGCCGGGATCGCCGAGGCGTCGGCGGTCGCACGCACTCGCCCGACGATCTCGCCTGCACCGGTCAAGCGCAGGCCCTCGGCGTTGATCGCGTCCACGTGCTCGCGGGCGAGGTCGTACGCCCAGACCTCGACGTCCTCGAGCTGCGCGAGGTTCGCCGCGAAGAGCGATCCGACCGCGCCGCACCCGACCACGCAGATCCTCACTTCGCAGCCTCCTGAACTGCCGGTCGGAGCCTCCGCGCCAGACGCTCGAACGTGACCTCGCGCCCCCCGGTCAACCCGCTCGGGCGCAGGATGAGAACGAGGGCCATCAGTGCACTCACGACGACGATCCGCGTCCCTGCCGGGACCTCGATCGTCCTCCCGAGCACCTCGATTCCGTTCTCGGCATTTGCAAGCACCGCGTCGAGCGCGCTGACCGACAGCGCGCCGACCACCGCTCCCCACAGACTCGTCGCGCCGCCGATCACGAGCATCGCGAGCGTGATGAACGTCAGATCGAGGTAGACGGCATCGACGTTGATCGGGAGAAAGTGGATGTAGAGGCCCCCGGCGAACCCCGCCAGGAAGCCGGAGAGTGCGAACGCCCCGAGCCGTTGCCGGTAGATCGAGACGCCGACCGCCCGAGCTGCGGCCGGGTCCTCGCGCGTCGCCCGCAGCTGCCGCCCGAAGCGGCTCCTCTGGTACGCGAACGCGGCCACGATGACGAGGAGCGCGCCGACCGTGGCCTGCAGGAGGTCCGTCGTCTCCGGCACGGATGAGAAGGCGTTGAGCCCAGGTCCGATCTTCTCGTAGTAGCGGAGGACGTTGTTCGTGATCCCGAGCACCGCGAAGGTCGCGATCCCGGCCGCAAGCCCCGAGAGCCGCATGAGCGGTAGTCCGACGAGCAGCGCGAAGACGCCTCCCGCCGAGCCCGCGATCACAAGGGACGGAACGTTTCCGACGGTCGTCGAGCCGAGGAAGTCGAAGAGGTACGGCATCGTGGCCGGCTTCTCCTGCTCCGGGACCGAGAGAACGCCGGCCGCCCAGGCGCCCACGGCGAAGAAGCTGATGTGCCCGAAGGACAGCACCCCCGAGTTACCGACGAACACGTACAGCGCGACCACGATCGAGACCGAGATGAGCGCGCTGATGAAGTAGATCTCGGTTGTGCGCGCGAAGGTCGCGCCGACGACCGCGGACGCGACGACGAGCGTCGCCGGTGCGAGCAACTCGGCGATAGCACGCCGCGTCCTCACACCCGCTCCACGAGCCCGCGGCGCCGCGTGAAGAGCCCATCGGGCCGCACGAGCAGGACGAGGATCACGAGACCGAACAGGAAGGACGGCAGGTACTGGCTCTGGTTCGTCGGCAGCGCGCCGCCGAGGAGCCCGGAGACGTAGCCGATGAGGAACCCTCCGAGCGTCGCGGGCAGGAGCCGCGTCATCCCCCCTACGACGACGCCCGCGAGCACGAGGATCGTCTCCTGCAGAGCGAACGTCGGCGTCACCGTCGGGAACTGCACAGTCAGCATCACCGCCACCACCGCCGCGAGCATCCCGGCGATCAGCACCGCGACGCCGCTCACCATGTTCGCCCGCACCCCGAGCAGCCTCGCCGTTTGGAAGTCCATCGACGCAGCGCGCATGTGCAACCCGATTGAAGTCCGGTTCAGGAGGAGGACGAGCAGCCCGAGGCACACGGCCGCCGTGACGATCGCGACGATCGTGATCTTGCGGATCTCGACGCTACCGACCGAGACCGGCCGGTTGAGCTCGACCAGCGAGGTCGCCGTCTTCCCGAGCGGGCCGAACCAGAGGAGCGCGATGCTCTGAAGGAGGAACGCGACGGCGAACGTCGCGATCAGCATGACGGCGGCTGACTGCGCCCGGAGTGGGCGGAAGACGATCCGCTCCATGGCGAGCGAGAGCGCGAGGACGGCTGCGAAGCACAGAGCGATCCCGACGCCGACTGGCCAGTCTCGATCCGAGGCGTACGCGAGCGCGAACGCGCCCGCCATGATCAACTGCCCGTAGGCGAAGTTCACGAGGCGCAGCACTCCGAACACGAGCCCGATGCCGACCGCCATCAGGGCGAATATCGCGCCCAGGGCGATCGCATCGACCTGCACCTGGAGGTCGAGCCCGTCGCCGACGAAGTCGGTCAGGCTGCTGGCCAGAAGGCTCGTCACGAGAAGTAGGCCGCGACCATTTTGTCCGTATCGGCCGCGTCGTCGGGGGTCAGAGTCAGGCGGAGCTCACCGTTTGCGAGGACGTGCGTCCTGTCGGCGAGCGCGACCGTGCGCTGCGCCCGCTGCTCGACGAGGAGCACGCCGAGGCCGCGCTCCCGGATCGTCTGCAGCGTCCGGAAGACGAGGTCGACGACGGTCGGCGCCAGCCCGAGCGACGGCTCGTCGAGGAGCAGGAGGGACGGCTTCGCGACGAGCGCCCGTGCAATCGCGAGCTGCTGCTGCTGGCCCCCCGAAAGAGCCCCAGCAAGCCGGTGCCGGAACTCCTCGACGACCGGGAAGAGCTCGGCCACGGCGGCGAGATCTGCGTCGCCGCCATTGGATCGCGAACGCCCGGCAAGGCCGAGGCGGAGGTTCTCCTCAACCGTGAGCTCGCCGAAGAGACGCCGCCCCTCGGGGACGAGCGCGATGCCGCTGCGGGCGATGGCCTCGGGCGCGCGCCCCCGGATCGACCTCCCGCCGAAGAGGACGTCCCCGGCGCGTGGGGGAACGAGTCCCATGATCGCATGCAGGGTCGTGGACTTCCCGGCGCCGTTCGGGCCGATGAGCCCGACGATCTCGCCGGGCGCGACGCTCAGCGAGAGGTCGCGCACGGCGGTGACACCACCGTACGCGACCTCGACGGCCGAGAGCTCGAGGACGCCTTCGGTCACTCGCCGGCCTCGTGCACTGCGCTTTCGCCGAGGTACGCAGCTGCCACGTCGAGATTGCCGCGGATCTCGCCGGGCGACCCCTCGGCGAGCGTCCTCCCCTGGTCGAGGACTTGGATCCGGTCGCAGACGTCCATGATCAGCGCCATGTTGTGGTCGATGAGGAGAACGCCGGCGTCGTGCTCGTCGCGCACCGACCGCACGACGTCGGCGAAGGCCGGTACCTCTGCCTCGGGGAGCCCTGCCGCCGGCTCGTCCATGAGGACGAACCGCGGCGACGAGGCAAGGGCTCGCGCGACGCCGAGACGCCTCTCGTCCCCGTGCGGGAGCGACCCGGCAGGAACATCCGCATGCGGCTCGAGGTGCAGCGACTCGAGGAGCTCGCCGGCGCGCCGCCGGGCCTCCCGAGGCGCCGCCCCTACTCCGAGAGCAGCCACTTCCACGTTTTCCCGGACGGTCAGGCCGCGGAAAGAGCGGCTGTGCTGGAACGTCCGCGCCAGGCCCGCGCGGCCACGACGGTGTGGCGTCCAGCGCGTGATGTCGCGGCCCTCGAGCTCGACGGTTCCCGCCTCGGGAAAGTCGAAGCCCGTGAGCAGGTTCACGAGCGTGGACTTCCCGGCGCCGTTCGGGCCGATGAGGCCGACGACCTCGTGGCGGTGGAGCTCCAGCGTCACCGCGCGCAGTGCCTGTACTCCGTCGAACGCGCGCGAGACACCGGCGGCCCGGAGCGTCGCTCCGGGCCGCCGGATCTCCTCGCGATGCGTTTCCGCCTCCGGCAAGGCGGTCTAGATCTTAGGGACGACCTTCGCCTTGATCGTTCCGATGACCTTCGGTGTGTTGTTCTGCACGCGGATCACGCGGTACTGCCGGCCGAACACCGTGTGCAGCTGCTTCGAGAAGCTCACGAGCCCCGAGAGCGTCGGGACGTTCTTGAACTTCTCCATCTGCGCCGCGAGCGCGGCCCCGTCCGTCGAGCCGCCCGTTCGCTTGAGCGCGACGAGGATGCCGTCGATCGCCGCCGGACCCGTAATGAATCCGCCGGTGCTCCCGGCTTTGGCAATCGCGGCAGCGTTGCGCTTGGCCACCGCGTTCACCGCCGCCACGGGATCGTCGCCGAACGCCGAGGCGAACGTCACGTAGTAGTAGTTCGTCACCTTCGGGTCGGGCGTGTACCAGTAGTTGCCGTCCCCGGCCCAGGAGTTGAGCATAGGGGTGTTGTTTCCCAGGGTGCGGAGGCCGTTCAGGATCGGCACCTGGGCGCCGAAAGCCGCCGCCGTCGAAGTCACGATCACGTCGGCCTTCTTCGCGTTCAGGCGTGTTACGACGGCCTGCCACGAGGCCGGGCTGCCACCCGCCGACTGATAGGTCTCCTTCGTGACGATCTTGCCGCCCAGCTGCTTCCAGCGGGCCTCGAACGCCTGGACGACGTTCCTGAAGTACACGATCACCGTGTCCGTTGCGAGGGACGCGTTCCGCCAACCCCTCCTCCAGGCGAACTCGGCCATCGCCGAGCCCTCGTCTTGGGCGACGTTCCCGAACGAGAAAGCAAGCCGTCCTTTCGCGCCGAACCGCTTCGGGCCCATCTGGTCGGTCCCGATGCAGGGCGCGACTGTCAGCTTCCCGCGATTGATCGACTCCTGCACGACCGGGGCCGCCAGGTCGACGTCGCACGTCGTCATGATGACGTCCGCGCCCTGGCCGAGCAGCTTCGCCGCACATGATTTCGCTATCGCCGGCTTGTTGCCCTGCGTGTTGCAGGTGAGGAGCTTCACTTTGGTCGCGCCCGTTTTGTTGATCTGGGCGATGCGAGTCTTGGCGGTCGCGAGAGCGGGCCCGTCGAACGGAGCCATGTTCCCCACGCCGTCGTAGGCCCAGCCGATGACGACGGTCTGCGCCTGTTGCGGTGCTGCCGTTCCGCCGGCTACGACGGCTGCCGCGGCCACAGCCGTGGCGGCCAACACGAGCAGCGTCTTCCTTGCTCCGGTCATCCCTTCCCTCCTGTCGTCTCTTGGGTTGTTCCCTGCCTCTGCCGTTCCTTGGGACCTACCACGAGGCCTCCTTCGCCTTGACGAGGCCGTACAGCATGGTGTGCAGCGGCACGGGAACGTGCCGCTGCTCGGCCTCACGGACGAGCGAGCCGGTGATTAGCTCGATCTCGGTTTGCCGGTGCGCCTCGACGTCTTCGAGCATGGACGGGTAGTGCGCCGAGCCCCGTCGCGTCGCGAGCACGTTCATCTCCCACGGGTCGTCGTGGAGCTCAATCCCGGCTGCAAGGGCCACGGCCTTGCCCTCGTCGACGAGTCCGTGCACGAGGCGGCCGAGCGCCGCGGGTTCGTCCTCCTGCGCGAAGTGGAAGTCGTGCGAGAGCCCGGTGAGCGCGGCGACCGGATTGACCGCTGCGTTGAAGATGAGCTTCGACCACTGCGCCGGCCGGAGGTCCGGCAGCACCTCCGCTTTGAGGCCGGACGCGACGATCGTGTCGGCGATGTCCCGGACGACCTCCAACGGCGTGTCCTCGTACGGGCCGAGCCACGTCTCCGTGTCGAGGATGTACTCGACGTGCGTGTCCGAGTGACGGGTCCCGCTCATGAAGGTGACCCCCGAGACGATCGGCCACTCCCCGTGGCTTCGCACGACCGCCTCGGCACCGATGCCGTTCAACACGGTCACGATGGCCGCCGCAGGAAACCGGCCTTCGAGCGCCTTCGCAGCAGCCTCGAGTCCCGATGCCTTCGTGGCGACGATCGCGACGTCGAACGGGGGAAGCTCTGCCGGATCCGAGGTCGCTGTCACGTTCGCGTGGTGGTCGCTCTTCCCCGTCACGCACAGGCCGTCACGGTTCAACGCCTCCGCGTGCTCTCTCCGTCGTGTGAGCACGGAGACGTCGCACACGCGCGCGAGATGACCCGCGAAAAGGCTCCCGATCACGCCCGCCCCGACGATGCAGACCCGTTGCACGCTGCCGCGCGAGTATCCCGGCTTCTGACATGTCAGTCAACTCGTACGCCTCGGCCCCCGTTTTCGGTTCACGATCCGGCGGAACTCCGCGTCCGTCACCAGCCCGCGCTTCCTCGTGCCCGCCTTCTTGACCGCCTCGAGAACCGCCGGGAGCGCCTCTTCCGGCACCTCGAGACCGAGCTCTCCCGCCTTGATCCGGATCGAGTCGAGGCCGCTCTTCTTGCCGAGCACGATCCCCCGCTCGGCTCCCACCAGCTCGGAGGAGTACGGCTCGATCGCCGGCGGGTCGTGGAACTGCGACGCGACGGCCCCCGACTCACGGGTGAAGAGGTTGTCGCCGGTCACCGCCTTCCAGGGCGCGAGCGTCGTCCCCGAGAGCTCCTGCACGAGCCGCGCAAGCTCGCGCGCACGCTCGAGTCGCAGGCGGGTGGGAATCCCGTACAGCGCCTCCAGCGCGAGGGCGACCTCGACGAGGTCGGCGTTCCCGCCCCGCTCGCCCATCCCGTTCACGGTCCCCTGCACCCAGGTCGCGCCGGCCTGGACCGCGGCGACCGCAGCGGCAGTCGCGAGGCCGAAGTCGTCGTGGCCGTGCCAGTGCACAGGAACGTCGTAGTCGAGCCGCTCGGCAATGTCTCCCACGAGGAACGCCGCGGCTTCCGGGGTCGCGATGCCGAGCGTGTCGACGACGACGACTTCGGCGGCGCCCGCCTCGACGGCCGTCTCGTACACGTGGCGGACGAACTCGAGATCGGCGCGGGTCGAGTCCACTCCGAAGTAGGCGACCCGGATCCCCAGCTCGGCGGCGAAGGAGACGGCCGAGCGGATCCGCTCGAGCATCGTCTCGCGGGTGACGCCGAGCGCGGCGAGCTTGGCGTCGGAGATCGGGCTCTCGATCACGGACGCCTGGAGTCCGAGCTCCACGAGCGCCTCGACGTCGGCGCGCACGGCACGCGAGAACCCCCAGATCTCCGCGTCCAGACCCGCATCGACGATCAGCCGGATCGCCTTGGCGTCGTCGTCTGAGACCCGGGGGAACCCGGCCTCGATCCGGTCGACGCCGGCCGCGTCGAGAGCCCGTGCGATCTCGAGCTTGTCCTGCGGTGAGAGGACGACGCCGACCGTCTGCTCGCCGTCGCGCAGCGTCGTGTCGTAGAGCCCGACCGTGACCCGTGGCTGGGGCTCCAGCGCCTTCGCGTTCAGGTCGCCCGTCCACACTTTCGCCCGGTCGATCGTCACGCCTGGACTATCCCATCGGGGAAGGGCGAGAGCTTCTCCGCCCCACTCGCGGTGATCAGGAAGTTGTCCTCGACGCGGAGGCCGCCGCCTCCTTCCCAGTAGCAGCCCGGCTCGATCGCCAGCACCATCCCCTCGGCGACCTCGCCGCCGCCCGCTTGATGGGCGTAGGGGGGCTCATGCGCCCGGGCTCCGACGCCGTGGCAGATCGGGTGTGACGGCTGGCCGGGGTAGCCAAGCGCCTCGATTCCGGCGCGGACCCGCCGGTCGAGCTCGGCGAGGCTCGCGCCGGGACGCGCGAAGTCGACGGCATCCGCGTAGACGGCCATCAGCCCCTGTTCGAGCTCCCGGTACGGGGGCGTGAGCTCGCCGACGACGAGGTTCTTCGTGTGATCGCACCAGTAGCCGTCCGCGCAGACCCAGATCTCGAACAGCGTCGGCTCGCCCTCGACGACGGGTCGCGAGGTCGTCGCCGTAAAGGTCTTGATCCCGGTTCCGGACCAGACGAGGGAGAAGCCGAGCGCGAGGTCGACCTTCTCCTCCCAACCCGTCCCCTCTCCGTGCACGACGCCTTCCCACTCGGCGGCGATCTGCGCCTCGCTCATCCCCGGCTCGATGATCAGCTTGCAGTGCTCCATTGCAGCGGCCGCGATCTCGTTGGCGAGCCGCATTCGCTCGACCTCCTGCCCGGTCTTGACCGCGCGTGCTTCGGCGAGGAGCGGTGTCGCGTCGTCCACGGCCGCGCCGAAGGCGTGGAACCACTCGCGCGTGAACGTCGTCGGCTCTCCGACCATCCGGTCCGCGGCCTGCGTTCCCAGCGAGAGCTCGAGCCCGACCGTCCCGTACTCCGCCGCCTCCTGCTTCGCGACGTGCAGGGCGCGAAGCGTCGGAGGACGAGGATCGGAAGGGTCGTAGCCTCGGTAGAACCTGACGTTCGACGTCCATGCGGTGCGGCGTGCGTCCTCCTCGCTCGCCTCGAGGCAGATGAGGACCGGCTCGCCGTCGCGCGGGAAGACGCACACGTCATAGCCCTTCATGCCCCAGAAGTTCGTGAGGTAGAGGACGTTGTCGGGAGCGCGGACGACGAGCGCGTCGAGCTCGCGCTCGGCCATCAGTGCGCGAACGCGCTCGAGCTTCGCGTTGTCTCGCGGCCAGCTCACCGGGTGAACCTATAACGCGTGAGCCTCAGAACGGCAGAAATTGGAGCGGCGACCGGGCCACATCGGAGAGATCGACCTCGATCCGCACGTCGGCGTCCCCTGGAAGCTCGGAGCGAAGCCGCCCGGCTAGCTCTTGCGCACGCTCCTCGGTCACGACACCCGCAACGACGTATCGCCAGCGGCGCGTGACCGCCAGCCCCCCCGCCACGAGCCGGTCTGCGAGCTCGACGGCTTCATCCCGGCCCGCCAGGTGGACGATGACGTTCCAGTCGTACTCCCCCGCGATCTCGGCCTCCCTGGCCTCTGCCGCTTCGCGCGCTGCATACTCGGCCTGCTCTTGATCAGGAGTGGCCGGCATGGGAATCGAGATGTCCTTCCAAGCCTCCTCGACGGGGTGCCAGCGCGTCACGAGGATCTCCGCCGTCAGCTCGTCGGCCTCGACGAGGCTCCGCACGACGTGCTCGGCCTCGCGCGCGTGCACTTCGCTCGCCGCATAGAGGAAGAGCCGCGGGCCGTCGCGTGTGACCATCAGGCTTCCGCCCAGCCGCCCGCGCGCCTTGTCGTCCAGGTCGAGCGCGCGCAGCCGCTCGCCGATCGAGTACCCGTGCTCGTCGTCGTCGAGCTCGACCTCGACCCGAAACTCGTCCTCCACCACGAGGACGCTACCAGCGACCCGCCGCGAGCTCACGTCGTCTCCTCCCATACGACTCGGCCCTCGCGCGAGACGATGCGGCCGATCCCACTCCCCGGGTAGTGCCCGCACGCGACAAGGACGTCAGATCGGTGAGCTCTTCGAGCAGCCCGCGCCTCGTGTCCGCACACGCACGTGGATCTCCATCTGAGATGTAGACCCAATCGGGATTGTCGAGGAGCGCGGGATGGACTGCGGAGTCCGCGATCAACACCACCTGCGCTCGGCCGGAAACGATGCGAAGCCCCATGTGCCCGGAGTAGTGGCCCGGCGCTGCGAACGCCGTAACGTCGGGAGCGATCTCGACGTCGCCGTCGATGGCCTCGAAGCGGTCCATGAGCGGCGCGATGCAACGCTGGACGTGCGGCCGCTCCCCTTGCGTCCGCACGAAGGCGAGGCCGTCTCGATGCACGACGTAGCGGGCCCGCGGGAAGAAGACCGCGCCGGAGTGGTCCGTGTTCCACCCAACATGGTCGATGTGGAGATGCGTGAGGAAGACGACGTCGACCTCGTCGCGGCCGACACCGTGCTCCTCGAGCGCTCGTGGCAACCCACCCTCCGCCTCCGCTCCCCAGTCCCACAGACCGGGCGGGCCGATGCCGGTGTCGACCAGCACGGTCTGTTCGCCGGCGCGGATCAGGAAGCACGCGCACGGCACGCGCCAGCTCGACCCGGCGAAGAGGGCAGGGTAGAGCGCTCGATAGGGCTCCCATTCGTCCGCGGAGGTCTCGGGATACAGCTCGGCGAGCTCGCCGAGCTCCCCGACGGCGTCGAGCAGCGGGACGAGCTCGATCGAGCCGACTACGACTGCACACGCGGAGGCGCGGGCTCCCCGTGCGCCTCTTCCCACGAGATCACGGGGTTGCGAAGGACGCCGATCCGCTCGATCTCCGCCTCCATCACGTCCCCTGGCTTCAGATAGAGCGAGGCGGCGTCGGGCGAGAACCCCGCGACGCCGGACACGGTGCCCGTCGAGACGACGTCGCCCGCGGAGTACCCGAGCGCGGAGTAGTGGCTCAGGATCTCCGGGATCGTCACGCTCATACGTCCCGAGTGCGAGACCTGGCGCGGCTCGCCGTTCACCCGCAGCTCCATCGCGAGGTCGTGCGGGTCGGGGATCTCGTCCGGTGTCACGATCCAGGGCCCGAGCGGGCAGAACGTGTCGATCGCCTTGCAGAGGGAGAACACGCCCGAGCGCATCTCCCGCCGCTGGATGTCGCGGGCGGTGATGTCGTTGAAGATCACGTAGCCCCCGATGTAGCCGACGGCCTCCTCCGGCGAGAACCACTTCCCCGCCTTCCCGATCACGACTGCGAGCTCGAGCTCGTAGTCGAGCTCCTCGGTCAGGTGCTCCGGGTAGACGACCGGCTCGTCGGGTCCGACGATCGCGTCCACGTTCTGGAAGAACACGATCCAGGGAGCGATCTCGTGCGTCCAGCCGACCTGCTTCGACTCCTCCTCGTGCTCGCGGAAGTTGCCGGCGGTGTGGATGAGCTTCTTCGGGAGGATCGGCGCCCGCAGCCGGGTCTCTGCGAGCGACACGCGCTCGCCCGTCTCGTCGGCACCGCCTTGCTCGAAGTACTCGCGCATGGTCGGGACGTCGAGGACGGCGATCTCCTCGCCCTCGAGGACGCCGACGCGGCTATCCGCTCCGAAGGAAACAAGCTTCACTCAGCCACCCCGCAGACCTTCATCGCCACTCGCGCATAGACCTCGGCCGTCTTCACGAGCCCCTCGATCGAGAGGTTCTCGCCCAGCTCGGCGTCCGGCAGACCGCTCGACGTTCCGTAATTGACGGTTGCGATCCCGTACCGCGTCAGAACCGAGGCGTCGGAAAACCAGCGCGTGACGTCTCGCTCGGGAGGCGTGCCGAAGACCTCGGTGTGAGCATCCGCGAGCGCGGCAACGAGCGGATGCCCCTCCTCGATTTCCGCTCCCGGGGCGGTGACGTAGACCTCCGCCTCGACGCCGACGAGCGAGCGCGAGAACTCGAGCGCCTTTCGGCGCGCGTCGGCCATGGGAACATCCGGCGGCACGCGCAGGTCGAGGTACAGGTCGGTGCGGTGCGGAGTCCGCGAGGCTCGCCAGCCGAAGCCGCCCTCGATCGAGCCGACGTTCGCGACGCCGCGCACGTCCCCGTACGACATCTCCTCCTCCCAGGTCGGCAGCCAGGCGAGGACGGCTTCGAGGACGGGTCGCATCTTCACGATCGAGTTCTCGTCGCGGCGGCCCTCGCTGAACGCCGTATGAACGAAGGGTCCGTGCGTCGACAGGCGCAGCCACAGCGAGCCGAAGTGCGCGAGCACGAGCTTGTTCTCGGTCGGCTCGCCGATGATGCACGCGTCGGCAGCGCCGCCGTGCGTGACCAGGTACCGCGAGCCGGCC
>Ga0209341_10000870_pt1 | contig 30686 bp, 35 predicted proteins | sample RifCSP13_2_FD_184020 | JGI IMG/M metagenome (GOLD analysis project Ga0209341, IMG submission 184020) | Soil microbial communities from Rifle, Colorado - Rifle CSP2_sed 13_2 (SPAdes) (version 2) | ecosystem: Environmental > Terrestrial > Deep subsurface > Rock core/Sediment | place: Rifle... | reverse complement strand
GCTGAAGCATCCCAAGAAGATCCTGGCTTTGATCAGAGAAGATCTGGGCGATTTGGAAAAAGCTTACGGCGACGAACGTAAAACCACCATTGATGCAGAGGGCAAGGGGAAGGACGACCTGACCGAAGAAAGCCTCATTGCCGACGAGGCCGTGCTGGTCAGCCTCACGCAGCAGGGGTATGTGAAGCGCGTGGCGGCTAAGACTTTCAAAGCGCAGACTCGCGGCGGTTCCGGCGTAAAGGGCCATGCCACCAAAGACAAAGATGAAGTGCTTATTCTGGTGCCTGCCCGTACGCTGGATACGATCTTGTTCTTCTCCGATCGCGGCAAAGTCTATTCCGAAAGGGTCTATCGCATCCCAGACGCCGACCGCACGGCGCGCGGTACGCCCATTATCAATATCCTCAACGTCAGTTCGGGCGAGACAATTACCGCCGCGGTTCCTGTTCCCGATTTCAAAGCGGCGGAATTCTGCATGATGGCCACTCGCAAAGGCAAGATCAAGCGTATGGCACTCAGTGAGTTCGAAGCCGTTCGCCCGTCCGGGTTGATTGCCATGGGCCTGGACAAAGGCGATGCACTATCTTGGGTTCACCTGGCTGGCAGCAGAGATCAGATCATCCTGGCTACACAACGCGGCAAAGCATTGCGCTTCGCTATTTCCGCGGTGCGCCCGATGGGGCGTCAGGCTGCCGGGGTGAGGGCAATCAGTATAAAAGCCAAGGACCAGGTGGCAGGCATGGAAGTGGTTGAGTCCGGTGGGGACTTGCTTATTGTCACCACCAAGGGATATGGCAAGCGCACCCCTTTAAAGGAGTACCATGCGAAGGGTCGTGGGACCAGCGGCATGCTCACCATCGATGCGAAGGCGTTGCCAGCCGTTGGCACCATTGCTGCGGTACGTGTGGTTCAAGACGCCGATGAGGTCACCATTATCTCGTCGGCCGGCGTGGTGCTGCGCACGAAAGTCAAAGACATCAAGCGGGCTGGCCGCGCAACTCGCGGCGTTCGCTTGATGAACGTTGCGGGGGGCGATAGCGTGGCTACTGTGGCACGTATCGCTGCGGCCGATCTCAAACTTGCAGGAGCGCAGGAAAACGGCAAAGAGGCAAAGTAAACTCTGCTTACTACAGTTGCGAGAAGGAGCTTAAGGCTTAGAGCCTGTCCCGAGTGAGCCGCGGAGTTACCCCTGAGCGAATTGAATGGGCGGCAACGAGGGAACGCAAACGCACCCCTTTTGAAAGCAATAAAAATAGGCGACCACCGGTCGCCTATTTTTATTTGCCAAACGCATCAGCTAATCGGAATCGCGATCACCCCTGTAATCAGCAAGAAGAATGCGCCGATGATAAGCACCATCAGAAAGAACATGAATGAAATAATGAAGCGTTGAAAAGGCGTCATTCCCAGGAAGCCGGTTTCGGGTTCCGGACTCAGTTCGATCTTTGAGCTTTCCTCGAGTTCATCAAGGAAACTGCTGGTGTCGTCGCCTTCTTCTCTGAGAAAATCGTCGAGCATTGCTCTCCAGGCTGGTTTAGTTTAGCTTATTTCGAAGACGTGTCAACCAAAGGACGGATTTGAATTTCGCCCATATAAAATCCCTTAACGTCACCCGACGCCAAGCGCATCTGCAAGCTGCCATCAGCGGCCAAACCCAGAATTTCACCTTTCACTGTCGGATCTCCCCCGCCTTCGAGGCGAACATGATGTCCTTTGTAAGCCAGCCGTTGGTCCCAAGCCTGCACAAATTCCGGGTCTCCTAATTTATCCTTCCAGTTGATCAGACTCTCAAGGGCGGCTCTCAACATTAGAGCCGCATCGGGCTCCCTTCCAACCGCATCCTGAACACAGGTGGCCGGGAAATTTAGCTCTTTTTTTGGAGGCAGTGAACTGGGTGCAATATTGATGCCAATCCCCAGAATTGGCGCTGTCAGGCGCTCCCCGGACCACTGCATTTCCACCAACACCCCGCAGACTTTTTTGCCGTCCAATAGAACGTCATTCGGCCATTTGATCTGAGGGATCAGTTCATAGAGATCCTCGAGCGCCTGGCAAACCGCCAGGGCGCCTAATCCTGAAACCAAACCCGGCAGGATGGGCCCCAACTTAGGGGCTGTATCCAGAAGCAGGCTGAAGGCTAAAGCCGAGCCAGGCGGGGTGAACCAGGTCCGTCCTGCGCGGCCACGCCCATGGATTTGCTCATCGGCATAGGCCAGGCACAAACCTGTGGCGCCCTCCCGCGCCCAATCGGCGACCACATCATTCGTTGACCCGACGCTTGAGAAATACTCGTATCTGGCTAGAGGCAGGCCCAAACTGGCCTTATTGAATTCGGATTCTTGCATTACCGCATTGTAATCTTTCAAGAAATTCTGGACTCTGCTTTGTCCACATGGTATACTTTTTACGCGCTCGCATTCGCGAGCGCGTTGTCTGAAAGCGCAAGGTGCGCGCGTATGTGGGCGCAACGCAGCCTGGCACAGGCGACATCTCACACGCTTCCCGACCCGGCAGGGCGTGCCAGCATAAAAGCTGGTGCCTATCGGGGAGGACGGAAGCGGAGGAAAAACGCAAGGAGTTACCCTATGGCCGCAGTAGATATGAAGGCCTTGCTCGAAGCGGGGGTACATTTTGGTCATCGCACCCAGAAATGGGACCCGCGCATGAAGCCTTACATCTTCACCGAGCGCAACGGCATCCACATCATTGATTTGCAGCAGACGGTGAAAGCCCTCGAAGAGGCTTACACCATAGTCCGTGACCTCGTTGCCGGCGGCGGCACACTGCTTTTTGTCGGCACCAAACGCCAGGCGGTGGAGACCATCGAAGCTGAGGCGCAACGCTGTGAGATGCCCTACGTGACTGTCCGCTGGTTGGGCGGCATGCTCACCAACTGGCAGACTATGCGCCAGCGCCTCAACGAGCTAGAAAGTCTGGAGCGCGTCAGTGAGGCGCCCACAACCTCAGGCCTCACCAAGCGCGAGTTGCTTTCCAACACGCGCAAAGTCGAAAAGCTTCAAGATCGCTTTGGCGGCGTGCGCGAGCTGACCCGCGTGCCCGATATGCTTTTCGTGGTCGACGTAAATCGCGAGACCACGGCGGTGCGCGAAGCGAACATCCTCAAGATCCCTGTTCTCGGTCTTGTGGATACAAATTGTGATCCCTCGGTAATTGACTATGTGATTCCGTCCAACGATGATGCGATCCGCGCGATTAAGTTAATGGTTTCCTACATCGCGGATGCGGCACTCGAAGGCAGCGCACTGCGCCAGGATAAGCAAGCGCAAGAAGAGCCGAAGAAAGCTGTCAAGGCCGCGGCCCGCCGGCGACGGGGCGAAGCCGCAGTTGAGGAATTGACGGACGAAGAATTACTGGGCAGCGCCACATTGGCAAAAGTAGCTGAGGAGCAAGCGAAGGTAGAAGCAGAAGCCGTTGCTAAAGCCGCCAAGGTGGCGGCCGCGCCCGCGGAAGCCAAGCCAAAGAAGCCAGCAGCCAAGAAACCCGCAAAGAGGGCCGCGGCTCCAAAGGCTCGAAAGCCTAAAACCAAGATCAGGAAATCCGATCTCGAAGGTGAGGGCGGAGACAAAGCTTAATTATGACCATCACGACTGAGCAAATCAAAGAACTGCGCGAGGCCACCGGCGCCGGCGTTTTGGAATGCCGCGCCGCTCTGGAGAATTCCGGCGGAGATTTCGATAAGGCCGTCGCCTATTTGCGCGAAAAAGGTCTGGCCAAAGCCGCCAAGCGCGCCGATAAGGAAGCCTCTGACGGCGTTGTGGAACTGTACTCCCATGGCGGCGGACGCGTGGGCGTAATGGTCGAAGTGAACTGCGAGACGGATTTCGTAGCTCGCTCCGAAGCATTCCGCAAGCTGGCGCATGAAATTGCCCTGCAAATCGCCGCTGCCGCGCCGGAATGGGTGAGGATCGAAGATGTTCCTGAAGCCGTTGCCAATCAAGAACGCGAGATTGCCAGGGTGCGCGCCAAGGAAGATGGAAAGCCTGAGGCAGCTTGGACCAAGATTGTTGAAGGACGGATGGAGAAATTCTTGGAGGAAAAAGTCTTGCTTCGCCAGCCTTACGCTAGGGATGAAGCCAAGACGGTGCAGGATCTCATCAGCGAGGCTATCGGCTCAATCGGCGAAAACATCGTGGTACGGCGTTTCGCCCGCTGGGAACTTGGTGAGCATGTCGAAAAGCAATGAAGTTAACGGCCAACGAATTGTTGGCCGTTTCTTTACCTGGAGGAAGACATGACGGACGCGCCTAAATACAAACGTATCCTGCTCAAGCTCAGCGGTGAGGCTCTGGCAGGTGACGAGGGTTTTGGAATTGATCCAGACAAGGCCGAAACCATTGCCCAGCGCGTAACAGAAGTCGTTCGCATGGATGTTCAACTGGCCATCGTGATCGGTGCGGGCAACTTGTGGCGCGGCCGCATTGGCATCGATCGCGGCATGGACCGCGCCACCGCAGACTACATGGGTATGCTGGGCACGGTGATGAATGCCCTGGCGTTGATGGATGCCATCGAGCGGGGCGGCGTGGAAACGCGCGTCCAGTCCGCCATCGAAATGCGCGCCGTGGCCGAGCCTTATATTCGGCGGCGAGCTACACGACATCTGGATGTGGGCCGGGTGGTTATCTTTGGCGGCGGCACCGGCAATCCCTATTTCTCCACTGACACGGCCGCCGCGCTGCGAGCCATGGAAATCGGGGCCGACGTGGTCATCAAAGCGACCAAGGTCGATGGGATTTACGAGGAGGACCCCAAGGTGAACCCTAAGGCCAGGCGATTCTCCCATCTAAGTTACATTGACGCCCTTAATATGCGCCTGGCCGTGATGGATAGCACTGCCATCTCCCTCTGCATGGAGAACGCGCTGCCCATTATCGTCCTCGACTTCTGGCAGAAGGAGGCGCTGAAGAACGCGCTGCTTGGCAAGGGAGTGGGCACACTGATCAATGAGAGTAAAGCATAGGTTCACCTTGTAGGACCTTCGGGTGGGGCCAGTGGTAAAATCAAAAAAGTTCCATCTTTCTATACAATAAGTTCAACAGATCTCTATCCTTTGCTTGGAGGTTGCAGTGATATCCGACGTCCTCAAGGAGACCCGAGAACGCATGAATCATTCGGTGCTGTCGCTCAAAGATGACTTGGCCGTCATCCGCACTGGGCGCGCTTCGCCCGCGCTGGTTGAAAAGTTATCTGTGGAATACTACGGCCAGCCGACCCCGCTCATCCAGCTGGCTTCGATCAGCGTTCCTGAACCTCGCCAATTGCTGATCAAACCCTTTGACCCCGGCAGTCTCAAGGAGATCGAGAGAGCCATACAGTCATCTGACCTGGGACTTACGCCGAACAATGACGGCAAAATGATCCGTCTAACCCTGCCTCAATTAACTGAGGAAAGGCGCAAAGAATTGGTGAAGGTCGTTCATGCTCGCGTCGAGGAAGCTCATGTCGCTGTTCGCAATATCCGGCGCGATGCATTAAAGGACATTCGCGAGTTCAAAGATGAAAAACTTATTGGTGAAGATGATGAGAAGCGAGGCGAAGACGAATTGCAGAAACTGACTGATGAGTTTATCAAGCACCTGGACGGGATCGGCGCAGCTAAAGAAAAAGATGTCATGGAAGTCTAGCAAGACGCCAAAAAACAGCGACTTGAGAATGGTCAAGGAGAAACCCAAGTTACCCGAGCAGGTGCCTCAGCATATAGCCATTATTATGGATGGCAACGGTCGCTGGGCAAAGCAGCGCGGCTTGCCCCGTCTGGCCGGCCATCGCGCCGGTACAGATAACCTGCGGCGCATCATCGAAGCTTGCGTCGAATTTGGCGTGAAAGTTCTCACCATCTACGCCTTCTCCACCGAAAACTGGGGCCGGCCCGAAGAAGAAGTCAGCGGCCTGATGAGCATCTTCGATGAGGTCTTTGAGCGCGAACTGGCCGAGCTGCACCGCCAGGGCGCGCAACTACGCCATATCGGACGCCTGGATGGGGTTCGCCAATCCCTGCGCGAGAAGGTGCGCCGGGGCATGGAGTTGACCAAGAACAATGACCGCTTGATCCTCAATGTGGCTTTCAACTACGGCGGTCGTGACGAGATCGTTCAAGCCATCAAAGCCATGCTTAAGGATGGCGTCGATCCTAACGATGTTACCGAAGCGCTTGTATCGAGATATCTGTATACCTCCGACTGCCCAGACCCCGATCTCGTCATCCGTACTTCCGGCGAGCAACGCATAAGCAATTTCCTGATCTGGCAAGCCGCCTATGCGGAGTGGGTCTTCCCTGAAACGCTGTGGCCTGATTTCGGCCGCGAGCAACTCCTGGCCGCCATCCAGGAATTCGGGCGGCGCGAACGGCGCTACGGATTGGTTCTCGAACGTTAGCCATGTTGCAGCAGCGGGTTCTATTCACCGTAGTGGCGCTGCCTTTAGGCATAGCCGCCGTCATGGCTGGGGGGTGGATCTTTGCGCTCGTGGTGGCGGCCATCCTGGCCCGCGCCGCATGGGAATACGCCGCTCTTTTTCGCTCCGGCGGTGGACAACCCTCCGCGCTGATGCTGCTGGGCGCAGTACTGGCTATTTTTGTGGCTCGCCTTTATTCGGGATTCGTACATGATAGTTGGCTGCTTTCGGTGATCGTCGCGATTACCTTGACCATTCACCTGCTGCAATTCGAACGCGGCCGCGATGGCGCCGCATCAGACTTTGCCGCAACTCTCAGCGGCATTTTTTATATCGGCTTGCTGGGCAGTTATCTTTTGCTGGTGCGCCTCATTCCTCAACATGGTGAATGGTGGTTTATGCTCACACTTTTCGCCGTCATGCTGGCCGATACATCGGCGTATTTCATCGGCAGCGCGTTCGGCAAGCATCGCATGACGCCGCGCCTCAGTCCCAAGAAGAGTTGGGAGGGCTACATCGGCGGGGTCATCCTCACCACCTTGGGTATGCCGTTGTTTCTTTTGCTGTTTCGTTTTTTCGGTCTGCCGGACATGCCCGCGTTCTCCGTGGTAAATGCGGGCATATTGGGTCTCGTAATTGGCGTCGTACCAACGTTAGGCGACCTGGGTATCAGTATGATCAAGCGCGAGATGCAACAAAAAGATACCAGTGATATTCTGCCGGGGCACGGCGGCGTTCTGGACCGCATCGATTCGTGGCTCTGGGCTATGCCGATTGGTTACTACCTAATTCTTTTAGTATTCCTCAATTCCAAATAAGGAGCGAACACAATGTTGGATCGTACCCCTTCTCGCAATCTTGCCATGGAGTTGGTACGGGTCACCGAAGCCGCCGCGCTTTCCGCGGCGCGCTTCATGGGACGTGGGGATAAAAAAGCCGGCGACCAGGCCGCGGTAGATGGAATGCGCCTGGTTCTGAACACAGTCGAAATGGACGGCATTATTGTCATCGGGGAAGGCGAAAAAGATGACGCGCCAATGCTCTACAATGGCGAAACGCTGGGGACTGGCGACCCTCCACAAGTCGACATCGCTGTAGATCCTATCGACGGCACGCGTCCGCTTGCTGAGGGTCGCGTGAACTCGATCTCGACTGTAGCTCTGGCTCCCCGCGGCACCATGTTCGACCCGGGCCCATTCGTGTATATGAATAAGATCGCGGTAGGTCCCGCGGCTAAGGGCGCCATCAACATAGAAGCTTCGGTCGAAGAAAATCTTCGCGAAATTGCCAAAGCATCCGGCAAACGGATACAAGATTTAGCGGTTGTCATGCTAGAGCGTCCCCGCCATGAGGAATTAAAAGCTGAAGTTCGCCGCTGCGGTGCGCGCCTGCGCATGATCGATGACGGCGACGTGGCCGGCGCGTTGATGAGCGCCTGGCCCGATTCGGGCATCGATGTGCTTATGGGCATCGGCGGTACGCCGGAAGGAGTCATTGCCGCCTGCGCCCTGCGTGCCATGGGCGGCGAGATCCAGGGCAAACTGTTTGCGCGCAATGACGATGAGTTGGCGCGCGGCAAGGTCATGGGCTACGACTTCGAAAAAGTCCTCACCATGGACGACCTTGTGGCTTCGGAAGACGTATTCTTTGCTGCCACAGGCATCACCGACGGTGAACTGCTGGATGGTGTCAAGTATTTTCCAAAAGGAGCACGCACCCACAGCCTAGTGGTGCGCGGTGTAACAGGCACCGTGCGCGAGGTGATCGCCACGCACACATTTGGAAAACTCGAGGAAATCAGCCTTCTCGAATATTGACTACCAGCTACCTGACTACCTGAACATTGAACTAAAGTATGGTATAGTTTCGCCACAATTAAATAAGACCCGATGGAGTTTGACTTACTGTTTCCGTTGGAAATAGTAAACAAACTCCCGCGTTCCCGAAGGGAACGCATTCATCCAGAGAGGCGGAGGGACCGGCCCTGTGAAGCCTCGGCAACCGCCGCGAAAGCGGAAGGTGCCAATTCCGGCAGCTAAGTCTGGAAGATGAAAGGGTGGTTGAGAAATATCGAGACCCTTTCATTCCGCGAAAGGGTCTTTTTGTTCAATCCTGGAGGTTTGTTTTCGATGAGTAGCACATTCATGACTGCACAAAAGCTGCTGTTCACGTCCGAATCGGTGACCGAGGGCCACCCGGACAAGATTTGCGACCAGGTGAGCGACGCCGTATTGGATGCCTGCCTGGCGCAGGATAAATATTCGCGCGTTGCATGCGAAACAGCGGTGAAGACCGGCTATGTGATGGTCTTGGGAGAGATCACTACTAAAGCCGTGGTGAACTTCGATCAACTGATTCGCTCTGTGATCTGCGATATTGGTTACACGAACAGTGAATATGGATTTGATGGCAATTCTTGCGGCGTGTTGGTCGCTCTCTCGCAGCAATCCGGCGATATTGCCCTCGGCGTGGACAAGGCCCTCGAAGCGAAATCAGGCGAAATGACCGAGGATGAGATCGAGGCTGTGGGCGCCGGCGATCAGGGCATGATGTTCGGCTTCGCCTGCAATGAAACTGACACGCTGATGCCGATGCCCATCTATTTAGCCCACAAGCTGACCCGCAGCCTTGCAGAGAACCGTCGCAGCGGCCGGTTGAAGTGGTTGCGCCCCGATGGCAAAAGCCAGGTGACCGTTGAATATTCGCAGGGCAAACCCAAGCGTGTGCATACCGTTTTGGTCAGCACTCAGCATTCACCGGATATTTCCCACTCTGATATTGTCGAAGGCCTAATGGAAGATGTCATCGGCCCCACTCTGCCAAAAGACTTGGTCGATAAAGACCTGAAGGTATATGTCAACCCCACCGGCCGTTTCGTGATCGGCGGCCCAATGGGTGACGCTGGCGTCACCGGCCGCAAGATCATCGTCGACAGTTACGGCGGCATGGGCCGCCACGGCGGCGGCGCCTTCAGCGGTAAAGATCCCACGAAAGTGGATCGCTCCGCCGCGTACGCCGCCCGCTGGGCGGCCAAGAACATCGTGGCCGCTGGGTTGGCCGATCGCTGCGAGATCCAGGTGGCTTATGCCATCGGCATGGCTAGGCCGATGAGTGTGAATGTGGAAACCTTTGGCACGGGCAAGATCGCCGACGACCAAATCGCCAAGCTGATCGACGAACATTTCGATCTGCGCCCTGGCGCCATCATCCGTGACCTGGACCTGCGTCGCCCGATCTTCCGGCAGACGGCCGCCTATGGCCACTTTGGCCGCGATGATGTGAGTTTCACGTGGGAAAACACGAGCAAGGCCAAGGACCTTGCTAAGGCCGTTGGACTATAAGAGCAACGCCCCGCAATTTTTGCGGGGCGTTTTGTTACGGCTTCTAACTGTCTACTATCATCTGTTTTTACGCCGTCTGCACATGAGGCATCACCTTACCACTGATGCGGTCCTTGGGCTGATAACCGACCATCCGCTCCAAAACCTCGCCGTTCTTGAAGAGCATCGTCGTAGGCACACTGAGCACTTGGTAATTCATAGTCAACTGAGTCGCCTCGTCAACATCTAATTTCGCCACCTTCACGCTATCTCCCCATTCTTTGGCCAGTTCCTCGAGTACCGGCTCCAGGATGCGGCATGGCTGGCACCACACCGCGCCGAACTCCACCAGCACCGGCTTCTCCGATTTCAATACTTCTTTATCAAAGCTCTCGCTATTCACTTCATGCAGATTACTCATCAGGCGACTCCGTTCATTGGCGGGAAACTCATCCTAGCAAGAGCGACCCGTCGTGTCAAGCTTGCTAACGAGCCGATTATTATCTCGTTATCAGATGCTATAATCGGCGTTCGCTGGAGTTTCGTGGGCGGCGAAGCCGACTAGAAACTCCATTAGCTGCCGATTGCGCGAAGCGCAATCGAAGCAGCGTCGGGCGCGTAGCTCAACGGCAGAGCAGTGGCCTTTTAAGCCATTGGTTGGAGGTTCGAATCCTCCCGCGCTCATTCATTTTTCCCGTAAATTTGGTCTTTTCCCTGGTATTTATGGAATTGAATTAAGTGGTGGGTGCAATTGGGTGCAATTAAGAGATCCTCGTAAGGGCAGGGGCTTTTTACGCCAAAGGTAGACGACTGGTCTGAAATTTTTCTAGAACTTTTTGCCCGTAAGATCGGATTATTCCGAGCAATTCCACTGACTGTGGGGTGCAATTATGGTGCAACGGGCGGGTGCAAGTGCCAATGTAATGAACACCTTTTACAAATGGTTGTTAAGCTGCAGGTTCGAGACTTGACGGGCCAAATGTATGGCGGGTTGGCGAAGGTGCTAGTGCCAATTCTGGTGGGGCTCGACTTTGCGGAAAATGGGTTTTTCTAATAAACCCCAATTTGGGCTGGAAAGAGATTCGCAGTGAGTCTTTGAAGTTGATGACTTGTTTAGTCTAGATAATGATGTGGCAGCATGGGGATTTTTTACTTCTTACTTTCGAAGGAATGATAGGTTTCCAAGAGTGAAACGAGTACCTGATTGGTGAAAGCCTCTATCTTTTTGCCCATTTCTTTCCACGCGGGCGCCGAATGAATAGCTGCTGTTTCGTAAGCAGTAAATAGGGCGTCTTGCAGAGCGGCGCGAAAAAACAAATAAGCTTGCGTGGCCTCTATCAAGCTCAATCCATGCCGGCGTCCCAAAACCGCGTAGTCGTGGCCTGCTGCATGGGCTTCCGCTTGCTTCTTCTCATCGTTCGCCACTAGAAAATTCAAGAGGCTGTGAACCAGTTTGCGGCCGCTGCGCCGAAATTCCTCCCGCGCATTTTGATCTATTTTGGCATACCAATTTTCGGTTTCAAGACCCCCCTCGCTAATCTGCAGCCGTGTATGCGCCAAGGCGCTACGTAACAACGAAGAGGAGACTTTTTTAGGGATTCTCTGCCTCGATTTCGCCCACAGCTCCAATTCTTGTTTGCGAAAGCGCCGATGGCCGCCTCTGGTTCGATGGGAGGGCAGATGGCCCTTATCCGCCCATATGCGAATTGTGCTGGGGTGCATTCCCAGCGCTTTTGCCACCTGACTGAGGGTAAGCCATTCGCCCTCTCTCCCTTTGGGCGCGATCAAGAAGCACACTCCTGCCCCCTGCAATTCAGAAGCATCAGAACAATTCGCGGTTCTTCGATGCCGCTGGATAAGGCGAATTCAGGTTCCAAGTAATCAGGCATCGAGAGTGGTTTAGTTTCCGAACGCGGGACTTTAGCCAAGTTATTCATGATTCGCAATGTAGGATTGCTTAGGTTTGCCGGGTAAAAGCGGAAATTACATAAAGTTAAGTTTACTCAAAACGAATCTATTCTTATTATCCGGGCTTGATTACCCTTCTGGAAATGGTTGGTCGCTATTCATGCCCGGACAAACACCTCGTACATTAAATCACTTCGCCTTTTTTCGATTCCGTCAAACTTACCATCGGCTTGATAATCACCAACGTAAAGAGCTGCATCGCCAGCTGCTCGTGCACTTAGGCCATGCGGCAGGTCATCTGGATATTTATCAAATCTATCCGACCTCAGAAGCGGCAGACATTCTGGTATGGACAGCGGTAGAGGCCAGCGACCCTCAATCCCCCCACGATTTTTTTGCGCGCTTTAGCCAGGCAGTTGCTCCTTTCTTCGATCTGATTGAACCCGTGCATACACTTTGGGGCTTGACTAAGCCCTCCCAATACACCAAGAGTCGTTCCACCCAGGAAATCGATCCTTTCGCCAAATCTCGCAAGATCTATTTGACAATTTATCCCTTTACCAAAACCAGCGATTGGTACCTAATGAGCCGCGAAGCCCGTCAGGGCATGATGAACGAGCACATCCGTATAGGAAAAGAATATCCGGAGATTAAGCAGTTGCTCCTTTATTCATTTGGTTTGCAGGACCAGGAATTTGTGGTGGTTTATGAGACCGATGACCTTGCCCAATTCTCGGACCTGGTCTATGTTCTTCGCGATACGGAAGCACGTCGCTTCACCAAAAGTGATGCTCCACTTTTCACTGCTCTTTACCACAAACCGGAAGAAACCCTGGCTTTGTGGGAGCGGCGGGCGGACATCGAGACGGTTTGATGATTCCCGGCAAACCAGAAACCATCGGCTTGCTACTTATGGCCTATGGTAGCCCGGAAGACCTCAGCCAAATGGAAGCTTATCTTCTGGATGTGCGTGGAGGCCGCGCGCCATCATCGGGGCTGATAGAAGAAATTGGCAGACGCTATAAGATGATTGGAGGTAAATCTCCTCTTTTGGAGAGAACCAGCCAGCAGGCAAAGGCGCTGGAAAATGAATTGAACAAACGTTTCGCCAACAGCAAGGGCAAAACCTTCAAAGCATTTGTAGGGATGCGCCACTGGCAGCCTCGTATCCACAGTGCAATAAATCAAATGGCTGCGGCCGATATTCACAAGGCAGTGGCAGTGGTAATGGCTCCGCATAATTCTCGTATGAGCACTGGAAAGTATTATCAAATGCTGGACGAAGCAATGGATGGACAAAAAATAGATTTTATACGTATCCAAAGCTGGCATAAGCATCCAACTCTACTTGACGCCATTGCTGAAAAAATGGAGATTAGCTTGGCCAAGTTCGGCGACACAGTTCCTTTTGTCGTCTTTACCGCCCACAGCCTGCCCATCCAAATCCTGGAAATGGGCGATCCCTACAACGACCAACTCAATGAAACCGCCCGATTGCTGGCCGAGCGACTGAAACTGCGGGCTGATCAATGGCAGTTTTGCTACCAGAGTGCGGGTGAAAACACCATTCCGTGGCTCGGACCGCAAATTGAAGAAGTGGTTGTCGAACTTGCCAAGAAAGGTGAAAAGAACCTACTAGTGGTACCAATTGGATTTGTTTGTGATCATGTGGAAGTGCTTTACGACATTGACATCAGAGCTCGTCAGATCGCTGAACAACATGGCGCCCGCCTTGAGCGAACCCCATCACTGAACGATTCCCCAACTTTTGTTGCCGCATTGGCTGATGTGGTCCAAGAGAAATTGTGGCGGGATAAACCATAAATAGCATGAACCTGCTTTGTCTTGGCCTTAGCCATCACACCGCGCCGCTGGCGTTGCGCGAAAAGCTTGCCATGGGGGAAACGGCGCTTCAAGTCTTTCTAAACGAACAGCTATCCACAGGCAAGGTAGGCGAGATCGCCGTGCTTTCTACGTGCAACCGGGTGGAAATCTACTTTACTTCTTCGCAAAGTGGCTTTGACCAAATGATTGAGGATTTAGCTGCAGCGAACGGTGTAAAGCCGCAAGAGTTAAAAGTCCACAGTTATGGCTTGAAAAACGATGAAGGGGTGAGACATTTGTTCCGTGTGGCTGCTGGCCTAGACTCGCTGGTGGTAGGAGAAGCGCAAATCCTAGGGCAGGTCGCACAGGCCTACGAATTTGCCCGTGCCCACCAAACTGTCGGGCTGCGCCTATCCAAGCTTTTTCAGGCAGCCATCTTCAGCGCCAAACGGGTGCAAAGTGAAACCGCATTAAGCCGATTGTCTACCTCGGTTCCTTCTCTCGCCGTTAAGTTAGCCAGCCGTCAGGGCAAGCGTTTGGATCAAGCACACATACTGTTGGTCGGGGCCGGGGAAATGGCCGAGTTGGCGGTGGAAGCCTTTCGCAAACACGGCGTAAAGCGATTTAGCGTAGCAAGCCGCACGCTGCACAGCGCAGAAAAGTTGGCTCGGCGCTGGAACGGGCGCGCCGGCACACTTGATCAGTTATCCCAATACCTTGCAGATGTCGACGTACTGCTGTGTTCATCTTCATCTCAAGATTTTTTGATTGATAAAGAGATGGTTGATCAAGTCATGTCAATCCGCCCGCAAAGGCCGCTGGTGATTCTGGATATTGCGGTCCCCCGCGATGTGCATCCGGATGTAAAGCAGGTGAAAAACGTCTTTCTCTATGATATGGACGATCTACAACAAGGGGTGGAAGTATTGCAATCCGCGCGCAGCAGAGAGCTTCCTCGGGCGCGGCAAATTGTGGATGAAGAAGTCCGGGATTTCATTGCTTATTCAATCGACCTGGATGTCATGGTCCCAGTGATTCGCGGTCTGCGTCAGCAAGCCGAAAATATTCGCCACGAAGAGTTACAAAAAACTCTGCGGCGCCTTCCCAACCTCACTCCGGAACAACAGGAGCAAATTGGCGCTCTTACGCGTTCCATAGTGAGAAAACTGCTGCACAACCCTACCGCACACTTGCGCCAGCGAACCACAGACGAAAATAACGATCGTTATGCGGCTGTCGCTCGCCAGCTTTTTGGATTGGATCAGGAATAAGCGCCCGGGATGAGAATAAAACTGCGCTTTGCTACCCGCCCCTCAAAATTAGCCCGTTGGCAGACCTCAACGGTTATCCAGACCTTGCGATCCCATTGGCCCAATTTGCAGTGCGAACAGATTGTTATGAAAACGCGCGGTGATGTTTTGCTCGATCAACCTTTGCCGGAGATCGGTGGGAAAGGTCTGTTTACAGCCGAGTTGGACAACGCTCTGCGTGCGGGTGAATTTGATGCCGTAGTGCATTCGTTAAAAGATCTTCCAATAGAAGAAAGTCCTGGATTGAAGATTGGGGCCATTCCTCGCCGCGGCCCGGCCTCCGATGTGCTGCTCAACTCCAAAAGTCTAACCCTTGCTGAATTACCTGATGGGTCCCGGGTGGGCACCTCAAGCTTGCGCCGCCAGGCGCAGTTGCTTGCCTACCGCTCTGATCTGCAGGTAAAACCGCTGCGCGGCAACGTAGATACTCGCATTCGCAAATTGCTCGCCGGGGAATACGATGCCATTGTATTGGCTACGGCTGGTGTGACGCGGCTGGAGATGGAGGAGCACGTCGCTGAGGAACTGCCATTTGAAATTATGCTTCCCGCGCCGGGGCAAGGCGCCTTGGCAGTGCAGTGCCGTAGCGACGATGAGGACGTATTGAACTATTTAGCAGTAATTGACCATGTTGAGACTCGCCGCGCGGTGAGCGCGGAACGTGCTTTTCTGGATGCGTTGGGCGGCGGCTGTTCTCTGCCAGTGGGAGCTTATGCTTCTGCAGTGGAGGAGCAGATTGAGATGCAAGGCGCCGTAATTTCACTCGATGGGCGGCGACAGATTCGAGTCTCTGGGAGGAGTTCTCACCCCATAAATCTGGTGGCAAAGTTGGCAACCGAAGCCCTAGCCCAAGGTGCTGAGGAAGTGCTCAATGCCTGAACTGAATGGCAAAATGGTGGTTGTGACCAGACCACGCGAAAACTTTCCTGCTTTTGCCAGCTTGCTTGAAGCTCAAGGAGCCAGCCCGATCCCTTTTCCCACCATTGAAATTAGACCAACCAAGGAAACACAGTTCCTCCAATCCAGTCTAAAGAAACTCCCCAGTTTCGATTGGCTTATTTTGACGAGCGCAAATGCGGTTAAGGTACTCAGTAACCATATTACAAGCGATTCGATGGCGCCTTCGCTCAAACTGGCCGCTGTGGGGTCTAAGACGGCCGATGCCATGCTGCAGCTTGCCTGGAGAGTTGATTTCATCCCCGAGAAATATGCAGCCAAGGCGATCTTGCCTGGATTGGGAACTTTAGCTGGCCAGCGTGTGCTTTTGGCTCGCGGGGATCTGGCCAGCCCGGACCTGCCCGCTGGCATTCGCGCTTCCGGCGGTCAGGTGACCGACTTGGAAGTTTACCGCACTGTGCCCGCCTATCCGGCCGTGGAGGGTTTGCGGCAAATTCGTCTCGGGGTGGACACGCTTACTTTTACCAGTTCCTCCACCGTGCACAATTTTGTATCCATGATGCACAAGGCGAATTTGGACCCGGGCAATCTTCCCGGCTCACCCGTTTACGCCTACATTGGCCCGGTGACGGCCGGCACAGCACGAGACTGCGAATTGCCGATCGATATAGTGGCTGACATTCATACCTTGGAAGGTATGGTTGATTCGCTTTGCCGCTTTTACGCTGAAAAGAAGGCCGGAACTAAATGACTCCAACCTCTCAAATTACTTACCCCCTTGCACGGCCACGACGGTTGCGTCTTACTCCGACCTTGCGCCGCATATTGCGCGAGACGCCCCTTTCCACCGACGATTTTATTTGCCCCGTCTTTGTTCGGCATGGCAAAAATGTGCAGCAGGAAATTACGTCTATGCCAGGGATATACCAGTGGTCTGCGGATAAGGCCGCAAAAGAGTGCCAGGAGCTTTTTTCCCTGGGTATTCCAGCAGTGCTCCTGTTCGGCATTCCAAACGAAAAAGACCCAATTGGCTTGGAAAACTTTGCTGACGATGGTGTTGTTCAGCAAGCCATTAAAACCATAAAAGATTTGGTGCCAGATCTGGTTGTGGTGACCGATGTGTGTCTGTGCGAATACACGGATCACGGCCATTGCGGCATCTTAAATCGAACCGAACATAACCATCCTCACTTACCTACCGATTACGTTTTAAATGAACCTACCTTAGAAATTATTTGCAAAGTAGCGCTTTCCCATGCCCGCGCTGGCGCCGATATTGTGGCCCCGAGTGGCATGATCGACGGTATGGTTGCCGCAATCCGCGCGGCTCTGGACGCAGAGCAATTCGAGCATATTCCGATCCTGTCTTATGCTGTCAAGTATGCCTCCTCTTTTTACGGCCCGTTTCGAAAGGCGGCCGAATCCCCTCCCAGCTTCGGTGATCGCAAATCCCATCAAATGGACCCCGCGAACAGACGCGAAGCCCTGCGCGAGGCCGCAATAGACGTAGCCGAGGGGGCAGATATTCTAATGGTCAAACCAGCCCTGCCTTATTTGGATGTGATCCACGAAGTGCGCCAAGCTTTTCCCGAGCTACCTCTGGCCGCGTACAACGTGAGCGGTGAATACGCCATGCTCAAGGCCGCGGCAGCTAACGGTTGGCTGGATGAAGAGCGCGTCATTTTGGAAGCGCTCACCAGCATTAAGCGCGCCGGAGCGGATTTGATAATCAGCTACCACGCAAAAGAAGCGGCTCAGTGGTTGCAACAATGAGCCAGGCCTCTCGTTCTGTGGAGGAAGACGACGCGCGCTTTTTGCGCGCCTGCAAACGTTTACCTGTTGACGCCACACCGGTATGGTTCATGCGCCAGGCCGGTCGTTACATGCCCGAATATCGCGCCGTTCGCGAGAAATTTAGCCTGCTCGAGATTGTCCAGCGTCCTGAGCTAGCCGCAGAAGTTACTGTGCAGCCGGTGTACGCGCACGGGGTGGACGCAGCCATCCTCTTTGCCGATATTTTGCTCCCCCTGATTCCCATGGGGTTGAAGCTCGAATTTGCCAAAGGTGAGGGTCCGCAAATTAACAATCCAATTCGCTCCCCTCAAGATGTCCAGGCCCTGCGACGGCCGGACGCCAGCACGGATTTGGGGTATGTCATGGAGGCCATCCAGATTTTGCGCCGAGAACTCCCCCGAAAAGTTCCCTTGATAGGCTTTGCGGGCGCTCCCTTCACAGTAGCCAGTTATATGGTGGAGGGCGGCCCCTCCAAGGATCACCGAAAAACCAAGAGCATGATGTATGGGCGGCCCATGGCTTGGCATGCTTTGATGGAGAAATTAGCCGGCGTGCTCAGTGATTATTTGCTGGCTCAGATTGATGCGGGCGCCCAGGCCGTGCAGCTCTTTGATTCCTGGGCAGGAGTGCTTGGGCCGCAGGATTATCGGCGCTTTGCGCTCCCCTATTCACAACGTGTGCTTGCGGCCGCCGCCAAATCTGGTGTGCCCGTCATCCATTTTGGAACAAACACCGCCACATTACTTCCCGATATGAAGACCGCCGGGGGCACAGTGATCGGCTTGGATTGGCGCGTGCCTCTGGATCAAGGGTGGGCGTTGCCTGGCCCTCATGTTGCTGTGCAAGGTAATTTGGATCCGGCCGTTCTTTTAGCCCCGCTGGCTGAACTAAAAAAACAAGTGCGCGATGTACTTGATCGAGCCAAAGGGCGCCCCGGCCACATCTTTAATCTTGGGCATGGCATTCTCACGGACACCCCGGCTGAGAATGTGCGAGCAGTTGTAAAAATGGTCCACGAATGGACGAGCCGCGAGCATTAACCGAAATAACGTGCCTGATTTTATGAAAACTGACCGATCGACCGCCCTGTTTGCCCGTGCCCTGGAATTGTTCCCCGGGGGAGTAAACTCTCCGGTACGCGCTTTCCGTGCTGTGGGAGGAAAGCCTCATTTTATTGAGCGTGGCGAGGGGGCCTATTTAGTGGACGTGGATGGCAACCGCTTTATCGATTACGTACTTTCGTGGGGTCCTCTTATCTTGGGTCACGCACACCCGTTGGTGGTGGCCGCTCTCGAAAAAAGTATTCAGGAGGGGACCAGTTTTGGAGCGCCCAGCCCCCTAGAAGTCGAATTAGCCGAGCTTATCCAACAAGCCATGCCGGGCATGGAAATGATGCGCTTCGTCAACTCAGGTACTGAGGCCACCATGAGCGCGCTTCGCCTGGCGCGTGCCTACACCGGCCGAAACAAGATCATCAAGTTTGAAGGTTGCTATCACGGCCACGCCGATTTGCTCCTGGTGCAGGCTGGGTCTGGCGTGGCCACCTTGGGTCTCCCTGATTCCCCCGGCGTGCCCCCATCCACCACCCGCGACACCCTTGTGGCACGATATAACGATCTGGATTCGGTAGCAGCTTTGTTCGGCCATTACGCCACGGAGATCGCTGCCGTGATTGTCGAGCCAGTGGCGGGAAACATGGGCGTTGTGCCGCCTCAATATGGGTTTCTGGCAGACTTGCGCCAGCTTACCGAGCGGCATGATGCCCTCTTGATTTTTGATGAGGTAATGACTGGCTTCCGTGTTCATCCAGGCGGGGCGCAATCCCTTTACAAAATCAACCCAGACATTACTACACTGGGAAAGGTAATTGGAGGTGGGTTGCCCGTTGGTGCCTATGGCGGACGCCGAGATATCATGAAATTGGTCGCGCCCTCTGGAACTGTCTACCAGGCAGGAACACTTTCAGGAAATCCATTGGCCATGTCTGCAGGTATCGCCACGCTCAAAGTCTTGCAGACAGTAGGGATTTGGGAGAAGGTGGATGCCGGGGCCAATAGGATAGTCAATGGAATCGAAAAGGCAGCCAGGCAGGCTCAGATTAATGTAAGGACAACCCGAGTTGGCACGATGTTTTCAGTGTTTTTCACCGATCAGGATATTGCCGATTGGAACTCTGTGGCGAGTTGCGACACAAATCTTTTTTCAACATATTTTTTAACAATGTTGGAAAATGGTGTTTACATGCCTCCCTCACAGTTTGAGGCGAATTTTGTATCGCTTGCCCACTCGAGCGAAATTATCGAGAAAACACTAAAAGCCGTAGAACGAGCATTTTATCGCATTGCCAGATAAAAACATATATGTGCTTTTTATGAAGGAGGTCGCATGGAACAAATCAAAGTAGCCAACGATGGAACCAGTTCACCCCCGGTTTTAGCTTTTGGCACTACGGTTCTTGGAGTACCCCTGCTATTAACTGCGGTGCGGTGCACTCTTCAATATATTGTGGCGCCATTCGTGCTCCCGCTCTTCAGTGTTAGTGGATCGTTTTCGCCCACGGTTAACATTTTGGCCGGGGTTTTCAGCCTCGGCGTGATCTTTTACAACCTAATGCGCCTTTGGCGCACCAACTGGCGTAACCGCTATTTGCTGCTGAGCTTGTTTGTGATTCCGGTTGTTCTGGGCTCAATTTACCTTGATTATTTGACCTATTTATCCTTCTAGGTACAGCGACGTGGTTGATGTAATTCAAGCCATAGAGGAAAAAAGAGATGGTACTAAATCCTAACTTGACGGGACGCGCTGGCACTGAACGCACATACCATGATGAACGTATGATGCACGCCGACTTTGACCAGGCCCCCTTTAGCATTGCCTGGGAGGTAACCCGGGCGTGTGCATATGCGTGTGTACATTGCCGCGCAGACGCACAACCCCGCCGTGACCCGCGTGAACTATCCACCTATGAGGCTAAGGCCTTGATTGAACGCTTTGCCGCGTTCGGCAATAGTCCGATCCTGATTTTCACGGGCGGCGATCCGCTAATGCGCCCGGATCTTTTTGAGTTGATCGCTTACGCAACTGAGCGTGGCCTGCGTTGCTCCCTCACACCAACGGCGACCGCTTTGCCCACACGGGAACGACTTGAGAAAGCGCTCCACGCAGGGATCCGCCGCGTTGCGCTTTCGCTAGACGCGCCGCGTGCGAGAATCCACGACGACTTTCGTAAAGTGAGAGGCTCATGGCAGCGCACTATGGACACCCTCCATCGCGCCCATGATGTTGGACTGAGCGTGCAAGTTAACACTACCGTGGCCAAACACAACATCGACATTTTGCACGAAATGGTGCCGTTCATTCAGGAGGTTGGAGCCGTGCAATGGTCGGTCTTCTTTCTTGTTCCTACCGGACGCGCTATGGTGGAACAGATGGTTTCGGCTGAACAGCACGAGCAGGTATTCAATTGGCTCTACGACCTTGCCCAGATTGCGTCTTTCGATATTAAAGCTACTGCCGCACCCATGTACCGCCGCGTAGCTATTGAACGGAAACGCGCACAGAGTACAGGCAAACCTGTCACGTTCCAAGGCGCGGGTTTCCAATTTGCAGACGGGCTCCACCGCCCTACCAAAGGTGTGAATGATGGCAACGGCTTCCTGTTCGTCTCGCATATCGGAGAAATTCAACCCTCTGGATTTCTGCCGGTCACGGCGGGGATGGTGCGCGAGCATGACATTGTGGATGTCTACCGCACATTCCAAATTTTTAGAGATCTGCGAAATCCCGATAAATATAAGGGAGTCTGTGGTACGTGTGAATTCCGTGAGGTGTGTGGTGGTCAGCGTGGACGCGCCTATAGCATCACAGGCGATTATCTAGAAAGCGACCCTGCCTGCGTGCTGGTGAGCAGGAAACAAAATCATAATTCCTAGAGGCGTACATCATGAATATCACAACTCATCTTTTGACTCTTGCCTTGCCGTCCCCAAAACCAGGCTTCCCTTGTTGTGGGCCTGCTGTCGCGAAGCCCGCAAGATTATGAAAACTTGGTCACAGAGATATGGAAATTAATCCCCTTGGCTTGATCTCGGCCGCGATCGCTTTCTTAAGCATATGGATTGGGCACGTCTCCGTCCGTAAGATTGAAGCGATAACAGTGGCACTGTGGAAACCAATGACGATCTTGATAACTTTTGGGCTTGCCCTGGAATATGCCGCTCTCTCTGTTTCCAACCAGTCGTTGGCCGCGGTTTTTGGGATCCTCGGTGTCACCCTGCTCTGGGACGCTTTTGAGATCAAACGCCAGGCCCATCGCGTCCGTAAAGGACATGCACCAGCCAATCCAAATAACACGCGCCATGCGGCCATGCTGGCCGAACCTAACTCGCGCGCCACAACCCTCAACATCCTCAATCGATATCCGATTGGCCGGGCGGTTGACCCCGAAGAAGCCGTTAGGCTGATAACAAGTCACTGATTCTTGAAAACTCTATGAATGCATTCGGGTTGATCGTCGGCGTTGCAACCTTGCTCATTATTGGGCTTGGTTTCCCCCTTGTCATTCAAGGTGAGCGTCGCTTTGGGTATTTGTGGTGGCCTTATATGCTGGGCATTGGCATCCTAATCATTGGTATCTCGCTTTTCGTTCCTGTTGATTGGCTATCAGTCGTGATCGGGGCCTTAGGTGCCACCTTCGTCTGGGGTTCGACTGAACTCAAAGAACAAGCCATCCGGGCCGAGGTCGGCTGGTTTCCATTCAATGCCAATAAAATCAAACCACCCTTCGAGGCGATCATCCAAAGGTGGAAAGCCCCGCATTTGTAACTATGATGATTCACAGATGAAGGCAAAACATATCCTCGTCGTTGGCGGTGGCATCGCTGGCCTTTCTGCTGCTTACAACGCAATTAAGAAAACAAAAGAACGCGGTATTCCAGTCCAGGTTAGCCTTATTGAATCCGATTCACGTTGGGGGGGAAAAATCACCACTGAATGTGTCGAGTTTGACAATGGGCAATTCATTATCGAGGGAGGGCCCGACACCTTCCTGGCCACCAAACCATGGGGAGTGGCTTTATGCAATGAACTTGGCCTGGGAAAGCGATTGCACGGCACCAATCCGCATAAGAAAAACACATATGTTCTGCACCGCGATCGCTTGATGCTGTTGCCCGACGGGCTTGCCATGATGATCCCAACCAATATTCAAGCGATTCTCAGAACAGGCCTGCTCTCTTGGTTGGGCAAAGCCCGCATGGGCCTTGACTTCCTGCTCCCTCCTGTTCAGCCTAATGGCGATGAAAGTCTTGGTGCTTTTGTCAGTCGCCGGCTGGGACGCGAAGCGTATGAGAATCTGATCGAGCCGCTGATGTCCGGGATCTATGCCGGGGATGGTGACGCGCTCAGCCTTGCTTCCACATTTCCATATTTGCGCGACCTTGAGCTCAAATACGGTTCGCTGGCTCGCGGTGCACTTGAAATGCGCAAACAATCGGTTGGTAAATCAGTTCAAGGGTCACGTTCTGCCTTCCTTACACCAAAAACGGGTCTGGCTGAGATCGTCGAAGCTCTTGTGGCTTATCTTGAAGCTGGTCATGCCAACCTTCGCTTGAAAACCCATGTTTCCCAAATAATAAAGAGCAATTCTGGTTATCGTGTGGAACTTGAAATGGGCGAAGCGCTTCAAGCAGACTGCGTCATCTTAGCAACCCCAGCTTATGTCAGTGGCGCTTTGCTTTCCAGGCTTGACCCTAAACTGGCTGCCACCCTCAAGGACATTCCCTACGCCTCGACCGCTACCATTTCGCTTGCTTACCGCCTATCTGACATGCGCCGGGAACTGGATGGCTACGGTTATGTCATTCCGCGCCGTGAGGGACGGCACGCACTTGCCTGTACCTGGACTTCTGCCAAATTTCCTCACCGCGCCCCAGATGGGTATGCGCTAATCCGGGTTTTCGTTGGTCGAGCCGGCCAGGAAGAAGCCATGCCCCGGGATGCGGATTTGCTTGTCGCTTTGGCAAGAGAAGAATTGCATCACACCCTGGGAGTTGATGCCGAGCCGTTGATCTCCAGGGTTTTTGTTTGGGAAAAATCAATGCCTCAGTATAACTTGGGCCATCCCGAGAAATTAGCGCAATGTTCAAAGCGTCTGGAAAATCACCCCGGCTTGGCCTTGGCAGGCAGCGGTTATCGTGGCATTGGCATACCCGATTGCATTCGCTCCGGCGAACTCGCCGTGGATGCATTGCTCCCACGGCTTGTGAGGCAAGCTACAGAAGGTAACTAGAATCTTTTGACAATCCTTTTCTCTTCTAGTAATAGTCAATAAAAAATCATGGAACAAATCAAAGCGTCAGCCTTTTACTCCATATAGGGCGGAGTTACGATTTCTGAACCGCCTTTCCTACCTCAGTTTTCGGGTGCAATTTGGGTGCAATTAGCATAGAACCTATGGAAACAATATGCGCTGCGACCTCCTTTTTACGGGTAAAACTGGCTGATTCGAGGGTTTTCCCTACTTACATGGCCTGTAGCTAGCGACTTTTAAGCCATTGGTTGGAGGTTCGAATCCTCCCGCGCTCATTCATTTTCCCCCAATTTAAATTATTTCCCTGAATTCTAGGAGAACTAAATCTCTTAAGTCCTTCGTCGTTGGTTCAGGACTCACGCTCGCGACGATTCGGGCTCATTGCTCATTCCAAATCTAAAAGGTGACTACTTTATTTGCCTCAACGGTCCACTTCGCCAGTTCAGCCATCGAGCTAATTACAACGCCTTCAAGCAAAGGAAGCCCTTTTATCCCACGCGCCTCGGAACAAGTACCACAAGCCTTCACCTGTCCCCCTTTGTTGATAACCGCTTTCAGCATGCGCTCGATGCTGTAGTAGCCTTGCGGTGTGGCTTGATTGGTCAGCGCACAGGTCACCGCATCTGCCATCAGGAATATGCGCAGGTCGGCGCCAGCATGGCCCTTTTGCAAAGTGATGGCCAAGCGCAGCGCGTTATAGGCTTTTTCCGAACCATAAAGGCGCATCATTGATAATAATCAAAATGTTCAAATTGTTCTGCTCCTGGTGGGATTAAGGGGAGGGCAATCACAAAAGGCGGGAGGAGCCCCGCCTTAAATCCGAGGATATTTGCCAGGCGACAAAGCTTAGCTACTTCTATGTATTTCGTGACGGGATTGGGCGAACTCCATCTCGGTAGTGCTCAAAACCTGCGCCATTTCCTTAAACTGCTTATGGGTGATCTCCCCCTGGGCAAACCGCCTCTTTAAAATATCGAAGGCGGAAGATTCGGGATGGCTGGCGTGGGCAGCTTCATGCTCCGAGTGATCCATCGTATGTGGCATCATGCACATTGTCGCGATCCTCCTGTCGTTATGGGTTAGCTTGTTTTGAAATCTTTCTTGAGTTGTTCGTACTCCTGGCGGCTGATTTCTCCGCCTGCATAACGCTGACTGGCGATCTCAAGCGGAGATGGGGAGTCCTCATTTTTCGGACTCTGGTGACCACCTCTGGCTACCACACCCACTCCCCACACCACAAGAGCGATGATCGCCACCCAGAAAAAAACCATGAATATCATGCCAAATCCCATTCCAATTATCATCATATACTCCTTAGCTCAAATCGGAAAGCATCTTTTTATATTGTTGGCGGGTGATTTCGCCTCGCGCATAGCGGGCCTGCAACATCTCTTTTGCGGTCAGGAATGATCCGCTTCGCCCTCCGGTTGATCCATAAACAGGAAAGATGCGACGAACGAACCAGACGATCAGGAGCATGATGCCAATGAGCACAGCCAGGTTGATGACCAGGTTCAACACCATGTCGAGCCAGCCATAGCCTGTTCCCCAAAACCCCAAGCCGCCACAGTTCCACATCACGCTTTCTCCTTCGTCCTTTTGGTTACGAGTCATTCAAGTCTAGCAAGGGACGCGAAGCACATCAGGGACGGATGTCCCTTGGAGGCAAGCCCTATGTCCCATGGGGAATGGGCAATCTTGCTGATTTTTAGTAGACAGTAAGCAGCAGACAGATGACAGTCAACAGTGGGCTTGGTTCGGTGGTCGGCGACGATCGGTAATTGGCAATGCCGCGACGACCCGTTTCTTCTATCCGATACAATCGCATCGTGCCTTTCCCAACCAGCCTGCGCACCATCTGTATCCTTGCGTTCGTCCTGAGTGCTTGCCTTCCCGCCGATCTCACCGATCGCGCCGATCTCCCCACGGCGCGCGTCATCCCTGCCGAAACATTGCTTGCGGGATCACTTGAGCCGATTGAAACTGGACAAATGAGCGAACAAGCCCTTCCCGCTATTCAAGAATACAAGGTGCCCGCCGGCGCTCACCCGCACGACGTGGCCCCCGCGGTAGATGGCGGCGTTTGGTATACCGCCCAGCATCAAGGTGCGCTTGGCTACCTGGATCCAGCAACCGGCGAAACCCATCAAATTCCGCTAGGCCAGGGTTCGTCTCCACATGGTGTGATCGTCGGACCCGATGGCGCGCCGTGGATCACCGATAGCGGCCTGAACGCCATCGTGCGCGTGGACCCGCAAACGGAATCAATCCAGGTCTTCCCTTTGCCGTCATCCGGCAATGCCAATTTGAACACCGCCGCCTTTGCGGATGGCATCCTCTGGTTCACTGGCAACGCAGGAATCTATGGGAGCCTTGACCCGGCCAGCGGTGAGATCGAAGTTTATGAAGCACCTCGCGGCCGCGGCCCTTACGGTATCACCGCCACTCCCTCCGGAGAGATCTATTACGCTTCTCTACAAGGAAGCTACGTTGGCCGCATTGATCCAATCACAGGAAAAGTCACCGAATTGGAACCGCCTACGCCTGGCCAGGGAGCCCGGCGCGTCTGGGCAGACTCGCAGGGGCGCGTCTGGACCAGCGAATGGAATGTGGGCCAAGTGGCTAGGTATGACTCAAAAACAAATACTTGGCAGGAATGGAAGCTGCCCGGCGCAAATCCTTCGGCGTATGCGGTCTTCGTGGATGAAAATGATTGGGTTTGGCTGAGCGATTTCGGCGGCAATGCAATCGTATTATTCGACCCAGTTGGCGAGGTCTTCGCGGTCTACGAGCTGCCCAGCCCCAATGGCGAGGTACGCCAGATTCATGGTCGCGCCGGCGAGATCTGGGCCGCGGAATCGAGCGTGGACAAGTTGATTGTCATTCGCGTGGAAAACCCGTAAGAGATTTTTCTGCTCAGTATCGAATCGTCACGGCTTATATGAAAAAAGGCGACTGATTCAGTCGCCTTTTTTCGCGAAGTATCCCAGTTCTAGTTGCTCACATTGGCGATCACTTTCCATTTATTGGAACCATTAGTTTCCAACTTGACCGTGATCATGATCTGGTTGTTGTCTCCAGTTACGTGATGCGACCAGTTGTTGTTGCAAATGGTGTTGTCGGTTGCTCCGGCTGCACTGATCTTCACATAACTTGGGTCCAGATCCCCTGTTTCACACTGGAAGGCGATATCCACCTCTGCATCCTCGTTGCCACCCAGACCTTCAACAGTGATGTATATCCGATCGAGGCTATCGTCTCCTGGGTATTTAATCGACCCGCTTACGGATTTGGAATCTGTATCACTAGAGTCCAACGTTAGGTAGGAATTGTCACCGTTGTCGTTCCCTCCCCCTCCACTGCTCGTCGCCTGCGGCTGGGCGGATGGAGTGGCAATTGGCAAATTGGCAGGAGGCTCACCGTTTGTGAAATCAACCGAGATCCAACCCACCGCGTCATGAAAGAGGATCTGGTACCAGGTGCCAGCCTGGTTGATGCCGATCACCTGGACGGCCTGGCCGCCCGGGATCACAGTCATGACCCCGTAGGCCGTTGAATCCCCGGCGCGCATGTTGAGATCACGCACGGTGGTGACCACTGGGGTTGTAGCGCCTTCTGTTTGGGCGAGTGTGGGTTCTACGGTTGCACCTGCGGCGGGAGTATCCGAGGCGGCAGCCGCCGTCTCAAGCTGGCTGATCTGCTGGGTTTGGGCGATACCGGTGGCAATGGCGGATTGGGCGCCGCCGCAGGCGGATAAGGCCAGCGAAAGCAAAACAAATAAGGCGAAACTATTTTTAATCATGTTCACTCCTCACAAGTGGCTAAGGATTCATGGCGAATCACTGCAGTATACACTTGAGTTAGCTAAATTCAATATACCCAGTCGGTTTCCTGCACAGCCGTAAAATTATGATATTTTAGACGCACCCCACATACAAATCCTTCAAAATCCGATTCGAATTCTCCCGCCCCACAAATAAGACGCGGCCTAGCCGCCTCTTGTTGTTTTGAAAACACGCTAGGCTGTGGGACTTCTCCCTGCATAATGAAGATAATGTGGTCGCAGGCGCCAACGGCCTGGTGGCTCAAGGCTTGCACCTCATGCCAGGTGGGATACCAGGGCGTACCAGTTCGAAAGATCGATCAATAATTTTCCCCGCCTTATCTCCGCACAATATCTAAGGCCTTTGTCCTTCTGAAAGATAGGACAGCGAATGGGGCAGCACTCCCATGACTGCCCGGTTTCCTCCTCATAGAATGTGTTCATCGCCTAAAGGAGGAAGTATGAATCGACCCGCAATTTATACATACCTGGTCGCGGCGTGGATATTTCTGGCAGCCGTTGCGGCTCAAGTGTTTCTTGCCGGGTTAGTGGTGGTTGCCCGCCAAATCAGCTGGGAGCTGCATATCGGCTTCGGCCACCTGGTTGGCTTACCCTTGCTACCCATGCTGGTAGCCATGTACGTCGCCAAGATGCCGGCATCCATAAAGCGGCTCACTTGGGCGCTGTTCGCGGTGTTCTTTTTACAGGCGGAGGTGGTCATCTTTATGCGAGATGCCCTGCCTTATGTATCTGCCCTTCACCCAGTGTTGGCGCTGCTCGATTTTGCCATCGCTTGGACGCTGATCAAGCACGCCTCGGCCGTTCTCAGGGCGCCGCTACCCGTCACCAAGGAACCAATCCAGGTGGCGGTCAATCCCTCCAAGTGACCAGCATTTCGCATTTCCCAATCAGGAGTTCATTTCAGGAGCTGATATGACCGCAAATATTCCCACGACCCAAAATTCCCGCTTCAAAATCGGTTGGACCGTCCTGATCATCATTGCTGCACTTTCAATCCTGGGGCATTTAACACTCATTTTCGTCCTGAGTCATGAGGCTACCCTTTTCGTCGGCTATACCGCCTTCGAGCTGTATGCATTTGGCGTGCTATGGATTCCGTTTCGCAGGTTTGAAAAATGGGCCTGGATTATTACCTGGATTCTGCCGGGCGGGTTGGCTTTCCCTGCATTCAACAACCCCGAAATCGCCATCTATTACTTTTCGGCAGCCGCGTTATGTACGCTGGGCTTGCTACTCACAATGCCAGACTTTTTCAAGAAGTGATAGCGATGTACCTTTGGATCGTGTTTCTTCACGTACTGAGCGCCTTTCTGTTCATGCTAGCGCATGGTGCGACGGCTGCTGTCATGTTCGCCATGCAATCGGAGCGCAGCCCCGAGCGGCTTAAGGTGCTGCTGGCCGTGCGCGATCGCGCTCAGATGCCATTCACCATAACGTCAACGGTCATGTTCCTTTCCGGGATCGCCCTGGGCTTCATGGGCGGTTTTTGGGGGCGGATATGGATTTGGGCAGCTCTGGTTTTATTGGTCGTCATTTCCGTGTTCATGGGGTTTCTGGGCCGAAACCGTTTGGACAAAATCAAAAGCCTGGTGGACTCAAGAACAGCAGCGGTGGAGCTCGAAACCGCCATCACCGCCGCAAATCCAATGCTGCTCAGCATTGTTGGCATCGGCGGCTTCATCCTCATCCTGTGGCTGATGATGTTCAAACCTTTCTAGGAGGAGGTGCTGAGACGAAAGAGCACACGGAAAACTCAATTCGCCATTTTGAAGAGGAGATCATATAACATGTCTATTCCTAAAATTTCAAATCCGGCTGTTCGCAAAGAAACCCGTTTCCTGTTCCTGGGTTCTGCGATCTTGTTCCTCATCAATAATTTCTTCGGATTCGACAATGCACTAACTGTTGGCGAGATCCCTCGCTGGCAGGTGCTCATCCACCTGCACGCTGGATCCATTGGTTGGATCACGCTCTCCGCTATCGGCCTGGCGATCTGGCTATTCACCGGCGACCGCAAAGCGGATGATGCCTATGCGCGCGGTGTTCGCAACTTGGCCCGCGCCGGCGTTTTTGTTTTCGGAGGTTACATCATCACCTTTGGGCTCGCCTTTTCGCGCGCCGAAGGGCCGCTGGTAACTTTGCTGCCGATCTTTGGCACGGCTTCAGCGCTCACCATCTGGTGGGCGGCCATCTTCTCACTCTCGCAGTTGCGACGGCAATCTCCGGTAACCACGCCGCACATCCTGATTACCGGCGCTCTATTAGTGGCGGCCGTGGGAGGCACTATGGGTGTTCTGCTCGGGTTGGAGCGCGCCCTGGGTCCCTTCCTTCCGCCAATGCAAGATCGGGTCGGCTTTCACGCCGGCATGATGGACACCTACTTGTTCCTTGTGGCCGCTGCAGTTGTGGAAACCTTTATCGTAAAGGGAACTGCCACGCGATGGTCTTGGCCGGGTCTCCTGCAAGGAGCAACCTGGACGCTGGCCGCGGTGCTTGTGCCTATCGGCTTCCTGTTTAATCTTCTAGACCAACTACTGCCTATTTTTGGCATCCTGCTATTGCTGGCCATGCTGGTCTTCCTGATCAGGATGGGCTGGCGCGCCCTGGTGAACGGCCCGAGGGGAGAAGGCCCGCTGCCCTGGACCTTCTTCGGCACCCTCTGGCTGGTCGTGTACCTTGCCTTTTTCCTCTACGCTGTCATGGGCACAGGAGGCGATTTTGCTTTGCTGCCGTCCTGGTTTTTCGCAGTGTTCGCCCACGCGGGCTTCGTGGGCATGATGACCAACCTGATACTGGCGGTCTTCTCCGCCCGCACTCAGGAATCTCGTCACGTGCTCAGTTGGGGAGAGCCGACTTCGTTGTGGCTGATCAACTTGGGTTTGCTGGTTTTCTTTGCCCTCAAGATCACCGCTGATATCCGTCTGGGCGCCATCGTCATGGGAATCGGTGTGGTTCTTGGCGTGCTCACCATGATCCTGCGGCTGCGGGCGGTGGATGTGGCAAAAACTTAGCAGTAATGAACGGGACATACAGGGATGGGCATGCCCATCCCTGTATGTCCCGTT
>Ga0209341_10000869_pt1 | contig 30691 bp, 47 predicted proteins | sample RifCSP13_2_FD_184020 | JGI IMG/M metagenome (GOLD analysis project Ga0209341, IMG submission 184020) | Soil microbial communities from Rifle, Colorado - Rifle CSP2_sed 13_2 (SPAdes) (version 2) | ecosystem: Environmental > Terrestrial > Deep subsurface > Rock core/Sediment | place: Rifle... | reverse complement strand
GGTTGGCTTGGTAGTCCCACCGCAGGCCCTCGTGTTGGCCGGCGCGTTTTGTTTCGCTGCTAGTCCCACCGTGCGCCCTCGGGTTGGCCGGCCAGACATTTCTTGGTTGGCTTGGTAGTCCCACCGCGCGCGAAAGGTTTCTTACCCCTCAAGGCCCGGGTAATCCAAGGCCGCGTCTCTTGGCCGGCGGACGGGGCGGGGCAACGGGCCGAAGACGGCCCGTAGTGGGGGCGCGGCCGGCTACCCGCGCAAAAAGATCGCGTGCGTCCGCGCCCCCACCGCGCGAAACAAATCGCGCGCCCCGCCCCGCCGCCCACGCCGCTGTTGGCCGGCCGCAAAGCAAGCCCTGGTACAACCCCGCTCCAGCGCCGCGCCTACAGACCGGGCTTTTGTAGTTTGATGTTTGGAATTTGAAGTTTGGCTCTTGACTTCCCCTTTGCTGTGCGCTATACTGCCCGCAGGAGGAAGCCATGACCTACGGATACGCCAGCAGCGCGCCGAGTCTCACCCTCAACCTGACGCCCGAGCAGCGCGCCGCCGGCCGCGAGCTGGCCAAGCGCCTCCACTTCACACAGTCGCGCGGCGCCGCCGCCGGCGAAGGCAGCCTCAGCCGGCTGATTAGCGCCATAGCCCAACACGCGCAGGACACCAACCCGCGCAACACCGCCGGCCGCCTGGCCTGGACCCGACGCGTCAGGCCCGACACCCGATGGCGAGACCACACCATGGTCATGATCGACGACGACCTGATTCCCATGCTCACCACCGTGGCCAAGTACGCCGGCCACACGCGACACACCGGGCCGACCGAGCGCATCGGCGAGGGCAGCGCCAACGCGTTGATCGCATCGATCGTCCAGGCCGCCATCGACCTCGGACCCGACGTCATCGCCAAGCGCATGAGGTGGCTCGCGAATTGAATCCGCAAAAAAGATAGGGTTCACGACGCACGCCAAAGCCAAAAAGCCCGGGTACAACCAAGCCCCGGCCAGCACCATAGCCGTCCAGCACCACTCCCACCGCCGGCACTCCTTTCGCCAATAAGGATGGTGCCGCTTCCACTCCAAGGCCTTACACCATCAGCGCTCATCTTCGCCGGTAATCCTTGGTAGCCAGCGCCACAGTTCTCTGTTACTCCGGCTGGCAAGCTCTTATATCCCCCGCTTCGAGCCGGTGTGCCTTGGTTGCTGGGGCTCGTTCTCGCTCTGTCAAGGCGGATTGTGCGCCTTGCCTGCCGGTGTCATGTTCTGTCGGGCTCCTTGCCTGCCAGCGTCAAGGTGATTCTGTTTTCACTAATGGGGGGTGGTGTTCCCGGCGCGCCTTGGCTGGTCCGGCGCGCCTGTTGGCCGGGGCCCCGCTCGGTGGTCGGCGCTCCTCGGTCCGCCGGCTTTCCCCCTTTTCTTGGGTGGGGGGGGGTGGGGGTGGCGTTCCGGCGTGCCTTGGCCGGTCCGGCGCCCGGGCTGGCCGGGGCCCCGCGCTGGGCGGTCGGTTTGTTTTGGGTTGGTCTGGGTTGGTTGCTGTTTGCTTTCGGTTCCGTTTCGGTTCCGTTGCTGTGTGCCTTTTCCTCTTGCTTTTTGCTGTGTGTTGTGGTATCCTGGTTGTGTTCTTGGGCGCTCTGCTGTCGCTCGCCCGCTCTGGGGCTTTTGCTGTGCGTTCTGGGGGTGTCCTGTGTCCCTGCGCTCTTTCGGTGTCCCGTTCGCTGTCCCGTCGTGCCGCCGCCCGCGCGTGGCCCTGCGCCGGCGCGCCGTGCCCTGGGGTGGCCCTGGGCTGTGGCGCCGCTCCGGCCGCGGCCGCTGGCTGGGCCGGCGTGCCTTCGCCGTCGCCTGGTCGGTCCGGGCGCCGTGCTCCGCGCGCCCGTGACCCGGCGTCCTTTTGGGGGTGTTGCCGTGGGTGCTCTGTCTGGCCTCTCCTTCCCTGCTGTCGGGTTCTGCGGCCCCCGGTCTCTGCCCGCTGCCGGCTGCGCCTGGGCCTCTGCCGCCGCCGCGGCGGTCGTGGCCCGGGGGGCGGTCGTCGCCTCCGGCTGCGCCGTCGGCGCCGACTCGGCCGCGCTTTCCGGCGCCGTCGCGGCGGGTGGTCTGCCGGTCGTGTTCGCGGTCGGGTCGTTCGCCGGCGTCGGGTTCCCGGCGCCCGGCGTGCCGGCTGCCGTCGCGGCTGCGGCCGCCGCCGGCGCGCCCGTGCGCTGGCTGGCCGGTGGTGGGCTGGGCGTGCCCCTGGCGGCGCGCCTGGCGCGCCGCTCGCTGGCGCTCGTGCGCTGGCTGTCGGCGCGCGGCGGCGTGCTGGTGTGCGCGGCGTCGTCCCTGCCCTCGGCGCGGTTCGGGCCGGGCCCCTTCCCCTCCTGCGGCTCCGGGTCTTGGTCCTCCGTCGCGGCGGCGGCGCTGTTGTCCGTGCCGGTCTTTGTCGTGCCGTTCGGCGCGCTGCTTGTCGGTGTCGGCGCGCCGGCGTGCTTCCCCCGGCTGCCGGGGGGCGGGTCCTGGGGGCCGGCGGGGGTGTTGCTGGCGGGCCTGTCCGGGTGGTCGTGGTCGCCGGCGGGGGTGGCCGTCCCGCTGCCGGGGTTCGGGGTCGGCGGGCGCTGAGCGGCGCGCGTTGGCGGGGGGCAAACAGCAACAGCGCCCCCCGCCTGCCGCGCGCCGTGGCCCAAAGGCGGGGCCGAAAGAGGATGGGTTTCCGTGGGCATCCAGCGAGCTTCTCAGCATCAGGTGTGTTTCTTGGTCGGGGCCGTGGTTGGCGCCGGCCAGGGCGACTCGGAAATACCCGGCGGGCTTCGCTGCGGAGCGCGCCAGACACGCCCCCGGCCTCGCTCCCCGCGCCGAACAGCAGAACGCGCGGGGAGACTGCCGGGGTCGGGCGCGCCCGCAGACTGCCCGCCTTGGCCGTGTGGAAAGAGGACGCGCGCGAAACAGCAAAAGCGCGCGCGGAGTTAGCAGCAACAGCAAAATCAAAAGCAGAAAGGGGATCGAAATGACCGACGAGCAGAAGTACCAGATCGCGTATCAGAGATGGAACGAGGCCGGCCAGGAAGGCGAGCCGGAAGACTATGCGCCGAGGTGCGAGCACGGCGCGCCGTGGGATTGCGAGGAGTGCCAGGCAGAGGAGGAGAAATGATCCCGCTCTCGTTCGTGTACAGCCGTGCCGTTGACCGTCACGCCGTCGTGTTCGGGTGGCGTCCATCCGTGCGCGCGGAGTGCGTCGCGGTCAGCATGTTCGAGACGCTGCGCCAGGCGCAGAGCTTCGCGCGCCTGCTCGGTCGTGCCGCCATTGTCCGGCGCTGCTGGTTGTCGCGTTTGTGGATCGTGTCCGTGCCCGTCGCCCGCGTGCGGTGGCTGCCGCTCGTGCAGTTCGACGAGCCGCACCGCTTCCGCGTTGCGCTCGCAGGAGCGTGCTAGTCGCAAGGTCGAAGCACAAAGCGCCCGGCCTGTGGATGGAACCCACAGGCCGGGCAGTGGACAAATAGGAGGAAACCCGATGTCCACTCAGATTGTACAGGAATTCGTCGTCGCCGTCCACGCTCCCCGCGTCGCGCTCTACGACGTGTGGAGCCATCGCACGGGCCGCGAGCCGCTCCAGGTCAACAACGCGCCCGCCACCCTCGCCGCCGCCAAGTCGCTGATCGCGCTACTGCGCTCCGACCCCCACGCCGCGCCGCAGGAATTCGAGATCGTCCCCGCAGGCGAGCGCGCCGCGACCATGCCCGAACTGCTGGAGCGCCTGCACGAGCTGGAGGACTACTGCGCCGATCTGGAGAGCCGGATCGAGCAGGCCATGGAGCTGCTGCCATGACCCGCACCGATCCCGTCACACGCCAACGCTACATCATGCTCGTCGAGCAGTGGCGCGGAAGGTACGATCTCCATTACTTCCGCGACCAGGCGCAGGCGCAGGCCTGGATCGCTGCTACCCGCAACCCGCGCATGGTCGAGCCGCCCGCAGCGCGAGGCCGGCTGCGCTGGATCTTCGACCACCAAGCCGAGGCCGAGCCGGAGCCGGCACCCGAGCTCGAAGCCATCTACATGCACCGCCTGGAGTACGATCCCGTCTAGCCGCAGGCCCGGCGTCCCCACGCCGGGCCATCACACCGAAAGGAGCCTAAGCCATGCCATCCGCGTTCGACCTGTACACGTTCTACCTCCAGCCGCAAGACCTACGCGGCCATTCCATCACCGTCACCGTCGCCGCCGCGACCGTCGACGAGGTGTTCAACCCGCGCATCAAGCGCAACGAAAAGCGCCTCGTCGTCGCGTTCGCCGGCAAAAAGAAAGTGTTGCCGTTGAACAAGTCGCAAGCCGCCGCGCTCGTGGACGCGGCGAAGACCGACGACTACACGCGCTGGCCGGGCGTCTCGATCCTGCTCACCCCCGGACAGGCCACCAACGGCAAGGACACCATCATCATCACGCCTGCCCCGGCCAGCGCCGGCAACGGCGAGATCAGCGAGCCGCCGGAGGAATCCGCGAATTCCTGAAATCCGCGCTTTTGACGCGCCGGCGCCCCCACGCCGGCGCGTCCCCGGCAAACCGGGCCGGGCTGAATGAGCGAAAAAGAAAAGAGGCCGATGTACGAAAAATCTAAGGTTCATGTCACGTTATTTTCCAACTGCCGTGGTATACTGATTTCAGTATCCACACCAACACAAGGAGGAAGCCATGCCACACCACGTGTCAACCAGCAACCAGCGCGTCGATTCGTACGTCGTCCAGCACGGTGATAGCGAGAGCTATCGCATCAGCACCACGGAGTACGTCGTGCTGCGCAAAGAGTGGAGAGGCTCGCAACTGCTCAGAGTCGTCGCCATCCAGCGCTACACCGACACCCCCGCCGGTGCGCGCGACGCTCACGCACACGCCGAGCGCCTGCAAAAGGAGCGCGGCGGGTGATCTGCCCCGTCTGCGGCCGCGCCTTCGACCCCGCCGATCGCGCGCAGCCCGGCGCGACGGCAGGGAGCATCGACCAGATGAAGTACGACACGGAGCGCTGCGCCCGCAAAGCCGAAAACGCGCGCTACTACCAGGCGCACAAGGTCAAGATCATCAAGCGCGTCCGGCGCAACACTAGAGCCAGATCACAACGGAGGAAACCATGAAGGCCACAATCAGAAGCACAGGGGAAACCGTCTCTGGAAAGAGCCTCAGAGACATCCAGCGCAAAATGATGCGCATGCTGCGTATCGACGGCCCACGCGGTTTGACGGCCAAGACCGAGGACGGCGCGGAAATCCACACCGAGCTGTACGACGGTCAGGATTACATCAAAACCGCAAGCGGGCGCGTCATCAAGTAATGTAACCCTGCCACAGCCCCCGCCGGCCACGCACGCGATACGCGACGTGGCCGGCTTTCGTTCCAGGTCAGACGCCAAAAGCAGCGGGGGCGCGGCGGCGTTCGTGTCCGGCAGTTGGAGTTTGAAGTTTGAAGCTGGTTTGGGGTTTGAAATTTGAAGTTTGAAATTTGATCCCTCATCCTGGCGCGACCGGCGGGGGCGCGGCGCGATGCGGCGGCCCCGGTCGAGGACTCCCCGCCGCCGACCCGCGCCGCCAGCCCCCGCCTCCCTCGTCACGCAAAGCACGCTCGTCGAAAAAAGCCCGCTCGTTCCCGGCCAGCGCCACACCCCCGCCAGGCGCATGCGAGGGCAGGCCTACAGCACGGGCTTTTGAAGTTTGGTGTTTGGAGTTTGAGATTGGGCAAAGCAAGCCCCGGTACAACCAAGCCCTGGAAAAGGCAAGCCCCGGAAAACCCCGGATGGCCGAACGGCGACGCGCGACCCGGCGGCCCTGCCAGCAGGCGACCCAAAAACGGTATCCAGTAGGTGTGGGGGGGGTGGAAACCATTATACCGTTTTTGGGTACCCCGCCTGTCCAGGGCGCGAAGCGCGTATGACCGCCGGGTACCCCGCGCGCGCCGTCGGCCAAAAACCGAATCCACGGATCAAAAGCAAAAGCCCCGGTACAACCAAGCCCTTGTACAACCCCACTCCAGCGCAGCGCCTACAGCAGGCCTTTTTGAAGTTTGGAGTTTGGGATTTGAAGTTTCAGAACCGACAGGTTCGGATCGGGCATCGCGAAATGCGTTCGCACCTCGACGATCGGCGCGCCGGATTGGCTGTTGTCGATCGTGATCGTGATCTTCGCATTCGGCAGCTCGGGATGCTGCTCGAACACCGGCGCCAGATAGTCACTCGCGAAGACCAACAGCAACTGACTGAGCCGCCGTGTATCCTCCGCGATTTGCAGCAGAATCCCCGCCTGGTCAAGCATCACTTCCTCCCCAGAGGCGGAAGCTCGCCTTCCGCCCGATACCCCGCCTTGTGCAGCGCCTCGCGCAGGCGCTTGCCCGGCTTGAACACCGCGTTGCGGAACTCGTCGCGAGTATACATCGCGCCGAGATATTTGCCAACCATCTCCACGACCACGTCCGCCAGATCCGCCACCCGCAGCAAATCCTCATACTCCGGCTGCTCAACCGTGCGCACGACTCACCTCCCAATCACCACTTCCCCATTACCGCTCAGAAGACCGCATACACAATGGCGTTCCCGAAATCCGCCTCGTCCGCCGGATCCGCGAACCCCACCGCCACCCGCGCGCCGGCCACCAGCAGCGCGCTATCGATCGCCTGGCTGCACGGCACATCTTCGGCAAACCCATACCCGCCGTCCAGATTCAGCGTCGCCGTGTAGCTGCCCACATCAAACGCCTCGATCGTCGCAAACAGCGTCATCCCCGCCCCCTTTGAAGTTTGAAGTTTGAAATTTGAAATTTTCTTTCACGTCGTCCCCCGCAGCGTCAGTGTTTGCTTCAGTCCGTGAGGCTTCCTGTACCTCTCCGCCACCTCAACAATCCGCCACTTCTCCCCATCCGCGCTTACCACATCCCCGACCATCACGCCGAAGTGCGGCAGCGTCTCGAGCCGCCCGGTGCGCCGCCGCTCCTTCTGCACGATCAGCTCCGCTGAAGCGCGCGCCGAAGCCAACGCCGTCGACGTCAGAAAGCGATCCGTCAGGTACAGCGCCCGCCCGGGCCCGGGCGGCGCGTACGCGAACGCCTGCGCCAGGAACACGCCCGAGCCGTAAATGAAAATTTGATTGGCCGCCACCTGATAGCCTTCCCGCAGCCCGATCGTCCCGGCGTGCTCGTCAAAATCGTACGTCGACGCCGGACTTGCGACCGCCACCGTCGCCGCCAGCGTGTCGCCATCCATCTCCACGAGAAACGGATAGTACCTCTGCAGGCGCGCCAGCACCTGGTTCCCGCGCTGGCCGACGCTCACCACGAAGCCCGTCAGCGTATTATCCCAGGCGCTCGCCCCATCGACGCTGATCGTGTGGATGTCGCACCACGCCGCCAGGCGCTCCAGCAGATTCGCCAGCGTCCCCGTCCAGGTCAGCGCGTACTCGGAGATCCAGCGCTTCATGCGCTCGAGCGCCGTCTCGGCCTTGACCGTCACGCGCGCGCCGTGTATGTCCACAGAAATGATCGAGAACGTGTGCAACTCGACGCGCTCCGCCCCGATCACGCTCACCGCTCCACGCTCCACGCTCAGCAGCCCCCCCTCGACCAGCAGTGACGAATCTGCGAGGCTCCCGTCAGCATCGTGTAAGACAACCGTGATTCTGTCCCCGTCGAACTCGTAGCGCACCACCGTCGCCGTCACGTCCGCAGCAGGCAGCGGCGACCGCCACACCTCCGCCGGCTTGATCAGATAAATGTAGTCGCCGTACTCCAGCAGGCGCACGTGCGCGAACTGCAGCGCCCGGATCTCCGTCGCGACGTACGCCGAATAGAACAGCCCGTCGTCGCTGCGCGCCAGGTAGACCACACTCGCGCCCGTGTCGTGATACTGCTGGCCGAACGTCAGCCAATAGAACCCGTTGACTTTCGTCTGCGAGAGCTGGACCCGGGTCCGGCTCGAGGCGTCGTACACCGTGAAAGTCAGCTTACTGTGTGGCTGCGTGTCGGCCGTGACCCACGCGCTCGCCGTGGCGTGCAGCAGCAGAATCAGCCGCACCAGGCTTGTGATCCCCGCCTCGCCCACCTGCAGCAGCACCACACAGTAATCGTCCGAGTCCACACGATACACGCCGGCGACCGAATCCGGCTCGCGGATCTCCGTGCCCGCGTAGTCGCCGATGCTCGACCAGGTATTGGCGGTCTCGTCGTACTTCCACAGCAAAAGGTGATAGGTTTCCGGCGCGCCATCCTCGTCGTACGCAATCACGATCGCCCCGCGCCCCGTGACCGTGCTAGAAATTCCGCCGATGGCCACCGTCGTGCTGGTGATCGCGCCGGCGTAGGCCGTGGTGTTGGTGCTCGACCAGGTTAGGCCGTCGTCGTCGGAGTAGACCCAGTTCACGTCATTGTTGGCCAGCCAAGCCACCACCACCCGACTCACGGCATAGAAGATCGCGATCCGCGTCGACGCCCCCACCCCGCTCACCAGCGCCGTCCACTGAGTCCAATTCGTCGCCGTGTCCGGGTCCGTGATGCGCATGTAGCGAATCGTGCCGGCGTCGTTGCAGATGCGGATGATCGCCGTGCCCGTGCTCACCGCGTCCCCGTCCCGCGTCGTCGGCGCAATGCGCACCGCATGCGCCGCGAACGCCGGCCACTGATTGCTCGTCAGCGTGGCCGTGACGCTGGCGTGGATGGCGCTCTGCTGCTGCGCCGTCGTCAAGGTGCTCGTCAAAGTCTTCACGTTTTACGCTTCACGTTTTACATCCCACGTCCGTGACCCCTTCCGTCCGTGAGGAATCACTGTCTTGGAACTCGCCTGCGCCTCTGCACCGGCAGACTGACATACCCCCCCGCCGCCTTCGCCCGGATCCGATTCAAGCCCGCCCGGAACTCATTCATGCGCCGAAACGCAAAGCCCGCAATCTGCCGGTACGCCTCGTCTTCCGCCGTCACCGTCTCGCTCAGCTCGCGCGCCCGGGCAGAGCCGGCATAGGCCGAAGCGCCGACCACCAGCAGCTGCGTATCCTGGACCGGGATGCTCGTGCTTGTCGCGGCGTCGAGCTCTTGGATAGTGTGCGTGCGCGTGTACCAGATGCGCGCCACGTCGTCGGCGTCCGGCTCCGTGCCGTCGGCGATGTACAGGATCGACCCCGGCCACAGCTCGAAGCCCGTGCGCCACTCCGGTGGAAACTCCGGATCGGCGGCCGTGTACGGGCACCACACCCGCAGCACATCGATCAGCCGCGCCAGGCTCGACACATCCAGCTCCCGGCTCGCGCTCGCAAACGTCAGCGTCCCGATCGCCTCTTCCGGATTCGCATCGTTGTAATCCTCCAGCGCCTCGCGCACCGCCTGGTCGAGCGTGTGATCCTCCCACGTCGCCACGCCCGTGTCGCTCAGCTCAATCCGCAGCCGCTCTCGATACTCGCCGATCCGCATCATTCACCTCGTCCGTCAGCCTAGAGAGAAACCCTGTCCGTGATCCCTTCCGTCCGTGAGAGAAGCCTAGAAGTTCCTGATGACCCTGATTACAAAGTTCGCCCCGGTCGGGTACGACGCAATCCGCCCCGCCCCATCCGTGACCCAAAAGAACGCGTTGAAATGCCCCTCGGTCAACGCGAACTCAGCGGCACCCGGATAGAACGTCACCTTGCCATTCACCGCATCCGTGATCGCGAGCTTCGTCGGATTCGCTACCGTGTCGTAATTCGACAGCGGCGACCCGTCGTGCGCCTCGAACCGAACCTCGACCGAAGTCACCGCCGACAGATCCACCACCTCCCCATCCGCCGTGAGCTGAAACTCGATCGGCTCGGTGCTGCCCACCCGCCACGTCCACGTACTATAAGGCGCCGTCATGAATTCCTAACTCCTAACTCGCGCAAACCAACACCTGCAGGTAAAGGTTTGCATTCTCATGTCCGTGTTCCCTTCCGTCCGTGATCAGTCCGTACTTCCATCGCGCACGCCTTTATAGGTAGTGGTGACCTTGGCATTTTTCAGCCCGAGCGTGATGACCACACCTTTGATCGTGCTAGTGACCCGCACCAACCCGATCGTAAACCCCGGCAGCCCGCTCAGCGAGTTCGGCCCGGCCAGCCACTGATACAACGTATCGTCAAACACCGCCACACTCTCCTCGAGCACCGGCAGCGGCGGCGGCTCATCCAGCACCACGTCCGCCGCCAGTGGCCAGGCCGCCCACTGATACAGCGTATCGTCGAACTCCGCCACCGACTCGACCATCTCCGGCAGCGGCTGGAAGTCCTCGACGACGACCAGGTCCTCGCCCAGCCAGAAAACGTAATCGTGCCCCTCGACGTCGTCGGCGATCTGCTCCTCGAGCACCCCCAGCGCCGGCATGTCCTCGACGACCACCACGTCGTCGGGCGTCAGCCAGAAAACGTACTCCTGCGCTTCCGTGTCATCCGTGACCCAATCCGTGTCGTGCAGCTCAGGCAAGAAGGCCGGGTCGGCCGGCGGCGCGCTCGCCGGATGAATCGCAACCGTGGCGGCCGTCCATTCGGCAAGCGCATCGCCGCCCGTATAAGAGGCCGGATCCTCGCTCGCAGCATTCAAGTTTTGCTGCGAGACCGACGTCAGGATACCGCCCGACCCCGTGCCGCCGCTGGCCTCGACGATGCTCCCGTAGCTGGTCGGCGGCGTGAGAACGCCCGTATTGTCGTGTGTGCGGGCGCTGACCGCCAGCCACAGGTAATCTTTTGCCCCGCCCGTCGGCGTCAGGCTCGGCGGGTCTGACTGTCCATTAGCTCCCAGCGCCGTTGCCGCTTGCGGCGGCTGCGTGTCCGGGTCCTCGTGGTCGGTGATGCGATAGCTGACGTGCGCCGACTTCGTGCTGAGAGAAGTCGTGACCGTGATCGTCGCGCCTTCGGTGCCGTCCGCCTCTCGCCAGGCCCCGGCCATGCCGGCATCCGCGCCGGCGGTTTGATCGACGCGATAGAACTCGTGCCAGTCGACGTCTGGAGTCCCCGGCCAGGTGATCACCTGGCCGTCCGGGATAGCCATGCCGAAGACCACGAACAACAGATTGCCCGACACGATGCCCGTCGGCAAGTTGACCGTGTGGGTCGTCGTGGCCGTGGTATCTGCGCTAGTGTTTGTCGCCTGGACAGTCGGGAAGGCCATCGCCTACATCCGCAGCGTGAAGGTCCACTCCGACAGGCTTATAAACGTGTCGGAGTCTTTGCGCATATCGATCTCCCGCGCCAGTACGTTAAGCACGCCCCGGCTGCTATCCCCCATCGGCACGACGAATTTCAGATCCCGCGAGACGCCCTTGAACTCGACCTCGAAGTCCCGCAGCGTCGAGCGCGAGGTGTCGATGCGCGCCGGACGCCCGTCGGCGTCGTCGTAGAACACGACCGCCGACACCACGCCGTCGCGCGTGCGCACCCAATGAGAAGCCCCGCGTACGATCGCCATAGGCTGCGCTGCAAAAGGGGCAGGCCTCCCACCTGCCTGCCCCCTCCGTGCAATCCGTGACCTAATCCGTGTCGTGCTCTACGGCTCATCCCATTCGAGATAGCCCGAGACCGTGCTCGTCCCCGTCGCCGAGCGCAGCGAGAGCGTCGCCGCGTTCCTGACCTCGATCATCGCCCGCGGGCTAGTTGTCTGCCACCGGTTGATCCCGCCGTTGGCATTGACCCCCAGCAGCTTCACCACGTCGTCGAGCGTCGGCTGCGTGGTCCAGGTCGTGTTCACCACAGAGGCCACCGCCGCCTGCTCACCGCCGATCGGCTCCGCCGTGATCGCGCCGCCGCCTGTCACGCCGCCCGAGCTGCGCGCCACCTGCACCGAATTCGCCGCCGAGGCCGTGCCCATCCCCGCGAACTCCACCAGGTACACATACGCCCGGCGTGCCGAGGCGGAAACCAGGGTCATAAAGTCGTTGGTTGTACTGAGAGCGGCGGCATCCCGCCGCGCAGACCAGGCTCCCATTGCCTACTCCTTAATCCGTGCAATCCGTGACCGAATCCGTGTCGTGCTGTCGTGCTACCCCTGACCCTTCACCAGCCCGCCCGGCATCGGCAGCCCCAGCCGCCCCAGGCTATCCGCCAGATCGCCGAGCAGATCCGCCTCCACCGCCGCCCAGGCCACGCCCGCCAGCCAATCCAGCCCGGCCAGGCCACCTACCAGCTTGGCGACGGTGAACACCGCCAGATTCGGCAGCAGCTTCTGCAGCACGAAGCTTTTCACGTGCTCCAGGTCGAGCGTCCCCGTCTTGAGAGCCGCCGCCAGCGCCGCCACCAGGTTGATCAGCGTGTGCCCGATAATCACCTTCGCAAACGGATCGTCGAGCACCAGCCGCAGTTGGTTCAACAGTTCGTCGATCATGATTCATCTCCCAGGCAAGCAGGGATCGCCGGCACGCGACCCGGCCATCCCCACTTACCGATTACTCGTCTTCCCGCTTCAGCCCACCCAGCAGCGACCGCGCTTTCGCGGGCTGATAGTTCGTCAGCCGGAACGGCGTCGCCGCCTCCGGATACCACAGCTTCCGACCATCACCGACGATCAGCTTCACCACGCCAGCCCGGAGATAGATCGCCCGCAGCACCTTCTCCAACCCGTAGTGCTTCAGCGCCGCCTCGAGCAGCTTCTTCTGCTCCCCTTCCGGTGCCGGCTCCTCAGGCGCAGGCCGGAACCCGCGCTCCTCCAGGACCTGCGCCAGGTCCGGACCTTCGACCGGCTCAACCGCCTTCTTCGCCATGCTTACCTCCCCTTCCGTGTACGTCGTTTCCGTGCAATCCGTGTCCGAATCCGTGTTGTGCTAGTTGCTCTTGTCCTTCGCCGTGCAGCGCACTGTCACCGTCACCCCCGTGGCTGCCGTCATGATGTCGACGCTGGCACGGTTGTACGTGCCCGTCACCGGAAACGTCAGATAGTCCACACCGTCCGCCTGCCGGCCGGGAAAGACCATCCCGTCCACCCAGTTCGAGTTGTCCGGGGAATGCGCCATCGTCGTGGTCACGCGCTGCGCGCTGCCGATGTCGACGATCTGGTAGCAGTCCACGACGCCATAGTCGGCGATGACGCGCCCGGTCCCCGTCGCATCCGCCGTGATACTCACCGCGCCCGAGTGCAGCAGATACTCGGCCCAGCCGCCCGTGGCCTGCGACGCCGGCGCCTCGACCGGAACCGCCAGCGGCCCGGCCAGCGCCACCGTCGTGCCCGCCACCGCCAGCACCGCCAGCAGCAGCGTCACCACCAACCGCATGAAGTACGTCCTGTTGCTCATGTGTCTCTCTCCTTATCCGTGTATCCGTGTCAGAAATCCGTGTCGTGCTGTGCTTAAAGCTGCGACAGCACCGCCGACCGAAAGTCAACCGCCCCCACCGCGTAGAACCAGCGCACCTTGATCGGCATCGCGTCCTGGAAGAACAGCAGGAAGCTGTTGGGGTCGGCCACGCTGAAGATCTCCGGCATGTCCCCGAACCTGAACCCGCATCCCACCGCCGGCGCGAGATCCGGATTCGCCAGGGCCACCCAGTCGTTGGTGTCCGTGAAGTCGGGGCTCACCAGCACCGGCCCGGCGCTGTCCTTCGGCCCACCGGGGGCCGCGTCGAGTGGCGCCACGTTGAGGTCGTTCAGGCTGCCGCCCGGCTCCTTGTCGCCGAAAAACAACTTGATCGCATTCCGACGCTTCTGGATGGGCACGATTACCCGGTCCGGCAGCGTCGCCAGGCGCTTGGAGCTGTTGAACTCCGTCGCCGTGTACATCGCGATCCCGGCCTGCTCCCAGCCCGTCACGTCCAGGTCGTAGGCGATCAGGTTGCCGCGCGCGGTCGAGAACATCGCCGCGCTGTCTTCGTTCAGCGTCGGGTTGTCGGTGAACACCGACGACACCGCCGCGCTGATGGTGCGGATAGCCGAGGTGGCCAGCGCTTCGGGCACCGCGCGAAAGCCGGCGATATCGTCCATGTCGATCATGCGCAGCGTCAGCGAGGTATAGCCGCCCTTGTTCAGGAAGCTGATCACCTCCCGCTTGTCGTCCCACACCAGTTCGGTGTACACACCGCCGTCGGCGACCGTGGGCAGGTCTCCGAACCCACCCGCCACGATCCACTGTGTCGGCTGGAGCGTCGGGAAGTCGCGGATGATCACCGCGCGCCGCCACCACTCGTAGCCCGCTCGCGCCAGCTTCTGCCACTGCACCAGCGCCAGCTTGTTCAGAAGATTGGCGGTCAGCTCCGCCATCACGGCGCTGGTGTTCGGGCTGGTGGCGCCCGAGACCGCGAAGCGCACGTACTCCGGCCGGAAGATGCCGCGCATATCCACGTCCCCGGTCAGGCCCGTGTACAGCTCGGCCAGGCCGCGCAGGCGCGGCACGTCGGCGAACTGCGAGGCCACCGGCAGCCCCATCAGCCGCTCGTAAGCCGCCTCGATGCGCTCCCGGCTCGACCACATCCCTTGCACGGTCGGACGCCCGTCGTGAGCCGGATGACCCATGCCTTGAATCGCGCCGCCCTGCGCGAAGCTGGCGGCCGCGCTGCGCACCGACGCGATCTCCCGCTCCAGGTCGGCCGGGTCGAACACACGCACCGCCCCATCGCTCGTGGTGAAGCGATCGCGCACGATCGCCGCGAACTGCGCCGGCAGCCCGGCGTTGCTCAGACTCAGATCCAGCAGCGCCCGGCACTGCTCGCGCTGCAAAGCCACGCCCAGCGCGTCGGGCTGCGCCGGCGTAGCGGCAGGGCTTGCCCCTGCCTGCACCACCGGCGTAGGGGCAGAGCTTGCCGCTGCCACCACCGTAGACCCGGCATCCCCTTGCCGGGTTTCTTCTTCGTTTTCCATCTCACCTGCTCCTTGCGTTGAATTGAGAACTCGATGCGCCTTCCCACCGGCCGCCGGCCGGTAGACGATATCCGCAGAGACAGCTTCCCGGATCGAGACGGCCACGCGTTTGCCATCAATCCACTCCGAAGGCAGGGACACCAACGCGGAGATCCCTACGTCCGGCGGCTTCTGGCCCGCTTCTTGCATCCCAATCACGGCGTCGAGCAATTCGACCGCCGGCTCTGAGGCGGAAATAGCCAACATGTGCAGCTCGCCGTCGATGCGCCGGTCGGCTGCGTTCCAGTGCGTATCGCGGTACACACCCACCAGCCGCGAGACGCTCGGATCGTCGAAAAACCCCGGATGGTCGAACAGCGCGCCCACGCCTTCGAACTTCGGCGCGCCCACGCTCAAGACCTCGTCCGGGAGCGTGATGCCGTTCTTCGTCTCGCCAGCGGCCATAATCGTGACCTCGTACACCCGCGCCACGCCCGCCGGCAGCGCCTTCGCCGTGCGCGCCAGACGCAACGGCACCGTGAACCGGAACTCCTCCACCTTTGGAGTTTGAAGTTTGGATTTTGAACTTTTACTCTTACTCATCGTCCGTGTTCCCTTCTGTCCGTGGGACGGCCACCGTCTTCTTCTCCGCCCGCGCTTTGGCGTCCGCCACGATCTGCTTGATCTCCGCGTCGCCCAGGTCCTCGCCCGCGAACTTCAAAATGAGCTTCAGCGTGCGCTCGTCTTGGTCTAATCCCGCCTCGACCACCTTGGCCAGCGCCTCCGCGATGTCGCGCGCCGCCTGGGCCAGCGCCTGGTTGTCCGAGCGCCGCACGTCGGCCACGTCCGTGGAAATGCCCGGATCGTTGTAGCGCCGCACCGCGCCCTGGGCCGCCGCCAGCGTGTAGGCGATGCGGCAGGTCTCCTCGATGCGCTTGCGCACGTAGGCCTGGCGCGTCTCGTAGTGGCGATAGCTCGTGTCGGTCATGTTCTCGCTGGTGGCTTCCGTGTTCCCCTGCCCCACGTCGCCCAGCCAGAAGACCGGGATGTTGCCGCCCACCGCGACCATGCTCTTCAGCGCGAAGCCATCCGCCTGCGCGTCGTCCGCGCCGATCTTGGGCTGAATGACCTCGTGCTTCTCCGCCGCCGAGTGCACCACCATCGAGCCGTCCGCGGGCGGGCGCGCGTAGCGCGCCTGGGCGTCGGGCACGTCTTTTTGGTCCTGCACCGTCACTTCCACGTAGTAATGGCTCAGCGCCGCGTTGCGCTCCACCCGGGCCTCCAGCCAATCGCTGTAGAACGCCAGCCAGGGCAGCGCCGACGCCAGATCCCCGTCCCCGCGCGTCGCACCCAGGGGCACGTTGATCGCAAACTGCCCGGCGAAGCTCTGGCCCGGCGCCGCCGTGAGCAGCGTCGGCCACCACACCAATTCGATCTGTCCGGGCGCCCGCTGCCCGATTGCCGTCAGTTGCTCGTAATCGTTCGACAGCCACTTCAAGCCCTCGACCTGCACCGCCGACAAAGCCCGCACGAACACCATCCCGTCGACCTCGTTCTGATGAAAGGTCGGGAAGACCTCCCCGTCCGTCGTCCAGGCGTCGATCCACACCGGCAGACGCTCGACCATGTTGTTCAACTCGTGGAACCAGAAACGGTCGAGCCACTTCTGCACGGCGTTGATGCGCGACCTGGGACGAATCCCGTTGCCCCACACGTGGTCGCGGGTCAAATTCACCATCCGGCGCGCCAGCGGATTCGTGCGCCAGGCGGCCAGGGCATCGGTCAGGTTCTCGTGACGCTGATACCAGGGCCGGTCCTTCGTCGCCTCGTACGTGCTCGCCCACGAGGCCCGAGACGTCGGCTTGCCCTGGGAGTCCTCGCCCAGAAAATCCCGCAGCGTCGCGTCGATGCTCAGCCGCGTCGTCGCAATCCGCCAGGCCAGCGCCACCCGCTGGCCGAAAGTCAGCGCGTAAGGGTTCCGTGTCATCACGTTTTACGTTTCACGTTTTAGATCAACCGTCCGTGATCCCTTGCGTCCGTGAGACTAATACTTCCCTCGCCGCCTCGACTTCCTCACCGGCTCCGTGCGCACGATCGCCCCGAAATACTCCATGGGCTTCGGCTGCCGATCCAACACCGCCGTAAACGCCGCGCTGATCAACAGATCGTCGTGCCCGCGCGCCACAAGCCCGTCGTACGCCGGCGGCTCCGTCACACCCCAGCGCAGGCGCTGCCCGGGCCCGTCGAGCACCTCGTATTGGCACTTGTCCACCTCGTACCAGAACTGCCGGTACTCCGGCGACTGATCGTCCGCATGGTCCTTGAAACGCCCCGTCTCGACCACGCCCAGGAAGTCCCAGCCCAGGTCGCTCTTCGTCGACGCGCTGAACTCGAACCGGATCAACCGCTCCGGCCAGCGCGCCTCCAGGAACGAGGCCAGGCCCGCGCCGATGCCCGTCGCATCCACGACCACCCAGCGCGCGCCCCAATGAGACACCAGCGCATTGATCCGGTCGTAGAGCGAAGTAAGCCGCACGCCCAGGAACAGATGCTTGTCACGGCCCAGGTACGTCCACTGATCGCCCGGCACCATCTCCACGATCGTGATGGCCGTCGCGTCTCGCTTCTTGTTAGCCAGTTGATCGCGGTCCAGTACCTCGGCCGACCCGCGCTGCTCCTCATCCTCACCGCCGACGTCCACGAGCAGCGCGTACTCCCGGCCCGGCTCCGGAGCGCGCCGGCGCTCGTGCGTCCCATGCATGAGCGCCTGCCGGTCCGCACCGAATAGACCGCCCTCATGGTCGATCTCCTTCAAGTCGTACTGCGTCACGATCAGCGGGTGCCTTGCTCCCAACCGCTCGCGTCGATCCGCCACGTGAGCCGCGTACGCCGGCACATACTGCGAGACCACGTCCGCCGGATACTCGAAGTAGCGTCGCACCCCATCCTTGGCCTGCTGCCTCAGCGCCGCTTGTTTCACGTGAAACAGAAGCGTGTTCGTCGTCCAGGCCGTGCCCCACAGAACGCTTGTCGCGTTCGTGCTGGCCTTCATCGGCTCGAAATCCTTGTCCCATTTGCTCGCCCGGATGTCCTGCGCCTCGTCGCCTTCCAGCAGCAGATCCGCCGTCGCCCCCACCGTCGACGCGCGAGGCTCCGCGCTAAAAAACAACGCCCGCGCCTCACCCACCTCAACGATATAGCCGCTCCGGTGTTTCGTCCGCCCAATATGCCACGGCGTCTTCAACCGGTCCTTCAGCCTCTGGAGCGAGTTCAGCGTCTGCGGCTTGAACGTCGGCGACGCCTTCACTATCTGCCCGCCAACGCGTTGGAAGATCGTCAGCAGGTACGCCTCCAACTGCGCGCTCAGCTCGTTCTTCCCCGCCTGCCGGCTCATCTCGACGACAAAAGTCCGACCAGCGCCAGCGAGAATGCTTCTTACGATGGCCTCGGCCGGCTCCAGCTGATAAGCGCGCAATGCGCGCCGTGACACGTAGCGGCTGTACGCGCCCACGTCGCTGAGCGCGAGCCGGGTTGCCTGTACGAGTGGGTCGATTGGATCTCCCCTGCATCCCTAGCGCCCCCTAGGTTTCATGTTCAAAGTCTGCGATTACATTCCTGGCCATCTTTAGCTCAAGCTCCAGCTCGTCAATACGCCGCGCCAGCGTCGGCACAATGCTGGCCTTCTTGCGCTCCTCTTTCAACTCCGCTTCTGCTTCTGCCAACTTCTGCTGCTGCGTGGCGACCAACGACGAAAAACCGTTGACCAGCGTGAGCGAGGCCTGCGCTTCGGCTTGCTTGGCTTCGGCGGCTTGTTTGGGGCGTGCGCTGCGGATAGCGTAGATCGTGCCAGCCAGGATAATGAGTTGAAGAAGGACGGGGATATAAGCGGTCAGGTCGATCACAGTTGCACCCCGAGGTCTCGCGACATCAGATCGAGCGCCTTGTTGAGCGCGTCCGTGAGCTGCTTGTCGCGGTTGCCCTCCCCGCGATAGTGCAGCAGCCGGCCCAGCGTGGCCGTCCCCTCCCGAAACAAACCGAACGCGGCCAGCTTGCGCGCCTCGACCTCCGGCGCGTCGCTCCGCGACAGGTCGGCCAGGTAGGCGGCCAGGTCTCTTTGTTTGGAGTACAGCTCGAGGATCAGATCATCCAGCGTGGGAATTGGCGACGGCGCACCTGCCTGCCCTCGCACGCTACTAGCGGGGGACACCTGTGCACCATTTGAAGTTGGGTGTTTGGAGTTTGAAGTTTGAGTTTGGTGTGGTGAGGCCGGAGGAGGAGAACCGGCCTCACCCTCTGGAGAAGAACCGGCAGCGTGGGCGCCGCTGCCGTTATCTACAGCCTCGGGGTGAGACCGCGCCTGACGGGCGTAAAAACCGTGTCGGCGGGCGTTCTGATTGCCCGCAGGCGCTCCCCTTCTGCTGTTTGATCGAGACATGGGCCGCCCTCTCGAGCCGCCCAAGCTCGTACGACGATGATAGAACAACCGTGCTTCACAGTCAATTACAAGACCGTTACAAGCGCCCCCAAAGGCACGCTTGTCCACGGAAACAGACGCAATCCTAACAATTCAAGTCGCACCCCAAACCCGGAAACAAAAAAAGCCCAACGGAGGGGACTCACTCCGTTGGGCCGTGGACGTGGGGGCACGCCCGCCAAGTCAATTATAGAACACGTGTTCAGGGTGTCAAGTCCGCCTGCGACCGGCCATAATCGCCCGCTCCAAATCCGTCAAACTCCACTCACAAATCACCACGTACAGGTCCCCGGCCAAGTACTTGAGCAGATACGGATCACGATCCGGCCGCGCCGTTTGCGACTTCTCCGACCACTCATGCACCTCCCACAGCACGAAGTAATCGCGCAGAGACCCGCGCGGGCGCACATCGGCCGGCACCATGGGCACCAACGCAAAGCCTCCCCGCATCTTGTCCGGGTCGGGATGCCGCCACGACAGGTTAATCACGAGCGGGCCGACAGAGTAGGATCTCATCTTACTGCTATCGAATGTGAGAAGCCCATTCCAGCGATCGACCGACACATGCACCTCGCGTCGATCGGCGCGGGCGATGGCTAGGCGCGGACGCAGATCCGCGCCCAGCCCGGCGAAGGCGAAAGCCTCCGCCAGATTCAGCAGCGGCGTGCCCTTAGCCAGCTCCGCGTAACCGGCCGCCGCCGCCTCGTACTCCGCATCGACACGCCGGCGCAGCTCCGCCCGGTAGGCGCTCAACTTGGCCCGCGCCTCCGCGCGGCTCATCTGAATGAGTGGCACGTTCATGGTTCCCTCCGTAGTGACGACTTCAGTCGTTGTCTTTCGGCGCACGCTGCAGCACCGCGGCCAACATGTCCACAAAGCGCGTGCTGTCGATGACGCGCCGAATCATGATCTTCGTGTGGCGCTTGCCAGTGTTGCCTTCCCGCACGAACTCGCGCCAGCCGTCATCCCAGCCCACATTCGCATCGACAACCCGGCCGTACAGCTGGGACAAGTCAAGGTTGCCATGCACGACCAGGATAGCACGATGAGGCGCGCCCGCGCAGTAGTAGCGCCGCGTGATACCATGCACGTCCGCCGACGTGCGATAGTGGAACTCCCGCGCCGCACGCTCGTTGATGTACAGCAGCATGGCTTCCTCCTTGCCGCCGATTATAGCCCCTGATCCAGCTTCCGATACAGGTCATTCCGCGTTGGGTCCCGCGTGTAGCTCCAGCACACCAGCCGCGTGAGATCGTTGCGCAGGTCCAGGTCGTACAGCGTACAGTGCCCCACGCCGCCGCCCGTCGGCAAGGGCGGGGCCTGATACGCGCACGTCGCGCAGCATTGCGGCTGCGGCCGATCCAGCGTCACCACCCGCGGCTTAGCCATGCTCTACTACTCCACTACTACTCCAGCCCCCAGCAGGCCGGGGGAGTCGGATTCGAGCGCCGGCGGCTCTGTTTGTGCGGTAGTAGCGACATCCCCATGCCGCGCCTCCGCCTCCAGCCACTCAATCGCCCGGTCAATGCGCGCCACGTAGCTCCCCCCGTACTGCGGAAAGCCGGCCATCCGCGCCAGCGCGTTCTTGCTCGCCCCTGCCCGCCAGGCCTCCGCCAGCCGCCCGGCCAGCTCCGCGTCCGGATCGGGCGGGGTCACATTTCCGCGGACATCCGCCGGCGCAGGTCTCCCCTCCGGCTCGTGGATCAGGTTCTCCAACAGGTAACGCAGGTCGCGCAGCGCGCGGTCGACACGCGCCGACTGCGGCACGATGATCCACGCCCCATCGGGCGACGTGGCCCGGGCCACCTCGAGCGCCTGGCCGTCCAGCACCGCCGCGATCAGCGCCCCCGCGTCCGAGCGCCGGATCCAAATGTTCGCCCCGCTGGTGGCCAGCGTCACCCCCAGCACGCGCCCCACGATCACCGTCATCATTTCGCCCGCCTGCCTTTCAGCCGCAGCAGCACATCCACGCCCAGCACGTCCGCCGTCTCTTGCTCGCTCAGCCGAAACTTGATGCACAGCACCGACAGCAGCGCGCCCACGTCGACGAACATCTCGTCGACCGGCGCGTCCACCTTCAGCGTCAGCTCTTCGCGCACCTCACGCAGCCGGCGCACCACGTCGTGCTGCATGACCCAATGAGCATTCCCCCAACTGAACATGTGTTGCCTCCTCGATCGAGGCGAGGGGCCGGGCTTGCCCCGGCCCCCTCCTCCAGTGTGCGCAGGGCGGCCGCGTTCGGCGGCATCGCGTTACCGTAGCTAAGCCGCGTCTGGTGGCTGCCGCTTCTTCCTGCATTGGTTCGGTAGTGCCCGTCCTGTGTCGTCCTTTTCCCCGGTGTGTCCCTCAGCGCCTCAGCGTTTGGCGCATTCGGTCAGTCAGGTTTGGGCCGGGCGTGCGTTGCCCGCTTCATCCCGTCGCCGGCTTGCCCGGCGAGCCTCCAACCTGCGTAGGGGCCACGAGACGGCTTTTCGATCCGTTTCATTCACCCGATCCGTGCTTCAAAATACACCGGCCTGGCAACGCCCAACCGCCAGGCCGGTGTAGGGCTTGCGCGCCGTGATACACTGAGCGCAAGCCCGCGCGCCGGTCTCGTCGGCGTTTCGGGTCTAGGGTCGTGCGGTGTTCCCGCACCGCACGGCCCGCTCTCCGTGAAGTCAGTCTGTCACGATCAGCGACGCGTTCAACTCCTCCACACTCAACACCCGTGCCTCCTCACCGAACTCAGTCGCCGCCTGTTCCGCCGCCACACCCGCCGCATCGACAATATCCTCAGTAGCCAGGATGTACACATCCAGCACCGACGTCAGGCTCGATCCCACCGTCGCCTTGAAAACCAGTCTCATGTTCGCCTCCTGTCCGTGTAATCCGTGCGAATCCGTGTTGTGCCATGGTGGGGGCGATGCCCAAGCCAGCGTGTAAGCGACGCGATCACAGCCCGCGCACCGCCCCCATGGATCCGTGAATTCACCGCATCCGCTGTTCCCGCAGCCGCTTCGCCTCCGCCTCTGCCGCCTCCAGCACCTCCAGACTCCAACTCCCCGGCATCGCCGTCAAGCGCCGATACAACTCGTCTTGAGCCTGGAACTGCTCCAGGTAGTCCACCATGCGCAGCGCCAGCGTGTCGCTGATCTGAATCCAGCGCACGCCCTCGGGCTCATCACGCTCCGCCCCGTAGCGCGCCGCGCTCCGGAGCAACTCGATAATCCCGGCCAGCGTCATCTCGCTCATCGTTCCGGCCCCCCCCTTCGCAATCGCGTGCGTCTCCGCCACCTTCTGCATCAGCACATTGTCCAGCGTGGCGATCGTTTCCAGATACACCGCCATCCGCAAGGCGAGCTCGTCACTCACCCGAATGCTCTCCCCGCCGCTCAACCGATCCGCCGTACGCAGGATGTACGCGATGTTCATCAGCGACAGACTCTCCACACTCATGTCAGCGTCCGGCGGCAGCACCTCGCCGAAAAGCGAGGCCCGCACACTCTGAAACGCGTCCACGTAATAGATCGCCATCTCCTCCCGCGCCCGGTGTCTCTTCCGCCAGTGGACAATGCGGCTATCCAGGTACGCCCTGATAGACTCCTCGTCAAGCGGAACCGTGCTCACCGTCAACCTCCTGTGCCTCCGGATGCTTCGACAGATCGTGCTCGAACTTCTCCGGCTCTAACTCACCCAACGACACGCGCCGATCCTCGTAAGGGTAACCGACCACCACAAAGCGCACCTCGCGCCCCAGGCAGTCATCACACACCACCGCGACCGCCCCATCCGGCGGCAAGCCGCACTGAAAACAGCCCCAGCCAAAGCCCGGCGTCAGAGACTTGTACGGCAGCATCAGGACATTGCGCACATCCGGACCTTTCATCATGCACACACAGCACCGGCCCAGGTCCGCCGCTACCATGTCGTTGTGCATCATCGCCCGGCCCACAGGCTCCGGCGCATCGTCCGGATCGCCCCAGTCAAACTCGTCGTGCATCGCCGCCTCCTCCGTGTTCCCTTCCGTCCGTGATCAGAAAAGCCGCGCCTGCGTCCCTACCGGCCAGCTCAACACAATCAGCCGCTGGCCGGTTTCCGTGTCAATGCGCATATGCCGCCCGGGCTCCTGAATGCCCAGGCCCTTCAGCACATTCACGATCGCCGTAACCTCCTCCTCGGTCGGATAGCGATCGCCGGTGACCGTCAGGCGCAAGAAGTGCGTCCCGTTCGCCTGGCGGTGCTTGAAGGTCATCCTCCCGAAAACCAGCTTGCTGGGGCTGTACTCGATCAGCCCCTGCATCGTCCCCGCGTCCAGCGTCCTACTCTCCATCGTCGCTCTCGCTTTCTTCCCCCTCGTCCCGATCCCGATTCAGGAACTCGGCCCACTCTTCCCCCACATCCCTGACAAAGCGCGGCCCCCCCAACGCACGAATCCGCTTGAACAACTCCGCGTGCTCTTCCTGCCAGCGCCGCCAGTCCGGATCGCCAGGCTTCACCCGGTACGCGAACGACGGCGGCGGCACGTTCTGCTCAATGCGGCGCGCCACAAACGACGGGAACCTGATCGACTCCCCCAGCGGCGAGCGCATGTACACAATCCACAGCAGCGCCTGCAGCTCGACGCTCTCCAGCGCATCCCCATCGTCGAGCGCCGACTGAACCGCGCCCCGGGCGTCGCCTGGTGGACAGCCGTACGTCATCAGGATGCCGGCCAGGCGCTCCAGGTCCGGATGGTTTGTGACGGATTGTCGGATCGGTTTAACCGATCCAACGCCGTCTGTAGGTAGTGGTAGTGGTGCTTCCCCCTCTGTAGGTAAGAAACTACTACTACTACCAGAGACAAGATCGGTTAAACCGATCTTCTTAGTCCTGTCCCAGAAATCCAACTGTGTACAAACACTCTCTGTCAGCCGGATCCCCCGTCCGCCCGGCCCCAGACAGGCCACCCCGACCGCCGGCAGCACTTGCCGGGCCGCAGCGATCGTCTCTTCGTCGAAGCCGGTCATCTTCTGCAGCTCGTCGACCGACCACCACTCAGGGTGCTCACGGTACAGCACCACCATCACGAAGAACACACCAATCGGGCCCACCTGGGCACGCCCACTCTCGCCCCGCGTCAGCGCGCGGGTCAGCATTGCCACGTAGGATCGGTTGTCCATGGTACAGCCTGTGCTATACTACGGACACCAGTCTGACGAGACTGCTTCTGTGTCGGTGGGCGTGCGCCCGGGGGAGGGCGCACGCTCGTTTCTTTCATCGGGCCATCCGTGCATCCGTGCCCGAATCCGTGTCGTGCTCATGGCTTCTTCCTCTTGGCCTTTGCCCCTTTGGATTTTGAAGTTTGAGGTTTGGAGTTCGCGCTCGGCACGCTGTCCCACCCGCGCGGCAGCCGCACGTGCGCCGCCCGGGCCAGCGACGCGAGCTTCTTCGTCACCACGTCCACGCCCGGCGCGTTATGCCCATCCAGTCCTACGTGCTTCTTCAGCAGCGCGCCCGCGATCAGACGGCCGCGCTCGTCGGCGCTGGCCTTCTTCCACACCTTCTCCGCCTCCCTATAGCTGTGCGCGAAGTCATCCCGCAACTCCCGGTACAACAGGTCCTGCAGCACCACCGGAATCACCGGCGCGAACGCCGGCGCCGCATTCGACAGCAGCACGCGCACCCGCTTGGCACGCTCACGCTTCGCGGCTTCCTGCGCCTTGGCCCGCTTCTCCCACGCTTCGAGCTTGCGCTTCTCCGGCTTGGGCTTCGGCGCAATGGCCATGGCCTTACGCAGAGCGCGCACGTCCGTGCTCGCCAGCAGCACATAATCCGATCCGCTTACACTCTTCACGCCATACACGTTACCATGCGACTTCACGTACACCGGCACCGCACGCAAGCTAGCGTGCTTCGTGGCCAGCGCCCGGATCGCGTCATCACGCTTCTTGTAATCGCTCCCGTCGTACAGAATCGACACCTTTTCTTTCGGTCCGACCACAGAGATCCCGTGCTTCTCCGCGACACACGCCGCCTCCGCCTCAGCCCAGGCCTTCAGCTTCAGCTTGTAACACCCCACGCGGATGCAGCCCCTGTCCTTGGGGTCACCCGCGTCGCACCGCACGTTGTACGAGCAGCCCTTGCACATCGGGATCTCCGACACGTGCGGGTTCCCAGTGCTGATCGGCTTCGGCGGCCAGTCCAGCGGCCAGGGCGGATAGTTCAACTGCTGCCCATGTCCCCGGACATACCGGTCCAGCTCCGCGTACAACTGCGCCTCGCGCTCGTCCGGCTCCTGCTTCGCAATCGCCTGCGCCGCCGTCACCGCCGCCTTCGAATCGACCTGGCTCAGCGAGCGCAGCCCCCGCGCCAGGCGCTCGGGCAGATCGCCGCGCTGGATCAGATCGCGCATCTCCGCCGGCAGCTTGAGCAGGCCGAGCTTGTTGCTCACCGCGCCCTGCGTCTGCAACCCAAACACCTTCCCGGCTTCGAGCTGCGTCAGACCAAACTCATCGATCAGTCGCCGCATCCCGTTCGCCGCGTCGATGGCCGTAAAGTCCTCGTGCTGGCTCGTCTCGATCGCCGCGTGCTCGGCCATCTGGCGATCTGTCCACACCACCACGTCCACCGGCATGAAGTTGTACCGCGTGTCCGGCGCTTCCTGCTGCAGCAACCGAAACGCCGCCAGCCGCCGATGACCGAAAGCCAACTGCACCCGACCATCTGGCATGCGCCGGCCGGCGGGCGCCTGCAGCAGCCCATGCTCGCGGATCGACTCCGCGAGTTCCGCCGCCTTGACCGGATCCACGTACGCGCGTGGCTGCCAAGGATTGGCGTCGATCAACTCCAGTGAAACCAATTCCTCGCCCATGATGTCCTCCTACGTTCCCTTCGCCTTCTTCCGCGCGCCCTCCAGCCAGGCCACGACCGACGACCACTCATCATGCCCCGACAGCGCATCAATCGCTGCCTCGATCGTATCGAGCATGTCCTCGCTCCCGGCGAACAGCCGGCCGTAGTACGCCTCCTTCTCCGCATCGCCCCACATGTTGATTGCGCCGATCATCTCCCCGTCGTCGGACTGAATCGTGCCTGGAAACCCCTGCCCCGGCCGGTAGATCAGCTTGCCCATCGGTTCCTCCCACCATCACATGACGAATGCCTGCCGAAGCGCGCCCTCTGAGAGGCCAAGCTCCTGCTCAGCCTCGTCGAAGCTCTCCCACTTAGGATAGTCCGGTGACTTCCAAGCAGAAGGGCCGTGAATCATGCGCACGTGCTCCGTCCGTCCAGAACCACTCTGATAGAGATGCAAAACGATGTCACTGTCTTGCACCTCGGCCCTATAAAGCTCGCTCCCACCTGACACATGCCGAACGTGCCGGGCAAACTCACGCCGGGGAGTGACTTTTCCCTCTGCCGGCTGCGTGAGCACAGCCGTCTCCTTCATGCCGCCCGACCAGCGGGCCTCCCATTCGATTGTTACCACGGCTTCCTCCTCCTCCTGGGGCGTGACCACGCGACCACCCGACTACCCGACCACCTGACCACGCCCCTACCCTTCCAACTGCCAGTACATCACCGGCGCGCCCAACCGCAACTCCAGCCGGCAGAGCGCGCACGGGTCTAGAACTCCCCCGGTTCGGACTCCACAACGGGTGCAGGGTGATCCCGCGCCTGGTGCCGCACCAGGTACGCTTTCTTCTTGAACATCCGACCGCACGCGCAGGCAAACGATGCGACCATTGGCCTGTACGCTTTTGGGACCTTGCCGTTGCCGTTCGCGCTTGCACGAATCCCACTCCGCGCCGACAGCGCCTGCCGCAGCGCGCTCACGATCAGCTTGGGATCCTGCACCACTTCGCGCGCCTCCTCCTCAGTGATCACCAGGTTGAAAACCAGCCTGGTTTCTGTTGTAACGTTCATCTCTAGCTCTCACTCGCACGGGTCTTGACACCCGTGCTATACTATCTGCAACGTCACTCCCTAGCGGGAGATCTGTTCGGCGGGCGCGTGTCCTGGGGCGAGGGCGCGCGCCTTGCTAACGCCTCTTGGCGGCGGCACGTACGCCGGCGGCGCGTTCAGCGCCACCAGCAGCCCCTCCTCGATGTGCGCCTGACCCCGAAACGCGCTCTTGCCCGGTTCCTTCACGCCGATGACCCACTTGCCGGTAAACGTGTTCATCCGGTCGACCAGCGCACCGGTTACCACGCCCACGAAACCGACGTCGTCCTGCAGCCCCACCGTCTGATTGGGACTGAACTTTCTCGCTAACACGTTGAGCCTCCTTTCTGCTCTCCAACCAACGTACCTCTCCGATCCAAAACCTGACCCAACCCCGCTGGATCTTGATCGTCTCTGCGTCGGCGTGGGCCTTCATCAGCCGGCGCAAAGCCCGGTACATGGATCCGACGATCGTCTGTGCATACTCTAACTCTAACTCTAAACTCACCGCTCTCACCTCCTTCCTGACTCCTAATTTGCTTATCGGCGGCACGTGCACCGCTCGCATCGCTTCAGGCAGCCCTCACAGTGCAAAGCCTCACCCCACCCGTCGTAAACCATCACCCGCGCCGACCACACTCCACACTTCCAGCAGAGTGTGGGCGACACCGTACGCCCACGCCGGGCTAACTCACGCTCGAGGTCCTCCGTAGTCACAGCCTCAAGCGCTATTGCCTTCTCTCGATCCATGTGCTACTCTTTCCCTGAGCCGCCGGCAGCGAGTCCGGACCCGCTGCCGGCACCGCGCAGCAGCGCCACGGGGGCGGCGCGAACTGCTGAACGAAAGGATAAGTGCATGACCATCCAACAAGCCGCCGCCGCCTGGTTCGCCTCGCTCCGACTCAATCGCCGCTCGCAAAAGACCATCCAGTGGTACGCCATGTGGCTCGCCGACCTGCAGCGCTCGCTTCTTTTCGACGACGTGTCGCAGGTGTCGCTCGGAGATCTCCGGGCCTGGCTCGCCGGACTCTACACCCGCAACCTCAAGCCAGCTTCCGTTCACGGCGCCGCACGCACCGTCAAAGCCTTCTTCCGCTGGTGCCTCGCCGAAGGCCTGCGCCCCGACGATCCAACCACCCGCCTCGAAATGCCATCACTCCCCAAGCGCATCCCCAAGCCGCTCTCAACCAACGCCCTCCAGCAGATGATCAACGTCGCCGCCGGATCGCAGAATCCGCAACGCGACCAGGCGCTGATCCTGTTCATGGCCGATTCGGGTGTGCGGCTGGCTGAGTTGTGTGGCCTGCAGGTGGGTGACGTCGACTTGGGGTCTTGCTCAGCGATCGTAGTCGGCAAAGGGGATCAAGAGCGGTTCGTCTTCTTCAGCGACGAGACCGCCCGCGCGCTGGCTGCCTGGCTCACCGTGCGACCCTCCAGCGTCGAAAACCTGTTCGGCCTGCGCTATCACTCAGTCGCCGGCCTGCTGCGCCGCCTAGCCAAGCGCGCGCACGTCGAGGAGCGCGTCCATCCCCATGCGCTGCGCAAGACTGCCGCCACCAAATACGCAGCCATCGTCGACGTGCACACCCTCAAGGCAATCTTCGGCTGGAGCCAGCTCGAGACCAGCGAGTTTTACGTATCACACAGCCGCGCCCGACTCGCCGAGCGCGCCCGCGCCGCGCTACAGAACAAATGACCGACTGATTCCGTATCAGTCGTTCACCCAGCAGCCGACTGACTTCGGATCAGTAGGGTGTGAGTTCAAGTCTCGCCGGGGGCACCTAGCGGCTGTTCGGTTTTTAATGTGCTGCCGGTGTCTTCGATGTTTGGGCGAAAAGACCCGGCGGCCCTGTGGGGCCGAATGGTCGCGAAGCCCGGTCAGTCGGCAGACTGGCCGGGCTGATTCTCAGGCAGAGGGTCAGAAGGAGTCGGGCGGCGCATAATCTCTTCTCGACACGCCGCCACAAATTCAGTATCGCCAAGCAGCGCAGAGTCAAGCATCATCCGCGCAATTTCGTCGGTAGTGAATAGGTCAAATTCAAACGCACTGTAGTCAGCCATCGTCTTCCTCATCCATCGCTTCAATTCGACAAACGCACCTGCAGCTTGCCTGCAGGAGTACGACCACCCAAATGCACCCGGTGCAACTCAATGGCGACCAATCTATTCACCGGCAGGAGCACCCCCTCCGGGTGCGGTTCGATCTCGATGATGTAGCAGTCCGGCTCGGAAGGCGTGCCAGACTCGGGTAAGCCAATGTAGCCGTAGCCCACAACCAAGCCCATCGTCCAGTTGCCGTGCATGGAGTAGTAGCCAACGATCGAGTGCGGATGAAACAGTTCACTCATCTTGCCCTGCCAGCGGAGGAAACAACAAGCGCTGATCGCCGAGAGCAGCACAATAGGCCTGACCCGCTGCCTCCAATTCCGCCCACCACTGCTCATCGGTCGGATCAAAGGTGTCGAGGGCTGCCATCAAGCGCGCTTCCGCCCTGCGCACTTTCTCATGCACAGCGTCGTAGAGACGCAGATCCTCGTGTCCTGCCGGCCAGCGCGGCCCACCCGGTTGGTCAGGCATCGTCGTCACTCTCAGCCGCTTCGACGACGGCCCAGAAGTGCGACTCGAACACCACACCCTCAGGGGTGTGGGCCGAAAATTCGTTTATGCGAGCGGCGGCGCGCTGAGTAATCCCACACCCGACCGACCCTGGCACGATGCGCCAGCCCGAGGCCAAAAGCTCATTCACCTCACGCTGGAGACCATACATGCTGGTGTCTGACAAAAGACGTTGTTCCATTCCATCACACTCGCCTTTTCCGTTTGGGTTGAGCCACGACCGGCGCCGGCCTGTTCTCGGCCAGCGAGCGCTTCCACTCTTCATCTGCCACCACAGACAGGAGATCGTACACCGAGGCATGTACGACCAGCCACGGAGAGCGCAGGCCACCCGGCGGCAGCTTCCGCGCGCGCAGCTTCCCGCGCTTGATCAACCGCTGTACCTGGCGCACCTGCACCTTCAACAACGTGGCGGCCTCCACCGTCGAGATCTCCGCCGGCACAATCTCGCGCTTAGCCTTGTGACGTTGCTTAGACATGCCCTGATTATAAGGCCAGACGCGCCGATGTCAAGTTAGAAATTCGTGGGAAACGGGTTTGCAGATGGACAGCTACCGCGCCGACAATCAAACCGTCTTCCGCTGGAGCATCGCCTTTGCTGTGGTTGGGGTCCTGGCTGGCCTGCTCGCCCGCGATCCGCCGTCGATCGCGGCGTCCATCGGGGTTGCTGTGTATGGGTGGGCGCTGCGCCAGGGGTGGATCAAGGAGTAGGCCGGCGCGTTTCGTTTCGCTGCTAGTCCCACCGCAGGCCCTCGTGTTGGCCGGCGCGTTTTGTTTCGCTGCTAGTCCCACCGTGCGCCCTCGGGTTGGCCGGCCAGACATTTCTTGGTTGGCTTGGTAGTCCCACCGCAGGCCCTCGTGTTGGCCGGCGCGTTTTGTTTCGCTGCTAGTCCCACCGTGCGCCCTCGGGTTGGCCGGCCAGACATTTCTTGGTTGGCTTGGTAGTCCCACCGCAGGCCCTCGTG
>Ga0209341_10000868_pt1 | contig 30725 bp, 30 predicted proteins | sample RifCSP13_2_FD_184020 | JGI IMG/M metagenome (GOLD analysis project Ga0209341, IMG submission 184020) | Soil microbial communities from Rifle, Colorado - Rifle CSP2_sed 13_2 (SPAdes) (version 2) | ecosystem: Environmental > Terrestrial > Deep subsurface > Rock core/Sediment | place: Rifle... | reverse complement strand
CTGCCTTTGGCCATTGAAATAGCCAACCAGGGACATGAGGCCCGTCAAGATAAGCTGCGTCAATCTGATCCCGCTTCCAAAAGCCCTAAAAACTAGCACCCATAGCTAAGCTGCTTGAGATCCCCGAGCTAAACTCCTCCAAACAGTAGACACCAGCACCCAAACGCACGGCAGAACCCTCGTCAACGAGTGCCCAGTAGCCCAATCCGGCGTCTGGTCTCGATAGGCCGGTGACCCGCGCAAGCTCACCGCGAACGGTCATGCCGGCACCCCGCAGGTAAGCGCGAGCAATCTCGCATAAGGATTTCTCTCGACTGACGCTGACTTTCATCTCCTCGCTAAATCTACCCTCGAGGATGGACCAAATATAGGTAAAAGTCGGTTCGTACAGCACCTGTGCGGGGACAATCTTAAACCTGCTCTGCAATTCATTGAGCGCTTTATTGAAACGTACACGGTCGGCGATGCCGCTCGTTTTGCGGAGATCAGAACTGGCCATCTCCCATTCCTCGCGGAGTATTGCCAGCACCTTCAAAGCATCACCAGATAGCGCCAATGGCTCTTGCTCACGAGGTATTCCCCATAACGCGCTAAAATGGGGAATTAAGCGACGGGCCACAAAGGTGGCGCGACCCTTGACCAGTTTCCCGTAATACACGCGCCCTTTCATCATTACTTCGTCCTTAATGTTCCAAGTCAGGCTACTTTCTGGATCCCTCTGTACGTTGCGAGGCATGTGGGCGTCTCGCCGGCCGCAAACGGCTATGTAGAGAGACGGACCCGGGCGCCGAACATCGGTGAGCGCTCCACAGAACCCGACGTCGTTAATGAACTGCTCGGCCATGAACGCATTCTCGACCCGAAGCTCCGGTTCGCGTCGCCACATCCGGTCGCGATAGGCTTCCACCTGCTCAGCGAGTCTCATTTCCCCAAATTGCGCTTCTCTTACCTCCACGATCTGCAACTTCCAACCTGCACTCACGAATTTCATTTTGACCGATGACGGTCAGCTTGCCCTGACTCCCCATTCGGCATGGGAAGGTCATTAGACTAGTCGATTCAAGCACTTAGCGTAAGCCGCTGTTCTGGCACGGGCAATGCTCTGTCAACTGCCGGAGTAATCGTGTCTCCAAGAGTTTGACGTACGAATGAAGGACCGAACATGAACCAGAAACTTAAACGATATGCCTCGGTGCTAGCTTGTTTGTCGCTGGCATTCTCTCTTGTAAGTGGCATTCTAATAACCGATAGGGCGAGTGCTCAAAGCAACGGCGGCGCACCCGAGAAGATCGCTTCGGATTTGCAGGACAAGGTCGACAGGTCTCCAGGTGTCGACCGCGTTAACGTGCTGATCCAGTCGACCGGGCGATGGGCTCGAGCTCTCGATGATGCCACTAACTCCAACGGTGGAACAATTACGCGCTCATACTCGAACTTCGACATGAGAGCAGTCAATTTGCCACTCGCCGCTATTCGGGGACTGGCAGCGCGCAGCGACGTCAAATTCGTCTCCAGCGATAGCGAGTTAAGGCCTCAGGGACACATCTCCACAACGACCGGGGCAGATAACGTGCGGGCACAGCAGACTTCAGGTGGTGCATCATACACACTCGACGGCTCTGGCATTGGCATCGCGATTCTTGACTCTGGAATCGACAGCAAGCACGTATCTTTCACTGACGCAAATAACACATCCAGAATCGTAAGAAGTGTCGACTTCACAGGCGAAAGGCGGACTGACGATCCTTATGGTCATGGCACCCATGTGGCTTCGGCAGCGGCTGGTAATGATGTTGTTTCTCAGGGTGCTTATGTCGGTACCGCGCCAAACGCGAAGATTATCAATTTGCGCGTGCTCGATTCCCTCGGAGTCGGCAATGTTTCGTCATTACTCAGCGCTCTTGATTGGGTAATGAGTAACAGGTCGGCCTACAACATCCGAGTAGTAAATATGAGCCTCGGTACCACGGCAATTGCTTCTTACCAGAACGATCCACTATGCATCGCCGTTCGCCGGCTAGTTGATGCAGATGTAGTTGTAGTAGCTGCCGCCGGAAACGAAGGAAAAGATCTTACCGGAAACAAGGTTTACGGACAGATTCATTCGCCTGGAATCGAACCCTCAGCCATTACTGTCGGCGCCTCCAACACTTACGGCTCAGACACGCGTGTAGACGATGCAGTCACGACGTTCAGTTCGAGAGGGCCAACCCGCGGTTACACTACCGACTCGAAGGGCGTGAAACATTACGACAACCTGATCAAACCGGATTTAGTAGCTCCCGGAAACAAAATAATTGACGCTCAGTCAACAAGCAACTACCTCGTCGCTAATTACCCTTACCTCGATGCAGACGTGAGCGGCTCAACGGCCAGAGAACAAATGTATCTTAATGGAACATCAATGGCGTGTCCTATAGTCTCTGGAACGGCGGCCCTGATGTTTCAGGCCAATCCGAGTCTGACGCCGAACCTAGTCAAAGCTTTGATGATGTATTCGGCCCAGCAGTTAGCCGGCTTCAACACCTTCGAGCAGGGTGCTGGCCAGGTAAACATTGATGGCGCCATTCGGCTAGCAAACATTGTACGAACCGGCCTGTCTTCGAGCACCTCTCTGGGATCAGAAATGCTGACCACATCAGTACCAGACCCTCAGTCCTCAATTGCGGGATATTCATTCAGCTGGGCTCAAGGCATCATTTTCGACCAAACCTTTGGTACCGGGGTCGAACTGATCAGCAAATATCAAAAGATCTATGGTCTGGGAGTATTGCTGTCAGATGGCACAGCCTTAAATGGTAACGGCGTGCTGCTTGCCGACAGCAAGAGTCTTACCAGCGGTGTTCTTCTCTCCGACCACATCCTGACCAGCGCTGGTGTCTTGTTAAGTGATGGAACCGTCTTCTGCGCTACCGGAGTCCTTCTATCGGACGGTGTTCTGTTATCAGATGGTGTCTTGCTCTCCGACGGCGTGCTACTCAGTGATGGTGTGCTTCTTTCTGACGGTGTTTTGTTGGCAGATGGGAGAACTGCCGCTCAGACCGTGATGACCACGGGCGACAACTCCTCCTGCATGTTGCCGGTAGCCGACCAGACTCCGAACGCCCCGAGCAGCCTCACGGCCAGTGCTTACTCGACAACACAAATTAACCTGGCCTGGAGGGATGACTCTAATAACGAGACGGGCTTCGCTATCGAGAGGTCTCTTAACGGGACGTCCTTTACCCAGATCGCTACGGTCGGAGCAGGCGTAAAAAGCTATGCAAGCACAGGCCTCACAAAATCGACTAAGTACTATTACCGCGTCCGCGCTTACAATAGTGCTGCCAATTCAACCTACTCAAACACCGCAAGTACTACCACCAAGAGTAGATAGAGCCGATTTCCGGTCACCCCCGACTAGGCCGTCAACCGATTCGGTTGGCGGCCTTTTCCGTACCAACTTTAATCTGGACAGGGTGGGCCATGCATTGTAGACTGGAAGAGGCCGAATAGGGCAGCATTCCACTGTTGCTAAACCACCCGGAGGACAGCACACTTCCGAGCCTCACTGTACACGCTTCTCTTAAGACACGCATTCCGGCTTTCTAAAACCTCAGCCATCGATCTTAATGGCCAGTCAAAAATCCATAAGTGCGTATCAGTGGACCGTGATCCTTGTCGGTTCGTTGATCTGCGTTCTTTCGCTGCAGGGGATTATTATTGCGAGAATTGATCTAAGGTTCCTCTTCCTCACCTTTGCCACCCTGGCGATTGGCTCCCGAATTACCATTCCAATTCCGCGCGTAAAAGGGCTGATCTCTGTTTCTGATACCTTCATATTTCTGGCGATTCTTCTCTTCGGCAGGGAGGCTGCCGTCTTGTTGGCTGCTTCGGAGGGACTTTGTTCATCGGTGCGATTCAGCCGAAAACCAGTCACGATTCTCTTCAATTCTGCCGTGATGGCCTGCTCAACCTGGCTTGCCGTTACCACTCTGAAACTACTGCTTGGGGGCGTTCCGCTAAATGCGCCGTACTCTCCCAATCTCATCATTGGTCTTTCGCTGCTGGCTTGCATGCAGTATGTCAGCAATTCCGGGATCGTTTCCGTTTGCGCTGCATTGAGGACCGGTCAACCGTTCTGGAAAACGTGGAACGAAGGCTTCCTCTGGACCTCGTTAACCTATTTTGCCGGCGCTTTTGCGGCGGGAATCATTAGCCAGCTCATTGCCAGCTATGGCTTTTACGCCCTTGTAGCCACCACACCGATAATCCTGGTCATTTATCTCACCTATACTACCTACCTCAAGAACATCGAGGCCTCCAAATCGCAGGCCGAACAGGCTGAACGTCATGTCGCCGCTCTTCGAGAAAGTGAGGAACGTTTTCGCAGTGCTTTTGACCACGCAGCTGGTATGGCACTAGTTGCCCCCGGCGGACGTTGGATCCAGGTAAACAAGTCCCTGTGCGAGATACTCGGTTATTCCGAAGAGGAGCTTCTTACCAGGGACTTTCAATCTGTAACCCATCCAGGTGATCTCAACGACATCTTGCAACAGCTCCGCCGGTTAGGAGACCAAACCGTGCGCTCCTTTCAGATCGAGCAAAGGTTTGTACACAAGAATGGCGATTTCAAATGGATATTGCTGAGCGCGACCGCAGTCAACGACGGGCAAACGGATTCACCAAACCTAATCTTTCAAATTCAGGACATCACAGATAGAAAACTCGCCGAGCAAACTCTTGTATACAATGCCTTCCACGACGCTCTTACCGGCTTGCCCAACAGGGTCCGGTTCATGGACCACCTCAAACAATCGGTGGAACGAGGCCGGCGCAAGAAACACAGTCCTTTTGCCGTGCTTTTTCTCGATTTTGACCGCTTCAAGCTAATAAACGACAGCTTGGGCCACATGGTTGGCGACCAATTGCTGGTCGATATTGCCGGGCGATTAAAAGCTGCCGTGCGTCCGGGAGATACAGTCGCGCGAATGGGCGGTGATGAATTCACCATATTGCTCGACGATCTGAATTCGGCGGCAGAGGCTGAAATTGTCGCCACGCGCCTGCTACGAAACCTGGCCCAACCGTTTGAGCTGACAGGCCGGGAAATCTTTATAACTGCAAGCATCGGCATCGCGCTCAGCACGCTCGGCTACCGTCAAGCCGAGGACGTCCTCCGTGACGCCGATACCGCGATGTACCGGGCGAAAACCTTGGGGAAGGCGCGTTACGAGGTGTTTGATAGAACAATGCATTTGAACGCCGTCAATCAGCTGCACATGGAGACTGACCTTTGGCGGGCAATTGAAAGGAAAGAACTCACTCTGGATTATCAGCCTATAATTTCTTTCCTGACTGGAAAGATTGCCGGGTTTGAGGCCCTGTTGCGCTGGCAGCATCCGGCGAGAGGCATCGTGTCACCTCCAGAATTCATTTCGGTTGCCGAGGAGACGGGTTTGATTGTTCCCATAGGAGAATGGGTATTAAAGGAAGCCTGCCAACAGATCCAACGCTGGCAAGAGCTCAGCCCACAAACGCCTCCACTGTATGTGAGCGTAAACCTGTCGGCTAAGCAGTTTATGCAGCAGAATCTGCCCAAGGTCATCCGGCTTGTCCTGGATAATGCGGGCTGCCTCCCAAGCAGTTTGAAGGTCGAGATCACCGAAAGCATGGTGATGCATAATGTCGACGCGGCGGCTAAAACACTCCAGGATTTATGCGAGATGGGGATCGAAATCAGCCTGGATGACTTCGGCACTGGCTATTCCTCGCTCAGTTATCTCCATCGTTTCCCGCTCTCGATGCTTAAGGTGGATCGGTCCTTCGTCAGCTCAATGACTGAAAATGCCGAGAACCTCGAGATCATCCGCACGATAGTGGCTCTCGCGCGAAATCTGAAAATGGGAGTGATCGCCGAAGGGGTGGAGACACTTGATCAATTTACCCAGCTGCAGGCTCTGAACTGTGACTACGGCCAGGGCTACTTCTTCTCCCACGCTTTGAATGCGCTGAATGCTACCAAGCTACTCTCAATGGGCGGTTTGCCCGAAGCGCCGCCGCCGGCCACCGAAAGTATTATCGATTACGACAGCGTTTCAGTGGCCTGACTGCCCCCGCTCCCGCCTTCCAGAAAGTCTCCTGAATCTCTTTCAAATCTGACTGCCCGGTCGTTCACATTGACCGTGTGGGCTTGGGCTACTCTTTTCCGAGGCCGGGGCTGAGGGCAGAAGCGCCTTTAAATAGTTGCAGTTAGGGTCACCGTGTGCAGTGGCACGTTCGTTGCTGAGATCATGCCGGGCCGGCTTTGCTAAGCACGTCCCCGTGAATCCAATAAGTTTTCTTTGCTGCAACTATGATCGCCAACAACACTATTACAGGTTCATTCGACTGCTACGTTCTGGCGGATGAAGACCGAAACATTTTGATGGGTCAGGCACGAGAATCAAAGTCCTCCATTGCCCGACTCAAAATTGAAGATCTCGTCAACCGCATCGAACAGCCGCCAATCCGAGCAATCGTTGGTTCTGTCTTTCAGGATCTGCTGAGACTATTGGAGTGTCTCGACCTGATCCAGAGTCATGTGCGCCAAGTCGACAAAGCCGATGAAACACTCGCGCTGTTTCAACTGATTCACTCAGAGGCGCAGTCGCTCATCTCGAGTGTCAAGACAGAGGCAGTGGCTGCGGAACAGATTGATGGTAATCTGGCAGAAACGCTCGATGGCATTTCGTTTGCAGTTGAGCACGACCTCAAGCGAGTCTTTGATTCGCCATTCGAAAGTCAGTCTTCCGACGAACGACAGCACATGTTGATTGGCAAACTCATGCGCAGTTATGACTTGCTGACGAACTGCTTGCAACAGTCTACACTGACTCTGGCGGCCATTTTTGATTCCTCCTTTACCGATTCGAAACTATTCACTAATTTTGATGAAAGGCTAAGAGAATCTCTTCAGCTTTGTGCTGATCTAACTGAGCTGCTTCAATGTGTCGAACACACTGAGCAACAGTTGGATCGGGATGGCTGCACGGGGCTTGTTCCAGCCCTGTTTAAGTTTCGCGCTGAAAGTATGCAGTACCTGGCGTACTCCGACTGGCCAGAGTTTGAGGGTTTCTGTGAGCGGATAGAAGCATCAACCGGAAACACCCGAAGCACAGCGGCTCTGCTTCATCAGTTCCACTGTTATCTCGAGACCCTCCTGGGTCAGGTAAGGATGAGATCCGTATTTGGCGATGTGGGCGAACAGAAGATTTCTACACCTCTTGATAATTCGTACCTGACCGGTGCTCCTATCGGCATGGATGATGCCGCTCTGACTGGCTGTTCCCCTTTCGTCGATCTCGACAAGGGCGGGGCTCGAACTTTCGAACCCAGCGGAGTCGCGGTTTTCGATCTTGCGATTGCAGCGCTCGCATAACAGACGGCTTCCCTTTCATATTAAAGCTACCCCCTTGCCCCTCAGCATTAACTCACCGGGATCAGATGCCCAGGGCCTCTCGCATAGTGCGTGCCGCGGTAGAGAAATCAAAAGTCGTTAAGCAAGCATGTCTATAGCATCACTCATGGAAGCTGTTATGAGCCGGACGCAGTATCTGCCTGCGGCCGAGATAGAGGTGGGCGTGGAACCACTGCCGGAGCAATCACGCAATGAAGTCCTGGCATTCCTCGAAGAGAGGCCAGTTCATACCGTTTGCATGATCGGGTTCATTCGCGACAATGGCCTGGAGAGTCCACATAATCGCGGAACCTTCTACGGCTGTCGCAATTCAGAGGGTCGCCTCGAAGGTGTGGCCCTCATCGGGCACGCGACGTTGATCGAAGCACGAACTGCTCGTGCAATGCAGGAGTTTGCCCGGACGGCTCAGATAGCTGCGGGTACTCAGCTGATCTTGGGGGAGCAGGATAGAGTTGAGCAGTTCTGGAATTTCTATGCAGACGAGGGGGAAGATATGCGCCTTATCTGCCACGAATTGCTCTTCGAACTCAAGCGTTCACCCCATACTCCGGAATGTTCTGACAAACTGCGGCTTGCCACCCTCGACGACCTTTCCTTGATTGTCCCCATTCATGCGCAACTAGCTTTCGCAGAAAGCGGTCGTAATCCACTGGAACAAGATCCGGTGGGCTTTAAATCCCGCTGCGCCCGGCGCATTGAAAAAGGCCGTATCTGGGTGGCGGTGCAAGATGGGAAGTTGGTATTCAAGGCCGACGTTCAGGCCGATACGCCGGACGTCATCTATCTCGAGGGTGTGTATGTTGACCCGATGGAACGGGGAAAAGGCGTTGGCCGCCGTTGTCTATCAGAGATGACTCAGCGTCTTCTTACACGCGCAAAATCAATATGTGTACTAGTGAACGAGGCAAATACTCGGGCCCAGTCGTTCTATCGTCTTTGCAATTTCAAACTGCGAGATCACTACTACACGATCTTCTTGCAGAGACAAATGCAGTCACCCCACCAGGCGCATTTGTAAGAACGACCCACCCACCTTCCTCCACATACAAATGACCACAGCCGAAAACAAGCAAAGGTTTGTGAAAGCCTACATGAACCTGGTTATCGGCTTTGGGGCTTTGTTCGTTCTCTTCTCAGGCCTCAAAATCGATACCGGGCGGTTCGATCTGCGCCTGGCGGCGATTGTGGCAATCACGGTGGTTGTTTCGAGATTCAGCATCTCGATGCCGGCATTCCGGTCGCAAATTTCGGTCTCTGACACCTTCATCTTTCTCACAATGCTGCTCTACGGAGGTCCGATAGCCACGCTCTTGGCTGGAACTGAAGCGTTCCTGTCTTCACTCCGCTTCAGTAAAAAGCCCACCACTATTCTATTCAACACAAGCTGCGCTGCCTGTTCGACCTTTTTGACAGCGACTGCACTCACCTTGTTCGTGGGCAACGTCGCCATACATCGCCATCCAGTTTCCCCAATATTTATCATCGCGCTTTCGATAATGGCGCTCGTGCAATATGCGGTGAATTCGGGAGTGGTGGCAATCTGTGGGGCCTTGCGGGCAGGCGAACCGATTTGGTCAACCTGGCGAAAGCACTATCTATGGACCTCCATCACCTACTTCGCTGGCGCATCAGCCGCAGGCCTGATTGCAAAGTTGGTCGTGGGAATGGGTACCTATCTGCTTATTGTGACTGCCCCGATTGTGGCCATTGTCTTTTTCACCTATCGAACTTATTTGAAGAATGTCGAATCTTCGATTGTCCAGGCCCAGCAGGCGGAGAAGCATGTACAAGAACTCTCCCACTACATCACCGAACAGGAGCGCATCAGAGAACAATTTTCTCAGGTGGAAAAGCTCTCTGCCCTGGGTGAGCTGGCGTCGGGCGTGGCGCATGATTTTAATAACACGCTGGCCGGCATACTGGGACGGGCTCAGCTCCTGCTACGGACCGATGACCCCGAAAAGATCCGCCGGGGGCTTGGCATTATCATCAAGGCCGCTGAAGATGGCGCTAAGACTGTTAGGCGAATTCAGGACTTTGCCCGTCAGCGACGAGATCATGATTTTCAACCAGTTTCGGTCTCTCAGCTTCTGCTTGATGTAAGTGAGATAACCAGACCGCGCTGGAAAGACAAAGCGGAGGCCACAAATATACAGATCGGACTGAATCTCCAGATTCACTCCAAATCAAGCATCCTTGGCGACGAATCGGAGTTGCGAGAAGTCCTTGTCAATATGGTCTTCAATGCTGTCGATGCCATGTCAACCGGAGGAGAACTCACACTTGCCGCTGAAGACCTCGACGGGTCCGTGGTGATCACCATCGCTGATACAGGAATGGGGATGACGCCAGAAGTGCGCTCGCGAATTTTCGATCCCTTCTTCACTACCAAGGGCAAAGCAGGAATGGGCCTCGGTCTGGCAGTGAGCTTCGGCATCATTCGCCGCCACGAGGGTACGGTTGAAGTTGATTCTGAAGTTGGCAAAGGCTCACGATTCCGCATCAGCTTACCAATGGCCAAGATGCCTGAACTAGCAAACGAGACAAGCCTGGTGACAGAACAACTGACAACTGACAGCTATCCAGTATCCATAACTCAATCCCGGCACCAGAACCAACCCACCATGCTGGTCGTCGACGATGAAGAGACGGTTCGCGACTTGTTAGGAGATATTCTAGAAAGTGCTGGTTGGAAAGTCATTCCTGCTCCTGGCGGCCGTGAGGCTTTGGCGCTGTTTGATAGTTGCCATTTTGATGGGGTTTTTACTGACGTGGGAATGCCCGGCATGACAGGCTGGGAACTGGCCCAAGCCATCCGACAGCGCAATAGTGCTATTCCGATAGCTGTGATTACTGGCTGGGGAGAGGCCGTGGGCTCCGATGAGCAAAAAGCAGCAGATGTTGATTGGGTTGTGACGAAGCCTTTCTCTGCCGAAAGGATCTTCGAGTTGACCGCAGAGATTAACAGCAGGAGCGCAGCCGCAAAACGCGCTTCATTTGCAATCGTGGCGGCTTGATTTCAGCAATCACCCCTTTGGGATAATTCAGACAAAGCTCGCTACACAATGTTCCAGTCTGGGCCGGCTTCAGCTTCGGTCAATTGTTTCTTGCGATATTCCAGCGCCGCTTTGATGTTCTTTTCCACAAGCTCCAACTGAAAAGGCTTTAGCAGATAATTGAAGGCCCCCAGACGCATCAAACCCTGTGCGTGCTCCTGATCGCTAATTCCCGAAATGATTATAACCGGCGTATGGGGATATTTCTGCCGTACATGCACCAGGAGTTCGAGACCGCTTAATCCAGACATCGAAATATCTGTGAGAACTACATCGTAGCGCTCCGATTCCAACAAGGCTAGCGCCTCTTCCGCGGCCTTAGCGGTATGACACGAATACTCCTCTGAGATCAGTTCGTAGAGAGTGTCACGAATGGTGTCATCGTCGTCCACCACCAGAATCAAGGGCATTCTATCTCCTCCGCCTTATTTTGACGGTCGCACAAAATCGCTTCATGGTGGTGCGTCCCCAGAACTGGTCAACCGCCACTGCAATTGGACGAACCGATTATAGCACCACAAAAAATACCCGGGCCAAAATAGGAAGTGCAAGCTCCGCCGTCACTATATGCTATGCTCAATACTGAGGTAGCTCGATGACGTCATCAGATGCCGTAGCTGTCGTGCATTTTGCCGGTCACGATCTGTTCATTGGAATTACCCCTTCCGGTCACGCATTAACCCTCGATGCAAATGGTGAGCGAAACGCCGCGGCGACTCCGATGGAGCTGTTACTGGTGGCCCTCGCCTCGTGCACTGCTGTCGATGTGATCAGTATCTTGCAGAAAAAACGCGAGCGAGTCACAGAATATCGGGTTGAAGTGAGGGGCGAGCGCCGGGAGGAGCATCCCCGCAGTTACAAAAGAATGGAAGTCCGGCACATCATAAAAGGCCATGCAATTTCTGCCAGGGCCGTTGCTCAGGCTGTCGAGCTTTCCGATAGTAAATACTGCAGCGTAGCCGCCTCATTGCGGCCTACTGCGGAAATTAGCTCAACCTATGAAATAATTGAAGAACGTTTGACCTGATTGTCTGAAGTAGTCTGCGATGCATAAGCTTAAGGTCTCATTTATCGCTTTCACCATCGTGCTGGGCGCCGGCCTAGGCTTTTCCGCTCCGCGCGCATCCCTCAACCCAAACGCTGCGAGAGATGTCCGCTCAGAAACTCTGGTTCAATCGGCAGACGACAACGCGCTAGCGGCGGTTCGCAAAATTGATCGGGCCTCGCGTAGCTCGGATGGCAAACTCATCCGACTACCCCCGGCCGAACACCTTCGGCGCGCCAATATTTACATGAGTAATCGGGCCTTTGAAGAAGCCCGGGAGCATTGGCAAGCGCTGGTTGGTTTCTATCCGCAGGATCCTCGAGTTGCGGAAGCGTTGTTGGGTATTGGCAGATCGCACTTTCAATCTCGGCAGTACCGAGAGGCGTACGCGGTCTATGAGCGCCTGGCCCGTACCTATCCCGCCACCAAGGAAGGTCGAGAGGCACTTAACTTCAGCGGTTCAGCACTCCTCCGTTTGGGAAACCCGGCGGCGGCAGTTGCAAAATATATTGAATACATCGAGCGGTTTCCCAACGGGGAGCGCATAGACACCGCCCACCTCAACGTAATCGACACGCTCCGGGAAGCCGGAAGAAACGAAGAAGCAGTAGATTGGGTAGGCCGTACCCGGCAGAGATTTGCCGGCACGTCCACGGAGACGAATGCGCTCTTTGCTTTGTTGCGTTTGTTTGTGTCGGAGGGCAGTTGGCAGCGTGCCGTTTCAACCGCAGAGGAGCTTACTCGTAGAGGTTTTCAGAGAGGCGTGTTAACGACACCTGGCGAGATTGCTTACCTTAAAGCTTATAGTCTTGATCGTGCCGGGGACCGCGAAGGAGCCATCAACGCATATCTGCTCGTTAGCGATAGCCCTGGCTCATTCTATGGTTGGCTTGCCAGTCAGCGGTTGATGGTTCTGACCAAGGGTGGAAAACAACAATCGCTGCTGCGCGAACGCGTGGAACGAGTTAACACTCAAATTGCGGCTCAGGAAGATTCATTTCCGGCACCATACCGGCAAACGATTGTCAGAGCTGCCAGAACGCGCAAGCTTGATCCACGTTTCATACTGGCCCTAATTCGGCAGGAGAGCGTATTTCGACCTTTGGCCAAATCTCCCGCCGGCGCTCGCGGCCTGCTACAACTGACCATGGATGCGGCCCAGAAATATGCCTCACACGCGGGACTAAATGCCTTGCGGGAAAGCGAACTCTATCGTCCGGAAACCTCAATCCTTGTAGGAAGCGAATACTTGGCCCACTTGACACAGCTATTTCCCAACATGCTCGAGGCCGTTGCTGCCTCTTACAATGGCGGCGAGGACAACGTTGCACGTTGGGTAAAGCGTGCAAAGCACAGGGAACCTGGAGTCTTTACTTCTGAGATTGGGTTTGACGAGACCAAAGCCTACGTGCAAAAGGTCATGACAAATTATCGCGCCTATTGTCTGCTGTACACGATCGATCTAGCACGAAAATAGCTGCCCCAGGTGTTGACCTCTCACGATCTCTTACGGTTCCGGACTGAAACGCCGGTCTTCAAACCCACGCGCAGCCTCGCGTCTCCGTAACACGTCGTCGCGCGATGCCGGTCGAGGCAAAACTCCCAATCTCACCAGTGCTGGATAGTATTCGTACCGAATCGTTACCTCCCTGACTGGACGAGGCTCGAGTTCCATACTGATCCATTGCACCTCGTTCGTGACGGAACGACCGATCCCAGTCGCTGCATATTCATCGTCAACCACAGACGCCGAAGCTTGTGCCTTCTCCTGTGCGGGCGACTCAGCACGGCCAGACGGCGCACCAGATCCACTACGCGCACCATCTTTGTCACGTAAAGGTCGAGGCTGCGGCGGTATTGTTAAAGGCCTGGGAACCGGCGTCTTTTCGCGGAAGAAGACTGCCGAAACCACCCCTAGATTTGATGTCTGACCGAGTTTGGCAGCATAGGAATCGCCCTCAGTGGTGAAGTAGAATCTGCGAGCACGCGTGGAACTCATCTGCCAACCGTCAACCTGCAGGGTCTGGTAAGGATCTATTACCCATTTGCTGGCGTTCCAGGCCGAAGTGCGACGGGCATCAATCGAGTTGAGACCATCAACAGATAGCGCAACCGCAATCCGGTACGGGTACGGATTGCGAATTTGCACCTGGTATTCAGCTCCTTGCACGGCTTCGACATAAGAGCGGCCTTTTGCATAGTATTCCTCGAGCGGTCGGCCGTTGACGAGGATCTCGAGTTCGCCACCAAAGGCACGAACGCTGGATGCGGTCTCAGAACTTGAAGAAGCGATGACCGGACCGGCTCCAGCGGTCTGCCCATCCAGCAATAAGACACCTGCGAGAATCGCGGCAATTCCGGCGATGCAGGCTGTCGTCCACTTATTCCTCATAATTGTTTCCTCCAGAAGGTGATTACAACCTTGACCGCTAAAAGAACGTCGAATGCTGTCGCAACTTGCGGGGTGATTCTACTGATTCCGGTGACCGGCCCAAAAAGAAGGTTGGAACCAGGTGCTAAACCCATGATTTGCAAGGCCTCGTAAAACCGCGCCGCTCGATGGATCCTGTTTTTGCATGTTGAGTAACAACTCGGGTAAAGCTACAATTATGAGCCCACGTTCCCACGGAAACCGCCTAGTAGTTCTGGGTTAAATTGGCCGAGTGTTTAGGAGAGACTGATGGAGTATGCCCTGACTGCAACAAAGGAGGAGGCCCGTGCAGGCTCTTTCTATGACAAGATTGCGAAACTTTATGACCTTACCTTTAAGCTAAATGGTTATGGCCGCTCTCTTGACCAGTACTTCGCCAGCCACCTGCTGCCGGTTTCCCGCGGCGCCCGCATCCTCGATGCAGGAAGCGGCACCGGTTTACTGACTCTCGCTCTATTGCGGTGCCTTCGCTTTCCCGTAAATATTACGGCCCTGGATTTGTCGGCAACCTCCATCGTCGCTGCCAAAAAGGCCATATCGCAAAGCTCCCCGCATGGGCGTGACGTGAGCTTCGCCCAGGGAAACGTCCTCTCACTGCCTTTTGCCGATAATACTTTTGATCTGGCCGTTACCAGCGGGGCGCTGGAATATGTGGCACTTGAGGATGGGTTAAGCGAACTCGCGCGAGTGATTGCTCCAGAGGGCCATTTGCTTCATCTACCTTGTAGACCGTCCCCCGCCAGCACTTTTCTGGAGATCTTATTCCGCTTCAAATCGCATTCACCCAGAAAAGTGCTTTACAGTACCGAACGGCATTTTCGCATCGTCCATCACTACCGGTTCAAGCCACACGAAATTATCGGTTGGAGCAAAACAGCCCTATTGGCTCAAAAACTCTAACGGGCTTCCCCGAAGTGATGAGTCTGGGGTCTGAAGTCCGGGTAATAACATTCTCCCCTTCGACTGTTTCATTTCCTTATTTCTGTTTCTTTCTCAGACTCTTGCCAACGTCGCGGTAACACTCCTTAGTGCACAGGCACAAGCCGGATGATTCGATCATCGTCTTTCGCAGGGTTGCCGCGGCCGTCGCGATTCGAGGTAGAAAAATAGATTGCTCCATCAGGTCCCTCTGCCACATCTCGAATACGTCCATACTTGCGCTCGAGCAGATTTTCCTGCTTCAACACTCGCCGTCCGTCGAGGACCACTCTGATGATTCGTTCGCCACGCAAACAACCAAACAAAAAGTTTCCCCTAAACTGCGAAAAAGCGGAGCCACGATAAAACATGCCACTGGCGGGGGCACATGCCGGCGTGTACTCTAAGAGAGGGCTTTCCAACCCCTCTTTTTTTTGCTCATGATGAATCAGCGGCCAGCCATAATTTTTGGCACGCTCGACAATGTTGACTTCGTCTCCGCCTCCAGGGCCATCAAAACCGCTGGGGCCATGTTCAGTCTGAAACATCAACTGGCTTCCCGGCTGCCAGTCGAGTCCTTGCGCATTACGATGTCCATATGACCAGATCTCCGGCCGCGCGTCGTTCCGATTAACAAACGGATTATCGGGGGGCACACTTCCATCGTCATTCAGCCTCAGGGTCTTACCTGCCAGAGAATCAAGACGCTGTGCCAGCTCACGTTCGGTGGCATCCCCTGTGGTTATGTAGAGCTTACTGTCCGAACCGAACCGTAAACGGCAACCGGCGTGATATTGAGCAGCGGGAATGTCTTCAATGACGACTTGGGAGTCAGCAAAGCCAGTTGGCGTTTCACGGTAACGTACAACACGCACTCGCTGTCCCGCTTTTCCCTTGTAGGTGTATGAAAGATAAAGGAGATGATTCGAGGCAAACTGAGGATGCAGAACAATGCTCATCAGACCGCTTTCGCCTGACGACTCAACATCTGCCACCGTGAACAAGGGCCGGGAATCCAGTTTTCCGTCGGCAAACACTCGTACGCGACCAGGTCGTTCCGTAAACAGCATGCGCCCAGTCTGGTCCCAGACGATCGACCAGGGTACCTGAAGCTCACCGGCCACGGTCTCCACGCGAAAACTAACCTGGTCACTCGCCGAACTTTCCAACTCTCCTGCGCCGCTGCCTGCGGGCGGGTGACTACAGTTTATGCCGCATACGACAAACAAAACTGCGGCGATAATTGGTATTTTCACTTCCCTATGCTCGCAAGCATCCTAGCTTAGCTAGAAGGCAATGGCCTCTCGCCAGTCGTACTGGTCAGCGACGGAATCTAGTGTTGAATATACTCGTGCAGAAGTTTGATCTCGTCGCCCTGCTCACTTAGCTCCACACGCATGAGGTCGCGCATGGACAACATGCCAACCCAGCGTTCGCCATCGACTACGGGGAGATGTCTGGTCCCGATTAGTTCCATGCGCTCGAGTGCCTGGTGCGGTGTTTCGTCGCATCTTATCACGGCGCGCAAATCGCTGGTCACCTCGCCCACCTTTACTCCTCGTGGATCGCGTTGCTGAACAACAACACGCCGGAGAACATCCCGCTCCGAAAAAACACCTAGCAACTTACCATCATCATCCACCACGCAGACAGCACCAATATTGCGCGTGGCCATAAACTCCGCTGCTTCTTGTACTGTCGCAGACGCGTTCATCGAGTAAGGCTCTCTATTACGAATGACGTCTCTGATCAGCATCTTGAGCCTCCTGAAGCTGTGCTGGGTTTCAGTGGATTTGTATCCGGCTATTATATGAGAACTCTGTTGCGTGTGTCTCTAGCCATTTAACCAAACAGTCTGGCCTGGGCCGAAGGCCGCCGAAAGGTCCGGCGCGGCTTGGCGTCGCTCTCGCTTTGCTTGTTGAAGCCCAATCGCTCGCAGTGGATCTTAAAGAGTCGGTAAATTGCTTCCCAATAAGGGCCCTTACCCCGCATTCGTTCCCCGAACACGGCAGAATTGAGTTTCCCCTCACGGGCGTCTCTAATCCGGTTCATTATCCGATCCGCCTTAGTTGGCAGCTTTTCCCGCAGTCTTTGTTCGAAATAGGGCGCCACATTTCCCGGTAATCGCAACATGTTGACGAAAGCCCTATCGGCGCCTGCTTGTCTCGCTCGCGTTAGCAATTCAGGTATGTCAGTAGTGAGTCCCGGGATTACCGGTGCAATACCGATGCCGACGGGAATCCCTGCCGCCGCTAAATGTGCCATTGCATGGAAGCGAGCGTCTGGCAGCGGCGCGAAGGGCTCAACGGCTTGCGCAGCCTCACGATCGGCAAATGGGATCGTGAAAAAGACGGTCAAGCTCGCTTCGCGCGCCAACTCCTGAAGCAGATCGACGTCGCGACGAATGAGCGCCGACTTGGTGACAATGCCCACAGGATTCCGAAACTCTGCGCATATCTCCAAACACCGGCGCGTCAACTGATAGTGAGCTTCCAGCGGCAGGTATGGGTCAGAGGTAAACGAGAAGACTATCTCGTCGCCTCTCCAGGATGGCCGCATTAGTTCATCACGCAATAACTCCGGAGCCCGCGCCTTGACGATGATTTTGCGCTCAAAGTCTGTGCCTGCGCCGTAACCCAGATATTCATGGGTCGGCCGGCTAAAACAGTAAGTGCAAGCATGAATGCAGCCGCGATAGCAGTTTACGGAGTAGTCGAAACCTACATCCGGGCTGTTATTATGAGCAATGATCGAGCGCGTCTCAGTCTCTTCGAAGACTTCGAGCTTCACTTCAGGTGGCTCACCAAGCCACTCAACTGAATGGGTCAGCCAGGGATTAGGAGGATTCGCTACATAACGCATAAGTTTGTGGCAGATTACCCGGCCGGAATCTCCACGACCATCATCGATTCCACGGCAAGGAAGAACAGGAACACTCGCGATGATTCAGAATCCTCCCGCTCCACGAGCGCCACATAGTCATTCGTAATCTCCCCCTCGTAAATGCCGCCGGACACAGTCTTAATGGTAACGGCCTGCCCTTTGAAGCGGCGAAACAGATTTTCGGTGTGTTGTCGTTCCATTTTCATTGTTTCGCGCCAAACCCGGCCTGCCCTGGACCACTCTGCCGGACGGTTGCCGACCACGTAACGAAGAAGAAGCGATATTTATCAGGATCTTCCAATGTCAGGAAGCGGCCGCCCCACCCTTCGTCAACGGGTGGTTCCAACTTAGCCCCACGGCTCTTCAGCTCATCGTAGAACGCATCGATGTCTTCCACTCCCAGGAATACGTGCATCCCACGGCCGCGTCTTAACATCGACTCTACGTGTTGGGCCAATGTAATGCGAACGCTGCCTGCCCGCAAGGTAGCCATCGGCGGTTCGGCTTGAGCGCTATCTGTTTCGATAGGTAATCCCAGCAGATCCCGGTAAAACTGGAGCGACTCCTCGAGATTATTGACTTCCAAAAACAGAAGATCCACACCGGTTATGTTCATTGCGGACGGCCTAAAGATTTAGTACTACATAGACACCTAAACCGCCAGCGATTACCAACGTCCAGAATACAATTTCCTGAAGCAACCAATGGCTGCGAAAAAAATTGGTCGATGGCAGTGACGCATTCGCTGCGCGCATCGCGCCGCGCGCCATTAGTACTCCAAACAGAATCACAAATACGGCAAGAATGGCGAGGGGCCAAAGGAACCAGATCCACTGTGAGCGGACCAGGAGCAAGAGAAACAGGCCGAGTAACAAGCAGAGAAACGCGCTCAGGCCATGTCCAAAGAGGCCAATATCCCTCGCGGGAGCTGCTGTTACGGTCGTGAATTGACTCTCGGCCGCCCGGCGGCGCTGATTATCATAAAGCAGCCGCACAGCGTCATCCTTGAGCACACCATAGGCTTCATTGAGCGATTTCATAGCCTCTTCATTCCCTCCGCGATCCGGATGGTGGCGGGCTGCCCGCTGTTTGTAAAGACGTTCAATGTCTTGCCGCGAACTGCTCTCACTGGCACCCAGAATTCCGTAGTAGTCTTTGTTCGTATCAAACTGGCTCATGGCGTTCCGGGCGATTGTAGTTTTGGCATTTTCTATTTGCAATTGTTCCAGCCATATCCGCGACCACAAAGCATGACAGTGCTGTGTTAAACTCTAAGCGTCCGGATTCATGATGCATTCATTCGCTCCAGGAGATGACCTGATTTTCCAGTTGGAGAGCTGCTATGGTCTGCTTCGAGTACTCGCCGTGGAAGGTGAGGGTATAGAAACTGTCTGGCACCTGCTGGCTTATGAGGATTTCTTTCCGGACGTCGAGTCGGCGGAGAGAGCGCTCGCTGAACCGTCTTCACTGAGAGTTAGTAAACCGCATATGGCACTGACCGATCGGGCCTTTGAACGGACCCCGGCGGCTCGACTTAGCAACCGCGAGCTAAGTGAAGATGAGCTCACGGCTTACCGTGAGTGGGTTGGCTCGGAGAAGCATGTCTCGGATCGCTCTGCATTATTGTTGCTGGGTATTCGATGAGATAGGTCGAGCAGCAGGCTGCGCCAGTTTTCATTATCCATTTGTTGCTAAACTGAACACCGCATAAATGACGATGAATCGTTTCCTTCCTCTTCGTCTAGTCAGCTGCTAATAGCAAACTGATTAATGTCAATTCAGAAATGGCAAATGAAGCATTCATGTTCACAAGGATCCGTATTTTCAATACCAGGAATTCTTTGCATCCATTTCAGCGTATTGGTGTCGCGACGAGGCTGCGCTGGCTCCTGCTGAGCGCGGTTGTCCTGGCGTCGTCTCTGTCTTCAACAAAAGCCGCGCGTCGGGAACGATTGATTGACTCCTGGCAACCCACTCACTACTCCGTCCAGATCACATTCAATGATCAATTGAACGAAATAGCGGCGCGCACTGAGCTTACGATCCAGTGTCTCAAAGATGATCTGTCACTAATCGATCTGGATTTCGGAGCGCTGGATGTCGACGCGGTCACTGTTGACAACCACCCTTCAGACTTTGAACATTCAAACGAGTTACTAAAGGTCAAGCTGCCGCGACCGGTTGCCAGAGGGACTCGGCTCATCGTGGCCGTTGCTTATCACGGGAAACCCGCCGACGGACTGATACTAACCAAAGACAAGGATGGCAAGCCCTCAGCAGTGGGTGATAATTGGCCAAATCGAGTACATCACTGGATCCCTTCTCTGGACCATGCGGCAGCAAAAGCCACGGTGAGTTTTACTGTTACCGTTCCAGCCCGCGATCTGGTGGTAGCCAATGGCAAGCTGGTTCAGATGCAATGCACCAACCCGACTTCACGGACGTGGAGTTTTGTAGAGGCAGCGCCGATTCCTCCATATTGCATGATCGTCGCGGTTGGCGAATTTGCGCAACTTGAACCGAAGAGTTACACCGTCACGCCGCTCTCTTACGTGGTGCCGAAGTCTGATAAAAGATTCGCCATGCAGGGGTTTGCTCCAGCCATCCCCTCGCTAAAGTTTTTCAGCCAGACAATAGCGCCTTATCCCTATGAGAAACTTGCGCTGATTGTTGGCGCAACGCGTTTCGGTGGCATGGAGAATTCTAGTGCGATAGTTTTTTCAAGCACCTTGTTCAGCCCCACTCACGAAGCCATAAGCAACGTCTTCAAGATTCGCGAAGGTATTGTAAGTGTGGTCGCGCATGAGATAGCGCATCAGTGGTTCGGCGATTCGGTCACCGAATCGACCTGGGCCGACCTATGGCTGAGCGAAGGCTTTGCTACTTACTTTGCCGGGCTTTTTATTCAGAAGCATGAAGGTGAACAAGCATTTCGAAGGTACATGAAGGAAGCCGCAGACGCCTATTTCATGTATGAAAAGCAACAGCGCAAGCCAATTTACGACACCGAGACTGAGGATCTCATGCAACTGCTCAACCCCAACAACTACCAGAAAGGCGCCTGGGTCCTGCACATGCTTCGCTCTCGTCTGGGTGATGAAAGTTTTTTTCGTGGCCTCCGCGCCTACTACAGCGCGCATAAGAATTCGACTGCTAGCTCTGAGGATCTTCGTAGGGCGCTGGAGCAAGCGTCGGGCCTGGACTTAAAGGAGTTTTTTGAGCAATGGATTTATGGCAGTGGCCATCCAGAATATGACCTCCGGTGGGATTGGAATAATGACAAAGGAATAATGAAGCTGCACCTTAAGCAAGTTCAACCCGAGCCGTACTTTGCAAACTGGCTACCGGTCGATCTGATCACTGGAAAGATCAAAAGCCGAGTCATTTTCAAACCTAGCGCCAAGGATACAATTATAGAGTTGTCATTGAAGCAGCAGCCGAGCTCAGTTGCAATCGACCCAGAAGGCACGGTGTTGAAAGAGGTGCTCTCGCAACAAGAAGGTGGATAAGCAATCCCGCACTTCCGAAAGCAGTGTTTGGCAGCTTAACGACCAAGCTCGGCCAAGAAAATGAAGTTTGGGCGTCGCCACAATCCTGCATCAGCCTTGCCGACGATTAGCGGAGAACCATTCATCAAACTTCGCAGAACAACTCTTTTTTGTATCCAAAACCGCTTGACAACGTCTTAGGCCTGCGAGTATTTACTTGCCGCAGCCAAGCCCGTTCAGGACCTTCACTCAGATCCTTCGGGATCCTGGTTCGATAGATTCGGGGAATACGGTTCATCTGCTCATACAACCTCACTTACGTTCGAGAGGCCTACCGATGGAGTAAAGAGCAATGACTACAGCTAATCAAAAAGCTCTTGATTATCGCTCGCGGCTCTTCGCCATTCAGAAGGCGATGGGCAAAACCAAATCCGACCTGGCTCGTGTAATTGGAAACTCCGCCATTGTCATGATGGGCGCTGCGGTGCTCATACTTTTCATTGTGGGCACCGTAACATCTGGAGCTCTCTTCGAATTTGAGAAGACCATGCATGATTGGGGAGTTTCATTCGAAAATCTTGGTAGAACGCTGGGCATTCTGCTTTGGCCGGTCGTAGTTTTCTGCATCGGCTTCGTCCTGGCGTTGCCGTTCCTTGCTCTCTATTTTTTTGGAAAGCTGGTAAAGGATGTCTTCGTCTTTCTTACCATGAAGACAAAGACCTTCAGTTGTCTCGGTTGCAATGCGAGGTACCAAGTCTTTCGGACCGTTAAGGAATATGTTTGTCCAGATTGCCGGCTGGTTATGCAATTTCAATATCCGGATGATCTGGTGCGGCTCGAATGCGCCCACTGTCATCTCGGATTTGCTGCAAGTAAGGAGTTACACTCGATAAACTGCGTGAGTTGCGACACACCGCAGCGGGTAGTCGCTGGAGTTTGTGAGGTTGATTGCGAAACAATCAGGTGTCCAACGTGCGCTTTTGCTATGCCTGCTTCGGCAAAGTTCTGTGCAAACTGTCTCTCGGCTTCCCAAGCATATTCACCCGTTGATATACCAGAAAAGCCCGGCGAGCGCTGCGTGCTGCGACGTTTGATGGCTACGCACACAGCAGCATGAAAAGCCGCTTGGCTGCCGAAAAGCTCCTAGCAAAGAACGAAGTAGCGACAGCTGTAGATGCTCGATCGCGTATGGCCCGGGCAGTCACTGGCATCGACCCAAAGAAAATACTAGCATACGTCGATTCGGCAGAAATGGATGTGGCTTGTCTCCAACTGATCGATTGCCTGAGGTCAGAGCGGATACGCGAATCGATCGAGTTGGCAATTCACGAAGCGGACATGGTTCATGCGAAATATGCCAAGGCGTTACACGAATCAATCAGGATGGAAAAAACGGTTTTCGCTGACATCGAAACGATCAACCAGATCGCCCGTTGTTATCTAGAGCTACGTGATCGCTTGCTGGACAGGCTCAGCGAAATGGATAAAGATCTCGCGAACAGAGTCAGGCGAATCACAATGACCTCCGGATTACAAAGCACCTCGGATGTAATCACTCTCTTTGGTTCAGCGGGCAGTAACCCGGCCGATTCCGAGTCGCGATTCGAACTTGAGTGCTACATGCAGTTGGAGGGTTCGGCGTCCAGCTACTCGATCACGAATCCCCAGGTGCTACTTGAGCTGGCAAAGGCGCTCGAGGGTAGGACAGCTCGAGCAGCAGGAGCCGGGGTATAGAGACTCTGGAAAGCATGTGCTCTTACCCCTGTACTGTTACGTCATGAACGCCCAGAGTCCGAACAGCCATGCTGCAGCAACTGGGAGGCCGTGCAGGGCAAAGCTTCCCCAGGGTTTTGGAATCCGCCCATCATGTGGCGCAACAAACCCGGCCAAGGCCACAAGCAATAATCCGAAAACAAAGATCGACCAACCCAAAAACATGAGGCTTCCGACGGCTCGCAGAAAGCTCTTTTGAAGTTCGATCCCGGCGCCAAGAACCAGGCCAGTTCGTGTGATCGTACGCAGGGACAGCGTAAGACCGAAGGCAAAGACGTGGGCCGCCAGAAAGGACCGCCAGGTATCATCCAGGTCTTTGGCGGAGAGGCCACGTTTGAGTTCCAGTGCTAACTTCCAGATTGCCTTACCAAGGAGCCAGACTCCAAGGCCGACGAAGAATAGCCAAAAGACAATGGCGCCCTCTTTTGAGCGCTTGAATGGATTGGGATTGACAATGCGGACACCCTCTGGCGCAGGTTCATAAAATTCGCTCAGAATCTCGGCCTGGCGCGGCCAGTGGGCAAATAGCGGTGGTAGTACGAAGGCAAGGACGATTGCAGCGATGATGGCCGCCTTCTCTGCCCGCAGGGTGATAATCTCCTGCTGCCTTCGTTTGATGACGCGGCTAAGAAAAAAGGTTGATGGGAAAAGAAGGATGCCCCAACCCAACATGAGGGGAAACAACTCGCTCATTTTTACGCGTTCCCCTTGCCGAAAGTCACATTAGCCACCGCGCTTTGGTGGTCCACCAAATGACCTAGACGAATTCCAGCCAGCCTCTCCTATTGTGCAAGCTTATCGTGCGTCTAACGTCAATTCAACTAATGCTGAATGAATTAAGATGTTAACGCACTCCTCGGCATTCCGCGTTTGTCCGCGACGCGATGGAACTGAAGCGCTCCTGATACTCGGTTGAGGTAACAAACGCGCAGACCAGGCCACGAAAATTGCCCGGTTCACGGTTTGCAAGCACATCTAACCAGAACGCGTAGCCCCCTGCGTCTGGATCCCGCTGAAGGAAGCCGAAGTACTGCATCAAGACAAACACTGAGTTGAATTCCTGATTCTGAAAGTCAGGGATTGATATTACGCTGCTCAAAACCTGCGCCCGGGTCTTACCCGCATCCATCGCGTCGATCTCCTGTTGTCGCGCAACGGTGAATCCTATTAACCCGGCAGTATCGAAGAGAGCGTTAACAAACTGCGCATTGCTTTGTGAGGCCGGATAAAGTTGGCGAAATTCCGCGCGCTTAACAAAATCATCAGCGAGAGCCGCTCGGTTCGCCTCAAGCTCGGGTCCTCCAATCACTTTACTGCGGTCGAGGACAAACTCTGCATAACCGGGCAGGCGACCAAGACCACCTTGGTACAACCCATAAACGAATTGACCGCTGGCAGTTCCGTTGCTTGTCGAATACCCGATTGAGAGCTCGTTTGCCGTCTTTCCCATACGCGTTACCTCAAGCGACGCGCTTCCTGCGCCTTCACCGATGACAAATGATGTGGCGCCAAACTGGAAACTGCTTGCAGAAGCAGAAGCTTGGCACCGTTACTACCAGGAGTGACGGACTCTGAAGACGGAGTTACACTCAGAGCAACTGTATAAAAACTGATGGCGAACCGGTTGACCTCATTTGCCACACTTACTGGTTCCCAGGGGCAGGCGCGTTTTTACTGCCAAACTAGCGGTCGAGAGGTAGCAATGAAAGCCACACTGAAGCGCTACGGATTACCGATGGCAGCGTTCATTGGTTTGTTAGGCTCCTCTCTCCTCATTAAGTGGCTATTCAAAATTAACCTCAACCCGGTAATTCCGATGATTGGAGTGTTGGTTGCCGCCTCGTGGTACGCCGGCCGGGGACCTGGAATTATGTTAGCCGTGACCTCGAATCGCTGATCACCGTGACCAACCGTCTCAACCACGTTCCAGATACAGTCGGTAACACTATCGCTCGACTAATACTGTTCCTGCTCATAGCCGTCTTCGTATCGAGCAGGCGCCAGGCTGAGGACAGGCTGCGAAAAGCGCTAGAAAATGAAGTAGCGGCAAATAGGTTACGGTTGGAATTCTTGGCTACGGTTTCGCACGAGATTCGAACTCCGCTGACAACAATTAGTGGTTGGGCCCACATGCTTGCCACCCTGCCTCTTAGCGCGAATGAAACAAGGAGAGCGGTGGACGTCATTGCTCGCAGCGCAAAAACGCTACTGCAAGCTGTTGAAGATATTCTGGATACTTCTCGTATTAGTCTCGGAGTTTTACAGTTGCGGCCCGAACCGGTCTTGTTGGAAGAGATAGTGTCGAACACGATTGCGGGCCTACAGCTCGCGTTGGACGGAAAGCAACTAAAACTACACACGGCCCTAACTTCAGTAACCGTTACTGGTGACCCTGTGCGGCTCCAGCAGATTTGTTGGAACGTTCTGGCGAACGCAGTGAAGTTCACGCCGCAAGGCGGCGAACTAGCCGTAAAGCTAAACCGCGATTCTGAGCGCGCATGGTTGAGGGTGGCTGATACCGGAATCGGTATTGAGCCAGAGTTCTTACCTTACGTCTTTGAACCGTTCCGCCAGTCCGACAGTTCCGACACCAGGTCGTACGGCGGCCTTGGCTTAGGTTTATCTATTACTAAGAAGTTGGTGGAGCTGCACGGCGGGAGTATCTCTGTATCGTCAGTCAAAGGATCCGGCACGGAGGTAGAAGTTAGTTTGCCACTAGTCGGCTTGAAAGCTCATTTACCAGCAGACTTAGCGAGCGGTGGAAACCTCACCACTGAGCAGTACAGGCAGGCATTAAAGAATTGATGAGAGGCCTTATTCCAATCATCCAATCCGCAGTTGCCGTTGCTACCTCATAATCTAGTCAGTTTCTGTTTTGTCGTGTTTCTTTTTCGGCAAGATTCCGCTTCGTAGCGAGTTTCGTCCTCCAGGCCCTTCGCCCCCCAATCCAGCAACGCGTTTCCCCTACTACTTCGAGACTCTTTAGTTTCGCACATTGACTTTGCCGTATAAAGTCATTTACGTTGTATTGGACTTTGCGGGCGTTTTTAAGGCCACGGGGGGATATTGAAACTGTCGCCGCTAATTGAAGTTCTTGCTGGTTCGGAGAAGGGGCACAGCCCGAGTGGTTTCAGGCAACTGACCGGCGAGGCAAGCCAACGCCGCACATCGGGCGGCTGAGCCGTAAACTGCAGACGCGAATTCCATCTACAAAAGTGGGAGCGCGAACAAACTGGAGGGCACTTGAACTCTTACACTATTGCAACCAACAGGAGGCGGCTCTGAACGTGAGACGGTCGCTTAAAAGCGTGAAGCTGATTCTTCCCGCGTTGACCGAGGCAACGAGTCCCTACTGGCGGCCGATCAAGTATTCGCTCTTTCCGCCCCCTGGCTTAGCTACCCTCGCCGCGTATCTCGAACCTGACCTCGAAATCTCTCTGCAAGACGAGCACGTCGAGAAGCTCGACCTCAACGACCAACCAGACTTGGTGATCATTCAGGTCTACATCACCAACGCGTACCGGGCCTACCAGATTGCTGACCACTATCGTGCGGGTGGTTCATACGTCCTGCTCGGTGGCCTCCACGTCACCTCGCTGCCGGATGAGTCGGCACCCCACGCAGATACGATCTTTATCGGACCCGGAGAGCACACGTTCCCGCAATTCTTACAAGATCTGGCGGCAGGCGTGCCAGAACGCCGCTACCAGGCGGCGGTGCGTACGCTGGAAGGGCTACCGCCCATACGGCGGGATCTTATTCAGCGACAGCGATACCTGGTCCCGAACTCGATCGTCGTCTCGCGAGGCTGTCCCCATCATTGCACCTTCTGCTACAAGGATGGTTTCTTCGCGGGAGGGCGCTCATTCTATACGCAGCTCGTGGACGACGCGCTTGCCGAAATTGGCCGCCTTCCCGGCCGGCATCTCTACTTCCTCGACGATCATCTCTTCGGGAATGCCCGGTTCGCCCGAGATCTCTTCCGTGGCATGAAGGGGATGGGCCGCATCTTCCAGGCAGCCGCAACGGTCGACTCGATCCTGCGCGATGATTTGATCGAAGAGGCAGCCGCCGCCGGTCTGCGAAGTCTGTTTATTGGGTTCTAAACGCTCTCCAGCAGCGGCCTTGAGGGCGCCGGCAAGCGCCAGAACCTCGGACGCAGCTATTACGAGGTCGTGCGCCGGCTTGACAGCCTCGGCATCATGATCAACGGCAGCTTCGTCTTCGGCTTAGACGGAGACGACTGCGACGTCTTTCCCCGCACCGTAGACTGGGCGGTCCAGATTGGAATCACTACGGCCACCTTCCACATTCTGACGCCGTACCCCGGTACTGCTTTGTTCACAGACATGGCCGCACGTAACCGCATCCAAACGCAGGACTGGGACTTGTACGACACGCGCCACGTTGTCTATCGGCCTTCACTCCTGTCACCGGAAGAACTGAAGCGTGGGTATGATTGGTCCTATGAAGAGTTCTACCGCTGGGGGTCCATCTTTGAGGCGGCTTCGGCGCACAAATCGGTAAAGCACCGGATGAAGCACTTCTTCTACAGTGCAGGTTGGAAGAAGTTTGAGCGCGCATGGGACTTCGTCATCCGGATCAAGCAATTGTCACAGATACGGCCTCTCCTTGAAGCCGTTCTGGCGCCGGTAGAAACCTCGGCCGCGCCAGTGGCCTCGGCCGACATCCTGGGAGCGCTGGCATCCTTGCCTGCCGTTGGCCGTTGCCAGCTTCAAATAGATCTCCGCCGGGAACGAATGCAATTTCGAGAAAATAGCGGCACATATTATGTGCTTGACATTCTGGTCAAGTCTAATGGAGTTTTGTAACATCAGAGGTGCTTTATGGACAATGAAAAAGATCCCTGGGCGCTGGGAGAACGCCGAGAAGAGTTGAAGCGGAGGCGACGTGCCTTAAACGCTTTCGCGAGCAGATTTTCAGGCAACAGCCGGAAGTGCTCGCCGAGATAGAGAAACTATGAAAGCCTATGTCATTACCACAGGCGCAATCTTTCTTTTGATTACGATTGCGCATATTTTGCGAATTGCAATGGAGGGTCGGCATCTCGCAAGTGAGCCCTTATACATTCTACTCACCGTTGCCTCGGCAGCACTTTCTATCTGGGCCTGGCGCGTGCTGACAGGTCTGAACCGTTGATGCCATAAAAGGCGAACCGTTGATCGAATGAAGGATGACCCCAATTGTTTGCGTTTCGCCCCTGAAGGCTGGCATACCATTACTCCCCGAATCGTCGTTGATGGCGCCAGTCAGTTCGTAGAGTTCCTTTGGCAGGTGTTCGGCGCAAGGGGAGAATATCTCGAAGCGCGTCCATCCGTCCTCAGGATCGGGGATTCACTAGTGATGATTAGTGACGCCGGAATTCGTAATCCGATGACCGCGTTTCTCTACATCTATGTCAACGATGCAGACGCGACGTATCAACGTGCCCTCAACGCTGGTGCGCGTTCTCTCGAAGAGCCGTTCAATACGCCCTACGGGGATCGTCGCTGTATGGTAGAAGACAAATGGGGTAACACCTGGCAAATCGCAACGCAAATGGCAGATATCGCCTAACGGCTTCATCTCTAAAAGACCACTTTACTAACCACTGTCCAAAATAGGTCTTGACATTCTGGTCAAGTCTAATAAAGTCTCACTACATCTGAGTACATCGCAATCACCGCTGCGGCGAAATCGATTCGCAATGGCGACGGCCTACGTTCCGCTTCACACTTTTAAGATCTGGTGCGGTGCGTCAGGCTCCTAACGAGAGGGCTCGGCGTCGCCCTAAGGCCAGCGTTTAGTTAAATAAGCGTCTTATGTATGAAGTAGGCAGGGTGGTTATTGAAACCTTATAACGAGTATGTGCAAGAAAGGAGAAAAATGAATTACAGGACACGTTTGAAGCTGTTGTTGTCAATAGTGTTCGCCCTCGCAGCGGCGGCGGGATTGCTGATTACCACGCACGTGGGAGCGCAAAGTCAATCCAATCAGAACCCACAAAAATCTTCATTCACGCCCGTCATCGAGGAACCCTTGGACGTCGTGATGAAACGCGACAAGGCCGCGAAAGCAAATGTCATGGCGGCCGCACGCCGTCTGCTCGAGGAGCGCTACGATCTTACCCCGCGCACCGATGCAAACGTGCGGATGACGCGCGGCAAGCCTGTTCCAGTGGGTCCTACAGCGCGTTTGAAGAGTGGGGTTACCTGGGAACAACTGGGCCGCATGAGTCCCGATGAAATCAGGTCGAAAGGAGTGTTTCCATATCTGCCGCTGCCCCATGTCAGCCATCCTGTGGGTGGCATGGTTTTTCCGCAGATGCATGTAAAAGTCCAACCACGTCTCGAACGGTTTGACATGGACTTTGACATTCCCGAACCGTTCCTGCCGGAGTTTCCACCAGCCATTTTTTTGACGACCCGCCCGGATCTCGGAGATGTGTCAAAGGGACAACTGGTCACGATTAACAACTTCTACGAAATCTTCAACGGGATTCTCAATCCCAAGCAGCTCGATGGATTGCGATTGTTGGTAAGCCAGTTCCCGCAACAACAATTCAACGCGACAGACGATCGCAAGACGGAAAGACAAGACGGCATGTTGGGTGTCGCCTGCTTCGATTGCCATGTGAACGGGCATACTTCCGGCGCCGCACACCTGGTGGGGGACATTCGCCCACAGGAGAATCGCCGGCGCATCGAAACACCTTCCTTACGCGGAGTAAACATTCAACGACTGTTTGGCTCACAACGGGCTTTGCGCAGCGTCGAAGACTTCACCGAATTTGAACAGCGCGCTGCTTATTTTGATGGCGACCCTGTCGGGGCCACTAAAAAAGGTTTAAATATTCTCGAACGAGGATCGCAGATTCATGCGATGGCCGAGTTTCAGGAATTGCTGGACTTTCCACCGGCGCCCAAGCTGAACGTTTATGGCCGACTGGATCGCAGTAAGGCAACTCCTTCGGAAACGCGAGGCGAGGACCTGTTTTTTGGGAAAGCAAACTGCTCGGTCTGTCACACGGCTCCTTTTTACACCGACGGGTTAATGCATGATCTGATGGTGGAACGTTTCTACATTCCGCGCATGGAAGGCGGCATGATGATTACAAAGCAGGGACCAATTAAGACTTTTCCGCTGCGTGGCATCAAAGAATCGCCTCCCTACTTACATGATGGACGTCTGCTCACGCTTGAAGATACGGTTGAGTTTTTCAATCTAGTGCTCGAACTGAAGCTGGCGCCGCAGGAGAAAGGCGATCTGGTGGCGTTTTTGAGAGCCTTGTAAAAGTACATTGCTGATCAGAAGTTGCGAAGAACTTTGATGACGCCGCCTAGTAAGCTGTAACAACCACCTGTGCCAAAAGTGACAAAACCCGCGAGTCCATTCGGAAGCGCGGGTTTTGTTCAACTCAAGTTCAAAGGAATCAGCAATTGCGAATCCAAAATTCGCAATCCCTAATCCGCAATTTGTCAGGGCCTGCCTCTCTTGTCCCCCTTGTTCTTGTCGCCGCCCCTATTCTCGTTGTTTCTCGGTGGTTTCTCTCCCTTAGGAGCCACCACCACGGTGTTGGGTGGTTTTGGGGGACGTTTATCATCCCCACGTTTTTGGGCAAAAACACCAGCAGAGACGACGCCTGCCATCGCCATTGCCAACAATTTTCGCTTGGTGTTTTTGCCCAAAAACG
>Ga0209341_10000863_pt1 | contig 30830 bp, 25 predicted proteins | sample RifCSP13_2_FD_184020 | JGI IMG/M metagenome (GOLD analysis project Ga0209341, IMG submission 184020) | Soil microbial communities from Rifle, Colorado - Rifle CSP2_sed 13_2 (SPAdes) (version 2) | ecosystem: Environmental > Terrestrial > Deep subsurface > Rock core/Sediment | place: Rifle... | reverse complement strand
TGTACCCGTAGCGTTGAACGCGTCCTTGAGTTCTTTGGGAATGCCGGACTCATAGCCAAGGACGATCCCCTGCAGGAGCGCGGCATGGGGTTCAGGAAATATCTGGGTGAACACGTCGAGCGCACGGCGCTTGAAGTCGAAGAGCGCCCGCCAGCGAGGCTCGCCCTGACGCTCGGCGACGAAAGTGACTTGAGCCAGCCGGATGTGGGAGTAGACTCCCTGCCGGGCGAGGTAATCGCGGTAGGAGAAGTCGTCGAACACCGGCGGCGTTTCCAGCGCGCCAAACACGCGCAAGCGGTCGCCATAACGAAACTCGCCGTCGCCGATGGCTGCGAGGCGAGACTCTAAAAAGCGAGGGGCATAGACCAACGCCAGGCCGTCAACGGCGATAGGGGCTGGGGCATTCGGCAGAAGCAGGGTGTCCACGCGCAGGCGGAGGTTCGTGCGCGTATCCCGCACGTCCGGCTCGTCCCACACCACTCCCTCGACGACGACCTCGCCTGTGTCGTTGTACGTGGCCAGGAAGTCCTTGTCGAAGACAGGCTGGGCGAGTTGGTAACGCATCCCCCCCAGGCCGAAAGCAATGACGCAGGCCAGTAGCCGGCGCAGACGCGTGTCAATGCGGATGCTGCGCGGATAAAGCCCCACGCCCCCGAGGCTCGCGATAATCCACCAGGCCCACCACGGCTGGTGGACCTGTGCGCCAGCCCAGACGCCGAAAATCCAGCCGAGACAGAGGATCAGGAGGAGAGACATCGTTAGAACTGGCCCCGGAAAGCCGACGAGCGATCGTGCCCATCGCTGACCGGCTGCAGCCAGTTCAGCGTCGCCGCCAAGTCAACCTCCGCCGCGATTTCCTTCAGGCGCGGCAGGCGCTCCAGGTCGTCCAGGCGAATAGGCTCCGGCAGCACCGGGTCGAGGCGATGATAGCGCTCGCCCAGGACGCGCCGGCACTGATAGTCGGCGATGCTGCCGTTGCCCTCTTCAAGGATCAGGTCAATCAGAGGGCGCGCCCACTGCGCCCATCCCCAATCGGCATCTCTCGCCGTGAGGAAATGCAGAACGCGCCCGGCGCCCAGGGAGAGCATGGCGACATCCTCTATTTTCTGCCGGCCGGTGCTGGAGTCAAGCGCCTGAGCCAGGGCGCACATGCTCGGGTTGTTGGCGACGATCCCGCCATCAATATATCCCTGATAGATGGGGAAATAAGTTGGGGCGGCGCTGGTGCGCAGGGCCACGTCCACGACGCGTTCGCCCGCGTCCGTGCCGGGGCCGGGGAAGTTGTGAAAGAACTTGGGTTTCCAGGTGCGGAGGGTCTGGGGGTTGGCCGGTTCGTTATCAAGATCAAAAGCGCAAATCAGGACTTTCTTGGGGAGGTCGCCCAACGCCCGGTTGCCAAACCGCCCGGCGAGGAGGCGTTTGAGATTCGCGTTGGAATATTGCGCGCCGACCGCGTTCCCCAGATCGCGCAGATCGTCGAGGGGAGAGTCGGCAAAGACGGCCCGGCTGATCTCGTCACATAAATCGCCGCACTCGGCGGGAGACAGCCCCAGCGCCAGCGCCAGGGCCAGGATGCCACCCACCGAGGTCCCGGCGAACAGGTCAACGCTGGAGAGGAAACCAGGGCGGTTGGCCTCGATCCGGCGGAGGAGCATCAGGGTGAGGACGCCGCGAATGCCGCCGCCGTCGAGCGAGAGAATCCGATACATATGACCTCTGTACTATAAGCGAAATAAACCCAACAACTTGAAGTCTCCTGAGAAAACGGCAGCAAGAAGCGTGCCGAACTGCCCATAGAAGGGAAGTCCGGCAAGCTGGAACCGGGTAATCGGGCGATTTTACACGTACCTTACAATTTCAAGATGATCACTTGACCTGTACCCCGTATCGTCCTATGCTGTAGGACGCGTCTGTTGGTTCGCCCCGCCTCTTCAGGGACTGCTTGAGCTGTCGGTCTTGTGATACATCGGGTGCGGCATTACGGCTGACATCCCGGCCCAGTTGATCAAAAGCCAAGAAAGGAAACCTAAAAAGTGAGAAAAAAGGCAACCTCCCTTGTCATGTCCATCCTTTTGGGGGCAGGATGGGCAACTTTGTTGTTAGTCTTGATTAACCTTGCCGCCAGTCCGACGATTGCCAGGGCAGTCGGGGAAACGATAGAAGGACGCGTACATAGCGATCTGGGCGTCCCTGAGGGCGGCGCACTGGTGAGGGCCGAACGGGTATTCGGCGGTCCCGGGTTTCCCCAGACGGTAGCGGACCCGAATGGTTTCTACACCCTTACCCTCCCGGGGCCGGGCATATACCGCGTAGGCGCGACGAAATTCGGTTTTGCCACCGAATACTACCCGAACGAATTCGACCTGAACAAGGCAGCGCTGATCACAGTGCAACTCAGCGCAAACATACCCGGCATTGACTTCTTTCTTGATCCAGGCGGCGACATCACCGGCACGGTCAAGGATCTCGCAACAGGCCAACCCATTACCAGCGCGCATGTCTCGGCCAGCCCGGCTGGAGGCGCGCCCTGGGCCGCCGGGGCGATGATCATAGACGCCTCTGGTGTATATACGCTCATGGGTGTCCCGGTCGGTCAGTACAAAGTGCGGGCGGACGCGCCGGGCTATGATCCATCCTTCTATAACAACCAGCCCGATTGGGCTGTCGCCGACGTGATCGAGGTTATGACAGCCACGGTCACGGGGCCAATTGACTTCCTGCTCAAAGAATCCCCCAAGGGCGCGATTGCCGGGTCCGTCGTCCTGCCCAACGGGATACCTGTGCCCAACGCCTGGGTGGACGCCGAGCTGCTGGCTGGGCTGCTGCCTCGGGGCGCGCAGGCTGATCTGACCGGGAACTTCACCGTGACGGGGTTGATTACGGGTACATGGCGCTTGCGCGCTCATCCGCCTGTGGATCTGGCCTACATCGGCTACAGCGCTTCGAGGGATGTAGTCGTGACTCTCACGACCGAGTCCCTCCTGGTATTGACCAAACCGCTCACGTTGACGACCGTCAATGTTGCCGGGCGCGCGGTGTTGCCCGATGGCTCACCCGCGGGCGGGAGCGGCGTCTATATCCATACGCTTGACTTCGCCTACCAGACTGGCATGGGCACTGGCCCAGACGGTATTTTCCGGGTGGGGGGCCTGCCGACCGGAACGTACGCGGTGGACTTGTTCCCGCCGTGGAACATGCCTGATCTGATCCCGCCTGACCCGGTCTCATTCACGCTGACTGACCGCAACGACTTCGTCAACCTGGGTAATATCACGTTCACCCTGGCCAGCAAGCACATCAGCGCCACAGTCGTCTACACGAACGGCGCGGGTGTGCCGAATGTGGATGTCAACGCCATTCGGCGGGGCCAGCCCGGCTGGGCGCATGCGCTCACCGACGACGGCGGCCAGGCCGGGTTGAACGTCGGGGCCGGCCAATGGGAGGTCATGATCAGCGCGCCGCCCGATGGCAGCGCTAATTGGATCTACCCCGGTTTGCCCAAACTGGTGACGTTCGCCGAGGATGACACACCGGAAACGCAATTCGTAACCTTCACGGTCGAGACAGCCGATGCCTGGGTGACCGGGCGAGTCTTCTATCCCAACTGCGCCGACCCGGTGCCGCCGCAAGGCGTCGGGGTGGAAGTCCGCCGCCCGGATGGCCGGGGCAACCACGCGCCTCTCAGCCCCGGCGGTTACTTCACCGTCCCCGTCGTCGCGGGCACTTACGGCGCCTGGATCCTTGTGGACGAGCAGCTCTATCCCAATCTGTCCGGCCCGCAGATCCCGCCCTTTGAAGTAGCCAGTGGACAGCCGCGTGACTTGGGCGACATCTGCCTGATCGAGAAGACCTCCGGCATCTCCGGGCGGGTACATCTCGAGGATGGCTCGGGCGTCCCCGGCGTTCGCGTCCACGCCTGGAAGCATGAGGGCGGCTGGGCTTCCGGCGAAACCGACGCAGAAGGCAGCTACTTCCTGTCGGTGTTCTCCGGGACATGGGAGGTGAACGTCGAACTGCCCATCTCGTCTACCCTCATTCCTGACCAGCACGAACCGCGTACAGTCGTCGTGGGCGACGACGAAATTGCCACCGGCATTGATTTCCTGTTGCTGGAGGCCGCCGGAGTCATCCACGGCATGCTGGTAGACCAGAATGGCAGCCTCTTGACCGACGTAGAGGGCTGGGCTTACGCCCGGCCGGATGGCGCCAATACCGCGCCCGTCGCCGGCGGCCCGGTCCGAAACGGCGAATTCTCAATCAACGTGCCGCACGGCACGTACCGGGTGGGATTGTGGCTGCCGCCGAACAGCGGCTACACCGTTTCCGGCGAACAGACCGTTGGCCCGCTGTCCGTAGAGCCAGCGCAGGCGCAGACCCGGGCCGAGGTCGCCGCCGCCGACATGGCGAAGGGTGAACGCGCGACCATCGTCGCCGCTGGGACCACGGTTTCGGTGACATTCACCCTCCTGCCTAATGACGCGCTGATCGTCGGCGGCTTCTTCCTCGACGGCGCCAAGACCACCCCGGCCGTCGGGTTGGAGGGTGAGGTCTTCGCGATGGGCGGGATCGGCGGCGCGTGGCGGGTCGTCCCGATCAACCCGGCCAATGGCCGGTATACGATGACGGTGGCCTCCGGCACGTGGAACGTGGGCTACCACCTCCGCTCGGCGGACTACGTGAACACCCCGCCGCCCAACACGCGCGTGACGATCGCCTCGACGGAAGTCTTCACGTTCAACTTTACCGTCGTCGCCGCGGACTCGACGATTGAAGGGCACATTCTGGATCCGAACGGCGACCCGCTCAACGCGGCTTTTGCCTGGGCGCACCGCAACCGCTCGGAGACGAGCGCCGCCATTGACACGGGCGGCGAGGCCAAGCCGCCGGATGCTTACTTCCGCATCCGCGTGCCCTCCGGCGGCCGCTATCACGTCGGCGCCTTCGCACCTCTCGAGTTTGGATACATCCAGCCGGACGCGAAAGTGGTAACGCCCACAACAGGCGGTTCGGTCTCGGTGACGTTGCGCTTCAAGGACAGCAACGGCGTCATCACCGGCACGGTGTATTACCACGACCAGGCCGGCAACTCAGTCTACGGACCGTTTGCCTGGGTGTGGGCCTGGTCGGATGACGGGCAGCACACCGGCGCGCCCACGGACGCCAACGGCCAGTACCGGCTGAATGTCGTCACCGGAACCACGTGGCACGTCGGCGCGGCCTACCATCCGGAGCAAGGCTCGCTCTTCTACCGGACGATCACACCGACCACCGTCGTCATGGATTCCACGCCGAAGGGCAACGTTGACCTGGATATCTATCTGGCCCGGACGGCGCTGCCGCCAGCGATTGCCGACACCTTCGATCCGAGCGTGGGCTGGACGGGCGTGCTGAGCGATGGCACGCGCATCGAGATCCCGGCTGGGGCGATGCCCACGACCGACACGGTGCGCATCTCGGTGACACCCCTGGTCGAAGAACTGCCCAACACGCTGTCGGCGCGGCCCTTCGGCTATGGCTATGCCATCGTCGCCTACGAGGACTCGACCGGCAACCAGATCGTCAGCAACTTCAACAGCAACGTGTTGATCACTTTCTACTACACCGAGGATGAACTCCGGGAACTCGGAGTCACCGAAGACAATGAAGCTAGTCTGTCGCCAGCATACTTCTCGACTACCACCAATTCATGGACCAAGGTCGAGAGCTATACTGTGGACACAACCAATAACCGGATAACGGCTCAGATTAACCACTTCTCAAGGTGGACTCTGACAGCACCGGTAGAGGCGACGACCACACCGACCACTAACCTGTATTTGCCACTGGTGATGCGAAACTGAGCACATCACCGACCGCCTCTGAGGTACGACGCCGAGGGCCGGAGATTATCCGGCCCTCGGTCTTTTTCCCCGCTTGCGGCTGGTGAAAAGCCTGCTACGATTCGCCCCGGACGAAACCCTTGTGGAGACAACCGAGGCATGACGGAACGCGAACGAATCGAGCAGACCATCGCGGCCCTGGAGGCCCAGCGGGCGATCCTGGGTGATACGGTGGTGGAAACCGCCCTGGCTCCGCTGCGCCAGAGGCTGGCTGCGTTGAGCGCGCCGCCAGAGCCTCCGCCGCCCACGCCGGCCCGGAGCAGCGCCGAGGCCCAGCGCAAACTGGTGACGGTGCTGTTTGCCGACGTGTCCGGCTTCACCGCCATGTCGGAGACATTGGACGCCGAGGAAGTACGGGAGGTGATGAACACGCTTTGGCAACGGCTGGATGGCGCGATCCTGGCGCACGGCGGCTTGATTGACAAGCACATCGGCGACGCGGTGATGGCGCTGTGGGGCGCGCAGACGGCGCGCGAAGACGATCCGGAGCAGGCCATCCGCGCCGCGCTGGACATGCAGAGGGAGCTCTACGTATTCGCCGAAGAGACGCACCGCGAGACCCCCCTGCAAATGCGCATTGGGATCAACACCGGCCTGGCCCTCCTGGGGGCAGTCGGCACGACCGGCGAGTTCACCGCCATGGGCGACACGGTGAACCTGGCCTCGCGGCTGGAGCACGCTGCTCCGATTGGCGGCATTCTCATTTCGCACGACACTTATCGCCACGTGCGCGGCCTGTTCGACGTGCAGCCCCTGGAGCCAATGACCATTAAGGGCAAGGCCGAGCCGGTGCGGACTTACGTGGTGCAGCGGGCCAAGCCGCGCGCTTTCCGCCTGGGCACGCGGGGCGTGCAGGGCGTCGAAACGCGCATGATCGGGCGCGAGGCGGAACTGGGCGCCCTGCAGCGCGCCTGGCGGGCGGTGATCGAAGAGCGCACCCTGCGCGCGGTCACCGTGGTCGCTGACGCCGGTGTGGGAAAGTCACGCCTGCTGTACGAATTCAGCAACTGGATTGAACTGCAGCCTCAACGGATGCTCTTCTTCCGGGGCCGCGCCGGCGAAGGCATGGTCAGCCTGCCCTATTCGCTGGTGCGCGATGTCTTCCAGTTCAGCTTCGACATTCGGGAGGGCGATCCGCTGGCGACTGCGCGCGACAAGCTGGAGCGCGGCTTTGTCGAGGCCCTGGGCGCCGACGGCGTGGAGCAGGCGCACTTTGTCGGCCACCTGTTGGGCTTTGAGTTCCGCGAGGCGGGCAGTCCGTATCTGCGCGGCCTGGCCGACGACGCACGTCAAATCCGTGCGCGCGCTTTCCATGCGGCGGCGCAGTTTTTCACGGCGGTGCCCGCACGCGCGACCGCCGGCGGCGATTATGGCGCAGTGATGATTCTGCTGGAGGACATCCACTGGGCCGACGACGACTCCCTCGCCCTGATTGAACACATCGCGCGCGAATGCCAGTCGCTGCCGATCTTCGTCATCAGCCTGTCGCGCCCCTCCCTATTCATGCGGCGCGCAGCCTGGGGCGAAGAAGGTTTTGCCGCCGGGATGCATACGCGCGTGGATTTGCAGCCACTCACCGACGCAGCGAGTCTGACCCTCGTCGCCGAAATCCTGCGCCAGTCTCCGGAGTCCATCCCCTCCGCCTTGCGGAACCTGATTGTGGGCCGCGCCGAGGGCAACCCCTACTACATCGAAGAACTGATCAAGATGTTGATAGAGTCCGGCGTCATCGTCGCAAGCGCAGCGGCGAGCGGGCAGTGGAAGGTGAAAATAGACCGGCTGGTAGAGGGGCAGGTCCCGCCGACGCTGACCGGTATCCTCCAGGCGCGCCTGGATCGGCTGCAGGCCCTGGAAAGGGAGGCGATCCAACGCGCAGCGGTGGTGGGGCGCGTCTTTTGGGACAGCGCCGTGGCCTGCCTGCACGATGGCAACGCGACGCCGGCGCGCTCGCTAGAGCCGGCCTGGGGCGTCCTGCAACAGAAAGAGATGGTTTTCCCGCGACAGGCCTCCACGTTCGCCGGCGGGCACGAATTTATCTTCAAGCACGCGATCTTTCACTCCGTCACCTACGAGAGCGTGCTCAAGCGCTTGCGGAAGGTGTATCACGCGCAGGTGGCCGCGTGGCTGGTCGAGCGCAGCGGCGAGCGCGTGAACGAATATGCAGGACTGATCGGCGAGCATTACGAGCGCGCCGGGGAAATGGCGCAGGCCGCCGAGTGGTACGGGCGGGCGGGAAGGCAAGCCCAGGATACCTACGCCCCTGAAGCCGCAATTAATTATTATAGAAAGGCAGTGGACCTCGCGCTGCCGTCTACCGATGCCGTCTGGCGGACGGCGATCTACGATGGACTCGGTGAGATGCTGCTACGGCAGGCACGCTTCACGGAAGCAGTGGAGGCCTACACCGCAATGCGGGCCGTGGCTGAAACCATAGATGATGCTGCGGCCCAGGCGCGGGCATGGAATGGCCTGGCGGCGGTCCAGGCGGCGAGCGGCGATTACCGCGCCGCGCTGGAGAGCGCCGGGCAGGTAGAGACGATCGCTCAAACTGTCATCCCGAATCAACCGGATGCTTATACTGACGTGCAAATCGAAGTCGCCCGCGCGCTGTACAGAAGGGGAGCGGTCAATTTCCGACTGGGTAACGCAGAGGCTGTTCTGTCCCTAGGCGAGCGTGCCCTCGCCATTAGCCGGCAGGTGGGCGCCCGCCGAGAAATCGCGTTGAGCTTTGAATTACTGGCGCTCGTTCACGAAACCATGCTAGGACAGCCCGAGCAAGCGGTACATTATTATGAGCAGGCGCTCGAAGTGTTTCGAGAACTGGGCAACCGGCTAGGCGTAGGAGGCATGCTCAATAACCTGGGCGAAAATGCCCGACTGCGACGTGACTTCAAAATTGCCGTCGCGCGTTATCAAGAGGCGCTGAAAGTGGCCCGCGAGATCGGTGCGCGCGAGGGGGAGATCAGCTCGCTTAGCAACCTGGGTGGAGCGCGGATCGGGTTGGGTGAATATGCCGCCGCCGAAGCCAATCTGCGCGAAGCCATTGGCATGGCAGGCGCCAGCGGCTGGGGCTGGCTCTCGGAAACTTACCGCTTTTTGGCGGATGCATGCCTGGGGCAAGGCAAATTGACCGATGCGCTGGAAGCGGCGCAGCGAGCGCTGGCGCTGGGACACGAGACCGGCTCCAAGGAAGACATCGGCCGGGCGTGGCGGACGCTGGGGATCATTCAAAGTCGCCAGCCGCGGGCGGAACCTGACGCTCAGGCGCCAGGCGCAGCGGCGTGCTTCGCCGAGAGTTACCAGGTGTTCACCGAAGCCGGGCTGGAGGCCGAACAGGCGCGGACTCTGCGCGAGTGGGCCAGCCATGACCTGCGCGGGCCGGATCACGAAACCGGCCAGCGGCGCTGGCAGGAAGCCCGGAGCCTTTTTGAGCGGTTGGGGATGTCGGCCGAAGTGGCCGACATGGACCGCATTCGGCCAACGCCTTGAAGCGGCCAGCCCAAAAGGGCAGATTCAGCCGATTATTTCGGCGATTTCACGATGCCGAAAGCAATCCACCACGTGGTCATTCACCATTCCCGTCGCCTGCATGAAGGCGTAGCAGATGGTGGAGCCGACGAACTTGAAGCCGCGCTTTAGCAGGTCTTTGCTCATCGCGTCGGATTTGGGCGTGCGGGGCGGGATTTCTTTGAGCGTGCGCCACCGGTGGACGATGGGCCGGCCGCCCGCGAATTGCCAGATGTAAGCGTCGAAGCTCCCGAACGCCTCTTGCACGGCGAGGAAGGCTTTGGCGTTTTGGATCGCGGCGGCGATTTTCAGGCGGTTGCGCACGATGCCCGGGTCAGCGAGGAGCCGGGCGACCTTGCGCGCATTGTACCGGGCGACCTTCTGCGGGTCGAAGTCGTCGAAGACGCGCCGATAGTGCTCGCGCTTCTTGAGGATCAGCTCCCAGTTCAGCCCCGCCTGCGCGCCTTCGAGGATGAGGAACTCAAATAACAGCGGGTCGTCGTGCAACGGTACGCCCCATTCGTGGTCGTGGTAGGCGATATACAGGTCAGATTTCGCCCATTCGCAGCGCTTGACCTGATCACTCATCTCTTTTCTTCAGGGGTAGCTGGCCGGGTGTGTTTCCACGCAAAGTGGGCAAGGGAATGCCATCCCCAAAAAGAAATCCCCTGCCGATGGCGGGGGACTTCAGGTTGCGGGCGGGCCGTTTATTTCCTGTCGAGCGCGGCGAGTTTCTTCATCAACCGGCTCTTGCGGCGGGCGGCGTTGTTCTTGTGGATCACGCCTTTTTCCGCCGCCTTGTCCAACGCGCTGATCGCGGCCAGGGTCGCCTTGCGGGCCTCCTCGGCCCTGGCCGACGCGATAGCCTCGCGCGCTCCGCGGACCGCCGTGCGTGCGCCGGTGCGGGTGATGCGGTTGCGAATGCGCTTGCGTTGGTTCGAGCGGACGCGTTTGATTGCGGAAGCAGTATTAGCCACAGCCTTCTCTCCGGAATGAATGTTCGGGCAACGGGGCGGGATTGTACCCGACTGGCCGAGATTTGTCCAGGGATCGTTAAGATTTAAGATTCTTCTCCGCCTCGCTCACGCAACAGGTCGGCGACAGCCATGTGCCCGTTTTGCTGGGCCCGGAAGAGCGGCGTCTTGCCCTCGTAGTCCGGCGCGTTGACGTTCGCGCCGTGGTCCAGCAGCCAGCGGGTCATTTCCAACTGGCCGAACATGGCCGTGCCGTGCAGGGGCGTGTTGCTGCCTTCGCCCGCGTTCACCTCTGCGCCGTGGGCGAGGAGCAATTCGGCGATGTCTCTGTGTCCGCCGATACAGGGGAAATGCAGCACCGGGATGCCGTGCGCGCCGGTCGCCTGTGCCTGTGCGGGATCGGCTGTGAGCATTTCCGCGACCTCATCTTTTAGTCCCATAACCGCCGCCGTGCAAATGTCCATCGGCGCGCCCGCCGCGAGCAGCAATTCCATGATAGCCCGGCTGCCGGTCTGCGCGGCGGCCTCGATGGCCGTCTCGCCCCAGGCGGCCTTAGCGTTGACGAGCGCGGGGTATTGTTCGAGCAGTTCCTTGACCCGCGCAAAATTCCCGTGCGCGTTGCCGACGAATTCGTCAACGATGGCCTGGGGTAAGTCCTGATTGGCGTCCATGATTGTCCTTTCCCCTTATTATTCGCCGAGGATCGCCACGCACTCGATTTCGACCTTCGCGCCTCTGGGCAAAGCGGCGACCTGAACCGTGCTCCGCGCGGGCGGATTCTGCGGGAAGAACTCGGCGTACACGGCGTTCATGCGGGTGAACTCGCCCAGGTCTTGCATGAACACCGTGGTTTTTACGACCTGGCTCAGGCTGGCCCCGGCGGCTTCGAGGACATAGGACAGGTTCTGAATGGCTTGCCGCGTCTGCTCTTCAATGCCTCCCGCGACCAGTTCACCGGTTTGAGGGTTGAGCGCGATTTGGCCGGCGGTGTAAATCAGGTTGCCCGCGCGGATGGCTTGCGAGTAGGGGCCGATGGCTTTGGGAGCCTGGTCGGTGACGATGACGGTAAGGTTGGACATGGGTGGACTCCTAGAGGATAGGGGTGGGCGTAATGGATCACGAAGGCGTGAAGTTACAAAAAAACCGCATACGCGTGATTGGCCGCCAGATCGCCGAGGCGCCGCAGCCAACGGGCGGCCATGGGCTGCGGGAGGGCATCCAGGGGAAAATAATCCACGGCGTCAATCTCCGACTCGTCAAGGCGCAACTCACCGCCCGTGACGCGGCATTCGAAGAGAGAGGCGCAACCCTGGATTTTATCGCCGTTGGGGTAAGTATATTGATGCTCCCGGCCCGAATACACCCCCACGAGGCGGGTCGGCTCAATGTGGAGGCCGGTCTCCTCGTACGCCTCCCGCGCCGCGGTTTCGGCGATAGACTCGCCCAGGTCCATGAACCCGCCCGGCGGAACCCATTCGCCGGTGTCGGCGCGACGCGCGAGCAGGAGGCGCCCCCCTGCGTCGCGGATGCAGGCCGCAGCCGCCGGGGCAATCAGCCATTCCTTCCCAATGAGGGAGCGCATCAGGACTATGTGGTTGATGAGATCAGGCGCTGGATTGCTCCGAGGCATCTCGAAAGTTGCGGCTTCGCGCCCGGCGACGGCGTCGCAAGCCATGTCTGTGTACCACGGCGGGCTGGGAGGAACTGCATCGGAGTCAAAGTATCCTATCGCGCTGATTTCCTCGCCGTCGGCGCGAGCCTGGCCGCCCGTGATTCGGCATTCAAAGGCGGCCGTCCACTGCTGCACCTCGTCGCCGTTCGGGTAGTGCACGTCATATTGCGGCCCGGAGTAGACACCCACCAGCCGGATTGGCTCCACGCTCAACCCTGTTTCCTCGCGAGCCTCGCGGACAGCACACTCGGCTAACGTCTCGCCGATCTCCAGCACTCCGCCGGGCAAACCCCACCACGCTTCACGGAAATCGGCCCGCCGCTGGAACAGGATACGTCCCCGCTCGTCCCGGACGACGGCGGTGGCGTAGACGAGAATCGTCTTACGCTGGCCGATATGGGAGCGCAACCACTCGATGTAAGAGGGCATTTGAAATGGCAAAGGGTCGAATGACGAATGACAAATGTCAGAGTTCTTGGATGAATTTCTCGAGGGAGGCGAAGTCCTCCAGCGGGAAGATCAAGTCATAAGCCTCTTCCGGGATGTCGTGATGAAGAGACCGGCGGGCGACGACGACGAGGAAGTAGTCTTTGCCATACTCCTGCCGGAAGCTGCTCAACCGGCGCGCCCCACCGCCGGGATGAGGCGAGTCCACCGGCTCGATCAGGATAGTGCGGCCATCCTTTTTTGAATGCGTCAGGATGATGCTGGGGACGTAGAGCGCCCGCTGTTTCGGGCCGATGGGGACGTCGAAGTTGAGGATTTCGAAACTCCCGTGCACGTGCGGCTCGACGGCGTTGGTGAGGTAGTCACACAGCGCGGCTTCCATGTGACTGCGGACGACGTGACCGTTGGATAAGGCCCAGCCGGGTTGATGGTAAGGCATGGCGAGCGGAAAATGGCAGACGGCGGATAGCGAATAGCGGATGGCTCAGTGTATGCCCGGATGGCGAGCGCGTCAACTTGATCTTTGTCACCGTGAAACAAGAGTGAGAGCCTCCGTTCTCTGGCGCCGATGGAGTCATTGGCCTGTCCAGGCCTGACGCGCCGACGGCAATGCCAGGCGCGCCCACGCGGCGTACATCTTGCCGGACGGATGCAGGCCGTCGCTCGCAACGAGGGATAAATCTTCGGCGGCTTTTCGCGAGAGGGGAGTCACATCAATATAATGCGCGCCGCGCCGCCCGGCCTCCTCGCAGTTGATCGCATTGAAGGCGTCAATCTCGGCGGCGATGGCCGCGCGGTCGCGCCCCTGGGCGAACGGCGTCACTCCCCAATCGGGGATGGAGAGGACAAGCACGCAGGAGGATTTTTCCCCCGCAAAGTCAACGGCGCGTTCGAGCAACGCTGCGAATTGCCGGCGATACTCATCCCGCCCACGCCCGCGATATTGATTATTGACCCCAATGAGGAGCGAAACTAAGTCATAAACTCCCGACGGATTCGCCCGGTCAATGCCTGCCCACAGTTCGTCTGTCGTCCAGCCGGTGGTCGCGATGATCGTCGGGTCGTCAACCGGGAATCCTTCCGCGCGCAATAATCCGGCGAGTTGCACTGGCCACCGTTCCCAGGCGGCCACGCTTTCGCCGATAGTATACGAGTCGCCCAGGGCCAGAAAACGCACGTTGTTCTCCTGTTATTGACCTGAATGACAAGCAACTTTTTCAGAAATGGGGGGTTGAATGCTATGGAAACAAGCGCCAGAGGGTAAAGCGTGAGGCGTGCCTATCGCTGCGTGCTTATGAAGACGGCTTATTTGGCCGCCTTTACTCAGACTTGACAATATTGACAGTAAATACTATACCATACAGGTAAGTACCGTAGTACTATTGGAGCAGTAGAATTCCGCCACAATAGGTCAGAAGGGCTTATGGCTGAAGCCATTCTAGAATGCATTACTCCAGCAAGCGTGACACACCAGCAAAGCCAGACTGGCTGGTGGGGGCGCGCTTCTTTGTTTTGCCAGGCTTAAGGAGTTGCGCCATGACTGAGGTCAGGAAACCGGTGTTGATAGAAATCGTGGCGTATGCGCCTACGGCTTATTACCACTGCACGCATTGCGAGGTGATTTGGAAGGAAAGCGGTTTCAGCGAGGGCCTCCACGAAGAGCAAGTGCGGAGCGCCTTGCCGCCTGATCTGCTGCAGGATTATCAGGCCGTTTCGGATTGGGTGCGCCGCCTGCTCAAGCGCCACTGTGACGAAATCATTATCAAGGTGATTGACGCCGCCTCAATCGAAGGCGTGTGGAAGACGATGCGGCATGGATTGAGATACTACCCGGCCATTATCGTGGCAGGCCAGGGCCGGTTTATGGGCGTAGACTTCAGCGCAGCTGAAGCGGAGATTGCCCGGCAGTTGGGGGCCGTGCCCGCTTGAGGTTTCAAGACATTGCGCGGCCTGAGGCGAAAGGAGGTCAATGGCAGAAAACGGTCTAGCTGCGTCCCCAATTGACAGGCACTGCTTAGTCATCCTACTAAGGAGGCGAGAGAGCGTATGAACACTTTATGGGTAGTTATTGTGGGGGCAGTGGTGATTTACCTGGCATACAACTTCTACGCCAAGCGCATTGACCAGACGGTGATCCAGGCCAATGCCAGCAAGGCGACCCCGGCGAAGCTGTACATGGACGGCGTGGACTTCATGCCCGCCAGCCGGAACGTGCTCTACGGCTACCACTTCAAGTCCATCGCCGCCGCCGGGCCGATCGTCGGCGTGATCACGGCTGCGAACCTGTGGGGCTGGCTGCCAGCCATCCTGTGGCTGGTCATCGGCGTGTCATTCATCGGCTGGGCGAGCGATTACTCCGCCATCATGCTCTCGGTGCGGAACGAGGGCAACAGCATGAGCGCCATCGCGCACAAACTGATCGCGCCGCGTACGCGCACGATCCTGTTTGTGTTCATCTTCTTCTACTTGCTGCTGGTGGCCGGGGCCTTCGTCGGCATCCTCGCGGCGATTCTGGCCGCCCGCCCAGATGTGCCCTTCGGCATCCTCATACTGGCCATCATGGGCCTGGTGGCGAGCCAGATGCTTTACAAGATGAAGATGAATCTGCCGGTGGTCACGTTGATCGTGGTCGGCGTCACGCTGATTGCGATGGTCCTTGGCCCGGTCGGCCGGGCGACAGTCGAAGGCAAGACGGTCGAGGGACCGGTGGGACAGGCCGTCGTCGCCATCAACACCGCCATGAATGGCATCACCGGCGGCAAAGAGCTCTACACGGTTACGGATCCGACCGCCGCCGACCCGCGCATCCCGGCCCCGGGCGCGGATGGCAAGCGGCCGGCGACGGCCGTCTACGACCCGGAAACTGGCCTAATCAAGACGATGCCTGCGTATCTCTTGTGGGCGCTGTTCCTGTTTGCCTTCTCCTACCTCGGAGCGAACCTGCCCATCTGGCGCTTTGCGCAGCCGGTAAACTACATCGGCTTCTGGATCACGCTCGTCACCATCGTGTTGAGCGCGGTGGGCGCCATCCTCGCGCCGCTGACCGGCATCACGGATGCGAGTGGCGCGGCCATTGGCACATTTGCGCTGCAGGCGACCAAGGATTTGGGCTTCACCCTCGACCCGGCGAAAGCCTGGCAGCCGCTCTGGCCGATGCTGTTCGTCACCATCGCCTGCGGCGCGATCTCCGGTTGGCACGCGCTCTTCGGCTCGGTGGGCACGGCCAGGCAGTTGGAGTATGAGACAGACGCGCTCCCGGTGGGCGGCGGTGCGATGTTCTCTGAGAACACGCTGGCCCTGCTCTCGCTGGTGGCGGTGTCCATCGCGGGCGCGGGCGGCGGCGGCGGGCGGTTTGCCGCAGGTGTGGGCAAGTTGCTGTATGCCGCGACCTTTGGCGCCCTGCCGGAGGTTCTCGGAACTGCGCTCGGCTTCGGCGCGTTTGTGGTGATTGTGCTGACCGTCGTGCAGTTGGTCTTCCGCGTGATGCGCGTGACGCTCACCGAGTGGGTGGGCGAGGCGGTGCCGGCGGTAAAGAACATGCACGTCTCGACCATCATCTCGATGGTGCTGACGCTGGCGCTGGTGCTCACCGGCACGTGGGTATACTTGTGGCAGTTGTTTGGCGCGTCGAATCAACTGATGGCCGCGCTCAGCCTGCTGCTGGTCACCGTGTGGCTCAAGAGCGAAAAGCGCAACCCGGCCTATGCGCTCTGGCCGATGCTGTTCATGTACATCACCACCCTCGCGGCGACGCTGGTGACGGCGCGCAACCTCTACGTCACCATCGCAACCAGGCCCGAGTTGGGCGCGTTGCCGGTGGCCGGCGCGTGGGCGATGATCATCGTGGCGATCCTGCTGATCGTGGCCGCGCTCATGATCGGCTACGACGGTTGGCAGGCTTATCAGCGCTATACGCGCGGCGAGACTCCAGCGGTCAAGCCGGCGGCGGCGGGGGACTGAAACGTGACACGTGGTGCGTGATGCGTAAATTCACGTGTCACGCATCACGTTTTACGGCTCACCATCTGCTCCCCCAGCGCGCGCAGCGCGTTGAAGAATTGCATGGCGTCAGCCTGCCGGGGATCGGGGAGCGGGACGTGGAGTTCTATCTGGGGGAATTCCCGGCGGGCGGAAAGCCGCCAGACGCTCGGATGTAGGCTTTGGGCGGCGGCGAGCGCGGCGGGGGCGCTTTGGCGAGAGAGCGGGCGGGTCGGCGCAGGCGCGCGGAAACGGAACCCTGCAAGGTCTTCGGTTTCCCACTGCCGGCTCGGGCTCCGCCCGATGGTTTCGCGTTCGCTCCAACTGCCCGGCGCCAGCAGGTCAAACTCGTAGTGAGGCGCGGTCGCGAGTTGTCCGCGTACGATGAGCATGTCGCGCCGTCCGCGTGAGCGCGCGAGCAGCCAGAACCACGGCACGTCGCGCGGTTCCAGGACGAGCACCAAATCCACGCGGCGAAAGGGCGGTCGGGCTTTGGCGATGGCCAGCTCCACGGCCGACGAGCCAAGCCAGCGCAGGGTCGTTTTTTCGCCCAGACGCGGCAGGCCGGCCTGCATCCAGCGCAGCACCGCATTGCCGCGCCGGATATTCCAGATCACGCCGAAAGCGAACCAGCCCATGACGATGGCGACGAGGATGAAGAGGACAGTCTGAGGTTGATCCATAAGGGATTGGCGAATGGTGATGGGTGATTGAAAGGCTCAACCAGCCATCAGAAATCCAAAATCAGTATTACATTTTAGAGCCAAGTCACAGAGAGCGCCAATGTCTGATTCTAAAGCACCGCCTTTCCTCAAAAACTGGTTGGCCGCCGTGCGCGAGTTTCTGTTCGGCATGATCGGCTATGAACTGTCGCACCATGCCCTGGAGATGCGCGCCAGCCTGGAGAGCCTCTTCATGCTGGCGACCGTGGGGGACATGATCGGCGTGCCGATCCTGCCGCCGTACTACAGCCTGCGCCTCCTGCCCTACGTCGTGCCTCAGATCGCCACGTGGAAGCGGCGTGTGTTGCGGGAGAAAGAGTTCACGGATGAGCACGAGTATCACTTGCATGGTTTGTAAAGTGACATTCGACACTTGAGGCTTATGGCCAGCCGAGTACGATGGTCTGTGCCGCGAATGTGTGGAGCGATGTGACTGCAGGACGAAGTGCGAGGTTACCATGTCTGACGAATTCCAGCCTAAGAAGAGTTTATTCCAAAACCTGAAAGAAATCATCTATGGGATGGCGGCGCATGATATGAGCCGCTACGCCATCCGCACGCGCGCCAGCATGGAGCATTTATTCATCCTCATCACCATGGGCGACCTGCTGGGCGTCCCGATCCTGCCGCCGTACTACAGCCTGCGCCTCCTGCCCTACGTCGTGCCGCAGATCGCCACGTGGAAGCGGCGCATGCTGCGGGAGAAGGACTTGTCAGACGCGATGTTTTAGCGGATAGCAGATCGTAAGCGGCTGCTTGCCATACGCTATCTGCCGTCTGCCACTGGCTAATGGAGCCTTCATGTCTCTCAAAGAAACCTTTCTCAAAAACCCCGATCGTCGGTACGTGATGTTCGGCGGCAAAGGCGGGTTGGGCAAGACCACCTTTTCGGCGGCTACGGCCTTCTGGCTCGCCTCAGAGGGGAAGAAAGTGCTGGTCTTCTCGGTAGACCCGCAGGCCAGCCTCTCCGATATTTTCCAGCGGGATATCTTCGGCAAAGGGGCCGTGCAGATCAAAGAAAACCTGTGGGCGCAGGAAATTGACGCCGACAGCCACATCAAGGAGTACCAGGGCGAGATCCGCCAGAAAATCCTCGACATGTACGGCTTCGACAAGGTGCCGGACGAGATTGAGCAGTACATCCAGGCAGCCAGCGCCGAACCCGCGATGGAGGAGAGCGCGATCTTCGACGCGGTCGTGGACATCGTGGTGAAAGGCGCCTACGACTACTACATCTACGACCTGGTGCCGCTGGGCCATGCGCTCTATTACCTGAGCATGGCGAAGGTCTACGACGAGTGGATCAACCGCATCACCAAGCTGCGCGAGGAGATGCGCGAGTACGAAGAGATGGTCTCGCGGCTCAAGCAAGAGAAGCACACGGAAGAAGACCAGATCCTCACCGAACTGACGTACATCAAAAACCGCATCAACGCCTCCAGCCGCATCCTCACCGACCGGGAGAAGACGGCCTTCTTCTTCGTCGTCGTGCCCGAGGAGATGATCATCTTAGATACGCAGAAGGCGGCCAAGCTGTTCGCCGCCTTCGACGTGCCCATCGCCGGGTACGTGGTGAACCGCATGGTGCCGCGCGAGCTTTTAGAGCAGGATATCCCGCCCTATCTCAAGAACCGCATTGAGATGCAGGCGAAGTATCTGAACCAGATTAAGCGCGATCTCGACACACAGGTGCAGGCCTATGTGCCCGAACTGGAGCGCGACGTGACCGGCCTGCCGATGATCGAGAAACTGGCGGGGATCATGTATGGGGGATAGCGGAGGGCGCAGGCGACCTTGCTCAAGGGTAAGCAATACGGACTGCGCCGCTTCGATAGTTAGGAGAGAGACGGATGACTTTTAGATCTCACCCCATTCACTGTATCACGCCGCCGCATATGCTTCGGGAAATTGCGGCGCGAGGCAGCCCGGCCCAGCGCGAATGGGCCTTGCGGACCCTGGTGGTGTCGGAGCAGCTGCGCGGGCAGCGCCTGGCCTCCTTTGGCGTCGCCGCGCTGGCCGCGCCGGTCGCGGCCGGCAAGGAACGGGTCGTTTATGATGCGCAGAATGGCTCGACGCTGCCGGGCCGCCAGGCGCGTGGTGAGGGCGATCCTCCGACCGGCGACAAGGCGGTGGACGAGGCCTACGATGGCGCCGGAGCGACCTATGACCTGTATCAGCAGGCTTACGCGCGCAACTCGATTGACGGGAACGGGCTGCGCATGGACTCTACCGTCCATTACCAGAAGGGCTATGACAACGCCTTCTGGAACGGCCAGCAGATGGTGTATGGCGACGGCGACGAAGACCTGCCCGAAGCGGAGCGACTGTTCAACCGTTTCACCATCGCCGTGGACATCATCGGGCACGAGCTGACCCATGGGGTCACGCAGTACGAAGCCAAACTGATGTACTTCGACCAGCCGGGCGCGCTCAACGAGTCCATGTCCGACGTCTTCGGCGCGCTCGTCAAGCAGCGTTTGCTGGGCCAGACGGCGGATCAGGCGGACTGGATCATCGGGCAGGGGCTGTTCACCGCGCGCGTCCAGGGCCAGGGCATCCGTTCGATGAAAGCGCCGGGGACGGCGTACGACGATCCCGTGCTCGGCAAGGACCCGCAGCCGGCGCACATGCGCGATTATAAGAACGTCCCTTACGATAACGGCGGCGTTCACATTAACTCCGGCATTCCCAACCACGGCTTCTACGTCACGGCGCGAGAGATCGGCGGCTTGGCCTGGGAAAAGGCCGGCCGTATTTGGTACGTCGCGCTGCGCGACAAACTCCAGGTCCGCTCGGATTTTCAGGCGGCGGCGAGCCTGACCTATCAGACCGCGGGGGAGCTATTTGGGGCTGGGAGCCGCGAGCAGCAGGCCGTCCGCACCGGCTGGGCGGCAGTGGGCTTGAACGTCGAAGCGCCCCAGCCGCAGCCGGAGGGATGCCTGCCGGCCCTCCTGCGGCTCCTGAGCCTGTCGCCTCGAAGAGGCTAGTGGAGGCAGCCAGGTACACGCCCATGCGGATTCAATTCGAGCGCAGCGGCGGCTTCGCCGGGATGCGCCTGACCGCGACGATTGACACGGACGCGCTCGCGCCGGACGAGGCGCGCGAGCTGCAGGCGCTGATTGAGGCGGCGCAGTTCTTCGACCTCCCGGCCGTCATCACCGCCACCACGCCGGGCGCAGACCAGTTTCAATACCGGCTGAACGTAGAAACCGCTGAGCGCCGGCATACGGTCGAGGTCGGGGATGCAGCCGCGCCAGACACGCTCCAGCCGTTGCTCCGCAAGTTGACCACGCTCGCCCGTTCGGCGCGAGGCGCGTAAAGTGACTATCCATAGCTCACGACCACGCGCATCCCCTTCGACCTTGCTCAGGGCAGGCTTCGACTCTGCGCCGCGCGCCCTGAGCGGAGCAAAGCGTCGTCGAAGGGGCGCGGCACTTCCCCGTCGAGCGGGACGAGACGGCGCTCGGGAGGCTTGCGTAACAACCTCTCAGAGATGAAAGGCTGACGATGACTCACATCCAGACTTCGATGCCTCAGTACCTTCAGACGCACCCAGATCTCAGATTCATTTTCTTCGGCGGCAAGGGCGGGGTGGGCAAAACCGTCTCGGCGGGCGCGACGGCGCTATGGCTGGCCGGGCAGGGGAAACGCACGCTCCTCGCCTCCACCAACCCGGTGCACAGCCTGTCGGGCCTGCTGGGGCAGGATGTATTCGGGAAGCATACGCCCGTGAACGGCGCGCCGAACCTGTGGGCCTACGAAATTGACACCAAAGACACCATCGAGCGCAGCAAAGTGGAAATCCGCGAAAAAATCCAGTGGTTTCTCAAGTTTGCGGATATCTCCACCAAGGCTGACGCCTTCGTCGAATCGGCGACGATGAACCCGGCCTTCGAGGAGTCGGCCATGTTCGAGAACATGATTGATCTGATGTTCAAGGCCGAATATGACGCGTACGTGTTTGACACCGCGCCGACGGCTAACGCCCGCCGCTTGCTGGGGATGTCCAAAGTCTACTCGCTCTGGGTCAACAAGATGCTCAAGAGCCGCGAGGAGGCGCGCACTCTGCGTGAGCTGCTCTCGTTCACCAAGAAAAAAGAAGCTGATCCTTTGATGGATTATCTGCTTTCCTTCCGCGACCGGATGTCGCACGCCCGCGAGCTGCTCACCAACCCCGCGCAGACGGCTTTTTTCTTCGTCACCCTGCCGGAGGCGCTGCCCATCGCCGTCATCACCCGCTTCATCGGCTGGTTCCACGAGTTCGGCATCCCGGTGGGGGGGGTGGTGGTCAATATGCTGATTGACAAGGCGCAGGTCAAGCCGGACTCGCCCGAATTTGTCCGCAACCGCGTGGCGATGCAAGATCGCTACATGGACGACATCTGGCAGAAGTTCGACGGGATGGTGCGGGCGACCGTGCCGCTGTACGAGACTGAGGTGCGCGGCGTGGTCTCGATGGCCCGCATGGGGGAGGCGCTGTTTGCGTGATCGGTGATGCGTGAAGGCGTCATTGACGGATCACGTGTCACGCCTCACTGCTCAAATGCCATCCGTCATCGAGCGAATCAACCGCACCCTGGCCGAAATCCTGTACGGCCTCGCGCTCCACGATCAGGTGCGCACTCTGGCCCGCCAGCGGGGAAGCCTCGAGCATTTGTTCGTGCTGATCAGTTTCGGCGATCTGCTGGGCGTGCCTGTCCTGCCGCCCTATTACAGCCTGCGCCTGCTGCCGTTCGTCGTCCCGCTCATCAACAACTGGCGGCGGCGGATGCTGCGGGAGCGGGATATGCTGGACGCGATGTTTTAGGTCAACGCATGGAGCGGATCATCAACGGAGAGCAAGTATGCGAGCCATTCGTGTGCATCAGTATGGCGGCCTCGAGGCTTTGAAACTGGAGCACCTCCCCGCGCCCGAACCCGGCCCAGGTGAGGCGCGCGTGAAGGTCGAGGCCATCGGCGTCAACTTTATTGACATCTATTTTCGGACGGGCCAGTACAAGGGGGCGCTGCCGCTCACGTTGGGCCAGGAAGCAGCAGGCGCTGTGGACGCCGTAGGGCCGGGCGTGACCGAGGTGAAGCCGGGAGACCGCGTGGCCTATGCGTCGGTACCAGGGGCGTATGCGGAATATGCCGTTGCTCCAGCATGGAGACTGATTCCCGTACCGGCCGAGGTGGATGCGCAACGCGCTGCCGCCGTGATGATCCAGGGGATGACGGCGCACTACCTGACTCACAGCACCTACCCGCTGAAGCCGGGAGAAACGGCGCTGGTGCACGCGGCCGGAGGCGGCACAGGGCAACTGCTGACCCAGATCGCCAAACGCCTGGGCGCGCGCGTCATCGCGACGGCTTCGACCGAAGAGAAGGCGCAGCGCGCGCGCGAATCCGGCGCGGACGAGGTCATCCTCTACACGCAAGCCGATTTCGAAGTGGAGGTCAAGCGCCTGACGAATGGCGCGGGGGTGGACGTGGTTTACGACTCGGTCGGCAAGACGACCTTTGACAAGAGCCTGAACTGCCTGCGGCGGCGCGGTTACATGGTGCTCTACGGCCAATCGTCCGGCGCGGTGCCGCCGATGGACCCGCAGACGCTGAACGCCAAAGGCTCGCTCTACCTCACGCGCCCCACGCTGGGGCACTACACCGCCGACCGCGCCGAGTTGCGGCAGAGGGCGAACGATATTCTCCAGTGGACGAAGTCCGGGGACCTGCGCGTGCGGATTGACAAGACCTTCCCGCTCGCCGACGCCGCCGAGGCGCATCGCTATCTTGGAGATCGGCAGACGAAAGGGAAGGTGCTGTTGTTGCCCTGATGGGTGTTACTTCTTGTCCGCCAGACTCAGTGCAGTGGTCGTCGGGCGCTGTGTCCCTAATAACGGTATCCCTTCTGCCCGCCGACCACCATCGGCGGAAGTCCGATTTTTCTGTAGGAGATGGGCTGAAGCTATTGTCAGTGTTTATCTGACAGCGGCAGTCGAGTGTATGCCCGGAAGGGTCAGGCGCCGAATGGAAATAAAGGCGCCGGGCGTCTGATAGATGCCCGGCGCTTTGCCTGATCTGTTGCCTATCCGTTGCCACTACACCACGATATTCACCAGCCTCCCCGGCACGTACAGCACCTTCTTCGGCTCCTTCCCGTCCATGTTCCGCCTGGCGCCCTCGGTCGCCAGCGCCTTTTGCTTGGCTTCGGCTTCGGTGATGGCGGCGGGCGCGTCGAAGCGGTCGCGTACTTTGCCGTTCACCTGCACAACTATTGTGAGCATCTCCTCGGCGGCAATAGCCGGGTCCCACGCGGGCCATACTTGCTGATGGATGGAATAGGGTTGGCCGCGCTGCGCCCACAGTTCCTCGGCGATGTGCGGCGTCACCGGGGCCATCAGCAGCAGCATGGTCTTGACCGCCTCATCCCACGCAGGTGTGTCCCGGGTCATCTCGCGATACTTGTACAGCGCGTTCGTCATCTCCATGAGCGCGGAGACGATGGTATTAAACTCAAACTGCTCAAAGTCCTCCGCCACCCGCGCGATCGTCTGATGGGTGATACGGCGCAACGCGCGTCCTTCGGCCTCGTGAGGCGTGATGCCTGATGGATGCGTGGGCTTTGGCTTTCCGCCTTCGGCCTTCCGTCTTCCGTCCTTCCCGGCAATCGCCCACACCCGGTTCAGCCACCGCACCACGCCCTGAATGTTCTTCGTGCTCCACGGCCCGCCCTCCGACCACTGGTATCCGAACATCAAGTAGGCGCGCACGGTGTCCGCGCCGTAGAGTTTCACCTGCTCGTCAGGGTCAACCACATTCCCGCGGCTCTTGCTCATGCGCTGGCCGTCCGGCCCCAGGATTTGCCCCTGGTTCCGCAGCCGCATCATCGGCTCGTGGCCCTCGGCGATGCCCATGTCGCGCAGCGCCTTGTGGAAGAAGCGCGTATAGATCAGGTGCATGGTCGCGTGCTCTGCGCCGCCAGTGTACGTGTCCACCGGCATCCAGTAGTTGTACTCCTCCGGATCAAACGGCCCCAGGTCGTAGTGCGGGCTCAGGTAACGCAGGTGATACCACGACGAGCACATGAAGGTATCCATCGTATCGGTGTCGCGCAGCGCGGGCTTACCGCACTCTGGGCAGGTGGTGTGCGCCCAGGTGGGATGCAGTTTCAGCGGACTCTGGCCGGTGGGCAGCCACTCGACATCCTCGGGCAACATCACCGGCAGTCGCTCGTCCGGCACGGGAACCATCCCGTGTTCGGGGCAGTAGACAATCGGGATTGGCGCACCCCAGTAACGCTGGCGGGAGATCAGCCAGTCGCGCAGGCGGTACGTCACCGCGCTTTTGCCGATGCCCTTCTGCTCCAGCCACCGGATGACCTTGCTCACACCCTCCGGCACGGGCGTCCCGTCGAACTCGCCGGAATTCACCATCTGGCCCGGCCCTGAATACGCCTGCTTCAACGGCTGCCCATCCCAATCGGGCGGGGCAATGACGACCGGGATCGGCAAACTGTATTTTGTCGCAAATGCAAAGTCGCGCGCGTCGTGCGCTGGGACGGCCATGATCGCGCCCGTGCCATACGTCATCAGCACATAGTCTGCGATCCAGATCGGGGTGCGCGCATTGTTCACCGGGTTGATTGCGTACGCGCCGACGAATACGCCCGTCTTCTCCTTTTCGATGGACTCGCGGTCAATATCCGTCATGCGCGTCGTCTGCGCCACGTACGCCTCGACCTCGGCCTTGCAGTCGGGCGTCGTCAGTTTCTGGACCAACGGATGCTCCGGGGCCAGCACCATGAACGTCGCGCCCCACAGCGTGTCGGGCCGGGTGGTGAATACGGCGATGGGGTCGCCCATCTCAGTCCTGAACGTCACCTCCGCGCCCTCACTGCGTCCGATCCAGTTGGCCTGCATCTCGCGCACGCGCTCCGGCCAGTCAATCCCGTCGAACCGCAGCAGTTCTTCGGCGTACTTCGTCGTGCGGAAATACCACTGCTCCAGGTTCTTCTTGATCACGGGCGTCCCGCACCGCTCGCAGTGGCGGTCTTCGCCCCACACCTGCTCCCGCGCCAGCGTCGTCTGGCAGTTCGGGCACCAGTCTACCGGCGACATCTTCTTGTACGCCAGCCCGTGCTTGAACAACTGGCTGAAGAACCACTGCGTCCACCGATAATATTCGGGATCAGCCGACACCGCCTCGCGCCCCCAGTCCCACATGGCGCCCATCGAGCGCAGTTGCTTGCGCATGTTGACGATGTTCTTGTACGTCCACTTCTTCGGATGGATGCCGCGCTCGATCGCCGCGTTCTCGGCCGGCAGGCCGAAGGCGTCGAACCCGATGGGGAACATCACATTAAATCCGCGCATCCGCATCCAGCGCGCGCGCGCGTCCGAAGGCGCCATCGCGTACCAGTGGCCGATGTGCAGATTGCCGCTGGTGTACGGCAGCATCGTCAGCGCGTAGAACTTCTTCCGGTTCGGGTCAACGACCGCCCGATACAGCTGATCGGCTTCCCACTTCTTCTGCCACTTCGGCTCGATCTTCTTCGGGTCGTATTTTCCGACGCGCTGGCGCGCCAGCATACCCGGTTGTTTGACGGCCTTCACCAGGCCTCGGGTTGCGCCTTTCGTGGCCCTGCGCGTCGTGGCGATTTTAGTCGTCCTCGCAGTCCTGGCTTTAGCTGTGATCTTGCTCTTGCCTTTCGGCGCAGCCTTCGGGCGGCCACCCCGGGTCGCCTTTGCAGCCGCGCCGCTCTTCCTGACTGATTTCTTAGCAGCCATGATCGTTACTCCATAGGGTTATCGCTTCTTATCAAGAACCGGAATTGAGGCAGGTTGAAGCTGGCCCGGCGTAAGCAATGGGCCGAGCCTCCCAAGTCGCTCAAGCAACTTGCGCACACGCGCTATCACCGTCACCACCCCTGAGATGCGCCTGCCTCTTGTGCTCATTTCAACCTCCGGCCTCACTCCCACCCGGCGCTTCGCGCCACTTTCCCCCTCTCTATACGCCGAGGGCGAATGGAGAGATAGTAGGTGAGGTGCGGGTAAATAAAATACCCCTCCATCCAACTCAGGGACGAAGGGGCGCTCCGTGGTACCACCCTGGTTTGGCAATGACCACCTCTCCACTGCACGCGCAGCGGCTACCAACCATTGCCACACTCATTGGCGCGTTATCGGGCGCACCCGCTGTAGGCTGGGCGTCGGGGCGGGGTCGCCCCGCCCTTACACGTTCACCCACAGAGCGCGGTCCGTTGAGGCGCGATGACCGCGCCCTTACAGGTGTGATCGCCACACCCTGCCAGACCTCCCCGGCGAGTTCGGCCTTATCGGGCGTTCCGCAGACGCCGCGCGGGGCTTACACCTCTCTCTCCCTGCTCGCTGGCGGACGGCCTACTACTCCGGCTTGACGCTTCTAAATATGGTATGGGCGCGGTTTCCACGCCCTATCAGTGGACCCAGAGGGATTTGAACCCTCGACCTTCTCAATGCCATTGAGACGCGCTCCCAACTGCGCTATGGGCCCTGGTAGAGACAGGCCTTATGCCTGCCCAGGTGGACCTGAAGGGATTTGAACCCTTGACCTCCTCAGTGCGATTGAGGCGCTCTCCCAGCTGAGCCACAGGCCCGCAGGTGGATGGCATTGTACCCGACGGGCATGGGGCTGTCAAGAATCGCGTACCGTCCCGTGTTACAATTGCCTCCCGTAACGGAGGCATCATGTTCGACAAAGAACTCGCCGTCATCGCCGGACGCATCTCGGCCGCGCTCGCCGAGTTGGGCGCGCCGGACGGCGGCGAAATCAAGTGGCAACCCACGCCTTTCGCCGGCCAGTGGGGTCTTGGCACCAACGTTTGTTTTCAGGCGGCCGCTGCCGAAGCGCGGTCGGGCAAACGGGTGAACGTGCCCGCGCGGGCGCAGGAACTCGCACAGCTCATCGCCGGGAAACTGGGGACGCCGTCCGGGTTCGCGCGTCTCGAAGCCGACAAGGCTTATCTCAACGTTTATTTTGACACCCCCACCTACGCGGCCCGCGTGATCGGCGAGACCACTGACAGCGGCGCCGACTTCGGGCGGGGCGCGCCCAAAGGCGAGCGGGTGATGGTCGAATACGCGCAGCCGAACACGCATCACTCGTTCCACATCGGCCACGCACGCAACGCGATCCTGGGCGAGGTGCTGGCGCGGCTCGTCGAGTTCGCGGGGTTTGACGCCGTTCGCGCCTCGTATCCCGGCGACATGGGCCTGACCGTAATTACCTGCGTGTGGGCCTACGACAAGTTCTACAAGGGGCAGGAGCCGGAGGGCATTCACGAGCGCGGGCGGTGGATCGCGAAGGTTTACCACGAAGCGCATAAACTCGTCACGCCCAAAGAAAACGAGACGCCGGAGGAGACAGCGCGACGCGAAGCGTACGACGCCGAGCGGCGCGAATGGAACCGTCGCTGGGACGCGGGCGACCCCGAAGTGCGCGCACTGTGGCGCATGACCCGCCAGTGGAGCCTCGACGAACTCGCCGACATCCTGCGCCTGCTCGACATCAAGATTGACGTGTTCTTCTACGAGAGCGAGGTGGACAAACCTGCGAAAGTCATCGTGGACGAGCTCCTCGCCAAAGGCATCGCCGACGACGAGCGGCCTACCGGCGGCGCGATCATCGTGAAGATTGACGAGAAACTGGGGCTGAAGAAGGAAAAGTACCGCGCCAACGTCATCCTGCGGAGCGACGGCACGACGCTCTACCTGACCAAAGACCTGGCGCTCGCCAAGGTGAAGTTCGAGACCTACCACGTGGACCGCTCAATCTACGTGGTGGACGTGCGGCAAAGCCTGCACTTGCAGCAGGCGTTCAAGATTCTCGAGCTGTGGGGCTTCCCGCAGGCGGCCAAGTGCTATCACCTCGCCTATGGGACGGTGAGCCTGCCAGAAGGCGCGATGTCCTCGCGCAAGGGCAATGTCATTTACTTCATGGACGTGCTGGAGGAGGCCCACCGCCGCGTGCTGGACATCATCGCCGAGAAGAACCCGGAACTGCCGGAAGAGGCGCGCAAGGCGGTCGCGCGCCAGATCGGACTGGGCGCGATGGTCTACACCATGATTTCGGTAGACACCACCAAGGACATTGTCTTCGACTGGGAAACCGCGCTCAGTTTCGACGGCAAATCCGCGCCGTACATCCAAAACGCGCACGTCCGCGCGAACAGCATCCTCAAGAAAGCGGGCAGCCTCCCGACCGAGGCCGTCTTTGATTACGCCCTCGACCCGCTGGAGGTCGAACTGATTGACCTGATCTCGCGCTTCCCGGCGACCGTCCAGCAATCCGCGCTCGAATACAAGCCCCTGCACATGGCGAGCTTCGCCTACGAACTCGCCAAAACCTTCCACGCCTTCTACCACGTCGTCCCCGTACTTCAGGCGGAAAGCGAGGCGGTCAAGCATGCCCGCCTGCGCCTCGTCGCCGCCGTGCGGCAGACGCTGGCGAATGCGCTGAGGCTGCTGGATATACAGGCGCCAGATGTCATGTAACGTATTCCGTGTTGCGTATTCCGTATCCTTCACGCCGCCAACGGAATACGCAATACGTCATCCTGCCACGCAGACTCTCATATAAGGAGAACAAACCAGTGACACGTACCCGCATTCTCATCATGGGCGCCGCCGGGCGCGACTTCCACAATTTCAACACCGTCTACCGTGACAACGACGCCTTTGAAGTCGTCGCCTTCACCGCTACGCAGATTCCAAACATCGAGGGCCGGGTTTACCCCGCGGAACTCGCGGGGAGCCTCTACCCGCAGGGGATCAAGATTTACCCCGAAAGCGAACTCATCCACCTCATCCATGATTTGACCGTAGATGAGGTGGTTTTTTCGTACAGCGACGTCCCGCACGTTTACGTGATGAATCAGGCCTCCAAAATACTGGCGGTGGGCGCGAACTTCAAACTGCTCGGCCCCAGGGACACCCAAATCAAATCCACCAAGCCGGTCGTCTCCATCGGCGCGGTGCGCACTGGCGCCGGCAAGTCGCAGACCACCCGCCGCGTGGCCGACATCCTGCGCGCGCTCGGTTACCATGTCGCCGCCATCCGCCACCCCATGCCCTACGGCAACCTGATCGCGCAGAACGTCCAGCGCTTCGCCGACTACGACGACCTCGACGAATACGAGTGCACCATCGAGGAGCGCGAGGAATACGAGCCGCACCTCGACCGCGGCGTGGTCGTGTTCGCCGGCGTGGACTATGAGAAAATCTTGCGGGAAGCCGAGAAAGAAGTGGACATCGTGCTGTGGGACGGCGGCAACAACGATCTGCCCTTCTACAAATCCGATCTGCACATCGTCGTCGCCGACCCGCACCGCCCCAGCCACGAATCCACCTACCATCCCGGCGAGACCAACGCCCGCATGGCCGACGTCCTCGTCCTCAACAAGGTGGACACGGCCGATTACGCCAACGTTGTCGCCGTCCGCGAGGCCCTGCGAGAGCTGAATCCCCGCGCGACGGTCGTCGAGGCCGCCTCCCCGCTCACCGTCGAAGACCCGGCGGCGATCAAAGGCAAGAAAGTCCTCGTCATCGAAGACGGCCCGACGCTCACACACGGCGGAATGGCCTACGGCGCGGCGTGGGTCGCCGCGCGCCGCTTCGGCGCCTCCGAAATCCTCGACCCGCGTCCCTACGCCGTCGGCTCCATCGTCGAGACCTACAAGAAATACCCGACGACGGGGAACGTGCTGCCCGCGATGGGCTACGGCGCGCAGCAGATCAAAGAACTCGAAGCCACCATCGCCAACACCCCGGCTGACCTCGTCCTCATCGGCACGCCGATTGACCTGCGCCGCGTGCTCCAACTCTCCAAGCCCGCCCAGCGCGTGCGCTACGAACTCCAGGAAATCGGCCAGCCCACGCTATATGATTTACTGAAAGAAAAGTTTGGGCCGAAATGAGAAGAAGAGACCCGGCTTCTTGAAGAAGCCGGGTCTCTGTGTAACGTCATTCTTGGCGCCCGCTTCGGATGTGCGCGACTAATTTCTCCGATCCCACAATTTCAGCCAGCGCCAGCAACGGGTCAGGCTTCTCGGCCCACAGCCAATTCACCCTGAGCCAGAAGCCCGGCAAGACTTTGGAGCGATAGACGCCATCCCCGCCCACGATCACTGGCTGGTAGCGTCCCTGAGCATCGAGTTGGTAAAAATAAGCGCGGCGGCGGTTTGAGCGCGGGTCAATAATCCAGTATTCGGGGATGCCGGCCGCCTCATATTCGTAGAATTTGTCCTCCCGGTCGCGGGTCACGCTGTCATCCGAAACCACTTCAATGACCAGATCGGCCGGGCCGTCTATCCGGTTCTCGATCACTCGCGCCGCGTGCTCTTTGGCAATGAACATCACATCCGGTTCGCGCCCAGAACCGCCTGGCAATTTCATCTGCGCGGGACCGGTGTAGATTTTTCCCAGAGCTAGCAAATCTACGAACAAGCCAAGCAGTTTCGTGAGAAAAACGACTAACTCTTGATGAAGCGGCGTCGTTGGCATATAGATATAAACCTCCCCGTTCACCCATTCGGCATGGACTTCTTCCTTCAGCGCCCACGCCAAAAACTCCTCGTAAGTCATCTTCTTACGAGGCGGCTTGACTTCTGCCTGTACCGTTTCCAGCGGCGGGGTTG